>Ga0307511_10003412_pt1 | contig 16336 bp, 12 predicted proteins | sample 13_EM_MG_FD_200266 | JGI IMG/M metagenome (GOLD analysis project Ga0307511, IMG submission 200266) | Populus trichocarpa ectomycorrhiza microbial communities from riparian zone in the Pacific Northwest, United States - 13_EM | ecosystem: Host-associated > Plants > Roots > Unclassified | place... | reverse complement strand
TTATGTATCAGTATGTAAGACGGTAACCTACAAAATATAGTTATCTTTCCTACAAGATATGACGCCTTATGTTAGGGCAATCAAGCCACCAGCCACATAAAGAAGGTTGACCAAAGAGTGAGTGAAATTGAAGCCAAGGCATAAGCCCAGAGTATGATAACAGAACATTCAGTCTCTCCCGCTCCAAACAGTTGGGTGATGGTACCTGCCAAATTAGCAGTAACAAAGAAAAGCTTCCAGTTTTCAGTAACTGGTCCGGCTCAGTGGTCTGCTAGAGCATGCTTGAAAGAAGCATGCATCTCATGCTCAAGCTACAAGAAACTCATGCATATATTGCCCACGAGGGGCAAGGCAATAACCGTGCGAAAGAATTGTGAGAGATGGTGCAGCAGCAAGATATGCATATATTACCCATGTTCATTGCAGGTGGAACTGCAAATTGAAGCAGAAGAATAAACTGATACAGAGGATCTTGAGGAATAAAACCGAACCGGAGTGCTCCTCTAACGATGAAAATGCCAATTAGGGGCAAGGCAATATAACGGGCAACTATGATGCCAAAAATGACAGATTTCTGAATTCCTGACCCTCGTAAGCCTGAAAGAAACACCAGTCAATTTGAATAAACAGCTTCTAGAAATCAACCAAAACAGCCAATTCTACAAAAATCTGCTACCTTTCAAAAGGTTAGCCCCCATTATCAGGTTGAGGGTTGGGATGGCTCCATCTCTACAGTCAAGGGGGGGAAACTAAGAAGCTCAGTGAAAAGAAGAAAGGAGGATAGGATAATGAATGAGCAACTAGTTGCAAGTTAAAATACAGGTTGCTAAATCAAGTTAAGCTCAGCTAGAGCTGAGTGCAGTGTGTAAAATACCCCAACAAGGAAGCAGAGTCTTGAATCACGCGAAGAGGAGCATCATTGCCAACCATTAATTTCCGGGTCAGTGGGATGACTCCAATTACAAATCCAACAATCTGCCCAGTGAGTGAGCATGGTGAGAATTAGGTCAACGTATAACCAAGTGTTGCCTACCTGTAATTTCGTATAGCTACAAGTTCATGGATCAATAGAAAATGTACGATGACTAAGTTGTAATCCCATTATTGATCAGGTTGTCTCTAAGGAAAGTAAAACCAAACCCATCCAAATGATAGGAAAAAAAAACCAAGATAATAAAAGTAGTTTTCATGGCCAAAATCAAGTCGAAGAACTCTACAAATCGCCATACAGATTCAACCAGAAGTGTATTCACAGATAAATGTGCACGAAAATGTAAAGCAATAAGCTCATACCGCTGCAATTGTAGAAGGAGCAAACAGCGACTTCCAATTGATATTTCCGAAGACCACCACGATCTTTTGCTTCAATCCGCTGCGAACCACCATCTGCCACAGGATTCCAGGGATCAATCTATAATTTCCTTGAAAGATGGTGGTTGTAAGTAAAAGGTGAAAAGGTTGAAGGAAATGATACAGTACAGGAAACAACCTCATCAGACGCTGAGCTGCGCAGTGCATATTGATCCGCCTGGTTCTCAGAAGCTAGTAGTGGTTCCTTGCAACTCCCCAGCTCAGATTTGGGTGTTTCTATTGAAGATTCATCAACATGGATCTTATCGAATTGCTTAACGCTCGGAAATGAAGATGCCCGCACAATATTAAACACATAGGACCATAGATAAACAGCTCCAATCTGTAGAGTTGCCATGAGCAATGAATAAGATTAATACCAGAATTAAATCTTCAAAGTCGGACAACATGATAAATTATGTTTCCTGTACCAGTATGTTATGCTTTGGGGGATTAATATTATACAGGTATAAATAGTTTGCAACGCGAGCGGATAGGATTACTATCAAGTACCTACCGCCATTGAAAGTGAAACATAACCCAATCCAAAAGTCTCGCAGATATCAGGAGATCCAAAGGGGCTTCCTTTTTCTTTACAAATTGCTGGGATCATGATAAGAAACATATTCCCCAAATTCCCTGCTCACATCAACATGGAAGTCAAATCAGAAGAAATAAATATTGTGAAAAGGAATGTCACAAGAGGGTAAACATGCGCTGGAAAGAACAAAAACAAGTGGTAAATTCATCAAACTAGAACCACATTGATTGATATCCAAGTTATACAGGATGGTTCTGAACAAAGGCGATTCATCTACTATTGTAGGAGAAAAAACAAAATTCAATCAATAGGATTTCCTGTTTATCGCTTGGTTGCGACTCTAGGTGTAAAGATATTTAAACCAGGCATGTGAAGGTCCAGGTAAAGCTAATGACTCTCTGGCCGCTGCCTTTCAAATCCGAGCAACCCGAACTGCTATCACGAGGAATCAAGGGGCAATGGAATTCTATGTCTCTGGCAACTTAGCTATGACAGAAGTGTCTTGTGGCTTAGGATATGGCATTAAAACTTTGAGACTTTGAAAGACCTGCACCTGGAAAAGGCCAGATAGCATGAAGCGAGTGTTTACCTGCGGCACAGCAACCCACGATGAGGCCATGCAGGTGTGAGGGAGGTCTGGTGAATTGGACAACAAACCAGCCAAGCAAGGAACCAATGACAAATGTGATGAGAATATTGAATGGCATGAACCACCTGTATATTCAATCAAATATTATTAAAATCAGCAGCTACAATCGAACATTGAACAGCATAGGATATAACACAAATTAATCACATAAATATGACTCACATCTTCTTCATGCTGTCATATGTAATAGTTTCAGCAAGGTTGGAGGACACAAGGGCTGGATTGAAAACATAAAATACAACCTGTTCACACAAACAAACAAAAAATGTAGTAAGTGATTCAACAGTTCTCAGCTGGGTTTGAATTCTCGGGAGCTGTCTTGGTAGACAAATTAAATACAAGCGTCAACAGCAGCTTACATTATTTACATGCTTTCTAGCATCTTCTCCCAACACATCAACATGATCAAGAGCAAGATATGATCCAATTGCTGTTATCAAAAGCACTTTCAAGACAGGAATCGATGAAGCAATCAAGAGATCCAAAAGCCCCATGTAAAAGTTTCTTTATCGAATATAGAGATGATTTTCACCAAGCTCCTGCATAAAAGACCAATGACTTGAATGAGATTCTTTTAATTGCCAACTAAAACATCACCAAGAAGAAGAAAACCAAACAAAATAAGGGACATTTGAACCTCGTAGGAAGGGCGAAATTAAATGTACAAAGGCTGTCGTTGACTTCGGAAGTTATTCAGGTAACATGGAGGCAAGAAGCAGCACTGCCAAATTCAAGACAAGGCGTTTATTTCAGATCCCAAAATACCATTATTTTAAAGCAAGTGAAAGCAGAAACAAAGATCCATGGAAACAGCTGTCGAAGAAAGCTCCAAAAAACTAGTCAAAGCTGCCAATGATGTACGATAAAACATAAAGAAGAAATTCAATGCTAGCTTTTGTCTCCAGGGAGGATTTATTTACCTTGTCATGCAAACTTTATGTGCACATAACAGTATAGATGTAGAGATATATATGTGCGCGTGCGCGTGCAAGGAGTCAGTCCTATTCATGAAAATGGATAAGAACCTGACAAGAAAAAGAAATTTTGAAGGATAGAAGTCAACAAAAATTCAAAGAAACGTTTACCTCTCGCAGTCCCTCCTTTGTTTTCCTTTTTTGGAAGAGAGAAAAAGGAAATAAAACTAGGAAAGCAACACGTAGCATACAAAAAATGGTGGAGGTTGTCTGCTTTCTCTTTGCCATTGGTGAATAAGGAAGTCAGAAAGCAGCTTACCATATTAGCCACCATTGATTTATGGACAAGAACCATTCACAATCCTAGTAACAAGTAAATGCCCACCACTCACGAACAAATTCTTTTTATACCTTCACTTATATACGATATATTTGAGTATTTCTCAGGTTTATTTTTAGCTTCAATTGCATATAGGTTGAACACAGAGCAAATCTTTACCAGCTGCATTTTTTCAATGCCTTCAACCTTTTTTTCGCTTAATTATCATTTAGAGTGGAAAAGGGCCTGAACGTAGCATTGTAAATTTATCACTTCAAATGATTGTATCTAGAGATTTCTATCTCGACACTACGAAACTTTCCACCAATTAAATCGGTCATGCTTGATAATAGAAAGAGAAAACAGGACAAAAAAGAAAATAGAAATAAAATTATGATTGATAATAATAATTTATAAGATAAAGTGGATAATACATAATACATAATATTCTCTATATCTTCTTTAGTTATAGTAGATAATACATAATAAAATATATAAAAAATTATTTTATCTTTAATATGTATTATAATCAAATGTTTATATTTTAAAAAATAATTAGATAATATTTTCTTATTTCTCTTTAGTTTATATTAAATGTTAAAATTAATAATATTATAATAACTCTAGTTATAAAACCAATACTAATCCAGTGAGTTGATTTAGAACCGGGCCGACCTGGAACTTGGACTGATCTAAGTTAAAAAAATAAAGAAATGATTGACTTGACTTATCTAGTCAAGAACCCGGGTCAATTTGATTATTTTTTAAAAAATATTTTGGGTCAACTAGGTTGACCTTCCTGACCGATGACTTGAATTTTATCTTGGGTCGACTCTTGAGGTAAATTTTAAAACTGTGATAATAATCATTTTTATCCATATCTTGAATCAGGTCAACATGACTTGATCTTTCCAACCCGTGACTCGGGTTTTGCTTCGGTCGACTCTCGAGTCGGGTTTTAAAATAATGTTGATAACAACTTTTATCCTTACATTGATCCGGGTTAACCCTCCTGACTCATGACCCAGATCTTACACCAGGTTGACTTTCAAATCGGGTTTTAAAATTATGATAATGACAATTTTTATTATTATGTTAACTCGGCCCGTGACTCGGACCTTGACCGATGACCTGATTTTTGCCTCGGATCAACCCTTAAGTTGAGTTTTTAAAACTATGATAATAATTATTTTTATTCTTATATATCTTAGTTTGATAATATTAAAATTAAGAGTTCTTTACGACGATAATTTAAGAATAAAAAATAATAAATAGTCTCTGAAAATATATCATTTTTGTACCTCCTGTTTTGAAATACAAAAATTCACTCCAAAATTATCTCATTTAAAAATATAAAAATTCACTTTAAAATTATTTCAAAAACAAATTTATTTTTATATATTTATTTATATATCTTCAACCAAACGTATTTTATTATCCATTATGTCTAGAAAGGTATCGAAACACTATCTTATAAATTATAGAGGATTCGAGAAGGAAGAAAACACAATAGAAGAAAAGACAGACCAAATATTATTCAATAGCATTTAGTTATTATCTCAGGAAATAAAAAACCAACAACATGTACCTTTTATCCGTTTGGTTAAAATGACAAAAAATCATTTCAAAATTATCCTAGAAGTATTTTATTTTATAGCCTTGTCCTCCAACGAAACTATTCTGACACCGTAAACAACCTAAATTATTATTTAATCCACACATAAAAACTTTCTACGGGATTTGGTGATTTTTCTTAAGCTTCTACATTCCAAAAACTTGCAATGGGACTCAGTCAAAAAAAGTTCAATATAAAAAACAATTTGTTTAGCCTCTGCTGCACTCAACCAGCTGCACCTTGCTTGAAACCAAAACATCAAAAAATTCCTTCCAGTTCCAGGTCAACAAGACGTCCATCCCTTTATCCTATCAGATTTTCCATCATACGAGGCAGGCGTTTAAAATGTGAATTCGCAGAACAGATTCTTTCTCATGATAGAAATTGTTGTGTAAATGGAACTGTTTTCTATTAATAATCGTTACTAATCGAGCTAAACAATTAAGCTGTTTCACATCCATTCTAGTTGCACAATCAGAGTAGCCGATAACCCAATCCAGGCAGAACCAGGGGTCAAAAAAGAATTCCAGGACACCAACAATAAACTTGTTGCCATCCTTCTATTCTGGTTTATGCTTTCTTCATTTGGAGTAGCAAGCCTCTCCGAGATGTGACTTTTGGAGTTCTTCTACTCAGAACTGCAAAACCCAAATAAGATATCAGATCCCAAAGGCGACGCAACAAGGAAAAAAGAAAGCAAAATATGCTACCACAGGAGCTTCAAACAATCCACTTTGTTAACCTATAGGAACTAGAAAGCAGAAGCATCGCACCAGATCGCCATCTCTTCAACAGCCATCATAGACAAAGGAAATGTAGGCAGAGGATACATTGGACATGCCAGCATAGGCTTAAAGCGTCCCTCGAGCCACGGGGAAATGAAACAAAAGAGGAAAAAAACAAAAAGAAAGAAAGAACACGAATTAAAAGGGAAAAGGAGACATGGAAATGGACAACAAATTTAACAGCTTATGGATATCTTGAGAAGCTACATGATACAATAATAGCAGGAGAGGAGAGACAGAAATTAAACAAAAAAAGGAAACGACTGATTGCTTTAGGCTCATCATCCTCTACAAGGGCATTGTTATGTTCTTGGGAAACCCCGTGAACCAAGTATCTAATCCTTCCGACTTCCACGCACCAAAATCATCCATATTTTCAAGAGGAAAAAACATTAACTATGCAATTTTCAAACTAAAATAAACACCATTCAAGCATTGCCTACAAGTCCCAACTCCACGAGCAAGAAGAAAAGGAAACTAAAATTAACAAAAAAACGATAAATTATAAAGATATATGCAAAAAAGAATCAAAAAATCAAACATCATTGTGTAGTCAAGTTCCAAACTGAAATAAGGAAAGTTTTAGTTGAACTTACACTCATACAACCGAGTATTTTCCTGGTTGAGTTCCACCAGGAAGTTGGTATGTCTGGTTCGTGATGTCTTCCAAAACACGTTTTAGGTCAGCTTTAGCTCTCTTGACAGACTGTTCAGTAGGACCCTCAATGAACAAGTAGAGCTTGCGCTCTCCTGGTCCCGGCACCTTGCCTGGTGGAAAAAACTGCCCCCTGGTAGTAATGGCAGCCCCAGTCCAATCTGAAATTGGGCCCAATGTTTCCTTGTGGGTAACCTTCCACCGAGCATTTTGGGGAAAATCATTGATTTCCAGCTCTGCTTCATAATGTTCAGGCATTGCATCAGCTTGGATCCTTGCCAGGTTGTGTTGCAAATTCATGGCAGCTGCAAGTGCTGCTGCCCTGGCTGCCCCTTCATTATTTGGAACAAAAGGCAGCCCAGTAACAGAAACAACAGCTGGACCTGGATTGGGAGGAACAGGTAATCCACCATTAGAAAGCAATTGAGCAACAGAGTGAGAAATTGGTGGTGCAGGCATGGGGACTTTTGAGACAGCAGCAAGAGCAGCTATCTGCTGAGCAAGGGCAGTCTGCTGTGAGACGTCACCGACTGACTTCCGAACAACTTCATCTTCATCTTCTGAATCAGACTTCTCATCCTCATAGCCATATTCTTTTGCCTGTGCTTTCTTTGCCGCCATTCTCTTTTCATCCTCCTCTTCATTGAATTTAAAACCACTTCCACCATAACCTGTTCCATGGGCTTGCTCAAGACCCTGATTCACTTTTGCCATAAAACCATCAGCTAGAGCTTTCAAATCTTGTGGAACAACTTGCTCAGAGAGTTCCAACGCTTTTACAAGATCTGGTGCATATCTTGCATCATCCTCGGAGATAAATGTGATGGCACAGCCTTTGCGACCAGCTCGGCCAGTCCGACCAACACGGTGAACATAATCCTCATAGTGGTTTGGAGCATCATAATTGATTACCAATTCTAGATCCTTCACGTCTAAACCTCTGGCTGCAACACTTGTTGCAATCATCAAATTGCAGACATTGGTCTTAAAATCCGAAATGGTGGATTCACGATCTGTCTGATCCTTAGCCCCATGAAGTGAGAGGCAAGGGTAACCAAACTTCAGTAAGTTCCTAAACAATGAATCACATTTGTCCTGTGATTGGACAAATATCAAAATTTTTCCCTTCTGGTACCATTCACCAAGTAGTTCTAAAAGCCTAAGCCACCTTTGATCTTCTGTTCTTAACTCAACCAGCTGAGTGATGTCCTTATTCACCACACTCCTCCCACCGACCTGTATTTCCACAGGTTTGTTCAGTACTTTACGAGCCAAAGTTTCAACCTGTCGAGGGAAAGTGGCAGAAAAGAGTACAGTTTGACGATCTGGGCGAATATTCTGGACAATTCTAGTGATTTGAGGTTCAAACCCCATGTCAAACATCCGATCAGCTTCATCCATAACCAGATATGTAACTCTGCGAAGATTAGTGATTTTTCCTCCACTGGTGCACAGTATGTCAATCATTCTGCCTGGAGTACAGACAACTATCTCTGTCCCCCGCTTTAATTCACTAATTTGTTGGGCAACACCAGAACCTCCATAAACAGGCACACATCTGATACTCAGGGCCTTAGCAAACTTCTTTATATCGCTGTGGATCTGCTGCACAAGCTCCCTTGTGGGTGCCATTACAAGCCCAATCGGTCCTTCTCCAGCTTCCACAGGAGGCTGGTCCTTGATATGCCTCAGCATTGGCAGCACAAACGCAAGGGTTTTGCCTGAACCAGTTTTTGCAATGCCTATGCAGTCCCGGCCACTCATGATTATAGGCAGGGCCTGAGCTTGAATTGTCATTGGCTTCTCATAATTAAGTTTCTTTATCGTCTCTAGAATTTTACTTGTGAGTCCTGTCTGGTGCCAGGTTTTAATTGGTTTTGGCACATCCTTTCCATGTAATTTTAACTCCAGTTCTTTCCTACACGCAACAACCTCCTCAGGAGTCATCCTCGAGATCTCCTTCACTTCAATATAGAAATTCTTCCGGAAAGGATTGTAATCAATCTTTGAGTGGTCAACAATGGACAGTTTCTCAGCTTTTGTTTTCTTCACCCTCTTCATGAACTCGTCATCATCCTCCTCTTCTAGAGGATCTTCACCATTTTCAAGATCCCCATAGTCTGAATCAGAATCTTCACCTGGAACAATTCTCCCTAGAGATTTGTGAGAGCCTTTCTTCCTCTGTTCTCCATTGATTCGCTCTTCCTTCTTATCCTTATTCTTCAAGTCTGTTTTATTGTCATCAGCAGTATGAGTAACCAGAGTACTGTTTAGCTTCTCAACCTCAGGTAACACCATAGAATTCATAAAAGCATCAAGTGGATCAACTTCCTCATCCCCATTAACGGCATCATCCTCATTTTGTGGAGCAGAGATGTCATTCTCAGTGTCCACTACCATTGCATCTTCAACTTCTTCATCAGGTTTTGCATTTTCCTCCAGGTCCATATCCGTCTCAGATTTTCCGGTGGGAGGTGCTTCTTCATCGTCGGATTCTCCTTCAAGAGTCCAGTTTTTACCAGTCTTGGGTTCATTAACATCAGCTTCTTCCCCATGCTTTTCCCTCTCAGTTTCTTCCTTCTTCCTCCTTAGCTCTTGCCATTCCTGGACTCTCCTCCTCCTCTTCTCCATCTCCTCGTCCAATTTCTTCTGCTCCTGTTCTAACTCCTCTTCTCGGGTTTTAATCACATTCTTATCAGAGTCCTCCTCGTCACTCTTTTTCCTCGGGATCTCTTCACTGTTATCCCTGTGCCTGTTTGACCTGCTAATGCTCTGTTCGCGCACTCTCTCCTTGTAGTCATCATCATCTCTTCTTCGCCGCTTCTTATCACGATCCTTGGAATCATCATCACTGTCACTGCTCAATTCCCTACACTTTTCCCTTTCCCTAGTCCTCCTCTCCCTTTCTCTCTCCCTCTTCTCCCTCTCCCTTTCTTCTCTCTCCCTCTTCTCCCTCTCCCTTTCTTCTCTGTCACGCTCCTTCCTCTCCCTTTCTCTATCTCTCTCCCTTTCACGTTCCCTCTTCTCCCTTTCCCTTTCCCTTTCCCTATCTTTCTCTTTCTCCTTTGCCCTCTCCCTCTTCTCCTCTCTGTCCTTGTCCCTATCCCTCTTCTCCTCTCTGTCCTTGTCCCTATCCTTCTTCTCCTCTCTGTCCTTGTCTCTATCTCTGTTCCTGTCCTTAGCTCTCTCTTTATCACCATCCCTACTCCTTGCTGCTCTATCCTTATCCCTGTCTCTATCCCTGTCTTTATGCTTCTCTTTCTCCCTTTCCTTTTCATCAGAATCACTACTCTTGTCTCTCTCAGAACGCCTGATGCTTTCACGTTCTCTCTTCTCTCTGTCTCGATGCCTCTCTCCATTCCTGTCCCTGTCCCTGTCCCTATCCCTATCCCTGTCTCTATGAGACCTCTTTGAATCCTCTTTGTCCTCCTTCCGTTCCGAATCATCTTTTCTAGATTTATGTTTCACGTCCTCCATAATTACTCGCTCGCTTACTTATTTTAATGCTCAGTCAATGAAACATCAATAAGCATAACCGATCCCCCTGCTTCTAATATAATACGCCGAGTTCTTTCTTCCCCTTGGGGTCTAGCCAGTCAATTAAGAAAAAAATCAAATGGAACACTTGGAAATAAACCCTAGCACGTCAATGAACAGAAAATGCAAATAAATTTCAATTGTGGCCACAAAAAGCTTACGGCGGTGCAGCCAGCCAGCCACCCAACTACGTTAATAAACAGCCCGATTCAAGATTAGATTGTATCAGTCATCGAAGAAGAAGAAGATCAAAGAGATGAGAACAGATTACTAGAGGAAAAGAAAAATCACCTGAAACGTCTTTGAAAATGAAGAGAGAAAGATCTCTCGAAAACCCTAATTGCTTACTGCCACTTGATTTTGGGGATCGATCTTTCCTTTCCGTTCTTCTCTTCTGTTTTTTCCCGTGTTCGTGTTTATATTACAAGGGCCGGCCTCTTTTATTCTGTTAAGAGTTAAGACCCCACGCCCCTCGCCGTATGCTATGTACACGGGCCAGTTGGTGAATGAGGATTCCGTTTGGTTTGCATCTGGATTGGAATTGGGCTTGGTACATTTAAGAAATGGGCCGTTGACCCAACAAAGACAGAGATGGGGCTAATATTTTGATTCTCTAATATCAAAAACAGGGTTGGTCATGACCGACCTTGTCTTGGGCAATAATTGCTCCTTCTCTCCAAGAAAACTGAGACTTTTTTTTTTTTCTTTTTTTAAATTGCATGATTAAGGGCATGTTTATATCGGTTTTAAAGGGTAAGTCTTCTATTCTAGATACTTGATAAATCTAAGAAAATGATTTTAAGAAACAATTAGTGTACGAGATACATATATTTAAATAATATATTAACCTAGACAATGTATAAGATATTTTAGAGAAGCAGTCTAAATAAAACCAAATCAAATAAAGTATGCCTCCGAGCATTATGTTAAGCCACCTCACCATCCATCATAACAACATTGAATGCTCTTCATGCCTCCTTGTCACGATGAAGCTCCTAAAACAGTGCTCGAAAAGCTGTTCCTAGATGTCATCATTTTTAATTTGTTAGCAAACCATGACGTTTAATGATAAATAAATATTACAGTATTTTCTCCACCTTACCTTTCTATTCATGTAAATTGACATTGCTCATGGTTATATAAATGTCCTGGATAAAAGATTTTAATCTTTCAATTTATTATTTAATTAAACCTTAAGAATACACGTGCTTGCTGTACTTACAACACGTGCTTGCTGTACTTACAACACGTGCTTGCTGTGACAACATCTCACGACAAACTTGATCACCCAAAGGTTTCCAATCCATTAAATAAACCTGTTCAAGGGCATCTCAACACAAAATTATCAACCGCCTCCTCTCCACTTTGGAGCCCTCCCTCGTGAATTTAGCACCTCATCAATAATACTCTCAAGTTTTGTTGGTAAGGTTCAAAGCCTTAACCACAGCCAAATGGGGTTAAAAAGATGAATTTCCTTATTTATCATTTTTCTTTAAAAAAAAAAAAAAGGAATTTTGTTAGCTAATGTAGGAAAGGAAGGAAGGGCACAATCGGAGAAACACAAGGGCAATATGGTCTTTATAGGGGCACGGTAAGCGGGTAAGGCAGATCAGCATCAGCCCCGCAATAAAAATGCGTCCAGCCAGGTGTTTGATTTCCTCGAGAGTCAAAGGAGATTTATTTATATCAAAGCAGAGAGGCAAAGAAAAGAAAAATCCTCACTCCCACCCCACAGCCATGGATTTGCTCCCCTACTTTCCTCCTCGTCTCTGCTCTCTCAACAATTAATCCCGTCTTCGCCGATAAATTCGAAAGAATTCGCAAATCGAACCGTCCTTCCTTTGGGTCTGGCACTGACCACACCATATCTTCTACGCTCGTCGGATAAGAATCGATTTCACCCTTCTCTGCCTTCCTCTTCACCTGCATTGCCCGCTTCTGCTCAAATTCAAACCTTAATACGCTGCCGTTTTCTCTCTCCTCTCTCAACCTCCGCCTCTCCAATCTCCGAAAGGCAAGCTTTTACCACTTTTATTTATTTATTTGCCCTTTATTTTGAATCTTGAATTGTATAACAGTTAGGTTTAAACATTGAAAATCCTTTTTTAAAAAAACTAGAATTGGATTTTTGGGAGTGATAATTCTTTTTTTTAATTATTATTATTTTTCTTCACAAAATATTTTACTAGAGGCTAACGTGAATTATCCCTATATTTTATTTGTTTTCCAAAAAAATATTAATTTAATTTAGTTTAATACGAGGTAATATAAAAATAAAATTAGTAACAATTCGTTATATTTGCTTACAGGGTGAGCTAGACCCAAAAGAAATAATATTAATGAGCGAAATGGAAGATAGTGAAATGGTTACGGTACAAGATTTGCTGGTAGACTCGGAAGATAAGAAGCCGAGTGAGGCCTCTGTTAAAGAGCAGGAAGAAACTGCTGATGCTTCAGTGGAACACAAGTCGAATGAGAATGGGCAGACATCGGTTGCTGACGATGACCACACTGTGACTTTGGCAACTGATGTTCCTATGAGTGATACTCAAGCTTTGCCTAATGAGAAAAATGATACGGATGAAAATATTAATCAGCAAGCGGGGGAAGAGAAAACTGATGGAGATGATGGTGGCTGTGTTCAAAATCAGCCACAAACTGCTACTCCATCGACCCCGAGGAGGCATGCGACTCCTAAAGCAAAGCAAGATAGTGCGGCAAAGTCCAAGAACGTGTGGACGGATATTAAGGTAATTGAAACTGCCATCCAAATGCTTGGAATCTTGGAAGTGGATGTAGTGTTTGTGATGGAATGATTATATGTTGTTTGAAATGTAGATGGGGGAGGCTGATGTTGCAGGTACCCCAGAAGAGCGAGCTGCATTCATGAAGGAGCTGGAAACTTTTTATAAGCAGAATACGATGGATTTCAAGCCCCCCAAGTTTTACGGGGAGCCATTGAACTGCCTGAAGTAAGTTTATGTGAAAATAGTTTGAGTTTTTTCTAATGATAAGTATCTGACTTGTAGGTGTGAGTTAATATTGTCGTGTTTCCCCTGGGAATTAGGTTATGGAGGTCTGTGATCAAACTGGGTGGCTATGAAGTGGTATGTGTATTTTCTTTCGCTGTTCAGTACTATTTTTCATTTTCTGTGGGTTTTAGGCTTTGGCAGCAAAACATTTCTGCACATGAATGGATTTTGTAGTTGTATGTTAAGCATGGTTTCTGGAATTGGTGCAAGAAATATGAAAACCTTGCAGCAGAAACTGTTACACTGAATCAGTAGTGTTGACTATCTACTACTGGAAATTTAAATATCCCACATTTGTGGCTAGATCAAATTATAAATAAGCAAAGGGATTAAGAGTAGCATTAGTAGTTGCTTGAAACATATCAGGTTACTGTGCTCCTGTTGTCGAGCATAATGGGCATTGTGCTTCAAAACGCCTGCATGTGCTGACAGCCTCTTTTTTCTTATCATGTCTGGAACAATGTAGGTTTGTCCTTTTGATTGGGAGTTTAAAAGTTAATAAATTTATTTCTATTCCTCCTCAAAACTGAAAAAGCACACCTGCTTTTACAAACTGCAACTAATTTTGAGAGGAATTTGGCATTCTCCTCACATTGGTTAAATGTAGGATAATGAAAGGCAAAAAATTGAAGCAACGATTACATCGAACAAAATTGAGAATCATTCATAATGGATGAGATTAACCAAAAGATAAGGGATGTCAATGAGAATGGTTGGAGAAGTATGGCACATCCAAAGAAAATCAGTATCATTAGCAGAGAAAATGTCAGCATTTTATGAACTTGCTGTTACAGAATTCTTCTTAATAATAAAGCATAAGGGCTTGATTTTTTGTTTGACCTGGGTAATAATGAAGAAAATGCTCGATCTCCATCCAGCTTCTGGAGTAAAAACATGTGAATACATGATATGTTTCAGGATCTTAACATCTATATAATTCCAGAAATGTAATGGAGTACTTGTTGTTACACAGTCCTGCCCCTTACATGATACCTTTTGTGTTTATGTGCCTGTATTATTTTCTTCCGATCTTTTTGTGAATAGAAACATCTGATTAAAAAATTTGAGTATGAAAATGCAGGTTCAATGCACTTATATGCTGTATTTTAATTGCTCTGTACTTCAACGCTATATTTCATGGATTTTCAGGTGTTTATTGCCATTAACTTATGACAGCTGCTTTTGATCTCTCATATATGTAGGTTACTGCGAACAAGTTGTGGCGGCAAGTGGGAGAGTCTTTCCACCCTCCCAAGTGAGGAAGGATAATTCTTTTAAGCAATCTTGTACAATTTGCATGGTTTATCATAGGATTATAAAGCCAAGTCTTTTTTAAGTAATTTGTAAAATCTGCATGGATTTGGCATGGGATCGTTAAGCATTTTCAGTTACAATTCTTTTCAGTATTTTCTTTTTACGCCGCAGACAGTTGCCATAACCTTCTTTCTGATCTTTGCATCTTGGTTGCGGGCTATGAATGGGTGGCAATAATTTATATGGATGGCTAAAATCTGGAAAAAAAATTATCATTTAATTCGTCCAACTTTTCTCTGTCTCTCACAGGACCTGCACAACGGTGTCTTGGACATTCCGTATTTTCTATGAGAAGGTAATTGCTTTTTTTCTCTTCTCTTCTTTCTTTCTTTGTTGGGTGTTTATTTATTTTATTTTTTTTGTGGTGAAAATGCTCTATGTATATATCCATTTTGTACTCAGTAACAAGTGTTGGAACTCGATGGGTTAGATAAAACCCTAAATTCAAACTTTGTTTTGTTTTCCTCTAATATGGAAGTTGTCAGTGTTGAAAAGTGTCCAGGCTTATCTTTTTTGGAATTGAAGTGAGTTTAGCTGTCCTTATGTGGATGATTTAAAAACTAAGTGGCGGACCAATGGATTGTTGTTCTCTGTTTGACTTTCTTGTAATTCTATTCCTGATCCTTCATTTACTGCAGGCACTTCTGGAATATGAAAAGCATAAGAAGGAAACTGGTGAGCTTCAACTTCCTAGTTCACCCTTGCATCAGGCTACTAGTGTTGAAAAGGAGGTAAACTTCTGTTGTTGCTTTTTTTGTTTGACTGTAGCATTTCCAAAATCTTTTACCTGCTAAAAAAGAGAGAATCACTAGAGCCTGTACAGAACTGCTCGGTGCTATTGAATAAAAGCTTGGCTTGTGCTCGTACATTTGCAATATTGAACTGAACTTAAACTTAAGTGGTTGAACTTGCGGTCTTGCTTAGAAATCAATGCATGAAAAAGTCCTCTGTTTTTTTTTTCTTTGGTTATTTTGAATTGAGGTTGCTAAAGTAGACTTCATTTGTTACAAATACAGGGAGCAGGCAATCATTTGATATTATTATAGCATGTATAGATTTCTATTTCAAAATTACAACTTGTGCTACATATGGTCACAGAGTTTTATTTGATGAGAGAAAAGTGCACTCTATGATTAAAAGCTATTAAAGTTTTCACAGTTCACTAAAATCCATGCATGTTTTTGGTTGTGTACATGCACATAATGTAATTGATCAATTGCATTTCTGGCACAAAAGATGATAGTCTGTTACACTGGATGAAACGAGATGATAAATCCTGGCATATTGCTGAACGTGAAATCTCTGTGCATCACTATATGGATGCTTCTGCGAAGTGATCAATTGTTATTGTTAGTGTTTGTCTCTTGTCAGCCGTACAAATTGCTGATAAACCATACTGGATTTAACTTAGTTTTGCTTATAAACTGTTAATACTCAACTATGAGGAAACCACAAGATGAGGAGAAAACCAGAAGCCTATGGCTAGTGCAAGTATAAATTATATATTTTCTTAAGCTCGGGGAAAACAATGTTTTTATTGGAATTTATATACTGATGATTTTGTGAGCTGAAGTTGTTTGGAACAAACTAGTTTAGTAAGAGTTAAGTTCTATGGTTTCTGGTTC
>Ga0307511_10003411_pt1 | contig 16337 bp, 12 predicted proteins | sample 13_EM_MG_FD_200266 | JGI IMG/M metagenome (GOLD analysis project Ga0307511, IMG submission 200266) | Populus trichocarpa ectomycorrhiza microbial communities from riparian zone in the Pacific Northwest, United States - 13_EM | ecosystem: Host-associated > Plants > Roots > Unclassified | place... | reverse complement strand
ATATCCAGAAACCCCGCCCCCTCCCCCCCCCTAGGCTACCCCCAGCAGCTGCGCCGCAACCTTAAAATCCACAAAAAAATTGCGAACAACCTTCGGTAAGGGGCAAAAAAAAAAATTTTTTTTAAAAAAAAAGATATTCATTAATATAAAGTATGGCATGTTTCTAAGTACAAGTATACATATGCATTATATCTGAAACTTTTCGATTCTAGAATTCCTGCCAAGCACAAGAGGTTGAGGGCGCACAAAGCTTAGCGTTAATTACGGGAGATGAGCAGACTTGGGTACATATGGCCGTCGAAATGTCTAAAACTTCGCGAACAGGACCAGGTCTAATATGCATCGAGGACTCCTAGGTTCTTATAGGTACTCGAGTACGGTCTAGTAGGCGTGTGGTCTTGTTCGTGGGTTTCTACAGTACTTTGAAATTGTTGAATAGTAAGTATACTACTTGAATAGTTACGTACCTAGTCGCTCGAACTCCGGTGCTGATACAATCAACCAGACTATCAACTTTAGAATTTGTGTGGTCACACAAACACACCAAAAATATTAGGTATGCATTCTACCAGATTGCTACCTCCAAGTGCAATAGCATAACGTCTCATCATTACTAGTTAAACCTATCCCGCTCGCCTGTAACCAAGAAGATGACCACCATTGCCTGAAAAAGCCCAAAACAAAAAGGATATTAATGGTGTGAAGGAAGGTAAAATCAGTCGGCCATAAGATACATGCGGTGATACCCTCATGCCCCTCAATGGATATATTCAAACCATCGCAGACCCAAAAGTAACAAAGATGTAGCATGTAAGATTTTCCAAGAGATAGACAATAATCAACGACAATAGAATAAGCACAAAAACAAAATAAAATGCCCCCTTTATGCCCTAATAATACAAATGAGAGTATGAGAGACGCCTAGATCGACCAACCGAGCCATAAATGTAAAGAAAATAAACAGTTGTAATGATCGTATATATGATACCAAGCGCAATTACCACCACAGCTCCCCATATGCATCCACGCTGACTTGGTTCCCTGGAAGATCTATGCCCACCATACTCTTGCGGTTAATGTCCTCGTTGGCAAACTCGTACATGACCGCATTCATCTTCTCCAATGCCTCAAGAACGATGCATTCGGAGCTTGCAGTCCTCCTTCGTGACCTCCTCTTATTCGGGCTTGCGCAAATCGAACTGCGAGGACTGATTGGAGAATGTGTGAGCGGAGGCAAAGGGGGGCTAAGCATGTTTGGTGGGCTTCGAGGGACCTTGGTTTCGATGCTTAACCCTGGGTTCTGTTTCTTCCGAGTCGTTGGCAGCTCTAGTGATGTCTCTGCGCCCACCTGAACGAAATGAGGACTCTTAGGTGACAGAATCTCCTGATCTTCATCATCATCACCATCTCCATCATCGAAACAGCTCATGCCCATTTTAACCCCACGGGTGAAACTGGCCCTCTTTTGCAATGGTGTAGGTTCCACGGGCGACTCAGGGGGTGACTCGTCATCTATGAACCAAGATCTATTCGAGGCTACAGAGTCAATTGAATTTAAGCTGATCATGCTGTTTCTGTGGAGGGCAGCCGCTCGTTGATGAGTGTTGATAGATAAAGTAGATGACCTTCGGGCTTGTACATCCACATCCGAGAATACCAAAGATGGTACCGCTGAAACATCTGAAGCAGTGGACATGATGCTCATTCGTTTTCTGCCCTTGTTGTATTCAGCTCTCTCTCTCGAAGCAGGCGGTGAAAGAAAGCGTGGCTGGTGCACATTTCTTTTACCAAGGCATTCCTGGTAGAGATCCATCTCTTGATGTACACCTTCTGTAATTGAGCCCCCGAGCAGTGTTTGCATATAATTTTGCAGGTCTTCCTCAGGTGCAAGGCTGAAATTTCCTTGAAACTGCTCATTTCTTCGCAGAATGGGGGCAGAAGCCTGGGTGGGCTTCTTTGAATTTTTCACTGGAGTATTGCAGATCGGTTTGACTTCCAGTGGAGAAAACACCTCCCCCGGTGGAGCACCACTCTGCCAGGATGGAGACTGGTCTGGGAGTCGGAATGAAGTGAGTGATGTACGATTACCGGCCTCTCTCAATGATGATCGCTTCGATTTAGCCCAGGGATTGTAGGAAACATCACTATAATCGTCCCAAGCTGGTAGCTCATCCTCAGAGCTATCCTCATAGAAGTGGGAAGAATCCATTGAAGGCTGTAAACAATGGAACAGGCCGTGTGGACTAGATGAAGTACGCTTGCCGTTTGGAAGCTGTTGACGGGTAGCTGTGGAATGCGAAGTGTGGAACATCTGTCGAAGTCTTTGTTATTTCGGAAGTTGCAATGAAGCTGTATGTATCCGCAATAGTGAATATAGCAAATTCGGGGCTGGTTATTTCTGTGGATGAGATTTCTTCAATATGCAAATTAGCCAACGTCTAGACTTGGGGACCCGCGAAATAAATAAGATAAATAGGTAGGAAGTTGCATGCTGTTTCGGACTTTACTTATCATGCAATACTTGGGCTAACAGCACTCATGGTTGACAGATCCCTGGTAGACCAGGGGATGGATAAAGTACTGTAATAGTAAAAGCAGATCTCTGTCAAATCGTAGCTATGAAGTTTGTGGCTCTTCCCGAATTTTTATGATATGTACCACCCCCAACTTTTCAAGCGTAGGAAGCGGGGACACAACATGGGCCCTCCATCCTGAACCACGTGCACCCAGCCGCCTGTGATGGTTGAGGAAGTACAGTATTTCTGAGACAAGTCAAGTTCTGTATAACGTAGAGGAACGCGGGTCTGTGCCAAAATACATCAAAAGTTCAGATGCAGGTGTAGCCATGGTCTTTTTGGCAACCAATTCATCAGGGTGTACAAAGCTGCAACTATGGAGCCCCTCGATAGGTGAGTGAGTTCAGCAGCTCTTTGGTGGTTTTGTCTGCTTTGAGGGTACATGTTGCATACTTGGTAAGCACATGTAGTGAGTGAGCCTGGCTCAGTGATTTACCATACTGCATTAGGTAGGCACTTTCGTATGGAGAATTCTCTTCGCTCCCAGTAGCCACAAATCCTATGTTCACTTTCCGTAGTACCCTACTACTCTACAAATTTGTATATATAGGGGCTGTAATACATACATAAGCATCGCAATATCTCTTGTCGCCCCAGTGTTGCACAGAAGCAGAAGAACGCCACTTAAGAGGCAAATTAAGAAGAGCACAGACCAGACGAAAGGTGGCCTCCGACCCCAGATGGGCCCCAAATACGTTATTGCTGTATTTAGGGTAGAATTGCCGGGCACGGACTAGGATCCCTCAACCACCTCTCGGTACGAAATGGCAAGGCTGTAAACAGGGCGAATCCCGACAACTATTGCATAGCAGTGCCAGCCAGAGAATTGCGACGCAAAGGATCAGCAAAATCAACTCTAGTCTCGCTCCGCTTTTTCTGACTCCCTGGCACGCGACCAGTTATGGAAGCCACATGAGCCTAGTATATTGCCTATCCTGGTAGAGCATGTCGGAAATCTAGAGAGAGAATTTTCACGCAATCATGATTCCGTGGAGGCCCCGGCCTGGAGGTAACTGCCTCGGTTCTCTAGCCTCTTTCGTTTTGACATTAAACGTTCTCACCAAAGGCCTGGCACTATTCCTGTAGTAATTTGTCATGAGCCTCCAAATGGGAGTCGAATATTCAATCGCTCCTGGGCAAAAACTGCGAACTAGTGACATGGGCCATACAATAACTAGTGAGAGGGGCTATAGGGCATATGAAAAAAACCTTGATGATCGTGATAACTAGAAAGACGGATTTTTGAAGTTTTTGCGTCTAGACAACTTGTTCGAGCTTGCCGGAGGGCCCGATGGTCTGCGTTTATTGGAAACCTTCCAATGCTCTAACAGCCACCGGCCGTATTTGAGAAAGGGGCACCAATAGGTGTTCCTAGTACTTTACGGAGTACCCAGCAGTTTCTGCTTATTGAAACGACGGCGCCGGAGGTTGGCTGTTTCCTGGTCGAGGAGACGACCGTTGTGGCTTGATCTTCATTCTCCACATCTTCGGTGTGATCCAAGTCAGTCTATCACCGGTTGCACCAGGGATCTGTTCATCCACAAGCTGTTCAATTAGTATATCAGGGTGCAGTTTTAGTACGTAGAACGACCAAAACATGTTAAGACACATCAGGCTTGGTAACTAGGATTGATATCATACCAATTCTGGCTACCTTCAGCGTCTAACTGATGTTCTCAACAAAACTAGTCCCGTCCCTGTGTACTCTGCGGAACTCTCGATGGGTGAATTATTTATTGATCGTCAAGGCTTTACAGGCCATAAATTATAAACATAAACCCTTGTCGCCCCACCGTCAAAAGGTAAGAACGTCACTGTGCTGGAGAGTAATGGCCCCCCACTATATGTTTCTAGGATAAAGTTCATTCTCTCTGGCTTGCAAATAATTGCACCTATTGGATAGGCTCCACTGCACACATCAAAAGCCTGAAGTAGTCAAACTGCACTCCCTCGAAAGTTTCTGTTGCTCTTGCATGCTCCATGTATGGTCGCATAGAGTACCGGGAAAACTGAACAAGAGACCTGGTCAAAAATTCTAGCCTTGTCATTTCGTAGTAGCAGCGCTACTACCTGCTTGTAGGTAGATTGATGGGCCTGCGATTGGATTTTGGCTGTGGAGGTTTCACTTTTGAACCAGGCATCTTGTTCGTCAGTTTTCCCGCTAGTAGAAAACACCCTTAAAGCTGCACGAGTAGCGGATTGGCTCCCTATTCTCTGCTTTGTGTAAGCTGCACCCCATCAAGGTAAATTCACAATTGAAAGCATGCAGCTAGCTGCCATAATGATCATTCACTCATCGGCTGTAGGCCCCTCCACCCGTTCCGAGAATAGTATTTTTGGGTCCTTGAACTTCACACGTATGCGCCCTCCTGTTCTACGGGCGTGGGAACTGCAGGGTACAGTCTGTAGGTATAGCGGTCGTCTGCATCGAAGGCATCGTGCACGTTGTTGCACGATCATTGAGGTCTGACACAAGATCGCTAGATGTTAGTTCATCATATGTGATCTGCTTGTCAGGTTGGAGGTCAAAACGCACTTTATATAATAACGGTAAGTACACGGGTACATACTAAGTACCTCTACAGCGCGAGGTGACAGATGTTGACTAGTACTAGTACTGATCATGAGCCTCTTAAGAACGTTGTAGTATCCTCCCATTATAAGTACTTACCTCTAGATCTATGTTTAATGGAGAGTGTAAATTCGTAAGATTGACGTTACCGTAGCAGTACGTTGAAAGTGCTTAGTAACTCACCAGACAGATGCCAAGGCCAGTGTAACTTCAATAGGCAACGGGAAGTTAGTACAAATACTTTATGCGGTAGTCCGCTGCTTTTGGCGGTAACTAGGAAGATAAAATATGAATTCTTAACAATTCCTGTTGGGTGCTTCGAAAGGCGTAAAGAGCGCACACCTCAGCTTGATTACCATGGCATAGCATTTGGTTTCATTAAACATACATCTATTGTGGTGGTACTCACTCGTAAACTTAATTGTATGTTACAGAATGCAGAAGATTGAAACCAGTACCTACTGGTCGCAGGTAAGTAATAGAGTTCTGAGCCGCCACTTACATAGAGCTGCTATGACATTCAAAAGCGACCAAATTCTAAAATCAACCAACAGCCAACAATGCAAGCAATGCATATGTTAACTTAGAATTCTACAGACCCAACCCGTAACTGTGTCCAACCCCTTTGGTCGAGTGGTTTGTACTCGAGCCTTGCGTTATCTCTTTAGAGAAAAGCTATAGTTGGAGCCACAGGTACCCAATATTTCCTTTGTAGGAATTCTGTGATTAACTCATGTATTCGCGTTTATATAGGTAATACTAGTCCGAAGCGCTATCGAATAGCTAGTATATTGATATGTAGGTCCAAATAAACCCTAGTCTGGTGATAAACAAGTTATGAGCCATAAAACTACGCATTCCTGGCACGAGATCACGCATTCCTATGCAAAATGGTATGGCAGCAAAATACAGCTCTAGCAGTATATACCCTCAGCACTCAGGATCACAAAGGAGTTTTGCTAGTTCTACACTTTATTGGTAAGTTTTTATCAAGGACAGATACTCAATTCCAGGGCTTTTAGAATTTGGATTTTGGTGATTTTTCAAAGTTGGTCAGTTTAGTTGTATAACTGCCCTTGTCCGAATACTAATGTCATAGAACTATACACAAGTAGACTTGTATATTGCTTTGGTTTCTTTGAGAAACTCGGCAGGCTGGATGCGGGGTTGCTATGGCTCTTAACCGTCGACGTTTTGTGTAATGTGCTGTGCTTTGCATTCACCCCCGCCAGCCGTTAGCTTTTCTGGCGGTCTCTATCTCTGCCATCAATCCCACATTATCACATAGAACCTATACAGCCTCTCCAGTGCCGATGCTCGGGATACTTTAGTTGTCTCCTTGTACGATACTTTGGTGAACTTCACATGAGCACAGAAAGATTGATACGCCTCTATTATGCAACTCAGGATTGCGCCATTCCGGTTACGCCATTCCGGCTACCATTCCGGTTAGCAGAGATTGTGGCACAATTTTTCTCGCAAGGTTTATCAGTGATTTGTGTGAGGAAAGGATTCATGCATGGTTTACCGAATCTATCTACAAAAATGTCAGCAAGTTCAGTCCGTTACTAGGTACCGTGGCCTTGTATATGAATGCGATAATTTCTACCTAACCCAGGTTACATACGTCCTATCCAAGCGCTCTCAATACCAACCAGAATACTGAGGTTTGGGTGATCGAGAAAGTATTTGGCAAAAATGTTGGATCCTAGAGCAGTCAAAGGTATTTGGGGGCGACTACGGCCATGATAGTCCCGCATCCAGTAATTTCATTCTCATACCCTTTTTCCACGCGTTCCCATCTATCAGCACTGAAGAATATTAAAATCCTTCTTTATACACTGATACAATGGAGGTCGCAATTGCAAGGGTTTCTCATGCATTATTAGGGTACTGTTAGGTACCGGGAAAACTGGTGAATAAGACTCTGGTACTTCTACAGTTATGATTCAGATACAGACAAGGACCTTATTCACCAGCTTTCCTGGTACATGTATCATGATTTGCTGTGACCACAGGGGGATATATCACACCGGGCCTTCGCTGAACCAGCCCCCCGCATGCCTCCGCGGCCGAGGCTAAATGCCCGTTTTCATTTTCTGTAACCAATTAGAATTATATTCTTCTACTACTTGAATATTGCGGCCTAGGTAATATGTAGTATACTAAGCAATAGTCTCACAAGCGCACTGCATACAACTTGTGAGGGGTGGGAGAGGAAGAATTGGACCTGTGATTCTTAACATATCGGTAGATGTTCGGTTGTCGTCGTTGTCACCTGTTCTCGCTACCTACTCTCCGCAAAGCACCCGACCTAACGCGAAACAGGACTAGTGCATGCATGACTAAGGCGTCGAACACACGGCCCCGCGAAGACTAAACAAAATCCTCGCGTTCTCTCCTTCTATCGCTCTCCAACCAACACAAACATTCGACAGCCATCGATAGTCTCACCGGCCCTCAACAGCAAACACTGTCGGCATTCTATCACAAGCACCTTCGAGCGTTTCATCACCTTCTGTCGGTTCCCCCCCCCTTTCAGATCTGCAAGGAGCCTTCAATTCGAGTATTTCGTGTGGTTTCTTCGCCGAGTTTTACTTTTGAAACGAGTGCGAGGGATCGCCGAAGCAAACATACGAAGATGCCTCCACGACGTGCTCCACCTCGTGGCGGTGCTGCAACGAAGGATGCCCCAGCTCAGAAAGACAAAGTAAATACCGCTACTACCTCTACTAGAACGACTCGTGCCGCAAAGAGGGCTGCTTCGCAGGCACCTTCTCAGGCTCCGGAACCCCTCCCCTCCTCCTCGCAAGAGGCGACACTACCAACAACACCAAAGAAACGTGCATCAAGGGCGAAAGCAGCCACGACCAAGAAGTCTGGAAAGATTGTTGAAAATGTGACCTCAGCAATCGAACTCGACAATGAGGAACCTGCTGAAGACCCCATCCCTACTCCCAGACCAGCAAACAAAACCCGAGGCAAGGCCAAAGTCGAGGTTCATCCAGAACAGCCTATTGCAACGCGTCAAACTAGAGGCAAGAAGTCCACCACTGAACCTGAGCCAAAGCCTGCCGACAATGGCACGAAACAGCGTGCTACTCGTAAAAATACAAACGGCGAAAAGGCAGAGGAAATTGCCAACATTCCTAAGCCGAAAGCAAGGGCAACTACCGCAAAGCGGGGTCATGTTGTAGCGGCCGATGAAGAAGTTCTCAATGATGCTACACAAGGGACACCAAAGCTTAGGAAGGTAGAACCTGGATCAGTGAGTAACAGCAGAAAGATCGAGGGAGAAGAAGAAGGTAGTTCAATTCCTTATGAGTTATTGTTTACATGCCAGAGACTGACATTCTGCAGCTGGTCCGAAACGCCGCAAGCCAAGGCAGAGGAAAGCTGTTTCACCGTTGCCTATCAATGACCCATTCCTCGAACAAACCACTCCAATCGAGGAAGCACAAACAGTTGCTCCCCCCAAGGGTAGGCCAGCAAGGGGCAAGAAAGCTGCAGCTGTCCCAGTAGAGCAAGAAGCAGAGGAAGGGGCTAAAGCTGCCCCCGAACCCGCTCAGAGCAATGTACGCTCCCTCCGAGGTCGCAAAGCTCAGCCACCACCACCACCAACCCCGAAAGTACAGCGCAGCAGCAGAGCGAAGATTGATAAAGGGAAAGGGAGGGCAGTCAGCCCAGAGCCTGTTGCTTCTCAAGATGGTACAGTGAAAGGCTTTCCTGCGCAACAACAGGAAGTTGAACATATTGTGGAGGACACCGCAGCTCCCAAACGTCGTGGCAGACCTCCGAAAGTCGCTGTGGCTGTACAAGTCGAGGAGCATGCTGAAGTCGATCAGCAAATTGAGGAGGAAGCCGCAATTCCCAAGCGAGGTGGCAGAAAGCAAGGGGCTGCTGCCGCTGTAGAAGTTGAGGAGCATACCGAAGTCGATCCTCACCCGGAGGAAGAACCCCTTACTCCGGCAAAGCCAGGACGTGCCAAGCGTGTTACGAAAGCAGCGGCAAAAACCCCGGTTCGTCGTAGTGGACGAAGGAACAAAGCTGCCGAACCAGAAGCCGAGAGGAGTGGAGGCTCATGTGGAATCGCAGTAGTCATCGAAAAGATCGTGGTCAGTGGAGTCGCAGGAGTGCCTTCCAAACCCCAAGTTGTTGATGAACAGCCCACAAACGCTGAAACTCATGAAGAGGTCGTTGAAGAGAAGGCACCTGTAGCAAAGAAGAAGGCTGCACCGAAGCGGAAAGGTGGCAGGAAGCCAACAAAAGGCCGAGGTAAAAAGGCCGTGGGGCTAGTCGAAGAGGGCAGTGATCAGGAGGCCAAGCAAGCCATTGGGGGCCAACCAGATGAGCAATTAATGGAGCAACCAGAGGAGAATCCCGAGGGGGAGGAGAAGGGCACTGGCTCTAGTCAGGCTGAGGTGGGTATCATGGCGGCAGAGTCTAGTGAGGTGAACAATGTCACTGTGCCAGTGGCTCTGGAAATTACAGCAACTGCCATGGAATCTCCCGTTACATCCCCCCCAACCAACAACGATTCTCAGCACGATGTTGATGAGGACAATGCCCTCCCACCTGCTCTCTCACAGACCCCCATACCCGCACCAGTTGTTTTTTCTCCATCTCATACGGCTCAGTCTTTCAGCGAGCCTACGAAGTCTCCTACCCCAGTGCCTTCTTCACCATTGGCACGCTTTTCATCTCCAGCCATGAAGTCACCAATTGTCGGCTCAAGGAAGAGTGATTTTGGTGATGATGTCACACCTAGATCGTCTCCAGTGAAACGCAGTCGCTCAAACCCATCTACTCCACTTGCATCGTCAAGCAGGACTACAATTTCTGGAGCAGAATTGACTACTCCTAATTATATAAGCAGGGAGTCTACTTCATATACTCCCAAGGCGACTATCAAGCACTTGGATATTGCCAGTAGCCCTATTCTACATCCCCCCCGCAATGTTGATGAAAGCGAGAAGCCTGGTAAGAGTCCTGTCAAGAATGCTACTCCCCGTAGTAGTCTCGACCTGGCTACAGCTAGGAATTTATTTGGTAGTGTTGAGGGCAATCGGTGGGCTGGTGACTCCCCCCGCCGCAGATCAAGCGGTGTGAGTCCCATGAAGAGACAAAGTATGAGTTTCACTGAGTTTGGAGAGATGAAGTCTCAAGCTGAAGATGGTGGGATGGGAAACGGCGATGATGATGATGCCGGAGCACAAACAGAGGAGGATAGTGAGTTTCAACAGGACGAGGATAAAGAAATCCTGGGGCAATTGACTCCATTAAAAGATCAGATGAACTCCGATTTCGAGGTCGAGACGGTTGTTACAGAGAGAGAAACTCTGGGTACTCAAGCCGACACTGAAGAGCGCGCCCCCGCTGCTCCAGTAGATGCCGACGGTGATAGTGAGATGGGAGGCAGCGGGTCTATGGATCAACATCAACAAGAAGATAGCCACATGGAAGATGACCAGGAGGCGTTTGTTGATGACAGTACCTTCGACGACAGTTTGTTTGCAATTCCAGCTGAAGGTTTGTCTCTTTCATCCGTCATGTTCTCAACCTGTTGCTAATATGTTTCCAGATACCCCAATCGAAGGGGCCGCAGGGATTCAAACAAAGAACGTCGAGGAGGCACCTGGAAAAGTTGTTGAGAGTGTAGCAGAAGAGGATAGCCATGCGGAGGATGGCCAGGAGGAGGTGCTCGTTGATGATAGTACCTTCAACAACGACAGTTTGTTTGCAATTCCAGCTGAAGGTTTGTCTCTTTCATCCGTCATGTTCTCAAACTATTGCTAATATGTTTCCAGATACCCCAATCGAAGGGGCCGCAGGGAGTCAAACAGAGAATGCCGAGGAGGCACCTGGAAAAGTTGTTGAGAGTGTAGCAGAAGAGGATAGCCACGCGGAAGATGGCCAGGAGGAGGCGTTCGTTGATGACAGTACCTTCAACAACGACAGTTTGTTTGCCATTCCAGCTGAAGAAGGTTTGTCTCTTCCATCCGTCATATTCTCAGCCTGTTGCTAATATATTTTTACAGATATCCCAGTCGAAGGGGCTGCAGGGAGTCAAACAGGGAATGCCGAGGAGGCATCCGAAAAAGCTGAGAATGTAGCAGAGAATGAGGATAAGAATGACGCAGATCAACTGAACGAGCCATCTAATGGTAAATCTCCTTACTTTTTTTCTTCTGGTGATGATTAAGTATTGATTTTTCTTGTAGATGCGATGAAAGCACCTTTACCCGGAGAGGCACAAGACTATTATGAAAATACTCTTGAAAATATAAATGAGAGCACTTTGAGTAAGTGAAAAGATTCCACTGTTTCTGTCGTTGCTAACACCATTTTCTTTGTAGTACTCCAGCGTGATATGAACGAGATTCGTAGTCGTACTCCCACTCTTGGCGGTTTTTACCAGAGGAACAGTCTTAGGGAGACTGATCCTAGTAACCTCAGTGGGATCTTCGCACCTGGCTTGCAGTTGTCAGACACCAGCCTCATACCAGCAAACACAAGCCTCGTACCGGCAGACACATCGGATTCATTTACATTCGATTATTCAGCTATCCAGAGGGAACTTGAAGCTAATAACACCATTGAGGCAACGTCTGGATTGCCTACAATCCAGGAGAATGAAGATGGCGAAGCGGATTCGCAAGCAGGGTATGAGGACATGCTTCCTGACTATCTGACTGCAGATAACAGTTTTAGTACCTCAAGAAGGCCAAGCAATTTAGGCCTAATTGCTTCTTCTCCAATGACCGAGAGTGTGATAGCTAGGGCCATCTCGTTCTTCGGAGAGGATTCTATGCTTGAAGATTCTCGCGTTGAGAACGACGTCGAGTGGGACGATCAGTCGTTGGTTGAACCGTCGGTTGAGTTCGACGAAGAACTCTCCCAGGAAGATGACGAGTCATCCAACGAAACCGAAGATGGACAGAAGAGCGACGAGTCGCCAGAGGAGAATCAAGACTCCCCACAATCCGGTGTCCAGTACGAAGGGTTTCTTTCCTCTGCGAGGTTCTCTAGGGAGAATGTCGAAGAACATGATGGCGGTAACGACGAAGACACTATTAGGGGTCCTAAGCAAGATAACGAAGCAGGCGACGACGAGGACACCATCAGGGATCCTATACAAGAGAACGAAGTGGAGGAAGATGAACATACGATGACAGGACCTGGAGAAGACGAAGATATCACCACCATTATTTCTAGCGCTATTGTCGAGTCCGTGACCACCAGTCAGGAATCTACTTTTACGGATGGTCCTCCAAAGGAGAGCTTCACTACTAACTCCGGATCTTTCGAGAGTAAAGCTTCATCGATGGCCCAGCCCGTGGGTAGCCCGGTTATAGTGGCAAGTGAGACTGCGATTAAAGCTGTCGACAGTTTGTTGGATACAAGCATGGCTGTCTCAACACCAGAGGTCAGCAGGACACACAAATTCAGCCTCCCGCCACGATTTACTCCTACAAGCACACCAAAAAGGTCACTTGCTGATTCCCCTACCAAAAAGGGGACACCGAATGCAATCAGCATGTCACCATACGGAATGAAACCTGAAGATATTCCTGACTTTGATGATGATTTCTCGGTCATAGAGTCTACCCCCTCGGACCGGAAAACTCCTGCTACCGAACAAAAGTGGATTACACCAGCGAGCAGTAATACACCGCAACGCAATATGAGTTCGCCGTCGAAGCCGAAGTCTCTTCTTTCAAAGCTCTTGCAAGAAGAGAATTTTGATTTCACTGATGACTTTTCATTTATCGAAAATGAGAATGAAGAGGTGGACAAGGGCGAAGATGAAGCGGACAGAGGGGGAAATAACGAGAAGATGGGAAGTCAGTTAGTTGAATCTCCAGGCAGAGCATTACCAAGAGCACCACTCGAAGAAGTGCAGATTTCTGCAGGGTCGATCACCATGAGTCATGCGACCGTAGTTGAGGATAGCCCAACGGGGAAGAGGAAAATGGGAACCCTGGAGCCTGTGTCAGTCAAGCGGGGGAAACACGATTCTCCATCATCCCGCCCAGCCGCAGTTGAAGTAGGGGGTGATACGAACGAAGAAATCTCGCTTATCGACGTTGAAGATGTCATTGGCGATCGCAAGTACATTCGTCCAAAAGGACGCCGCCAAAGCCTGCGCTTGAGCTATCTCGACTCTGCCGCAAGTAACACAGTTAGTGAACCTGAGCCACAAGGCGAGGTTTATCTGACTCCTGAGAAAAGCCGCTTTCAGAATCTAAATCCACTATTTTCGGCATGCCCTGACAGTGTACAGGCAAAGCGCCGCGGACGCCGAACAAGCATTGGACAGAGAAGGGTCAGCTTACAGTTAGAGGAGAATGCTCATGTGTATACGAGGATCCAGGCAGCCGTTCGTGGATACATCTGCAGGAGGAAATTAGAGAAGGCACATAAACGTACTAATGAAAGATCTGGAGAAAGTTCAGACGACAGTGGAGATGAAACCACTGATAAGGCTGCTGTCAAACGCGATTTGGCAATGGCAGCTGAGGTTTTTGTTGCGGCCTGGCAGGGGCTTAAACAAAGACGAGGATATCTCATCCAGCGAGCTGCAGCTGTTACAATTCAACGTGCATATAGGAAGAGACAAGCTGTTGTGAGCCAGCTACCAAAGTCTGCTATGCCGGTACCTGAAGTCAAGATAGAAGAGCCAGCGACGCCGGTCTCTAATGGGCCTTTTGATGGGCTACTCAAACGCTTTGATGAGAAGAAGGCTGCCGGGGCTGCAGCAATTCCGGAGCCAGAAATTCGCGTACCTGCAACCCAACCAGTGGTTCATATTAATACGCCACGCCCCAGACGAATGGCTACCCAGTCGCCAGTTCCAGAGAAATACCTCTACAGAGACCCTAATAAGTATAAAAGGGCAATAAGTGCCGAGCCTGAATTGAAGGCGGCTACAGAGCCCCCAGCTGCAAGTGCTGATGATGAGGTGGAATCAAAGGCAAGACCAACCAGACCAGGTTCACGTATCCCACGATCTGGTCTTCGACTGCCAGCGGCTTCTGGGGTGAGCAGCACGTCTATCGGTAAAAGGAAGGCTGAGGACGATATCAATGAACCATTCGTACCAAAATTCAAATTAACTGCTGTGCAAGCCACAGCCCCCACTTCTCGTATTCGCCCTACACCTAGGCTTCCAATATCCTCATCAAAACCCTCTTCTTCTTCTGGTATTCCCACTACCAGAGTCGTCCCTGGAAATATCTCTCTCACCCCTGGATCTAATCCCTTTGGGAAGAGAATTATGAAAGACTCACTTGCAAAAATGACTCAGCCAGAGATTAATCAATTAACTACTAAGCACACTGAGCGAAACAGGAAATATAATATCGACTTCGAGCGAAAAGTTGTCCGCGTGGAGAGAGATAGATCCTCATCTCCAGATGCGAAGACTCAACACCGTCGTGCGTTGGAGAATAGAATGAAGAGGTACGAGGTACAAGAAGAGACTGGTATTGTTCTAGGGCCTGGCGATCCAATGGACTACGAGCCAGAAATTAAATCCCCAACCAGAAAGGGAGTGAGATGGCACGCAGATCTTGAATTTGGATGGGACGAGGATTTGGAGAAGAATTCTCCGAGTGCTGCGAAGAAGAAGGCCAAGGAGGGCTTTAAAGGCATCGTGAGGAAGCAGGTATGTAAATCTTAGGTCACGCAAAGGTATGAAGTTCTAACGCCGCCCCAGGCCCCTCTTGATTCTTTCGGAAATATTGTCGGGCCACTCCCAAGAATCAGGGATGCACCAGAAAAAATTGTGGTCAGCAAAGTCCTTTATACAGGGGAGGACGATGAGTAAAGGGAAATTGGGCGAGACAAGCTAAGTGGAAAATGGAGCTTTGGATTTACGGTGGACTTGGTTATGGGAATGTAGAATTGATTGGATTTAAGAGGAGGGAATGTGTACGGGATTGGGGAAAAAATGGGTGGAGGATGGCTGCGGGATTGGCTGGATTAAGTGAAAGGGGATATGGGCGAGATTGGGTAGGAAATGGGTGGACGGCCGATACGAGGGATTTGAGGGTAGGAGGTTGGTTATGGGAATATTTTTCTGTTCGTTTTTTCACTGGCTTTTTCTTGTCATCCGGCTTGCGATGACCTCATACCCGGATTTGCTTGATGAGTAATATTTCCTCTCATGTTGATTTTGCATTGCATATATGGCTTTGTTTGGTTCTGGAGTCCCTTGTCTATTGGATTAGGCGGTTTTTCTTCACTTTCTCCATCTTTTCGGTGTACTCCAATGGCTTCGAATTTGCTTTGCTTGTGGCAGGTGTGTGGAGGTGGTGGCATTTCCGATTATATTCTTTTGATATTTTTTTTCTTTTTTTCTGATATCCCGCAAAGGAACGGCGCTATCATTTGGCTCAAATATGTCTTCTGTGCTTGAGATAAGTTTACATAGAATAATAAAGTTGTTCGTTTTCTCATAGTAGGGAGCAGCATGACGTGCACTAGATCCGTGCTATTTGTGATCCAAGTCTGAGACATCGATGACATAGTGTGATCTGCAACACATCCCCTTAGACAATATTCCAAGGCTCGTTATCATACTCTATAGTCTGGTTATATAGTTCTTATTCGCACAAGAATTTCAATCGTTAATCATCCATAATCATCATATATATAGATACCAAGCAAGATGGCGGAAGGAACAACACAATCAGGTCCGCCCTTCTCTCCCACCCCCCCGTCCCGAGTCTAGGACTCAGAAAGTTTCAGATAACGGGCTCATAGTAAAGAAAATACTAATTAGCCTAACCTATCACTTCAGAGCGCCAATCATCTCCACATATTCGGTTTAGAGAATCAGATGCTCTTGATCGGTTCCATGAAGGGGATCCGGGGACTCAGTTCCATAAGGCGCATGGATTGGACCCGAGTAGGGCTTCTACGTATGTATACACGAAAACCTTGGTTGCATTTATAGATGGCATGTTGATCTTGGAATTGGATTATTGCATGGTATTTTTGTTTGCTGAGGTTTAGCGGTGTGTTTTGGGTGTTTTGCTGTAATAGGGAATTTCACAATAGTGCTCACATTGGAATACATACTAGTGGAGTCGTGTGGACGACAGAGAGGGCGTATGAGCATGGGTATATGGATCATCCTGAGGAGTGGGGGAATTTGGGGCAGGGTGCACCGTATGTGACCTTTC
>Ga0307511_10003410_pt1 | contig 16337 bp, 16 predicted proteins | sample 13_EM_MG_FD_200266 | JGI IMG/M metagenome (GOLD analysis project Ga0307511, IMG submission 200266) | Populus trichocarpa ectomycorrhiza microbial communities from riparian zone in the Pacific Northwest, United States - 13_EM | ecosystem: Host-associated > Plants > Roots > Unclassified | place... | reverse complement strand
AGACGTGCCATAAATAGGAATCTGGAGTGTGATACGCCTAGCGTTAGAAGCAGCAGTGGTGGTGGCGGCGGTAATCACAAAAGCATTTTGTTTTTAATACTGTTTGTTTTTGAAAAGTATCTTTAAAAAAGTTTAAAATTTTTTTATTTAAAATTAATATTTTTTTATGTTTTTATCATTTTAATATGTTAATGTTAAAAATAATTTTTAAAAAATAAAAAAATATTATTTTATTGTATTTTTCTGTGAAAAACAACCGCTACCACAATTTCAAATATACCTTCAAATCAAAGTTTGAGTTTTTTTTGTTCTTTACCCTGCATGTGAGCCCGTTTAGAAACACGGGCCAACCCGTGTTTTTAAAAAATTTAAAATTTTTTTTGTTAAAAATTAATTTTTTATATATATGTTTTGGATCGTTTTGATATGCTGATTTTAAAAATAATTTTTAAAAAATCAAAAAATATTATTTTGATACATTTCAGTACGAAAAGCATTTTGAAAAGCAATCACAACCACACTTCCAAACAAGCACGAAAAGCATTTTAAAAAAATATTATTTTCATCTACCCAGGGGATGCTCATAATTTTGTAAATAATCTGAATTTTTGTTTTTTAATTTTGTTTTGGCACCTATGTAAAGTATACTATATGATAAATTATAGGAGGATTAGGATAACTTTTTTTGAAATTAATTATTGCTTAGTCTCTATTTTACATAAAGGATTAATTAGTATTTGTAGTTTTATAGTAGTTTATAGCTTGCGTTTTCGCTGCAGGTTGAGCTTAGATTTTTTGGATAGTAGATAAATCATATCTAGATTGTTAATTATTTTTTGACATTGGTTGAAAAATCCTGGCCCCGACTTCTTTATTAGTGTTTCATACACCTATCAATCCTATAATTTAGATTATGAATTTCATTGCATCAAATTTATTTTTTCATATTATTATATAATGAAAAAAATACAAAAAACTGTTTAATCCTATAACTTTTTTTGTTGATAAATCCTATTATTTCTAATTTATTTTATAATTTATCTCCTCCACAATTCCATGTCCTTGTTTTAATTTATAATCTGAAAAATATTAAAAATAAAATAAATTCATGCGAGATAATTAAATTTTATTAGGAAAGAATGCGTTTTTTGGAAAAGAAAATCTTGTATGGTCAACGTTGGTTTAATCACCATTTAATTATTTTTATACTCATTTGTCATTAATTAATTAGTTTATTATCTTCCGGACTAGTTTATAATTAATTGTAAATTTTAAGTAAATATATTATTATAAAACTCAGCTCTGTTAATCAACTCAAGGTCCGGATTGATTCTAGTTAAAGAAAAAATACAATAAGAAGTGACTTAATCTAGCCCCTTAAAAAAACCGAGTCAACTTGTAACCTAGTTGTTTTGAGATAAAACTCAGACAAAACCCGGCCCTCAACCCATGATTCTTTTTATAATTTGTTATCTAAATAAAATTGTTTTTATCTTTTTAAAAAAAAATATTTGATCGGCTTAGTTTAATCCTTCCTGATCATAACCCAAATCTTATTAAGAATCAATCTCGATTCAGATTTTATAACAATGGTTTATACAAGGATGAGAAAATTAATTGCTTTCTAAGTCGGGTTGTAGCAAGATTTCATTTTTATAGCATCACGTTTTTTTTTTTTTCCACTAGGATTTTTTACCAGTTTAAACCATTAACAAATTTCTAAGGTGTACATGGATCTGCCCCCTTTCCGTGATAAAAAAAAAATGGAAAGAAGCCAAGACCTATCTCCACAAAGGAAAACAAATTAATGGGGCAATAAATTTCCCACCTCTATTCCATATGAGTGTTCCTCAGCTCTCAGAAACACTTCTATGGTAACAAAATAATATTAAGAGATTCATGGAAGCGAGGGAAGAAGATGAATGGTTCTTCATAAAGGGGAAGGATTTGACACCCATCAAGTTTCTTTCGCTACAAAACCATCAAATCTTGAAAGAATCTTTCCTAAATGTATTAGGGTTTGCCCCTCTACAGAAGACTAAATATATTCTGGTCTTCACCCTTGTTGTTCCTCTCAAAATAGAATTGTAGAAGGGAGTCATTAATTATGGAGGAAATGAGTGCTCTTTGTGGTTATGAGGTGAGCCTCTTCAATGGCTTGTTTTATGTTAAACTTATCTCTAACTCATTTTCTGTCCCTCTAGATTTCATGTGCATATCATATACCATCACCAAAGTGGTCTTGTATAGTTAGATTACCATTGCTATTTAATTATAGCATAATATATTGGTTTTTAATCTTGTATTTAAGTATCAATTTCTTGATGATATCATTGTTTGAAATATATTTAGTGATTAAATAAATAAAACTAATCTAATTTCTGACTGACCACACCATATTGATTTTTCTGCTACTTGTACTGTTCCTGCTTGCCTGATGCCTAGAAATAGTTGCTCATCACATGGATTCATTACAGACTACTGTTTATGCCAATGGGAATCCATGATTTTTCTAAAAGAAGGTTAGGCGTTGGTATGCCCACCCTGAAACTATGGGGCTGTTTTTTCGTTTATATGGTGGAGCTTTTGCTCTTCTCTAGTTGAGGAAATCCCAAGCGATATCATCTCCTAAACTGCCTGTTATGATTTTTGGCAGAGCATGGATGACCTAAAACATAAGCTCTTGTACACAACTCTTGAACTGCAGAAAATGAAAATGAAGGCGAATGTGACACTGAGAGAACAGAAGGATACTGTGCAGCATTTGCTCAATCTCTTAGCAAATGCTTGCAAAGAAAGAGATGGAGCAAGAGATCAGCTACAGACATTGATTTACAAGTCAATGTCTTCTACATCACCTGGTCAGATTCTTTCTCAAGTCCAACCTGAAAGCCCCGTCTTAAACACGACTCCGAAAGCAAACCTTAGCATATCAGAATCCAATTCTGAAACATACAACCGACTGTCACACTGTTCATCTTCTGTGGATTCATTCTTTGATGCTGGTTCATCTCCTGACTTCCCAAACAAGAACATGGCAGGATCGAGCAATATGGGGTTATTGAATCAGCCTTTTGTTCAAGAACAGCACAACTGGACAAAATTCACTGGTTTAGTCTCTTCAGGAGGGAACAATGTTGAGAATGACAGGGGCATTGCAGTGATTGATTATCTTGCTCAGGGAAAGGTTCTGCCTCAGAAGGGAAAACTCTTGCAAGCTGTGATGGATGCCGGTCCCCTGCTCCAATCACTTCTCATAACAGGACAACTTCCTCAGTGGCGAAATCCTCCTCCCCTTAAAACACCTCTTGGTATTTTACCAAATTCTAACAAAGCTGCGTATGTTCATCAGAAGCCATATGCAAATCCAATTTCTTCTGTTTTGAGGGCTTCAAATTCATCACCATCAAATAGAATGAATCATTTATTACAGTTCACGTCAAATTCTATTGGAGCTCCTTCATGCTCGGGATGGAGCAATGCAAGGATTATAACTTCATCAGCCAAAACAAACTCTCAAGTCCCACTTTACAAGCGACAAAGGTTGATGTGAAGTTATAAAATTTTGCCTAGTCTTTATTGCTTTCTAATTGTAACAGTCCAAAGTATGAATTTTTTCCTAGTTGGCGGAATCAAAATGACATCTCTCTTTACTTTGTGCTTGATTCACCTGTTCACTTTCTGCTTGCCCATTCCCTCAAGCCAGCCAGACCCTCCCTACCCTACCGCCTACCGGTAACTTTTGCGGTAACTTTTGCTTGTGTTTCTAGGGCTACACCACAACCAAATCATTCCAAACCTGCATAAATGAATCTCTAGTATGCTTAGAATGCATAGTTTTCTTTTCTTTTCTTGTCAACGAACAATGAGGAAGCTAATATATTATGAATATAGAGGATGAGAAACAAGACGAATGAAAACTTGGGTAGATCCAACAATCTAACCAATAATTTAGTTCCAACATGCTTAATATTCTTATACTTTCAAAATAAAGTAGAAATAACAAACAAATACTTGTTTACACCAATCGAGGCTTAAGATATGGCCATTTGATTAGGGGGCAAAGTTGCAGGCTCGGAAAAACTCCAGATCATAGTCGACATACTTTGTCCAAAGCGGCTGGTACCTAGGAATGGCGGTGGCAAGCCAAGGTTTTGAATCTCCATTGTAGTGAATAACTGCAGCATTTTGAATCTTCTCCTCGCTAAGTCCTGGGTTATAGCCTAGCCCTAGAACATGCCATGACTTGTCTAGTGGCTTTGTTGTGGAATAAAATGTGATTAAACCTGGTGGCAGTGTCCCCAACCTCCACAAAGTTCGATTCCCATTCTGCAACAATATCAAGATCAATAGTCAATAACCACACAAATAAGATCAGAACTCAAAAGAATAAGATAAGTATTTACCAACTCTTGCCAATAATGATACTTTTCAGTACAGTTGTCTCTTCTCCAGGAATCTAAATCAAAAATGTTCATTCCATAAGCCCATGCACATGCCTTGGGATCGAACGTCTCCTTAATCAAAGGATGATCAAACTTCAAGTATTTATCATATCGATGGAATGACCCAAAACATGTCTCAACCGCTCCATTCACTTTCCCATCCATGTCAATCTCCCACAACCCTGTCAAGTCCTTTTGAACCACTACATCATCATCTAAAAATAAAATCTTGTGCAATTTTGGATACATTTCTGGCAAATAAAACCTCAAATGGTTCAGCATAGATAAATACTTGGGGTTCCTGAACTTTAAGTTGCTAGAGCCGGTTGTCGAGTTTTCGAGTCCATTCCCATAATAATATCCCAGCAACTCTGCAGATTCTTGTTGTCGAAGCACTGGCACATAAGATGAGTTCAGGAATTTGTAATCTTCAACTGCTTTCACTTCAATGTGCGTCCCATTGTGGTCTTTCAACTTGAACATCACTTTCATTGCTGCAAGAGTTGTCCTCTCTGTCACAATATGTAAAACATGTTTCCATGGCTCCTTTGCGTTTTGCACCACTGAATTCACCACCACTGAAGCTGCAAGAACATTATCTGAAAATATAGCATAATGGTAAAGATTCGGATCTTCAAACTCTTGCCGTGGCTGCCGTGACTTCGTCTGTTTGTTGATGTAACGAATAGGATTCTCAATCCTCTCTTGCATTAACCGCAATGCAAGGCAATGCAAGTTTCTTGGGATTTCTTTTGCAGCAATTGATTTCGCGAGCTCACCTTTAGTTTTCATTTTTGTCATCTGTTCCTCCAAACCAAAAATTGTGTCTTTCAGTTTTTGAATCTTGAGTTGACTATCAAAAGACCCTTTTGAGTTAGAGATCAATTGCTTAGCAAATTTAACTTTCTCTTTCGCCTGCTTTAGAAATCGGTGCACCAATGCTGTATTGGAATCTGAAACATCACAGTGAGAAGCCTTTTTTATGAGATCTGTGAAGTTTATCGAAATCTCAGCAAAATTCCTAACAAGCTTAGAGTTCTCAAGTTTTAGTTTCCGAGCTATGGAACCATGCATAAGCACCAAGCCTTGGTAGTCAACCACTGACCGCACAGTTTCCTTCAACTGGGCCTTGAGAGCGTTTGATGTGAGAGAAAGTGGATGTCTCCCGTCATTACGTTCATATTGTTTCAAACCTAAAACCTAACGAAAACATAAACATGTTAGTGATCGCTCATTAACAGTCCTACTTCATAGAGGAAGATATTTCATGCATGTCTACATTTTCCTCATAGAAGTATGGCTTCATCTTTCAAGACAAATTGTTTCTGCAAAATCTATGTAGTTTCTTTTCTGATATAGCTAACAAATGTACAAACAGGGAGAAAGAATACTTACTTCATGGTCAGTGGGAGTGGAAGAACCAACATGAACGTTGAGGAGGAAGGAGCAAGTGAAGAAGAAGCAGCCCATAACCGCAATGGTAGAGGCTAAACCCTTGAAGGAAAAAAGGAAACTCATTGCCACTCTTCTTCTGCTCCTAGCCATTTCGCACACCAAAATTTCAGAGAACGAGAAAGCTACGGCTGTCCAGTATGGTATAAAGGCAATTAAGTAAGAGTTTAAGCATGGGTAAATCTGTTAACATCCAATTAGAAATCTTATTTTATTATTATAAAGGGGAGTTAGAGAGCAAGATTAACTGGTATCAAGCATGGTTGTTGAGGTGATAGTTATCTTAAAAGAGTTTTGATAAGGCAAGGCAAAATTCTGATTTTATCTCTTAAAACTGGCAAAGCTTCACCAGCCCAGTTACCTTTATCCAAAAAACTGTAGAAGTTACCTGCTTAATGATTAGCCAGAAGTGAATCTTGGGGGAACTCTATCAGAGGATCAAAACCACTAAATTTCTCACATGGGAGAGAAGGCAGAAAGTTTTACACACTGTTCCATCATCTATATTGCTCTCTGCCCCAACTAAGAGAAATGACTTGAAAAAAACAAATAAAATAAACTTAAGATCAGCTAACAGGATTCCCAAATTCTGTGCAGAAACGTGGGATGTCATCATCAAAGAGTAAGAATGGAAAACAAATACTTTAGCCCATGATTTCTAACAGGTTCAGTCAAAGCCCAGGAACTTTCCAGCTTTGCGCAATAGGTATTAGAATTGAGCAGCCGCAAGGGTTCTGGGCACAAAACAGCAATAATTTGCTCCAAACCAACGCCGCCTGGATCAATGGATCCATAGTCCATACCAATAAATTACGAATTAAGCGGTTTCACAAAGAAAAAAACTTGGAAAAATATCAAGAAAAAGTACCATTTTAAGCTCAAATTCTAAAAGATTTTCTGAACAATATCCATCCAATTAGCAACTTGGATACAATATCTGAAATCCTAAATACTTCTCTTGGCAACATGACTTGGAATGATTAAGCAATCCATTCAAACACTTAGTACAATTATCGAGGCTGAGATCTCTGGTGCACTGCACTATACCATACCTCATCTCGTTCCCAGTACCGTTATAACAGTCTCGGACAAACATGGATTTCGACTGTCCGACAGATTCTATAAATCTCGGTAAAAAATCATTCGCCAAAACATCGGCCGTTTCAAGTCTAGAATTGTTGTAAACATAACCGTATGGTTGAGTCTCTAACAGACGAGGAAGCTGCGATGCGTAGCATGCATTGATCATACCATACAAAGGCCTCGGAGCTGTTAGGACACAGCTGTAAGAAGTCGCAACTTGCTTTCGCGATGCACTCGCGACATAGACTAAGGGAGACATCTCCTCGGCAAAGATAAAGACCATAAACTGTGTCTGGTTCGTGGCCAGGACTATAATTGTAAAATCCAGCATTGCTAGCATTCAATCTTAAAGATGGAGGAGAGCTTGAAGGTTACTGAAAGATAAGGTGTCAGCAGTGGCTGTTTTTCTGGATCCACAAAATGGATCTACCACTGTTGTTGCTACAACATTTTGCTTGGTAATAAATATACAAAGATTAAACTAAAAATAGCCCCCCCAAACGATCATGGATGGCATTTTTATGCATGATTTCCTTCTTTCAAGGCATGAACTTTCCTTCTATATATATATATATATATACCTGCACCAGAAGCTACAGCTATCTTTCAAAAAACACTATCTAGAAAATTTATATAGCCATCCATGAAAAATGAAGCTACAGCCTACTATATATAACACAGCTATCTTCAAGACAATCTAATACAACCTTTTGATGGAAAATGAAGGTAAAAAGGTGTGATGCTGCCTGACATGATCTTCTGTATTTGCTAAGGTACAGAGGATTATCTGAATACAACCACCAATCCATCATCTTCTTACCATATGAAAACACATCAGCTGCTTCTCTATCTGAATACTATTGATGTCACTTCCACGGTGCATGAAATCCAAAAAAGCTCATGTGGGTTTAATTTAGGCGCTCCCCAAGTTGAATAAATGGGGTTAATTATTTACATTAGCTATCTATAATCTATATATAATATTAAAGCATAAACAATTCAATTAAGATTATCAATTAATCATTTAATTAAAATATTAGAATGAAATGAGGATTACAGACTAGAATAAGCACATTGTTATTTATTTTAATTATTTTCTATTCTTGTTTAATAGATTTTAAAAAGTACATATTTTTTAATAATTACTGACGGTGTTACTGATGGACTAAATTAGTCGGTATATTCTGGAGAGTTGAAAAATAATTACTGCAAATATTATTGTTATTATTTAATCACCGACGGAATTACATACAGTCTTTTTATTGGTGATATATCAAATTCACGGAGAAAAATACTGGCAATGTTCACCAATAGAAATATTGATGGACTGAAACGGGTCAAAAAAAATTTACTTGTTTTTTTTGTTAATAAACCCATCAATAATTTTATTATTGATAGATCATATATTACTAATGATAGTTTTTTCGATGGGGGTATTTTATTCATAAGTCTGTCAGTAAAATTTATACAGAAGGACTAAGAATATAAATAACAACGTAATATTATTGTGGTGCGTCTGTTTATTGGCCAAAACTATAATAAAAAAAATACAAGGATTAAACTAAAAACAGCCCCCCAAACTACCACGAGTGGCATCTTGATCATCGATGCGTGATTTCCTTCTTTCAATGCATGGATTTTTTTGTATATCTAGATAGAGAACCAGTAGGACTTAACAACTCTCAACCAGCTGGTGATTTAGATAGCTTAAACAAATCAACCCCGTGATTCACCAATCTAAAACTCTATTGGATGGGGTTGAGTTTTATTTGGATTGTATTAATTTTTTATCAAAATAGTATTTTTTTAAAATATTTTTTTAAAAGAATCAATTGAATCGTCAACTTATACGTAATCTTGTGTGAATTAGAATAGTACCAGATTGTATCTTATAAATATGGTATGGGGTGAAAGAGCAAATTAGGACTATACCACTAAAAAGAGAGAGAATAATCGACTCTAGAAGGAAACAAAGAGGTGAAAGTTTAGAAAAATGAAATTAAGCGACCAAATGTCACCACCTTGTGAAAAAGATATATCCTTGCTATTTTCGGGTGCTAGCAGTAAACTATAGACTGATTAATAAGAGAATGTTGATTAAATCATACGATCATTCCATATGGCTGGGGAATTCCTTGTAAATATTAACTAATGTCAATCTCCCAAGCCCCAGATAGATGATCATTCTCCGTTTGCAATAGATGCAGCCACAGAATAGTAGTAATGCTACAGGAACACCCGTGGTTACTCTCTCAATTCCTGAAGTCCTAATTGACTTGCTAGCTCCTGTAATGTTCATGGATAATTATTTGCCTCTGATTCTTGTTACTGGGGAAATAACTAGTGTTACTGCAAGCCTGCAAGCTAGCTTGGTTTTGTGGATATATCGGAACAAAGAATTGAGTGTTTAAACGAAAAAAGAGGGAAGGTAGAGATTCTCAAGGTGTCAAGGTATGTCCAAATATCACTTTGTTGGGGTCAATGCAGAGACATCAAGGTTCTTAAACTGCAGATGAGACGAGCCATCAGCAGCAATTCCAAGCCCGCTAGCTATTGTTGGACGTTAAAGAGCTATCAATTAAGAAGATGTTAGTTTGCTGAAGGAAATGATTAGTAGGAGATTTGATGAGGTGATCATGGCAGTGCTTCCTAAGTAAGGTCATTAACTTACTATAATCAGGGTCCGTCTTTCACCAACTCAATCCATACAACAAGGGAGAACGGAAAAACAATCTACAAAAATAGCGCTGCCTAACTTTCACTGTAATGTGCAGGTATGCTCCCTTGTGTTCAAGAATAATGGACCATGAGCATGGCTACAACCTCACTTGGCCCTTCGACTGAGTCCATAAACTCCATGGCTTCTCAAATGTTGTGGCATGACTTCCGCCCATGAGCTTTTTATGGCTTAAGTGGATTTTTAGTAGATTAGATATGGTGTTCCCTACACGCGAACGTAGTTTTCAGGCAAAAAGGATTGATATTTCTCACCAAATGACATGATCTAAAAAGTGCCCATACACTATACATAGAATGATGTGAAATAGCAAAGGGAAGATTTAGCCTAACAGAGAATATAGCCCTGTAGGATTTGCTTTTACGTGATTGTTATGTTTTTGGATATATAGAAAGAGAATTAAGAGCTAAAAGCATTTCCACTTCGAATACAAATCATACCAAATCTTTTGCCAATTCAACACGTTGGCTGGCCCCTACTAGTGGTCGTCTAAATGCTTTGAGCACTTGTAAGATAAAGAAGAAATCTCAAGAAAGCAACAGAGACCATTCATGCACCAGGAACCAGCTACACCTTACAAGAACAAGGACCCGAAAAGCGAAGAGAATATATGCAATATGCCCTTTTCATTGAAAAATACCCCCCAGATTGATCGACAGATTCATACCCCAGAAACTACGAACAGTGTAGACCATGTTGGGTGGGTGGATATTCACACAAGTGACCCCAAAGTTGTGAGAACTTTTTTTATGCTCTTGCTATGGGCAAGTTCACTCAAGTCCAGTGGCATACAAAAAGAACGGTGCTAAGCTCATTATATTCTTAAGGTAAATAACGTCTTGCATGGAAACTAGCATCGCCAAGCCTAGCCCATGTGTGCTGGTCTGTAAAAGCTGGAAAAGACAGCAAAGGAAACTATCAGTCAGATTATATGGTTAACAGTTAACCCTCTCCCTCTCTCTCTATGTGACTGGAACCTGCACCCTTTCTGGCTACAGGACCAAGTTCGGCAGGAAAGATAAAAACTAGGAAGTGGTCCTCAAGGATGATGCTGAAAAAGGTAACAATAATAACCATCCCATGTAATGCAAACTTTAGCATTCATTTTTTAGTTCTGTTTTGGCAGCTGCCTGCCATGAGTCACGAGTAAAATCTTGCTAAGTGAATTTAACGAGTTATGATATGTAGCAACATTAACTAACTAGCAGAACAGATGTCTGTGTGTGTGTGTGTACACATATTACATATCCAATCAATGCGCCCCCACCAAGGCCAATAACAACTCATCATAGCATTTGCAAACAACTAGCCCCACATCCAAAAAGAAACACACACAACTATTTTAAGCATATTTAGTAGTATAGATTTAGCTAACACGGCAAAGCTGTCCTGTCATCTCCAAAGAAAGCAAAACTTTCAAACACAACATATATGAAGGACTGGACTGGACCATTTGGGTAAGGGGGGAAGCAAAAGGCGTCTTTTAGAGCATTTACAGAAAGCTCTATCATGAATCAATTAGATTAGTTACTAATTAAACACTGTCCAATAATTATAAAACATCCCCTCCCAACTTTTTGCAAAATCATGGAAATGATGAGAGTTGAACGTAGGTTTCCAAACATCCCTAATCTAACAAGATAACCAAAAATAAAATGCATCATAAAATGGCTGATTATATAAATTTTGATACTTGAACAATATGTTCAACAGTTATGTTAGCAGAAAGGGAAACGGGTAAAATCACATGATAGATACTGACAAGGGAAATTGAAAAGGACGAAACGCATGGTACCCTAGCATGGCCATACCAAACATGTTATGCTTTGCTTTTTCATTATATTACAGTTCACTAAGAGACACATTGCTGTCAAGAACAATACACATCGTATTCTGGCTTTCCAGCTTGTGGACCTGTGGTTCTTAACCAACCATACCAGCAGCACATACACTAACATTCAGATACAAAGGGAAAATGATATTTGCATTGAACAGTGATATCTATAAAGATGATAGTATTGGATAAATAGAGAGAGACTAATGCATTAATACTACAAAGCAGAAACAAAACCTAATGTCATGTATCCATACAAGTTTGCACGATTCCTTCTGAATCTTTACACCCACCTGGAACTGTAAAACAGAAATGGCAAAAAATAAAAAATAAAAACACTCGTCACTAACAAAAATCAAACCTTCTTTCTTAACTACATCTTCAAAACCCTGAAAAACAACAAGAACAAGCAATCACTCACTCAAAAAAGCATTGAATTACTAATCTGATTTGATTAAAACTCAAAAACACAAACCCCCCTGTTCTCGTTCCCCTCCTAAATATCAAAATCCAAATGATCATATCAAAACTTGCCAAAAACTAAAACAAAGTAAAAGCAATAACAAAAGAAATCAAAAATAGGGTAAAATTATCTTTATCATAATCATAGGCATCTTAATCTAATTCAATCAAAACTAAAAGGTTCTGTGACATTTTCTCATTTCCACCTAAAATAAAAAATCCAAGCCCACCATATCAAAACTCACAAAAAACCCATTAAGAGATAAAAAGGGAAAATTTTCACATTAATATCATAAACAGCAACAACAACAACAACAAAAATAACCCACAATAGTAACATGAAAAAATCAATAAAAAAAACTACAACAACTACCTACTAAGCAATTGGCCTAGGAGGCGGCGGCAACATCAAGCTATGAGTACCATTCCCACCACCCCCCTCTCCACCTCCACCTCTTCTCACAATAAACGGATGCTGCAACAACTGATTGGCAGTCCACCTCCTCGACGGCTCCCTCTGCAGGCAACAAGCAATAAAATTCCTAAACTCCCTTGATGCACTCGCCGGCGCCTCCGGTGGTTGTGACATACAAATTGCACACATTAAACTTGCCCAATCCCCTTGTCTTCCTACACCAAATGGAAACCTCCCTAAATAGAACTCCAAAATGCTAACCCCTAAACTCCATATATCCCCTGCATACCCATCATACAATCCTTGATTCAGATCAGTGTTTATCCTTTCTGGACTCATGTAAGCAATTGTTCCTACTGAGCTATTGCAAGGATCCATCGTCTGTGCTAATATTCTGCTAACCCCAAAATCAGCTATCTTAACATTTTTTTTAGAGTTAATTAACAGATTGCTTGGCTTAATATCTCTGTGCACAATTTTCCTTTTATGCAAGTAGGCGATGCCGTTTAATATCTGCCGAGCCACGTCAGATAGATATGCCTCGTGGTTTATGTGGGTCCCTTCTAAGGAACCGTTGTCCATGAATTCTAGAAGGACCTGGATCTCACCGTTGTGATCGAACATGTCGTGGCATTTAACGACGTTAGGGTGGTTGACGTCGCGGAGGATCTCGATCTCGCGGCAGATCTGGTTGCGAACGGAGTCTTCGTGGTTGCCGTAGATGACTTTGAGAGCATAGAAGCGGCCGGTTGGACGGTGGACGACTTTGTAGACGGTTCCGCCGCTGCCGCTTCCGATTCGGTTGATTCGGTCGAGCTCGGAGAAGCTGAGTTGAGCTCGAGCTGAGGAGACGGAGGATGAAGAGGGGTTTGAGCCGACGGAGTTGGGCGGGAGAGGGAGGGGGACCGCGAGGGCAGGGTCGCGTTGTGGGAGAGGGAGGGTTAAGTCAGGGCGGCGACGCGGTCTGCTGTTGTTGGTCGGACGATTAGTGGAGGAGGGGGATTGTGGTGGTGGTGGTTGAATCGGTTTCATGACTCGGTGAGTTGAGTCGAATAGGATGGGCTGGGGAATTTTGAGAGGGAGAGGGGGGATCCTTTGGTCTGAGAGAGAGGGGGGGGGCTATGTGGGCTATGTCCGGGAGGGGAAGGAATCGGTACTTTAAAGGGAGGAATTTGTCACGCGCTTTGGAGGAGAGTGGGGGACTAGGGCCAGTGAGGGATAAGTGGGGTCCAGCGAGGAAAGGTCAGAGCAAGGGCGTGAGTACGGTAAATGCGCGTGAGGGGTAGGGTTTTAATTGTCTGCGGGTGAAGACATTGGGTATCTCGTGGAAATTTTAAGACTTGTTTATGGGTTTTGTACCCATTATTAAAATATTTTTTAATGAAAAAGAACAAAAAAATCTACTTTCATGCTTGTCATACTGTGATTTATTATGACATTCCAAGATATACTTTCTCTTGTTACAAAGGAAATTGTATCATTCCAAGAGTATTGCCACACTATATTGAGAGGTTGGAGTTTAGTTGTTAAATTTGACTGGTTTTGTGGATTGATTTGAAAAGCTCACATAAATTTTGATATTGATTTCAGCCCAACTTGATTTGTTTTATTCGGGTGTATTTATGACTTAGTTAACTAAGACAAATCTAATACGATCTATTAAAACTAAAAAATATAAAAATATAAAATAAAACAATGTTGTTTGAATATAAAAAACAGACTCGTATTGAATTAGTAATTTGTGGGTTATCATGACAGTACAATTAAATAAATTGAAGTCCAAAACTCTTTTTTATCTTGTAATATAGAAGTTATCAATCAAATCTATGTATAAGACTGCGCTACACTACGGGTCTATATTATTTTTTTGCAAGAAATAATGTTCAAGTTATATAAACGCATTTTAAAGAAATAAAAGCAATTAACAATCAGAGTCATGACACTAACTAATATTAATAAGTTAGTTTTATTTTAATTGGATAATAAAAGAAAAAACAATGATATTATATAGGCTATTTTTTTTTTAGAAAAAATCACAACACCTTGAAAAAAAAAACAACATGACACAAAATTAGATTAAAAAAAAACTGGGACAAGTCAACAAGCACTAAAAAACATAACGGATAAACAATTAACTACATAAAAGAATCTAAAAAAAAACAGTAATTAAAATAATAAGAGTGAAAATTAAAATAAAAAATAAACTAGAGGGCAACTAGAAATTTTTTTTATTAGATGGTTAAATTGAAAAAAGAATATCTAGAAAAAGGGGGGGGAATCAAGGAAAAATTTGAAAAACAATAACACAACATAAACTTGGATTGAAAGGTAGAATAAAAAACCAATAAAACTTTTATAAAGGAGCCAGGAAAAAAAAACCCCATAGAATATGGACCATATAAAAAAACATATGAAAAATTAAAATTGAAAAACTAAATAAAAAAGAAATAACACCTATACAAAGGGCAAAGCATAGGAAAATAGATTGAGAGAAAAAGAAACACAATTTTTTGTCTTGAGAGTTAAATTGAAGAGAAAAATAACTCCAACAACAAAAATTGAGGACCAAATTAAAAATAATAACACAAAATAAACTTGGATTGAATGGTAAAATCTTAAAAAAAACTTTTATAAAAGGATCAAGTAAAAAAAATCAGAAATCAAGAGAATAAAGATCAAATTAAAAAATATAATATATTACAAATTAGAATTTAAAGGCTAAATTGAAAGGAAACAAGACTCTTATTAAAGAGTCAATGATAATATTAAGAACTCAAAAGAAAAATAACCAAATCACAAATACAAAATAACAAAGAAGACCATTCAAATCCCTTCCCGAGAGTTCTCGAGATACAATTCATAATTTGTTTCTACTATTGATTTGCGAGATGGGAAGCATGAATTTCCTTTCTAGACCATGGAGAAGGAGGTTTAGCATGTGGATTTACTATGGAATTGAGAGATCCAATTTAGTAATTGTGGATTTAGCATGTGGAAAAGAATGATTTGGATTTCAATGTAGAAGGATTACATGAGAATTAGATCCTTCAAGAGCATAACTGCAAATGACTTCAGTAAACAGCAAGACGAGAGTGGCTTAATTAACTATTTAGCTCAATATTAACTTCTCTAGAGATATTAAATGCTAAGATCATGAGAAATGGATTTATGTTATATTATTGAAGAATGGATTGGGACGGCGATTAAGACGTTCGTACATGAATTATTGATTGAAAAGTGTGTAAAAAATAAAATAAAATAAAATAAAATAGTTGGTTGGAACCCTTTATTCTCCCCAATAAAACAACAAAAGAAGTGTCAATTTCGTCCTTCATGGCTGGAATTTCATCTCCAAGACTCTTGAATGCTCCAAGTTACAAGTGTTGAACGAGTAAAAATCTTCCTCGAGGTCAAAACATGGCAAACATAGTTTTCCCTGGGGAAATTTCATAGAAATTCTCAACTTGGAAAAGGAAATTGAATTGACATTTTTGTTTTTTTGAAGAGATTGACATGGACATTGACTCTCATCTCCACGCAGCACAAGCCTACCAGAAAATTCAGCTAAAAAATGGGTTGAAAATTGAGATTACTACTCATGACGACTACACATTCTCTGATTCTTGTCAAAATGCATGGTTTCAATCCTCTCCTTTGCCTATGACTTCCTAGGATTACCATTACAAGGAAATGATAGAATTACAAGGGAAAATCATAGGAAGTGATTGCTCGCAGGCTGTGAATACTCGCAGAAGATCCTACTTTTCTTCCTCTCTGAATCATATTGTATAGCAGCCCACCTTATAGCACCAGCTATACATATCAGGTGCTGTAATCGCAGCAAAATACTAGAATTAATTGAAAGCCGTTCTTGTTGCCAATAAAAAATCCATCAGAGCAGGGAAGCTT
>Ga0307511_10003409_pt1 | contig 16340 bp, 12 predicted proteins | sample 13_EM_MG_FD_200266 | JGI IMG/M metagenome (GOLD analysis project Ga0307511, IMG submission 200266) | Populus trichocarpa ectomycorrhiza microbial communities from riparian zone in the Pacific Northwest, United States - 13_EM | ecosystem: Host-associated > Plants > Roots > Unclassified | place... | reverse complement strand
CGGCGAGGTCGTCGGCGTGCGTCGTCATGATGCGCGCCACCTCTGAGCCGACCACTCCACAGCCCAGCAGCGCCACCTTCAGCGGACGCGTACGCATCATCCGACCTCGTTTCCTCATACCGTCTTCGGTTGGACCAGTCTCACTCACCGGACGGGACTTTCTATCCATAGTCCGGATCGTGAGACATCGATTTCATTTTCACGGGGGTGGAAGACGGGAGATCTTCCACCTCTCTTTCTGTTGGTTCCGGCTCAACCGACGTCGAGCCGAAGCAGGTCCTCCTCGGTCTCCCGCCGCACGATGACCCGCGACTCGCCGTCCTTCACGGCGACGACCGGCGGCCGGAGCACATGGTTGTAATTGCTGGCCATGGAACGGCAGTACGCGCCCGTCGCCGGTACGGCGATCAGGTCACCGGGAGCCAGGTCCCCCGGCAGGAACGCGTCCTTCACCACGATGTCCCCGCTCTCGCAGTGCTTGCCGACAACACGGGCGAGCATCGGCTCGGCGTCGGAGCGGCGGGACACGAGAGCGACGCTGTACTCGGCGTCGTAGAGCGCCGTCCGGATGTTGTCGGACATGCCGCCGTCGACCGACACATAGGTCCGCAGCCCGTCGAGGGGCTTGATGGTGCCGACCTCGTAGAGGGTGAACGCGGTCGGCCCGACGATCGCGCGCCCCGGCTCGACGGAAATCCGAGGAGTCCGCAGCCTGGCCGCATCGCACTCACGGGTGACGATCTCGGTGAGCGCCTTGGCGATGTCGTGGGGTTCGCGAGGGTCGTCATCACTGGTGTAGGCGATACCGAGCCCGCCCCCGAGGTCGATCTCGGGAAGCTCGACGCCATGCTCGTCCCGAATGTCCTTCAGCAGCCCGACAACGCGATGGGCGGCGACCTCGAACCCGGACATGTCGAAGATCTGCGACCCGATGTGGGAGTGAATCCCGATGAGTTCGAGCCCGTCGAGCTGAAGCGCGCGCCGTACGGCCTCGGCGGCCTGCCCGCCGGCGAGCGGAATCCCGAACTTCTGGTCTTCGTGCGCGGTGGCGATGAACTCGTGCGTGTGCGCCTCGACGCCGACGGTGATACGGATCTGCACGCGCTGCCGCTTGCCGAGGGACTGCGCGATGTGGGCGACGCGGACGATCTCCTGGAAGGAGTCGAGGACGATACGGCCGACGCCCGCCTCGATGGCCCTGGTGATCTCGCTGACTGACTTGTTGTTGCCGTGGAAGGCGATGCGGTCGGCGGGCATGCCGGCGGAGAGGGCGGTGGCGAGCTCGCCCCCGGAGCAGACATCGAGATTGAGCCCCTCCTCGTGCAACCACCGCACGACGGCACGGGACAGGAACGCCTTGCCGGCGTAGAAGACGTCGGCGTCGTGCCCGAAGGCGGTACGCCAGGCACGGGCACGCTGCCGGAAGTCGTCCTCGTCGAGAACGTACGCCGGGGTGCCGTGCCGCTCCGCGAGGGTCTTCACGTCGATACCGCCGACGGTGACGACACCGTTCGCGTCGTCGTCGCGGGTGACGGTCTGTGCCCACACCTTGGGGTCGAGTTCATTGAGATCGGCGGCGGGACCGGAGTAGTGCCCCTCGGGCAGGACATCGGCGTGACGGGGACCGGCGGGATGTGCGGAACGGCTCATGTCGTGTTCTCTTCTGTCTCTTCCTGGCGCTGGGATCGAGTGGTGACTTGTTCTGTTCTGACCTGGTCTTGGGTCGGTCCTGGCTCGGTCCTGGCGCTCAGAGGTGTTCGGGTGCGTCGATGCCGAGCAGGGAGAGGCCACCGGCCAGCACCGCCCCGGCGGCTTCGGCGAGCGCGAGCCGGGCACGGTGGGCGGCCAAGGGTTTCTCGTCCCCGAGCGGCAGCACCGCGGGGAGGAGAACGAGGGTCGCGTCGGCTACGGCGACCAGGTGACGGGCGAGCAGGTCGGGGGCGCGGTGGGTGGCTGCGCGGGCGAGGACTCGGGGGTGGTCGGCGAGAAGGGGGGTGAGCTCGCGCGCGAGGGGGGTGGTGACCTCTTCTACGTCGCCTTGTGCGTCCTGCGTGTCTCGTACGTCGCCGGGTTCGGCGGTGAAACCGAGATCGGCGGCGTTGCGGCCGACGGCCCGGGTGCGGGCGTAGGCGTAACGGACCCGGAAGAGGGGATTCGCCTCGCGCTGCACGAGGTGGTCGGCGGTGACACGGGGCCGGTCGTGGGCGGCGGGATGGAGGAGGGCCCAGCGGGCGGCGTCACGGCCGAGGGTGAGGAGGGGGACGAGGTCGGGAGCGGGCACCGGAACGGGGCGTACGACTTCGACTTCGAGGTCTTCGACTTCGAGGTCGAGCGGGGTGGGTTCCTGGGGCGCGCAGTACGGATCGACACCGAGAACGGTCACCCAGGCGGGCTCGGGTGGCCCGGTCTCGCAGGTGGTGCGGACGTCGACACCCTGTGAGCGCAGGAGGCGGGCGACGACGTCCATGACGACGAGGGCGCGGGGCTCGCGAGGGGCGTGGAGTCGTACGAGGCGCGCGGTTGAGGCGTTTGGGGTGTCATCGCCGACGGTGAGGTCGTCGACGAACCCGTACCGCGGTCCGCGCCGCAGGATCTCCGCGACGAGCGAGGTGGACGCCGTACTCCCCAGACTGATGTTGAGAAAACCGGGCCCGGTGATCTCGACACCGCTGACGCCGTGAGCGCCGGCCAGATGCGGCAGCAGCAGCTCGGCGACGCGACGGGGGGTCTCTCCGGCCGGCCGGGCGAGCTGAAGGGCGATGTTGGTGGCGTAGTCCCCCCTCCCGCCGGCCCCCGGCACGGTCACCGAGACCTTCTCCGGCACGACCACACTCAGCTCCCCGTCCTCGACAGCACGGCGCACCGCGCGCAGCACGGTACGGGAGAGCTCGACGGGGGTCACGGGACAAGCGTAGGGGAGGAGGGGGGTGGGTAGGCCAGCCGATTTGGCCGGGGTCCGGGATGTGGACGCCGGGGTGGAGGCGGGGTCGAGGCGTCTATGTCAGGCGTCTGGGACCCAGGCACCTCAGCCGCCGGTACGGCCACCCCGTCCGGCCCGTTCGGCCTCACCCGCGCCGAGGGGACCGCCGATGGACAACCCACCAGCCGCATCACGCCGCCCGCGCTCGATCAACTGCCGTACGAGCGCGATGAGTTCGGACGGTTCGAAAGGCTTGGCGAGAAACGCGTCGACGCCGACGTCGAGCCCGCTGTCGACCTCGTGCTGAGTGCAGGCGCTGACGATGGCGAGGGGCAGATCACGAGTACGGGGGTCGCTGCGCAGCCGAGCGGCGGTACGCAGCCCGTCCAGCCGGGGCATGACCACATCGAGGGTGACCACATCGGGCCGTACCTGATGAATGACGTCCAGACACTCGGCACCATCGGCCGCGGTCACGACCTCGAGACCCTCCAGCTCGAGATTGACCCTGATCAACTGCCGGATGACCTTGTTGTCGTCCACAACAAGCACCCGACCCGACGCGCCTGGCACAACTCGAGAGTAGGTCCGGACCGGCCACCGCGTCCGGGTTTTCCCCACTTCCACCCCCTGCGAGGGACCCGGGTCACGTCCCGGACCACCTCTCCGCCGACCTCTCTGACCACCGGGAAACCTGTTCATGAACACCGGTATGGAGCTGGTAGGGTTCTACCCGTCGCCGCGAACACCGCGACGAACACGCCCCCGTAGCTCAGGGGATAGAGCAACGGCCTCCGGAGCCGTGTGCGCAGGTTCGAATCCTGCCGGGGGCACTCGCCAGTCAAGCAGCAAGAACCATGCTCTGACCTGTGCGGATGCCGACATGAGAGAGCGGGAGTCAGTCTCACTGACTCCCGCTCCTTCTTGTTGTCTCTCACTGTTCACGCACCATCTGCGATACACGCGACGCACCTCCGGCACGCTGCCGCCCATGGGCCCGGCTGTCCTATGCCATCGAAGTTTGAGTGGCCTGGGTCGCGGTCCTTCGCGCCGACGGTAGACCGATCTCATCGATTGCTGACGACCGGACGGTTCGCCTCACTGAAGATTCCGAGAAGCCCGGGTGAACCACCCAGAAGACACAGGGGTCGTCCGTAGCCGTGACGGTGCGGCCAAACGGCAATACGATCCACCCAACAAACAACGGGGTGGGTGGTTGTTGTGACGCAGTCAGATCCTTTTGACCGCCGTATCCAGGACAGTATCGACTTACATCTGACTCGCGCCGGCGGGAAGGTTGATGCGCAACTGGTGGGGTTTGTTCGTTGGTATCAGCTGCATTCAAGGGGGGCGCCGGACGAGGAGAGCGTTGGTCAGGACCTGGGGCTAGACCCAGGGAAGTGGGGCGCGGTGGGCCGAGCCGCCATCGTGCTAGGACTTGCCCAAGCTGGTCTGCCAACTGAGGGGATCATGAGCCTGTATGCCGCCCTGGCTGGTGTCGAGGATGTGCAAGCCGCGATGCTCAAATCCCTCGACAAGAAGGCCTCGCTTCTTCTTGACGGCCCGCTGCGCACGGCCCAGTTGTTGGTACACGAGGCGGAACGCATTGGCTTGTCCGATGCGCGGTACGCCGCGACGCTTCAGCGGGCGTGGGACCGATTCTTTGATGCATACGGCCTGGCGGGCTCGCCGCAGAGCCGCGCAGTCGTCCAGATGCACCTGGGGCAGGTGAGTCTTCTACTTGGTCGGCGTGAGGATGCCGCCCACTGGCTGATGGAAAGCTACCGCTGCGCCCGTGAGGCCATTGAAGTCCTTGCGGCGGGCTCAAACGACGGACGGGTTCTGCGGAGCAAGTGGGGTACAGCGGCCAGCGTGGTCTACTACCCAGTCGGCGTGGCAGTGTTCGTCCGCAAGGTAGGAAGAATCCGGAAGGCGCAACACGCCCTCCAGGCGACCCGCTCCTACGTCGAGTTCGTCAACGCGGTTGCCGCCAGTGCCAATGCCGTCTCCACGAACGCCATTGCAACCGGACTCAGTGTGGAGCAAATCACCCTCAACGAGTTCGCTATCCGGGAAATACGGACCAGTTCCTGAGCCTGGACCACCTGGTGTGTGACCCACGGGAAAGCTTCCCCAGGAAGTGCCGTTTGCTCAAGAGAGCTGGGTAACGCCGGATGACCACATCAGTTCCAAAACTGCACACCACGGACGATGCGGTGCGAAAAGTCGCTCGACGCCCAATGGCACGCGCTCAACTTTCGATGGCACAGGACACAGAGGGGCTGTTCCGTGACATCGAACCTTGAGCGTGTGCCATCGAAGTTTGAGTGACACCGCCTCCATTGATCGACTGTCTGCCAGTTGCCACCCTGTTCAGATCGGCCAGCGACTCACGATGGGGGAAACATGTTCAGTCTGCAGGGAAGGTCATCTCGGAACGGCCAGACACTTGTTGTCGCTTCCAGCGCCCTGTTCGCCTTGGTACTCATCCTCGGGACTCCATTCATCCTGAACGTACTTGCCCCAGACGATCTGGACTGGGCGCGGCTGAGTAACGTCAGCCAGACCTACGGCGCCCTGTCCGTGCTCATCTCTGCAGCTGCACTGGCCGGAGTGACTGCCTCGTTGTGGTACCAGGCTCGGCAGACACGGATAGCCCATGAAGCCGCACGGCGCGATGCGCATCGGGAGCTGATCATCTTGGCACTCGGCGACCCTTCACTCCTTCCGTGCTGGGAGCCGCCGCAGACGCCAACGACCGCCACCCGAAGGAAGCAGATCCTGTTCACCAACCTGATCGTCTCCAACTGGGAGTCCGACTTCAGGCTCGGAAACCTCGGCGAGGCCGCGCTCCGGGACATGTTCAACGGCCACTTCCAGGGTGAGATCGCACGCGAGCACTGGGTGAACGGCGGGCCAGGGTGGCGCGTCTCAGCCGAGCTCTCCGCCGACCAGATTCGACGCCAGTTCGTCGAGATCGGTGACGAACGCTACGCGCGCGCCGTCGCCGACGGCCCTCCGGTCGCTCCTGGTCAGTACTTCGCGTCGGCTCCGTAGCTTGGGCAGATTGCTGGAGAGTCGCTGAGCCTCAGGCAGGCTGGTCTGCGAGCCACTCAAACTTCGGTGGCACAAGCTCAAGGTTCGATGACACAGGACACCGGCGCCGCCCATCTGTGTCTGCCCGCTCCGCCCACGCGCCTCAGGGCGGCAGTCCAGGCCGGGGGGGGCGCCACCGCCCGCCTGGATTGCCGCCCTGAGGCCTTCCACGGAGTAGCGGGTAGAAGTGTGACGGACGGGCGTGAGGCAGGTGTGACGACCCGCTGTTAGGGCGCGTCCCACCTGCGCCTGCCTAGGGGTTTGGGTGTGATGCGGCGTCACACCGTTAGGGGTGTTAGGCCACCGTGACGGCACCCCTCAGGCCGCGTCGCCCTCTTCTTCCAGAGCCTTTGTGATCTTCTCGTTGGCCGCTTCCTCGTGCCCGTCAATGCAGCCGTGGTACCGGCGGTGAATCACCTCCGGGGAGTTGCCGACCCGCTGGCAACCTCAGCGATTGGGACCCCCGCATTCAGCCATCGCGTGATGCACGCGTGCCGCAGGTCGTACGGTCGTCCGGCCAGCGGCGAGTCGACGCGATCTGGCGGGAGGGCGAACATCCGCGACTCCTCCCACACGCGCCAGTACGTTGACGAACCGACGACTCCCCCGCGCTCGTTGCCGAACACGCGCCCTTCCTTGGCGGTCCCGAACTCCCTCAGGTGGGCCCGCAGGATGGCGACCAGAATGGGCGGGACGGGGACCGGGCGGTCCGTGTCCGCCTCACGCGCCTTCAGTCCCCGGCGGTCGTGCCGCTCCCCTGAGTCGGTCCACTGCTTGCCGGAGACGGGACGGGTCTCCCGGAGCGTCAGCGTGCCCCAACCTGCGTCCGGCAGGTGGCAGTCTGACAACCTCAGCGCGACCGCCCCTCGCCGCACCCGGCCCCGTCACGATCCTCACCTCCGATCCCGGGGACCTGATTACCGCACCACGCTTTACGAGCAACTGTTGCCACAGGGGCGGCGGATGAAGGCCAGCAGTTCGACGTCTAGGGCAATGTAGAGCGGGTAGCGGGGTAGAGCCGGTAGCGGGCCGGAATCCGATCGGCGGTGATCTTCGTCCTCTTCGGCTCGGGCCCACGCTGAGACCCGCTGCCTCTCCTTGAGCGACGGGACCCGGACTGCGGCCGAGGGCGTCGCACTGACGTGACGCTCGATGGAGCAAGAGAGTGGTCATGGTTGGAGGGTCTCGGCCCTCGGCTCACCGGGCGATCCGGTAGCGGTGTTCGGGGCGGCCGGTGGCTCCGTAGCGGAGTTCGAGGCGGACCATGCCCTCCCGTACGAGGTAGGAGAGGTATCGCTGGGCCGTTGCGCGGGAGACGCCGGTGAGTTCGGCGGCCTGGGCCGCGGACAGGGGGTCGTGGGCGGTGCGCAGGACCTGGTGCAGGAGGGCGAGGGTGGGTGCGGAGTGCCCCTTGGCCGGGACGCGGGGGACGGCCGGGGGGCGGGCGGCGCTGAAGAGGGCGTCCACGTCGGCCTGGTCGGTGCGTGGGGCGAGGCCCAACGCGGCTACGCGGTGCTGGAGTTCGCGGTAGGCGGTGAGCCGTTCGGCCAGGTCGGCGGAGCCGAACGGCTTGACCAGGTAGCCCACGGCGCCGAGCTTCATGGCGGTCCGTACCGAGGTGATGTCCCGGTCGGCGGTGATCATGATGACGTCGGGGCGGGCGCCGCCCTCGTCCGAGCTGAGCCGCCGCAGCACGTCGAGTCCGCTGCCGTCGGGCAGGAAGACGTCGAGCAGCAGCAGGTCGGGGTGGAGGGTGCGCACCGCGTCCAGCGTCTCGGCCACGGTCGCCGCCCGGCCGACCACCTCGAAGTCCTCGATGCGGGATGCGTAGTCGCAGTGGATGTGGCTGACGCGGAAGTCGTCGTCCACCACGAGGGTCCGGATCATCCGCGGTCACCTCCGGTCGGTGAGGCCGTTGTGAGCTGTGCGTCGCGTGGTACGGGAGTGGCGTCCGGAAGGGGCAGTACGACGGTGAAGACCGCGCCCGGCCCCTCGCTGACCGTGATCGTCCCGCCGTGCCGCTGGGTCAGCCGGTGGACGAGGGCCAGGCCCAGCCCGCGCCGGGCGGTGCCCCGGTCGGGCCGGGTCGACCAGCCGTCCTCGAAGATCGACTCGGCGGCGCCCGGCGGAATCCCCGGACCGCTGTCGGCGACCCGCACCATCACCAGGTCGACGGCCTCGACCAGCGAGAGCTCGACCTCGCGGCCTCCCGTCGGGGGCGGTCCGCCGGAGGCCGCGTCGATCGCGTTGTCCAGCAGGTTGCCGACGATGGTCAGCAGCCGGCGCAGATGCGGCGGGTCCTCGCCGAGCGCGGAGTCCTCACTGAGCACCATCCGTATCCCGCGTTCCGCGGCCACCGTGGTCTTGGCGACGATCAGCCCCACGAGCAGCGCGTTGCCGATCCGTTCGCGTACGGACTCGGTCAGCGCCTGGTCGGCGCCGGCCGACTCCACGGCGTACTCGAAGGCAGCGCCGTGGTCGCCGATGTCCAGCAGCCCTGCCACGGTGTGCATGCGGTTGGTGAACTCGTGCTGCTGGGCGCGCAGGGCGTCGGTCAGCCCGCGCACCGAGTCCAGTTCGCGCAGCAGCCCGATCAGCTCGGTGCGGTCGCGGACGGTGACCACCGCGCCCAGTTCGCGGCCGTGCAGTGTCACCGGCATCCGGTTGACGACCAGGCAGTGGTCGTCGGTCAGCACGTTGAGGTCGGTGCCGGTCAGGGTGCCGTCCAGGGCGCGGCGCAGCCGCCCGTCGGGCAGCACCTCGTCGAGCCGGCTGCCGAGCGCCGTGCCGAGGCCGAGCAGAGTGCGGGCCTCGTCGTTGACCACGGTGATCCGGCCGTCGGGAGCGAAGGCGAGCACGCCCTCCCGGATGCCGTGGAGCATGGCCTCGCGGTCCTGGAACAGTCCGGCGATCTCCTCCAGTTCCAGCCCGAAGGTCGACCGCTTCAGCCGCCTGGCCAGCAGGAACGCGGCAGCCGAGCCGAGTGCGACGGCGATCGCGCTGTACAGGCCGAAGGTGGGCAGCTCCCGCCACAGCTCGCCGAGCACATCGCGTTCCGGGATGCCGGCCGAGACCTCGCCGACCAGCTTGCCCGTGGGCCCGTACAGCGGAGCCTTGCCGTTGGCCGACCGCCCGGTCGCGCCCTGGTCGGAGCCTACGTGGGGACGGCCGTCGAGGACCACGATCGGATCGCCCACCGGCTCGCCGATCAGCGCCGGGTCGGGGTGCGAGTGGCGGACGCCCCGCAGGTCGATCACGACCACGTACGACGCCCCCGACGCCTTCTGTATGCGTTCGGCCACCGTCTGCACGACGTCGCCGCCACCGCCGTACTCCATGGTGTGCCGGATCTGCGGGTCGGCGGCCGTGGTCTGCGCGATGTCCAGCGCCCGCTGCTCGTAGGCACGGTCGATCTCGGCCCGCTGGGCGAACGCGAACAGGACGAAGCCGATGGCTCCGGTGAGGGCCAGGATGGCGAGCTGGTTGGCCAGGATCCGCGCGGAGAGCCTCCCCTTCCCGCCGCGGCCGATCCGGATTCGGATGGGCATCACAGGTGCCTTCGCCCTTGTCGTGCTGCCGGGCCCGGCCCCTTCGCCGTACCCGTGGTGGCGTGATTGTGTCCCACCGCGGACATTCTGCCCACCCCCCGAACCGCTGAGCAGAATGCGCAGAACCCCTGTTAACACGACTAACGCGGGATACGTCTGAAACAGCGACGTAACACCGCACGGCCTCTAGCGTCTGCCTTCCTCGACCTCCGAGGACCTCCGAGAGGGGAAGGAGACAGCCTCAGATGGCTTCGCGAAACGACGTCGCGACGGGCCCCGTCGCCGAGACGACCGGCCAGGACAGCGCCCGAGTCGAGATCTCAGGGCTCACCAAACGCTTTCTGACTCCCGCGGGTGAGGTGTTCACGGCACTCCAGGACGTCTCGTTCACCGTGGAGCCGGGGCAGTTCTGCGCGGTGGTCGGCCCGACCGGCTGCGGCAAGTCGACGACGCTGAGCATGGTGTCCGGGCTCGACCGGCCCAGCGAGGGCTCGGTCAAGGTCGGCGGCCGTGAGGTGGACGGCGTCACCGACGGCGTCAGCTTCATGTTCCAGACCGACGCCCTGCTGCCCTGGAAAACGGTCCTCGGCAACGTCCTGATGGGCCCCGTCTTCCGCCGGGTGCCCAAGCAGCAGGCCCACGCCTCGGCACGCGACTGGCTTCGCCGGGTGGGCCTGACGGGGTTCGAGGACCGCTACCCGCACCAGCTCTCCGGCGGCATGCGCAAGCGCGTGGCGATGGCCGCGGCGCTGATCAACGAACCCAAGATCCTGATCATGGACGAGCCGTTCGGCGCCCTGGACGTGCAGACCAAGGCGATCATGTCGACCGAACTGCTCGGCCTGTGGGAGCAGATCCGTCCGTCGGTCATCTTCATCACCCACGACCTCGACGAGGCAGTCGCCCTCGCCGACCGGGTCGTCGTCATGACGTCGAGCCCCGGCTCGGTCAAGGCGGTCTTCGACATCGACCTGCCGCGCCCGCGCGGCGCGGTCCAGGAGATCCGCTTCCAGCCCCGCTTCATCGAACTCCAGCACCAGATCTGGGACTGCCTGCGTGAAGAGGTGGAGCGCGCCTACGCACGCACCGCAGGAGGTACGGCATGAGTACGACGTCCGCTGTTTCCACCGCTCCGGCCGCGAACGGCTCCCAGGTCTCGGCCGCGGCCACCGCCAGGAGCGCCGTCCGGCGGCGCACCGCGCTGGTGTGGGCCGGTCGTGTCGGGCTCGCGGTCTTCGTCCTCGGTGGCTGGCAGGCTTTCACCGCCTGGGGGATCGTCGACCCGTTCTTCTTCGGGCAGCCGTCCGGCATCGCCAAGCGGCTGGTCGACCTCTTCCGGCACGGCACCGAGTTCGGGTCCTTCTACTCGAACATCTGGACAACGATCCAGGAGGCGCTCGTCGGCTTCGCCCTCGGGGCCGTCACCGGAGTGGTCTTCGGCGTCGCGCTCGGCCAGAGCCGCTTCCTCGCCGACGTGCTCGGCCCCTACATCAAGATGGTCAACGCGATCCCGCGGATCGTCCTCGGCTCGATCTTCATCGTCGCGTTCGGCATCGGCGTGCTGCCGAAGATCCTGCTCGCCGCGGTGCTGGTGTTCTTCATCGTCTTCTTCAACGCCTTCCAGGGCGTCCGCGAGGTCGACCGCAACATCCTCGCCAACACCAGGGTCCTCGGCGCCTCGCAGCTGCAGATCATCCGGCACGTGACCGTGCCCTCCGCACTCACCTGGATCATCGCCAGCCTGCACAGCGCCTTCGGCTTCGCCATCGTCGGCGCGCTGGTCGGCGAGGTGCTCGGCGCGCAGAGCGGCCTCGGCCTGGTCATCAAGACCGCGCAGAACAACTTCGACCCCAACGGCGTGTTCGCCACGATGCTCGTCATCTCGGTGATCGTGCTCGGCGCCGAGTGGCTGATCGGCAAGCTCGAACACCGGCTGCTGTCCTGGCGCCCGCCGGCCCCGACAGAGGCGAACTCCCTCTGACGGCACCGCACTTACCCCCCTCTTCAGCTCAACACCCTCAGCAAAGGAATGTGATCAGCCATGTCCAGACGACCCGTCGCCGTCGCCGCGTCCGTCCTCGCCGTCCTCGCCCTCGGCGCCACCAGTGCCTGTTCCGGCAACTCCTCGGCCTCGACCGGCGGTTCGGGCTCCACGCCGACCGTCAAGCTCATGGCCGGCGGCCTCGACAAGCAGATCTACCTGCCCTACCAGCTCGCCCAGCAACTCGGCTTCTACAAGAAGTACGGCGTCAACGTCCAGCTGAGCACCGAGCAGGACGGCGGCGTGGGCGCCGAGGAGGCCATGGCCTCGGGACAGGTGGACATGGCGGGCGCCTGGTACAACCACACGATCGAGTTCCAGGCCAAGGGCAAGGCCGTCGAGGATGTCGTGCAGCTCTCCGGCGCACCGGGCGAGCGCGAGATGTGCACCACCAAGTCGGGAGTCCACTCGGCCGCCGACTTCAAGGGAAAGACCCTCGGCGTCACCGACCTGGGTTCGGGCACCGACACCCTCACCCAGTTCCTGGCCGCCAAGAAGGGCATAAAGACCAGCCAGTTCCACCGGATCGGGGTCGGCGCGGGCTCCACCGCCATCGCCGCGCTGCAGAACGGCAAGGTCGACTGCGTGATGACGACGCAGCCGACGGTGGCCGCGATCCAGAAGAAGGGCGTCGGCACGTCCGCGATCGACCTGGCCACCACCTCCGGCGCCACGGCGGCGATGGGCGGCGCCTATCCCGCCGCCAGTGTGCTCGCCCGCACCGACTGGGTGAACGCGCACAAGGCCACGGTGCAGAAGGTCGTCGACGCGCTCGTCGCCACCATGCACTGGATCAACACGCACAGCGCGGCCGACATCGCGAACAAGCTGCCGGCGTCGTTCGTGTCCAACCAACTGGTGACCAAGGCCGACTACATCTCGGCCCTGAACGAGGACAAGGGCCAGTTCCTCCCGGACGGTCTCATGCCGGCCGGCGGTCCGAAGACCTCTCTGGCGACGGAGAAGCTGGTCGGCAACGTGAAGGGGTCGGTGGACCTGAGCAAGACGTTCACCAATGACTTCGCCGTCCAGGCCAACAAGACCGAGGGCTTCAAGACGACCACGACTCCGGCCGGCCCGAACGGCTGAACCCGCTCTATGCCCGAGGCCGCCCAGCTGGTTGCCAGTTGGGCGGCCATCCGGCTTTCCCGACCGGACGACTCAGCGGACCGGCAGCACGGTGGTGTGTTCTTCGCGTACGGCCTGCAGGGAGCGGGGGTCGAGGCCGAGGAGGTTCAGGATCGTCGGTGCGATCTGCTTGGTCTGCACGTGTGCGGAGTCGCGTACGCCGGCCGGGACGGAGGCGCCGGAGACGATGAGGGGTACGGCGAGGTCGTCGGAGTGGCCGCCGCCGTGCTCGGCGATCTTCTTGGTGCCGCCGGTGTAGACGACGCCGTACTGCGCGACTCCGAGGAGGTCCGGGACGCGGGCGTCGCCGGGCTTGACGTGGAAGTAGTCGGCGGCGGCCTGGCCGGCGTAGATCTTGCTGAGCCCGCTGTGGGTGTAGTCCTTGGGCGCCTTGTTGATGTCGGTGCCGGTGCCGTTCTGGGCGAGCAGGTACGTCTTGGCAAAGGCGGTGGCGGCCGGGGAGCGGTCGGAGAGCCACAGCAGCATGGCGTCGTCGTCCACGGCGTGCGTGACCAGGTCGGAGGCGCCGGGGTGGAGCTTCTTCCAGGCGGCGTTGAGACCGTCCAGGAGGGGGCCGTCGTCGACGCGGGTGAGGGCGGCGGGGTCGGTGGGCGACTGGCCGTGCTTGGCGGAGAGGATCACCGTGGTGCTGCCGGAGAGATGCCGCTTGGCGATCTCGGCGGTCAGGGCGCCGATCTCCGTGTTGACGAAGTCGAGGTTCTTCACCAGCAGCGGGCCCGGGACGTTCTTGGCGGTGTAGCCGCCGGTGAGGCCGTCGGAGGCGGGCAGTTTCTGGGCGGTGGAGACCGACTGGAAGTTGAGGCCGAAGATCGCCGGGGTGCCGACCTTGTGGGTGCGGCTGTGGTCGTAGCCGTCGATCTCGTTGAGGACGGCCTTCACCTTGTAGCCGTCGTACTGCTCGGTGGCCTTGTTGTCCGTGGTCCAGTCGTTGCCGGCGGCGTAGCCGAGGGCGTCGCTGTTGATCTCCGGGGTGAACAGGTCCTGGACGCCGGTGCCCGAGGGGCCGTTGAGGATCTCGTAGGCGGCGTGCTTGTCCGACCAGGCGGTGCGCAGACCGGCCTGGCGGGCCACCTCGAAGATGGTGTTCACCTTGAGGTAGGAGTGCGGGTAGACCGGCTTGCAGGTCTTCGGGTCGACGGGCAGCTTCGACGCGTTGATCAGGCTCTCCGGCCGGCCGGTCATCGACAGGATGCTGTCCGGCAGGCCCGCGAGGCCCTGGCCGGCGTCGATGGAGGCCTGGTTCTTGTCGAGGTCCTCGGTGAGGTCCACCTCGACGCCGGGCTTGACGCCCTTGCAGCTGGTGGTTCCCGCGGGGAGGAGCGCGGCGTTGTAGGTGTCGTCGTAGTAGACGCCCGTGGTGCCGGGGCTGCCGCCGGTCGCCTGGGCGACCATGCCGGGGAAGGAGTCCGACGGCGTGGTCGTGCGGGCGTGGGTGTACTCCACACCGCCGCCGACCAGTTGGGCCAGCGCGGACTTCGGGTGCCGGGCGACGTACCAGGCCAGGTCCGACTGGTGCAGCCCGTCGACCGACACCAGCAGGACGTGCCGGGTGGCGGCCGGGTGGTGGGAGGCGGCGAACGCTGCGGGCTGCGCGGCGGTCACCCCGGTGAGAACTCCGGTCGCGGCGAGGAGGGCTGCGGGCCTGACGTGGCGTCTGGACATCTGGTTTCTCCCGGGTGTTCGGAGCGAGCTGCGGGGGGGGCCGGGCTCATCAGAGTCGCGCCTTGTGTACCGGATGCGGCACATGTGTGAACACACCCGGAATGAGCGGTCGGGTCTTCACCAAGCAGGCATGGGTTTCCCCAAGACGGAGAAAGGCTCGCGGACCGGGAGAGCACGACCGGGTGGCGCGACGAAGCCCCTGAAGATCAAGTCCGCGAGCGGGCCGGCACGCCTGAACACCGGGCCAACTTCTTATGACCCTCTCACCTCATCCGGACGAACCCGGAGCGCCAATCTTCCCTCTACATGATGTAGTAGATGAGTATGGAGAAGGTGGACAGGGCCGCCCATACCGTCGACACCGAAGGCCGGCGGCGTTACACACGTCCGCCCGCCGCGGGCCGGCCGCGGGCTTCCGACGACGCGGACAACCCCCAGCAGTGGCACCGGGGCATGACGCTGATCGGCACGATCAGCCTGTTCATCGGCACCCGCTCGGCCTGGACCCAGGCGATGCTCTCCGATCCGCCCGTCGCCGCGGTCGTCTCCGTCTGTTACGCCGGGATCCTCGTGTGCGGGGTGCTCGCACTCGCCGTACGGGGTCGCCGAGCCCTGGTCCGGGTGGACGCCGGAGTTCTCGTCCTCGCCGTAGCCCTGGTGGTCTGCGGTTACTGGCTGAACCACGTTGGTACCGACGAGGGCGTACTGACCGCGCAGGCCGCGAACCAGATCGCGCACGGCCACCCCGTCTACGGACAGCCCTGGCCATGGCTGTTCGGCACGTCCCAATCCGGCCTGACCAAGACGATGTCCGGCTCGGCCGACTACACCTACGGCTATCCACCGCTGACCGCCCTGCTCGCCGCACCGGTCCACGCCCTGCTGCACACGGCGGCAGCCGCCACCCTGGTCACCACGGGGGCGCTGATCGCCGGAACGGTCACGCTGTGGCTGCTGCTGCCCGCCCCCTGGCGGTCGGCGGCCACCGCCGTGTGCCTCGGCTTCGGCGTCCTCCCCGGCTACGCCCGCTCCGGCTACCCGGCGATCGTCGCCCTGGCCCTGCTGATCCCGGTGACGGTCTACTGGCCGACCACCGGGAGCGGGCGGACGCCTGGAACGGAGCGGAGTGCTGCGGGCCGTGTGCCTCGGAGCCGCCTGTGCCACCCAGCAACTGGCCTGGTTCTTCGCCCCGTTCCTCCTGATCGGCCTCTACGCGGTACGGCGCGGCGAACTCGGGGCGCGTCCCGCCGCTGCCGTGCTGGCCCGTTTCGCCGGAGTCGCGGCGCTGACGTGGGCGGGCATCAACGCCTACTTCGCCGCCCAGGGATTCTCCGCCTGGCTGCACGGACTGCTACTGCCCCTCACCCAGAAGGCGATCCTGCACGGCCAGGGCCTGATGGGCATCTCCTACTACTTCACCGACGGCAGCAGCCGCCTCGACTACTACTCCTACGCCAGCGAACTGCTCCTCGTCGGTCTGCTCGCCGCGACCCTGCTGTTCGCCCGTCGCCTGGGAACGGCGCTGACCGTGCTGCCCTGGCTGTCCTTCTACCTCGCCACCCGTTCCCAGGACGGCTACTTCCTGATGATGACCCCGCTGTGGCTGGCCGCCGCCGCGACGGTCCCCTCCTCGGCCCTGGCCCATGCGTGGCAGCCCCGTATCCCGCGCCTCACCGGCCGCCCCGCGAAGGCCGCCGTGGCGACGGCGCTGGTGACCCCGGCACTGCTGTGCGCCTACGTCGCCGCAGCCGGCCCGCCGCCCCTGCGTATGGCCCTCACGACTCACGTCACCGGCCGTTCCCACCCCTCCGTCACCTCCGTCACGGTACGCGCGGCCAACACCACCGGCACGGCCCTCACCCCGCACTTCGCCAGCCGCCTCGGCCAGGGCGCCTCCGACTGGTGGACCATCGCCTCGGGCCCC
>Ga0307511_10003408_pt1 | contig 16347 bp, 17 predicted proteins | sample 13_EM_MG_FD_200266 | JGI IMG/M metagenome (GOLD analysis project Ga0307511, IMG submission 200266) | Populus trichocarpa ectomycorrhiza microbial communities from riparian zone in the Pacific Northwest, United States - 13_EM | ecosystem: Host-associated > Plants > Roots > Unclassified | place... | reverse complement strand
ACCCTCTCTTAAACAAGTTCTTGATCAAATCTTCTCTTCCCTTATGTTATTTATTTTTCCTTAAGTTCTTGTTTCCTTTTGTCATGTTCTTGATTAAACGTGTTTTCTTTCATCTCTTTTTTTTTTAAGAGAACCTTTTCACTCCTACAATACCTCTCTACTCTTCTGTCAATCCCTTCTGACAATAATTTTCTCTAGATTGTGAGAATAAGAGTTACAGGTTTAAAACTTTTTCCTCTTCCCTTTTAAAATTGTTGGTCTCCTCTCTTTCTTTTTAAAAGAGAGCTTATTATTATTATTATTATTATTATTATTATTATGTAGTCCTTAATTATTTATTTTCCAATTGTGGTACTCCCCTCCTAGGTCAATCCTAGTTTGACCCTAATCCCTTTTCTTTATATAATTTCACCCCTCTATTTTTAGTTAGGAATTTTACAATACATCATGACGTCATCTAGACAAAGCTTGATAGTTGCCATAACCCTTGCTTCCAGTTCTTGCCAATCTATATTGTTCATGCCTTTCGGTTGCTTTCTGTATAATGCCCTCATCATGCTCTACTGCACCAACAAACCCTTCACCCTCGTCTACCATAATCCAAAATTGCCTAATTCATTAAACTTGATCACGTTGAAGAAATCCCTAACATCGTAGACATGCTCTGATACCAATTGTTGTGAAAGAACTTGTAATAATTATTGATGAATATTGCAATAAAAAAGAAACTAGAAAGAACACAAGATTTAACGTGGTTCGGTAATGTGCCTACATCCATAGAGGCAATGCTCTTTTATTTTATTATATCGAAATAGGATTACATGATAGGTATTTATAGTATACTCTAAACTATCAAAGGAATTCTAGCTACCCAAAGAATCCTAACCGCCTAAGAAGTATTAATAATTTTCCATAATACGCCTTTACCTTTGCTTCGCTTCGTTCCGCTCCGACATCCTTCTATGAGCCACAAACTACAACACTTTTGTATAATTAATTTTTTTTTCACATTTATCTTTCAATATTTTATTAATTAAGAATTGAACTTCATGATTTTTTTCAGATATGGTACTTCGAGTCTAATGACTCAAGTCAAGGGTTTGAAAAGTTAACAAGGGTTGATTTTTTTTTTTTAAATGAACTTTATAATTTTCTTTTTTTATTGGGTTATTCTAATATCATAATATGGGCAGTGGATATGGCAGGTTATCTAAGGTTAACTCAGCCTTGATTAATGAGATTATGAATTTGTCATATTAACTCAGGTTGACTAAGGATGATTTTTTTTACGTTCTTTTTTAGTTCATTTTATTTTTAATATTTAATAAGCTTTGAATTGAGATGAATCGTTTGTCCCTTTTAAAAATTTTTTTTCCCATATTATTTTTATTACTTTTCATTTTAAATTTAATTCATTAAATGTCATTTCCTTCTCTTTTTTTCATCTAATTGAAATAATTTTTTTTTTTTACAAGTTTATGACCTAAGTTATAATTTTTTTTTAAAACACGCTTATGGTACCTGAATATTATTTTTTATGTAATAAAAATAAATAATCTATCTTCAAAGCTCCAAGGCAAAATACGGGGCTTCGAGGCTAGTTAAATCTAATTCCCGAGACTAAGATTAAACAGAGTCCTAATTGAGACTCTTTCAATGTCATTAAGGAATTCTTTTCTGGCCCCATTATATTCCACTTTGGCATTTGTCTTTCAATCAAATTCAACATCTTGGAGGGGACCATTAAGAATAAAGTCCAATTCCATATTTCATAACCCATCCTTTTCTCAGATGGAAGGTCTTTCATCTTCAGTTAATTAAGTGCAAGTGCCTGTGCTAATGTGATAGAGAAAACACAGCATATAATATCTCTCAGTGGTATATTCAAATCTATTACAAGAATAGAATTATGTCCCATCATCCTGAGACCGAACAACCAATCGGGGATGATGTTGCTTGACCGTGACCTGGTGAGTCCAGATCATAGGGGTAGATGGTAGTGAAATCATCCAGAATGTGTGCATCTCCACGATGCAAACCTCTTTTCTACATGTAATGATTAATTACAAGCACAATTATGACGAATTGCATCATATGTAACCTGTAATGCAGCATTCATCATCTCAAATCTCCCCATGATTTTCTCTGTTATAAAAACACTCCAAAATATTCTATCATCATAACTTAAAGAGACAAGCAACAAGACAAACTACATTATTCCCTCGTCTTTTTTTCCTTTCTGAAGAACTTTCTTCTCTTTCCAGCTTTTGAGTTAGTCATTCTCGTCTTTGTTTTCTCGCATAGCATTTTGCATTCAGGCAAAGACCAGTCACTTCAGCTAGCTATCAATTCTAGTCACTATTGAAAATGAAACCCGGGATCACAATGTCCGTCTGGGAAAAAAATATACCTTCTAGCATAATTACAACAATTTCAGTGGCCACTAGATTATGGTTTTCGATATTCTATCCTCGGTTATTGACCACAGTTATTACGAGTATCCCTTGGAATGCCTCGGATGTTAAGGCTCCAGGTAGCAAATCCAAGGTGCTGGTTTGTATCTCCGACACCAAGCTAACAACAACCATAGCACGCAAATGCTGATCACTAATTCCAGCAATGCCACAAAAGTAAACATGACACCACCACAAAGCTCATGGGGCTACCCAGTACATCATAACCCTGGTCTTAAAGTCTAAAAAGGACTGTACATTAATAGAGCAATCATCCAAGCAACAACTAAAGTAACTGCCCATGTAACACAAAATTTGGGCCTTAGAAGGCTGAAATAGGTTGGATAGAGAGAGTAAAAGTTCAGTACAAATGACAAATTTACATGTTTGCCACTGAAAAAATGGTATCGTATGCTATTTACTTGTGTTCATGCAATGAATAGCTGACAACAATTTTTTTTCCCTTTTTTATAGGCCTCAAAATTGGATATTCCCTCTCACTTCTGTACTTAAGATTCAATCATCTATATTCTTATTCTCCGGTAATTTTATTTTTTTTTACTTTGTCCCGGTTTTTTTTTCACAACTTGTTATTTGGTTTGATTTTCATTTTCTTGTATCAGTATCTAGCTAACTATTGTATACTAGGAAGATGGCACGAATACCTTAGCCTCTGGTGTAAAGCAAGAGCATTTTGAAGAGCAGCATCTACTCTTGCCCCTACCCGAAATAACAAATCATACAACTTGCAAACAAACTGGGATAGCTCCTCTTCATCATCATCCCAAAAACCGATCGAATGGTCACCATTCTTCTCGGGGTCACTATCTTCCCAATCACTCACTGGACTGGTAGGCTCGGCCTCTTCTTCCTCAGCCTCTTCCTCTCCGATCTCAAACCTCCCATTTTCCAGAACATTGTACTCCCCTGATCCATGGACTAGTGTCACCGGGATTTCTAAGGGCTCTACTGAAGGGCATATTACAGCTTTTGCACCAGAATCCAGAAAGGCCTTGATTAAAGTTGGCATAGGCCCATATGCTCCTGTGCAAATTATAATCCTGTCCCTCCAAGCTCCGACCTAGGTTTTACAAGACAAAAGGCAACTGCATAAATCACTAGCAGAACAAAACAACATTGAATTAACATTAATTCATTTCAGAGTTTGTCAGCCATTTGCAAGGCACAATACTAACAAAATGGGAGCAGCAGTTTTCTGCATTAGCCCTTAAGAGTTCCCTGATTTTCTTCCTTCTTGAGAAATTCAGGAAGAATAATTATGCTAGAAGAAAAATAAGCCAACGGATAAAAATCTAATTATGTTTTTATGACTTGACAATTTGAAAAAACAATATGGAAAAAGAAGACTTTAGAGCTGAATAATTCTAGGAAGAAAATACTGAAGGGCAGGGTTTGTTTAAATCACCCCTCATAGAACCATGATTCAGTAGTGCCGCTAGTGGGTAATGATCTTATGACATAGACCAACATGACAGGAGAACCACAGAAGGTGAGTAGTGGATTAATTGTCAAATATCAATTATTTATTCATAAAAAAATAAAAATAATTAGAGGCCAAAGGAAGACACAGGAAAATCAAGGGCCAAAAGCATACCATCCAGCGAACATCTTCAGGTGTCAAGTGCATAGAAGGAACTGTTCTACGGAACATATATGCCCCTATTTCTTGGTCATCCTCCATGACCTTCAGAAATTAGTAATGTACATTAAAATGGAGACCAATAATTTAGTAACCCTGTACTAATAGCAACTAGGAAGATCTTATAAGAAAAAAAAGAAGTTCGTTAACACATACTTGCGTCTGTCGTCCTATATAACGATGGATGACATTTCCAACTAGGAAGCATGGTTTACAATGAACTAAATCAGAAACAGTTGAAATATTGCCAACCAGTGAAGTAATCCTCCTATGGCGGCTCCGGTTCATTGACAACAAGCTAAATTTAACACTCTGAAGAAACTTATCAGCAAGATCTCCCGGTTCAGCAACAACGAATACATCATTCTGCCAGCTGGAAAAACACGCATTTGGCACTTTAGGACAGTGCCTGAAACTAAATATCAATTAAAACATGGCAAGTTAAACAACAGAGAAGCATGCTCACCTTAATATTGAGCCTGATGAGTCATTTTGAAGGGCTAAATGTATAATCCCCACTTGTGGTGAATTCTGTAGCTTTTCATGCAATGATCGAACAGGTAAAGAGAGCTGTCTGTGTTTCGAAGGGGACATTGGTGGTGATAAAGCTGTCTTTCCAGACTGAACTCCATCCAAGCTTAAAGGTGGGACCGTGTCAATACGGCCAATCCTCTGTGAGCCCAAATCAGGACTGAATAGAAGCGGGCTTGAGGGGAAGCTTCCAGTAATTAGAGGTGATGAAAAAGGGGATGAGAATGTTCCTGGTGGCACTGTCCTAGCAATTCCAGATGTGGCATGCATGAGAGATAGTATTATTGCATTGCGGGAACAAAATGTCTCTAGTGCCCGGGAATGTTGCACAGCCCTTCCCGAATCAGGACTGTGCAAAGCTTCAACAAGTAGCACATTACGCCTCCAACCTAAAGATGGACTAGTCTCATCTAAAATAGCAAAATACCAAAAGATTTCAGGTTCAGTAAAAGGAGCATGCCAAATGATAAAAGCATGTAAAAAGCAAATTAAGAGAATGTGAGCATCAATACCTGCATTTGATAACTTTGCCTTGGAAAATTGCTGAGATTTCATAATCTCTGACAATTTATCATCATGTTGGTAGGGAAAAATTAGTCTCTCACAGACATTCTTGAAGGCTTCAGAATTGTTCTGAACATATTCATCAACTGCAGCTTCCAACTTTAGCCAGATAGCTGGGTCAGTCTCATCCAGCTCCATACCACAGCGTTCATCAACTGCAAGATCAAGCCATAGAGGATGCTGTCTTAGAACTAGATATTCTTTGACTAAAGCTAGTCTTTAAAGATAATTTCTGGAAAAATAGAAAGGCCCATTAAGATATGAAAAAAAATGAAAGGAAACTATCTAAATATCTTTAAAGAATATCTGCAGAGAAGAAAACATTAGTCTCATACTCTTATAAGCACTAAACTCCAAACAGTCTACTTAGAGTGTACCTGGATTAAATCGAAAATATTGTATCTCAGGAAGCATGGGTAGCAGTGTACTTAAAGCTTCCTCCACTCTATCCACAGAGCATGCACTCTCAATCAACACTTGGCCGGTATCCAGATAACGCCAACCACCTTTCCGGACCTAGAACGAAATATTTTTGTGAATCATCAAATGAAGTGGCAACTTTTGATACAAAAGGCGAGAAGATTCAAATCTCCTTTATATGGTATGTAGTACAGTTAGGTCACTAAAATTCACTGATTGATAGATCAATAAAATCAGCTTTGATTGATGTCCTATGTGGTTTACCTTTGTTGGAACAGCGCCACACCCTATTGACACTAAGCAGTCAATTCTGGTGTCAGGCCATAGAAGTTGTGCTTCTCTTATAGCAAATATGGTAGGGTTGTTTGCCACTATAGCACCATCTTGCCAGCGGTTTACATCTATAGAATTGTCATGGTTAGCAAAACAATGGCCACTGCACTCAACCTTATGGTAGAAGGGAGGACCACAACAAGAACAAGCATGCCAAGAGCATACCGTCTGAGAAATCATCAAGATAGTATGGAGCAGCAGATGATGCTCTTATGGCTTGCCAAACATGATGCTTGCAACTGCCAATAAAAGCACTACGTTTATAGCCAACTTGACCTCCAGTAGTAGGTGATCCAAGCACATGAACTCCTGAACTTTCTGAAATTGCAAAGGGCACTTCAAGTGTTCCAACAGGATACTGTATATTGACACCAAAAGAGAAAAAGAGGGAGGAAATAAGAAGAAATTTATTAAAACCACTGTCAGCAAGTATCTCACTGATATGATTATGTATCTATGCAGAAGATTTTAAAAGTTACAATTCTAGCAGAGTAGCCTACACTAATGAAAATCAAAAATATATTAAACATGTTTAAGCAATAGAATTCTCAGTGTCGAACCTGATAATTGCGGAACACAAATGGTTGAGCTGGCATCACACTAACCAAAGTTGATACAACAAATACTTTGGGAACATTTTTCACTGCTGAATCTATTAACAGATCTCCATCCTCATCAGCACACATTTCTTTTAACAGCCTCTCAAAGTGATCTGCACTGTGCTGCAAGAAGATATGTTTTAGTGTTTTGTTCCTGCTGCATCCATGTTTAACAAAACATGTTATCACATATACCTATATTAATGAGCATATCATCCTAACCCTTTTTTGTTTAAGAAAAGGTTGGAAACATGAGCAACATTCTCCAGTTTTCTGGAAGATGCAACTTTTTCATGATCAAGTTTATGTTCGCTAGTAAAAAATAGTCATGCATATATCAATATTCCATTTATGAGAAGACAAAAGAAAGGCCTAGGACAATAGTATTGCAGAAGTTAAGGAAATATAGAAACAAATAATCCATACTTTATATCCATGCACCACAACTCTAAAACTCTGAGATGAACTTTTGTAAAGCTGATCCAACTTCTCTCTCCAAGTTGCAGCTTCATTATCCTTTGGCACAGGTTCAGCAAAGACGAGTTTTCCTTGAGAAGCAAATTTGCAGAACAGAATGTGAATAAAATGAGCAACAAATAAAAACATCGTGAAATGCATATGTTGCAGTATACACACCAAGATTTTTGTATATTTCTTCACATTGATCCAAGGTCATTAGCTTCATGCCAAGAGCAACAGCCAGCATTCCACCAGTTGATGTGCCACATATTAGGTCGAATATCTCATGTATTCGCTTTCCAGTTCCCTTCTCAATTGCTTTAAGAATCTGCACAGTAGCCAGACCTTTCATTCCACCTCCATCCATTGAAAGTATGCGCAGTCCTTGCTTTGCCACTGGTCTCCCTCTTATGGAACGCCTTAAATTTTCATTTTCTCCTAGAGAAACACAAAAAGGACAGACCCTTCTAATAATGTTTGGCTAGGAATCTCAGAATACAGCAAAAAGAGAATCGAAAAATCCAAGATACAAACCAAGAATTGCCATAGCACGAGCTGCTGCTTTATTCACACGTGGTTCAGATGAAGCTGTCAGGTGCAACAGAAGGTCTTGCAGACTTCCAGAGGTGACCATAAGCTGTCGATTCTCCAAGCAGAAGGCCAAATTTCCAACAGCTAATAAAGATAACCTTTGCACCTGGTTAAAGATGAATCCAGTATTAAATTCCTGCAGAATTGTACAGAAGCAATAAAACCAGTTTTATATAATGACAAGAAAGAAAGGAACTTGCCTCTGGATTTTTTTGAGCACATAACAGTTTTAATGATCTCAACATATCCCTTGTCAACATCTTCTGAGATACAGTATCAGATGAAAAGGACAAGGTGGCCACAACTTGCAAGACAGAAATTACTTCTTCCTGAGCAACCGATTTGAGTACTGTTTCAATGGGTTGCAATATGTCACATTTCATCAACTGCATTGCCACAGAAACATCTCCAGCAAGAGCAGATAGAGCAGAGCATGCTTGTTTAACCTGGAAGAACTCAGAACTATAAGAGTGCAGATGAACAGAAAAAAAAACCATGGTCAAAATTCATGAGAGCAAGGATCATCAACATACCACATGACAGTTGTCACTACTCATCATACTTATAAGCTGCTTCACTGCATTCAGATCTTTCCCAACAACAACACGGTTTCCTTGGTCTTGCATTATCTTTGCCAGCGCAGATGCCAGCAAAGGATGATGGCAAGAAGAAAAACGGAATATGAGAGAAAAGAAGGCACTAAGCTTGTGTCTAGATGCACCAAAATAAGAGCTGTTCTCCATCTGCATTCTCCAGAAATAAATAAATAAACTAAACCAACTTAAAAGACATACAGAAAAAGAAAAGGCCTATTGAACTGCCATATGGCCACTACCTCTATCTGAACATTCACTGATCTCAAACTTTCATCAGCCTCAATCTTCATATTAGCAAGAGACAGGTGTCGTAGTTTGTGTAGAGGCAAAATTTCAGGAAGGAATTCCAGAGGATTACCAAATAGCCTGAGAATTTGTAACTCAGCCATAGACCTGCCATTAAAATGGTTGTAAACATTAGGCCTGAAGCAAATTATAGTTTTTCAAGCTCTATCATACAGGAAAAGTGCAGCTAAGTATACTAATTTGCTGATAAAACAACCTGAAATCAAGAAGAGGTTGGACAAGCTTATTGTGTTCCAAAGACAATTCCACCAGTTCAACGCACTGCCCCAGTTCCACTGCTCAGAATTCCAACCAAGATCACATAAACAAATACATTGCATAAAACATAAATAGCCTAGATTTCCCTATTCCTTATCAGGAAGTTATGCTTGTCCTATAAGAACGAAACAGTATTGGATGAAGCAAATTACATGCATATTATGATCAGATTCTTACGAGGAACTGTAACCAGCATGTTGTAATCAACTGCAAGAATTTTCAAACTCTTCAGCTCACCAAGCTCAGGTGGCAAAACTGAAAGCCTGTTGTTCTCAAGATAAAGCTTCTCAAGATTTGGCAACTGAATTATCTCAGCAGGCAATGTCTGCAAACAAAATCCTGACTCCAATTACATACAATACCAGAAAGAATAAAACCATACAATCTTCAGTTAAGTAGTTATATCAATGATTTACATTCACTGACAGTTAAGTTTTTTTTATCTGAGAACACCAACTAGCAACAGATATACCTGGTGAGCACTAAACAATATCCCATGACAGCAGGGTTAAACATTAATAACTCAACAATCACATAATATTTATTCCACTAGATCAAACATAAAGAGCTCCAATTCAAGAAAAGCAAGCAATATCTTTAAATTCAGCCTAATAAAGACCTTTGCTTTATGGTATTCGTCCTAGCGATGAAAAACCACATTTTCACAGAATTCAAGTGAAACCCCAAGAAAGATCCAAACTTGCAACAACTAGACCTCAGTCCCCAAAAAGGAGAGTAAAAAAAAAAGACAAAAGGGCAACTCTTTAACAGACTCACATAGAAATGAAAAGAAAAATCATCATGCATTCACCAATCTACAGATCTCCCAAACCAAAAAGACCAACATAAAGTTCCAATTTTTACGTGACACACTTGAACAAAATATAAGTGCTAGAGACCCAACATCAAAATCAGAAGACTCTAAACAAAGGACGCAGCATAATCTCTCTAAAGTAAACTTAAATGAGTAAAATTTTTTATTTAATTAGAATTAACATTTCTAGTACTGCAAACCTACATTTTCTCATCATTCAACAAAATCCAAAAAAAACCTTAACATCAAAACAGAATTCTTTAACCAAGCTAGCAAGAAAAGAAAAGAGATGCATCGCGCATTCGCCTATTCATAATGACTTCCTATCACAAATTCTTCTTCCTTTCTTGCTTATATCAAAATTCACTTGATGATTTAACATAAACCAACACAAAATTTAAAATCTTGAAGTCCTCACCGCCAATCCGCAACCGCCAAGACTAAGCAAAGTCACACTCTTCCAATGCCGACTATCATCAGATCTAAACAACCGAGTCAAAACACCAACTCCATCACTCTGTTGACCCGATCCACTCTTCCCTAATATCAACCCTCTCAATTCCTCTCTCTTCTTCTCCACCTTCATCCCCACCTCCACTCTCCCCTCCTCGTCCTCCTCCGCCGCCTTCAAATCCACCATCACACAATCCTGAGGCGCAGGCAACGCAACCATTAACTGCGACTGTAACCTCAACGCCACCTGGTCTTCATCATCTCCAGCATTCCAATCTAATTCAATTTTAAAGCCTACCTGGTCCTCTTCCTCCGCGGCGGCCTCCGTAGAAATATAGGCCAGAGGAGACGAGGAAGGAGTGAATGCGGTGGTGGAAGAGGAGGAGGTGGAGGAGCGGTTGAGGTCGTCGCCGAGATCTTCGGAGCCATAATTTAGAGTTAAACGAAGGAGCTCAGAAGGACGTTTCCAGCTAAACATAGAGGGCGAAATGATATGATGATGATAAAGATCAGAGGGTTATGAATAGATGATGTTGATGCGCCATTGTAGAATTACTGTCTGATGGCGGCAGTGTTTAGAGAGAGGGGGGGAATGAGAAGCGGAATTGAAGTGAAGAAGAAGAAGAAGAGTGTTTCCTCTTGTAGCTGCTGCTATTACTATGGCTGGTTTCCATGGTAAATTATAAGGAGATAGGCTCTCGTTTCAGTTTCCATTTTCGTCGTTACGTGGGCACTCATCACGTAAGTTGTACTTCTACCGGCGTCGTTTTTGTTATTATCCAATGCTGATTATAGTTATGAAAATCAGCCGACTCAGAACCTGAATTTAAGGAAAAAACAGATTAACTTGAACATTAAAATCTTACTTTTAACTTGTTATTTTTTTAAAAAAAAAATAGACAAAACATTGTTTTGATTTTTTTTTGATCGATAAGCATAGAATTCCTTCTTTTGATAGAAGTGTAAAATTCTCTTAAAATTGGACTCTCTTTTTTCCAAGTAAATGATAAATCCCTTTTTATAATTTTGCAAAAATGAATTCAATAATCCTTCTAATTTTAAACCTCTTGCTCTATTCCGGCGGCCTGTTTTGTTGTCAAATTTAGATAGAAACAAAGTTTACGTGACTGAGTCCAGAGAGAGTTAAAAACAAAGGGCATCCGAACAATGCCAAGGACTTGTTCTGCAATGCTACCTTCCAGCATGACCATGTTGATTGGCAATGCATTGCCACATCCAAGCCTTTTCCATGGCATCTTCAACAACTCCACACAATTAACCTAATACTGTTTTTTTTTTTTAGTGTTTTTCAATTGTGTTGATGTCAAAAAATAAAATCTAAAACATTTTCAAACACATTTGCACCATAATTTCAAACACATTTGGAACATAAATGATTCCAAATACCTTTAATCATGAAAATTATGCAACAGCCACAACCATTCTTCCTTTAATATGAGAACCACAAGCTTGAACAATTTGAGAAAAACATGGAAATGGCAATTAAAAAGGCTATATACAGACTTCTTTGTCTAAACCTTAGTTTATAGGTGGGCAGTTTTAGTCAAAACACCATCGAGATAGATGCAGAATGAATCATAGCAGTTTGAATGTTTAAAAACAGTTGATGCATGAAACATTTTCAGCAGAAACTATCAAACTAAACCAATTCTGGGATTTGCTAATCTGATTCCAAGTGGTCACGGTTTTATAGCTGAATGCTATGAAATCCTGAGTTATAAATTCAAATAGGTACATGATCAACATTCATGAATACGCCTACTAAAAATCAGATATTGCACCATATATGGTGAAGGCCTGACTACTGAACAAGATGAACTGGGAAGATATCTGAAAAGTCCAATATCAATGTGATCAACAGGTCTTGAGCGATAAATAGAGTGTTATGTAGCGCAAAACTCATTAAGAATTTCACTAAAATGGTTATGACATACTATCGTCTGCTCCACTAGATGCCTGATCATAGATTTAGTTTCTTTGCTGCTGAATCAAAAGTCTCTACTAAATCCTGCTTGACTTCATCACCAGCAAATATAAACTCAATTCCAGTCCTGGCAAGCTCAAACATTTCCTTCTTTCCAAGACCTTGATATTTGATAGAAACATACAATCAGTAATGTTTAGCTAGCTACTTGAACTATTTCTTGTCACAGGCACCATAACGTTCTTTATACTTACCAAATGCAGTTGAAGCAAGTTTATACTCGTTGGAAAGACTAGTGGAAAAAACTCCAGCATCATCAGTACACAGAACTAGAGGATGTTTGGCATTATACAAATCAACTGCATTACAGAGTAGAATGTGTAAAACTTAGGCAGGAGATGCTGAAACAGTAATCCATATCATTGGGTTAATAGTGCCCAAATAAAACTTTCACGGGCTTGCTTAGAGAGGTAGTCAAGTGAGCACACCAATTTAATAGTCAGATGCCAATTCAAATAGAAAAAATAGAAGTAGAAGACTAACCAAAATGGTGAATATCTATTGAAGAGATTGATTCAGTCTTGATGTTGGATGTCAAACAGATCTCGACCTGCAAAAGATTTGTTTAAGCTTAATAGCAAAGGAGTTTGACATTTAAATCAATTTGGCCAACAGTGTTAAAAGCACTTAGTTGCAGATAACAGAAGAAAACAGGTCAGTAACAAGAAGCTTTAGTCCATTAGAAAAAAAATGTTTATGGTTATCCAACCGGTATTTTAGATGTTTTTAATTGTCTCCATTCTTCCTCTTCAAAGAAGATCGCATGGCCAATCCTCTGGGGGAGAAAATCTAGCATTGGTTGGACCTCCTGGCAATTAAGTACCTACAAGCACTAAGCCATAAATAACCAGTAAGGCTCGTTAATAAAAGAAAATTCAATCATAGAAACAACATCAAGCATTAGAAATGCAAACAAACCTCTCCGCAGTGCAGAGTTATATAGAGACCCTGTTCCTGGGCAAATTTTAGTGCTGGCAAGAATGTATTCCTGAGTTGGATGAAAAGAGGATTTAAGATTGTCATCCCTTTAAACTAACATTTTATCTGCTAATAAAGAAATTTTATCAGTATGGAAGTACCATTCACCCACAACAGGATTTCCAGAAAGGTCAATGCCAACAACCCCTAAATCCCTCATTTCTAGTGCAAGCTTAACCTGTAAATAAGAAACAAAAGGGGGAATGACAGTTAGAAGCCTTACCCAATTCATAATTTTTAGTAGCTCATAAACATCCTTACAGTTTCAATTGCAGCTTCAGTCGTCTCGCGACGATCAATGCTAAGAAGAAGTCTAACATATATCTTTTTCTTTTTAGTTCCATCACATGCGTCATTCATGGCAATAGAATTCAAGGAATCTTGAGTGTTGAATTTATGAGGAACAAAATCTATATCTACTGCAGTGACAGCCCTTAAACCTTCTACCACGGCTTCCATATAAGAGTGCTTGCTCATTCCTATAGAATCATTTTTCTGGATAACAGGAAACCACAAATTCCTTCATCAATAAAAATAAATGCGGTACATTTGACCTTACAAAATAAACCAATATAACAAGCTGAAACCTCATTAATTCATGTAAGTACCTTAGGAGTTGTTCTTAACTCTAAATACACAACATTCTCAGAGGCGAAATCTTCTACCACCTTGTTAGGAAAATTTAAAAATATCAATGCAGAAAATTTTGAGATTTAAAGCAAGATAAAAAATCAAGAAATATTAAGTTGTCATACTTCTTTTGTGATTCTGGTCACGGTCTTGTGATCAGTAGTGAGAATGTGAATGAGGTCAAACAATTTGAATACTTCGCCCAAAGATCGGTCATCTGAGTACAAGAAAATTGAAAGTTCCCAATGTCACACATTATCAAGAGCTGAAAGGGAAATTAAAAATGAAAAAGAAATAGAGAAAAATATACTACAGAATAATTAGACATTTGCATCAGAAGGTTTTTATTGGCATGAGAAGAAGGATAATCCAAATTTGATAAAACCATGTAATCACAAGTGATCAAAATTCTTAAACTACTCTTCTTTCACATACTTTCTCAGCAATCAAACACATTTACAACCATAAAACATGAAAAAGAACATACTTTTCATGATAACATGCTCCACATCTGAGAAAACAATGACACCCTTTTCACCCAAAACTCTAGCAAGCTCTCTGCATAAGCAAAAATACATAAATCCATCAATAAATTGCTAATAAATAACCAAAACTCCATTATCGAACTTAACAATTCAAGAAAGAGACATTAAAGATAAAATCTTTAAATTTGAAGTCAACTTCTTTCCTTCTTTCCTCTTTTAGTCACTTAGTAATGAAACATCCAAAAAAAACTTCGCATAAACTAACACAAAACAGAATATAATACTTAGAACCCAAAAACACATTAAGAAAGAAATAACTAAAATAGAGGGGGGGGTATGTATGAGAGCATACAAAAGTGTGGAGTCTCTTATGGAACCATTGAGGTGGGCGTGGAGTTCAATCTTTGGCATGGATACCCACCACTCCATTTTTTTTTCTTCTTCCTCTTCTGTGTTTGTTTGTTTGCTTTCCACTTTGTTTTGCAATAATTGGGCAGACTGACTTCCGGTTAGCAATGACTTGAATGAATGACCACTGATTGATGATTTCTTAGTTGTTGGCTTATCTGGGGTGGGGTCACTTGTTATGTTGTTTGGTTCGGTGCTTTCTTTTTTTGTGATGTCATGGATCCATCAGTAATATTCCATGCAAAATAATTTAGTCCAGACAATAACTTAAAAATAGCCCATTTTTTGTTGGGTCACAAACCTCAGGCCTGAGGGAAATCTTAAAGTTGTAGGAAAGGATTGTCATAGTGCACAGCTCCATTCATTTCGATCAAGAAATCATCACTTCGAGATTTTTTTTTAATCTTAAATTTAAGGGTATTCTTTGATTATTTGAATCTTGAATGACGACATGAGGTGGAAATTCATTAATTAAACAAGTTAAGTTTACAAGATCATGTTTTATGGGATTTGGTTTATTTTTATGAAAAAGTATTGTTTAGTTGTCTGGGAGGTAGTTATGAAGTAATAATTTAGAGAATAGATAAATCAAAATATAGATACAATTTTTGTTGTCTAGGTTTAGGGTTTGAGGTTTTGGGTTTTGAGTTTGGGGTTTAGAATTTAGGGTTTTGGGTTTTTGGGTTTTGGGTTTTTTGAGTTTCGGGTTTAGAGTTTAGGATTTTCAGGCTTTGGGTTTTGAGTTTCCGGTTTTGAGTTTAGGGTCTAGGCTTTTCGGGGTTTCGGGTTTCAGGTTTTGGGTTCGGGGTTCGGGTTTCGGTTTCGGGTTCGGGTCTAGGGTTTCGCGTTTCGGGTTTTGAGTTTCGGGTTCGGGTTTCGGAGTTCGGGTTTGGGGTTTGGGGTTTTGAGTTTGCGGTTTGGGATTCTTCAGGTTTGGGGTTCGGGTTTCGGGTTCGGGGTTCGGGTTTCGGGTTTGCGATTTCGGGTTCGGGGTTTCGGGTTTGGCGTTTCGGGTTCAGGTTTTTTGGGTTTCAGGTTTCAGGGTTTTTCGGGTTTCGGGTTTCGGGTTCCAGATTGGGTTTGGTTTCGAGGTTCAGGTTTCGGGTTTGGGGTAAGGGGTTCGGGGTTCGGGGTTTCGGATGTAGGTTTGGTTTTGGGTTTTGAGTTTCGGGTTTAAAGTTTTAGGTTTTGAGTTTCGGGTTTAGAGTTTTAGGTTTCGGGTATCGGGTATCGGGTTTAGGGTTTCGGGTTTTGAGTTTGGGGTATGGGGTTTGGGGTTCGGGGTTTCAAGTTTGGGGTTTCGGTTTTTGCAGGTTTTGGGTTTCGGGATTTCAGGTTTCGGGTTCAGGTTTCAGGATTTAGGGTTTGGGGTTTTGGGTTTAGGGTTTGGGGTATGTGGTTTAGGGTTTCGGCTTTCGGGTTTCGGGTTTTAGGGGTTTAGGGTTTAGGGTTTTGGGTTTAGGGTTTGGGTTTGGGTTTGGGGTTTGGGGTTTCGGGTTTAGAGTTTCGGGTTTAGGGATTAGGGTTTTCGGGTTTAGGGTTTTAGGTTTGGGGTTTTAGGGTTTCGGGTTTTAGGGTTTAGGGTTTCGGGTTTGGGTTTTGGCTTTGGGTTTTAGGCTTTCGGTTTAGGGTTTGGGGTTTGGGTTTGGGTTTGGGGTTTGGGGTTTAGGGTTTCGGGTTTAGGGTTTAGGGTTTAGGGTTTAGGGTTTAGGGTTTCGGGTTTAGGGTTTAGGGTTTCGGGTTTAGGGTTTTAGGGTTTAGGGTTTAGGGTTTAGGGTTAGGGTTTGGGTTTGGGTTTGGGTTT
>Ga0307511_10003407_pt1 | contig 16351 bp, 19 predicted proteins | sample 13_EM_MG_FD_200266 | JGI IMG/M metagenome (GOLD analysis project Ga0307511, IMG submission 200266) | Populus trichocarpa ectomycorrhiza microbial communities from riparian zone in the Pacific Northwest, United States - 13_EM | ecosystem: Host-associated > Plants > Roots > Unclassified | place... | reverse complement strand
CCCGCCCGGGCCGAGCTGCACTGCGCCGCCGAGAGCCGGGCCGCCCTGCTGCTCGGGCACGGCGCCGGCGGCGGCGTCGACGCCCCCGACCTCGTCGCCGCCACCCGCGCCGCCACTGCCGCCGGCGTCCACGTCGCCCTGGTCGAGCAGCCGTACCGGGTCGCCGGCCGGCGGGCCCCCGCCCCCGCCCGGCAGCTCGACACCGCCTGGCTGGCCGTCGCCGAGGAACTCGGCCAGCGGTGGTTCGAAGGCCTGCCGCTGCTGTTCGGCGGCCGCTCCAGCGGGGCCCGCGTCGCCTGCCGCACCAGCGCCGACGGCCAGGCCGTCGCCGTCCTCTGCCTGGCGTTCCCGGTCCATCCGCCCGGCAGGCCCGACAAGACCCGGATCCCCGAGCTCGACGGCGTCGAGGTGCCCACCCTCGTCGTCCAGGGCTCTCGGGACCCGTTCGGGATGCCGGAGGCCGCGCACCACCGGGAGGTCGTCGTGCTGGCCGGGAACCACTCGCTCAAGGCCGACGTCAGCGGCGTGACCAAGGCCGTCGAGGAGTGGCTGAACCGGGTTCTCCACACCCTGGACGCCTGAGCCGGGGTTGTCCACAGGCCCGGCCATTTCAAGATCAGCCGGGCATTCCCGCAGGTAGACTGGCATCGGGGTCGCCCCCCTGGGAATGGGTGGGGGCTGTTCTTCGGCACTGGATGGCTCAGCCGCTGAAGAGGATGGCCAGGCCGATGCCGATGAGCACCACGGGCAGGATCACGTGCCCCCATCGGGACAGGGCCCGGGCCACCAGCGGGCGGCTGGCCAGGAACCAGCCGACGGCGCACAGCGCGGCGACGCCGACCAGGAACACGACGACGTAGCCGGTCATGCCGCCGACCCCGGCGACGGCGAACACCGGCACGTAGACGCCGATGTTGTCGCCGCCGTTGGCGAAGGTCACCGCGGCGACCTGGAGCAGGCCCAGTCCCCGGTCGCCGGGCGGACCGTCGTCGGCCCCGCGTGACCGGACCAGGTGCCACGCCGCACGCAGGCCCAGCAGCAGTGGCAGCAGCCCCAGGTACGGGATGACATGTGCGGGCAGCAGTCCGGCCCCGAGCGCGCCTAGCACCGAGACGGCCAGGATGGCGCCGAACCCGAGGTACTGGCCGATCACCACGGTCGACCGGTTGCCGGCTGCCCGGCCGAAGAACACGGACAGCACCAGCAGATCGTCGATGTTGGTCACCGCGAACATGCCTGCGGCCGACCCCACCAGCGCCAGCGGCGTGCTCACCCCGCGATGGGGGCGACGACGGCGCCGGTGAGCTCGGCCAGCGCTGACGGCGCGAGTTCGACCTCCAGACCGCGACGGCCGGCGGAGCAGAACACGGTGTCGAAGGCCGTCGCCGACGCGTCGATGACGACCGGCAGGCGCTTCTTCTGGCCCAAGGGGGAGATGCCGCCGGCGACGTAACCGGTGGCGCGCTCGGCGGCGGCGACCTCGGCCATGCGGGCCTTCTTGCCCTTCAGCGCGGCGGCGAGGGCCTTCAGGTCCAGTTGGCCGGTGACGGGGACGACGCCGACGGCGAGTGCGCCGTCGACCTCGGCGACGAGGGTCTTGAACACCCGCGACGGGTCGAGGCCGAGGGCCTCGGCGGCCTCCAGGCCGAAGGACTCGTGCCGGGGGTCGTGGTCGTAGCTGTGCAGCGTGTACGGCACCTTGCGCTTGGCCAGCAGCGCGGTCGCCGGGGTTCCCTGTCCCGCCATGAACGCAGACCTTATGACGCGGCTCTCACCGTGGAATGCCCACGGGGGCAGCCGTGTTGACGCAGACGTGGCTACTTCAAGCGCTGTGCTCGGCCGCTCCACGGCCCGACGCGTATCCTCAGGGGCGAACGACACGCTTCCCGCACGGGGAGCGTCGACAGCGTCCGCCCGGCTCCGCCGGCGGGGAGGGAGCCAGGTGCCGGGTAGTTCCGCCCAGGTCAACCAGAACGACACCCAGGTCGACGAGACTGCCGAGCAGCGGGCGGCGCGCTTCGAGCGCGACGCGATGCCGTTGCTCGACCAGCTGTACTCGGCCGCGCTGCGGATGACGCGCAACCCCGCGGACGCCGAGGACCTGGTCCAGGAGACCTATCTGAAGGCCTACAGCGCCTTCGAGTCCTTCACCAGCGGGACCAACCTCAAGGCCTGGCTGTATCGCATCCTGACGAACACCTACATCAACGGCTATCGGCGCAAGCAGCGGCAGCCGATCCAGACCTCCGCGGACGAGATCACCGACTGGCAGATCGCGGCCGCCGAGAGCCACACCTCGCAGGGCCTGCGCTCGGCCGAGGTGGAGGCGATGGACCGGCTCCCCGACGACGACGTCAAGCAGGCGTTGCAGCAGCTGCCCGAGGAGTTCCGCATCGCGGTCTACCTCGCTGACGTCGAGGGCTTCGCCTACAAGGAGATCGCCGAGATCATGGGCACCCCGATCGGGACCGTGATGTCCCGCCTGCATCGCGGCCGCCGCCAGCTCAAGGACCTGCTCACCGACGTCGCCCGGGACCGGGGCTTCCTGCGCTCCTCCCGCGAGCGGGAGGTGACGGGGTCGTGAGCTCCGACGAACTCCACGTCGAGATCAAGATCGACGTCGACAAGAAGGCCGGCTGCTCCGAGGTGCTCGCCGAGGTCTGGGCGTTCCTGGACAACGAGTGCGACCAGCGCCAGCGCGAGATCCTCCGCCAGCACCTGGACGAGTGCAGCCCGTGCCTGGAGCAGTACGGCATCGAGGAGCACCTGAAGATCCTGCTGGCCCGCAAGTGCGGCGGCGACCACGCCTCGGCCGAGTTCAAGGACCGGCTGCGCGCCTGCATCAAGGAGAAGGTGCTGGAGCGGACCACGGCCAAGGCCGCGGAAGCCGAACAGTAACTCCGGAACACGCGAAAGCCCCGGTGACCAGGTCACCGGGGCTTTTCTCGCGCACGGGCTCAGGCGTTGGGCCGCTTCCCGTGGTTGGCGCCGCCCTTCTTGCGGTCGCGGCGCTTGCGGGCACGCTTGGACATAGGTGTCTCCTTGCAGTACTGAATTTTTTGGGCAAGAACGCCTGTCCCCCGATTGTCGCACGCCGGTGGCAAGCGCCCGAATCCGTGGTTCCATGACGGACATGACCGAGGAGATCCGGGCCGAGATGGTGGCCAACGTGAGCAAGGTCGTGGCCCGTGAGGGCGACTCCGTCCAGGACGGCGCGGAGATCGTCATCCTGGAGTCGATGAAGATGGAGATCCCGGCGGTGGCCCAGCACGCCGGCCGGGTGACCAGGGTCGCGGTAGCCGAGGGTGACGTCGTGCAGGAAGGCGACCTCATCGCGGTGGTGGAGTAGGGGCGGTCGTCGGGTAACCGGACCGACTAGCGTCGCAGGCGTGTCCACACTCACCGACCTGCTCGCCGAGCACACCGGCCTGCCCGGCGCCGCCGTCGACCACCTCCAGATGGTGGCGGCCGAGTGGCAGCTGCTGTCGGACCTGGCCTTCGCCGACTTCGTGCTCTGGGTGCCGCTGGACGACCACCAGAGCCCGGACTGCAAGTACCTGTGCGTGGCCCAGGCCCGGCCGACCACGGGGCCCACCTCCCACCCCGACGACATGGTGGGCAGCACGGCCACCCCGGCCGACCATCCGCAGCTGCGCCGTGCCCTGGTCGAGGGCCGGATCTGCCGCGAGGAGGACCCGCGCTGGCACTCGGGCGTGCCGGTGCGCCGGGAGACCATCCCGGTGCGTTTCGGCGGCGAGACGATCGCGGTGCTGTCCCGGGACACCAACCTGGCGGTGCCCCGGGTGCCGAGCCCGCTGGAGATCGCCTACCTGGGCAGCGCGGCCGACCTGTGCCAGATGATCTCGGACGGCACCTTCCCGGCCATCGAGCCGTCGGCGGACGTGCACACCAGCCCGCGGGTTGGCGACGGTCTGATCCGCATCGACAGCGCGGGCGCGGTGGTGTTCGCCAGCCCCAACGCGCTGTCGGCCTACCACCGCATGGGCCACGCCGCCGACCTGGTGGGCGCGCACCTGGCCCCGCTGACCCGGTCGCTGGTGGCCGATCCGTTCGACGCGACTGAGGTGGCGCAGCGGATCCGGACCGCGCTGGACGGCAACCCGAGCATGCGCATCGAGGCGGAGTCCCGGCGTGGCGCGGCGGTGCTGTTCCGGGCGCTGCCGCTGCGCCCGCTGGGCAAGGCGGCCGGCGCGCTGGTGCTGGTGCGCGACGTCACGGAGGTGAAGCGCCGGGACCGGGCGCTGCTGTCCAAGGACGCCACCATCCGCGAGATCCACCACCGCGTGAAGAACAACCTGCAGACGGTCGCGGCGCTGCTGCGGCTGCAGGCCCGGCGCACGAACAACGCCGAGGCCCGGGACGTGCTCCAGGAGTCGGTGCGGCGGGTGACCTCGATCGCGCTGGTGCACGAGACGCTGTCCATGTCGGTGGACGAGCGGGCCAACCTGGACGACGTGCTGGACCAGGTGTTCCCGATGCTGTCGGACGTGGCGACGGCGGAGAGCGCGGTCGCGGTGCGCAAGGAGGGCAAGCTGGGCGTGGTGTCGGCCGAACTGGCCACACCGCTGGTCATGGTGCTCACCGAGCTGGTGCAGAACGCCCTTGAGCACGCCTATCCGGCCGGCGACAAGGGCGAGGTCGTGGTGCGCGCCGAGCGCTCGGCCAAGTATCTGGACGTTGTCGTGTCGGACGAGGGCCGGGGCCTGCCGCCCGGCTTCTCGCTGGAGCGGACCGAGCGGCTGGGCCTGCAGATCGTCCGCACGCTGGTGGAGTCCGAGCTGCGGGGCTCGCTGTCGCTGCGCCGTCGTGACGTCAAGGGCACCGAGGCGGTGCTGCGGGTGCCGCTGCGGCGGAGCCGCTAGATCCAGCACAGCGCCGTAGTCGATGAGTTAATCGTTAGCACGTACTAGGGGCCTGGAACCTCGGGGGAAGGTTCCAGGCCCCTGGCACGATGAGAGAAATCGAAAAGAAATGCTTCGTCAGGCGTTGCTGCGAGCACGGGTACGAGCGTTGCGACGCTTGAGCGCACGCCTCTCGTCCTCGCTCATCCCGCCCCACACGCCGGCATCCTGCCCGCTCTCCAGTGCCCACGACAGGCAACCGGACACCACCGGGCAGCGGCGGCAGACGGTCTTCGCCTCGGCGATCTGCAGCAACGCCGGACCGCTGTTCCCAACGGGGAAGAACAGCTCGGGGTCCTCGTCACGGCAGGCCGCGCGGTGGCGCCAGTCCATTTCTCTAGCTCCTCGCTAAGCGCGCTACGAGCGCGCTGTTGTCGTCAGCGGTCGTCGGGGTGCTTGTGAATGCTTTCACGAACTTCCGGGATGTCAAGAGGTCGGATCCGACTCGGTGAGAGAACTCACCCGATAGATCGGCGCGCGCTACCCTTGGTGGCGGTCCGTGACCAGCCATGATGCCGGAGGTCGCGACTCTGCGGCGAGCTTATTACGCTCCGGTCACGGACGCAGCGCACGTCCGTGGGTCAAACCGCCACTCGCAGCGCCTTCGGCACTGACGAGAACTTTACCTCACGGTGTTCACCCAGGTCGTCGCCGTCCACCTGGAGTCGCACCGGCCGCTCGGCGGTGACCCTGATGTCGGCAACATCGTCCAGCCGCAGCAAATTCCCCCCGGAGGGTGGTCCCAGCGGCAGCAGGATCTGCGACAGGGTGCGCGCGATGGTCGGCGGGGCCAGGCTGCGCAGCGCGAACAGGCCCAGGCCGCCGTCGAACGAGCAGTCCGGGTTCATGTGGATCGGCTTGGCGCCCAGGTAGGTCCACGGGTCGGTGTTCGACACGAACGCCAGCCGGGTCGTCTCCCGGGTGCCGTCGGGCAGTTCGATCCGCAGGTCGGTGGCGCTGAGCATCTGCTGGATGTAGTTGGCCAGCGCGATCGAGGCGTACAGCAGCGGGCTGGCGGTCTTGTTCCGCCGGCGCTCCACCTCGGCCACCACGTCGGCGTCCCAGCCGAGGCCGGCGTTGAACGTGAACCAGCGGCTGTCGGCGCCGGCCGGTTCGGCCAGGCCCAGCCCCACCTGCCGCCGGCTGCCGGACTCGATGGCCAGCAGCAGCCGGTGGGTGGCCTCCACCGGGTCCCGCGGCAGTCCGAGCGCGCGGGCGAACACATTGGCCGAGCCGCCGGGCACGACGCCCAGCGAGGGCCCGTCCACCGGGTCCGGGGCCTGCGAGAGCAGGCCGTTGACCACCTCGTTGACGGTGCCGTCACCGCCGTGAGCCACCACCAGCTCGACACCGTCCACCACCGCGCGGGCGGCGGCGTCGGCCGCGTGCCCCCGGTAGCTGGTCTCCACGATCTCCAGCCGCACGTCGCTGGCCAACGCATGGGCCAGCACCTCCCGGCCGGCGGCGGAGGTGGCCGTCGCCTGCGGGTTGACCACGAGAAGGGCACGCACACCAGCAGGGTAGGACAGACCGTGACTGTCGACCGGCCGTCGAGCCCCGTACGGGTGGTCAGCGCTCATCGAAAGTGAGGCAGGTCTCCTTCCAACTCGCCGGTGTGTTGTCAGCGAGTGCACCCAGACGACCCGTCTGCTCGACGACAACGAGAGAATCCTCCCTCGTGCGTCGGCGCCGCGGGACCGGCCGTCCGGGTGGCCTACGATCGGCGGTGCGCACGGATCGTGATGTGCGCAGGTCGCCGGTCGAGGAAGGTGTCCGTTGTCACGCGAAAACGACGCTCCCGCAGCCGTGCGCGCCGCCGGTGTGCTGGTCGCCGCCCAGGGGCTGGCCGCGATGGCGGTCGCGGTGATCGCCCTCGTGCACGGCATCGGCGGTGTGCCGGCCAACCTGGCATTCGGCTTGGCCGGCATCTTCCTGGTGATCGCGATCGCCTGCGGGCTGCCCGGCGTGCTGCTGTGGCAGGGCCGGCGCGGCGCCCGCAACGCGGCGGTGTTCCTGCAGCTGCTGGTGATCGGCGGCGTCTGGATGGGATTCAACCCCATCGACTCGGTGCCGGTGGACATCCTGTTCACGGCCTACTGCGCGGCCGTGCTCGTCCTGCTGCTGTTCCTGGAGCCCTCGCGGCTGTGGGCGATGGGCATCAGCAAGGACGGCTCGCAGGTGCCGTAGGCGCGAGCCAGCTCCTAGGCTCGGGCCGCGGCCTTGGCCAGCGCCTCGTCGACCAGGCGGTAGCGGTGCCAGTCGGTGACCCGGGTCGCGCCCATCGCCTCGTAGAAGTCGATCGCGGGCTGGTTCCAGTCCAGCACCGACCACTCGAACCGGCCGAGCCCACGGTCGGCGCACTCCTTGGCCAGAGCCAGGAACAGCGCCCGGCCGTGGCCGCCGCCGCGGTGCTCGGGGCGGACGTACAGGTCCTCCAGGTACAGGCCGTGGACACCGGTCCAGGTGGAGAAGCTGAGGAACCACAAGGACATTCCCACGATCTCGCCGTCCGCCTCGGCCACGTGCCCGAACAGGGCCGGCGACGGGCCGAACAGCGCGGTGTGCAGCTGCTCGGCCGTCAGGTGGCACTCCTGCGGCGCCCGCTCGTACGCGGCGAGGTCGTGCACCAGCCGCACGACCGCGTCGACATCGGACTCGCGGACGCGGCGGATCATCGCATCTCCCCCAGGGGTGGCACGTTCAGGCGACGGATCTGCGCCTGGCCTCGCTCGTCACCCAACACCGAGATGCCGGCCGGGTCCAACCCGATTCGCACGCCGGCGGCCGGGTCCAGGCCGAGCCAGCGGACCACGAGCACACGGCTGAAGTGGCCGTGGCCGATCAGCACCACGTCGCCGCGGTGCAGCTCCTCGCGGGCCCGGGCCAGCACCGCGTCCGCGCGGTCGCCGACCTCCTTGGCCGTCTCCCCGTTCGGGATCTCGTGCGTCCACACCGTCCAGTCCGGAGCCGACTCGCGGATCTGTTCCGTGGTAAGGCCTTCGTAGTCGCCGTAGTCCCACTCGGCCAGGTCCTCGGTCACGTCGTCGACGTTGAGGCCGGCCAGTTCGGCGGTGCGTTTGGCGCGGGCGCGCGGGCTGGCCAGCACCAGTCTGGGCGGGACCATGGTTCCGCGCAGCTCGGCGAGCACTGCCCCGGCCTTTCGCGCCTGTTGCTCACCATGCGCGGTGAGCGGGACGTCCGTGCGACCGGTGTGCTGGCCGGTGAGCGACCACTCGGTTTCCCCGTGCCTGATGACGTAAACGTCTGCCACCTTGCGGATCGTAGCCGCGCGTCGCCTTTCCGGCAGGTCGTGTGACCCATCGCACTGCGTCGAACAGGCGATCGAACTATGGGCCTGGATGAGGTAAAATTTGGAGGTAGTCCAGGGGAGAGGACGGTGTCGTCGGTGCGTCATCCAAAACTCGGGGTTGTGGTGGACTTCGCCAACTGCGGGCCCGGTTCGCAGACCAGGATCGTGGCCGGCCAGCGGCGGATGTACCTGGACGAGGGGCGTCAGCCGTGGGCCTACTACGGGCCGATGGTCGCGGCCATCCGCCGCGCGCTGGCCGATCCGGAGCCGGAAACCGTGCTGGAGCTGGCTGTGGCCAAGATCTCCGAGCCCGCCAAGCACGCGCACTTTGTCGAGCTGCAGAAGGGTTTCCTGCGCTGGCACGAGGGTTTCGCCGGCAGCCTGGTGCCGGTCGGCGCCGGGACCTGGGTCGGCGCCGACGCGGTCTTCGACGTCGTCCCGCAGCTCGGCCTGCGGCCGGCCAAGGGCCCGAAGCTGGCCGTGCAGCTGTACATGAAGGAACCGGAGCTGCATCCCGACGCCGCCGCCGTGCCGTTGCACATGATGCGATCCGTGATGGACCAGGTGCTGCCGACCGGCGTGCCGGCGATTCTCGATGTGCGGCGCGGAAAACTGCTGCTGCCCTCCCGTCGCCGCAGTGACAAGCGGCTCGACGCCGACGTGGCCGGCGTCGTCGCCCACTGGTCGGCGATCTGGCGCGCCATCGCCTGACTGTCAGGCCCGGATCGGCTGCGTGAGGAAGGCGAGGCCGTTCTTGTCGCAGCCGACCTGGCTCAGGTTGTGGGCGTCGGTGTCGGACTCACAGGTCCAGCCGTTGACGACCAGGCGGCGCGCGGTTCCCTGGGCCAGGCGGGGCGCGTCGCGGTAGTACGAGTGCAGGACCTTGAGGGCCTCGTCGCAGGCCGCGGTGCCGGCGGGCATGGCGGGGGAGACCACGTCCCGCTGGCCGCCGGGGCTGATGAAGGTGCCGCAGTCCACGGGCGGGGTGTAGGCGGACATCGTCGGCGGCAGGGCGTGAGTCGGGCCGGCGCCGCAGGCGGACACGAGCAGCAGGACACCGAGCACGGCGGGCAGCCAACGCCCCATGGTTCCTCCGTCCAGGTGAACTCGATGCCCATTGGACGCACGCGCGGCGGCGCGGTTCACCCGTCGGCGGCGAATTTGTCCCGGAGGCGTTGGACGTCGACGCCGAGGGGGCGGTCGACGAGGACGGGCGGCACGGATTCGGCGATCCAGGCGTAGGCGCTGCGCAGCCGGGGCGCTCCGGGCAGGCCGCGGAGGTGGTGCGCCTGGGCGATGCCGATGAGCTCGCAGGCGGTGATGGACAACAGGTGGTCGATGACCGCCCGCAGTTGCTCGCCGGCGGCCCAGGTGTGCGCCTGCACGTCCTCCTGCCCGGCGGAGGTGTCGAGGGAGCCGAGCGTGGCCGGCGCGGCCAGCCGGCGGATCTCGTGCAGCTCGCCGGCGGCCCGCTTGTGGATGGGGGACAGGCCGGCCTGCGGCCCGGGATCGACGGCCAGTTGGGCGTTGAGCCCGGTGAGCTGGCTGTCCATCAGCCGGTGCAGGCGTTGCACGCTGATCTCGGCCAGGTGGGTGAGCGCGGCGGTGACGGCGTCGAGGCGCAGCCCCACGGTGACGGAGTGGTAGCCGGCGGTCGAGGTGAAGCGGCCGTCCAGGAACGACGGGGAATCCGTCGGCGCGGCCAGGAGAAGGTCCCGGGCGGCGGCGAGGTCGTCGAGGGTGCGCTGGGCGTGGGCGATGGCCTGCGGGGCGACCCGGAACGACACCGGGGCCTGCACGAGATCGGACCGGGTGGCGGAATCCGTTGTGCGGGAACGCATGTCGTCGAGCACGGCGGCGAGCACGGTGTCGGGGCCGGCCAGCGCCGGGTGGTAGATCGAGCGGGGAGCGCCGAGCACGTCGATGGCCATGGCGGCGGCCAGGGTCTGGAGCTCCACGGCCTGCACGGCCTCGGCGCCGCGCATGAAGGCGTGCGTCAGGGCCAGCGGCGAGCCCTGGATCAGGCTCGCGCCTTCCTTGGGGCCCAACGGAAACGGCTTCACCTTGCGGCGTTTGAGGGCGTCGGCGGCCGGCTTCTCGGCGCCGTCGTCCAGCACCGTGCCGACGCCGACAAACGTCTGAAAGGCATGGGACAACGGGATGATCTCGCCGGCGCTGCCCAGCGCCGACCGGGGCACGGCCGGCACGAAGCCGTCGTTGAGGCGGTCGGCCAGGAACTGGACGAGTTCGGGGCTGGCGGCCGTGGTCGGCGCGAGCATGCCCCGCAGTTTCACCGCCAGCAGCGCCCGGACGTCCGGCTCCGGCAGCCACGGCGGGCCGCCGACCGCGCGTCCGATCAGCAGATTCCGTTGGTGCGCTGCCTGTTGCTCCCCGTCCAGGGCCACGCCGGCCAGCCGGCCCATGCCGGTGTTGACGCCGTAGACCGGTTTGTCGGCGGCCTCCAGGGCGGCCAGCATCGCCCGCCGGTTCGCGGCGACGTCGTCCAGCGGGCCGAGTTCGACCCGCTGGCCCCTGGCGATGGCCAGGATGTCCATGTCCCTCACCGGTACGGCAGCATCGTGCCGACGTCGTTCGCCTCGGCCCGGTGCAGGATCATGCCGGCCACGGCCAGGTCTGTTGTGGACAGTCCGCGGTGCCAGAACAGCGTGCGCTCCGTGTCGCTCTCCCGGCCAGGCTTGTGGCCCGCGACGATGTCCCCGATCTCCGCGTGGATCCGGTCCTCGGTCAGCCGGCCGGCGTTCAGGTGCGGGCGCAGCGCCCCGAACCTCGGGTTGCCCGACTGGGACTCCCGCCAGTTGTCCACGACGATCTTGTCCACGTCGTCGAGCAGGTCCAGCGCCAGCGCGCTGATCGTCCCGTACGGCACCAGGAAACTCCCCGGTCGGAGAAGCTCCTTGCGTAGCAGCGGTTCCGGCTCCGTCAGCCGGGATGCCTCGACCAGCACGTCCGCCCCGTCGAGCGTCTCCTCCCAGGTGGTGCACACCGTCACCGGCTTGCCCAGCCGCTCCGTCAGCTTCTCGGCGAACGGCTCCCTCGACTCCGGCCGGCGGCTGGTCACCCTGATCTCCGCGAAGTCGAACAGTGAGTCCAGCAGCACCACGTTCCACCAGGCCGTGCCGCGCGCCCCCACGTGCCCCAGCACCTTGGCGTCCCGGCGGGCCAGGTGCTTCGCCCCCACCGCCGTCATCGCCCCGGTCCGCGCCTCCGTGATCATCGTGCCGTCCACGATCGCCTTCGGCATGCCCGTCTCCGGGTCGAACAGGCTGATCAGCGCCATCTCGCTGGGCAGTCCCCGCTCGTGGTTGGCGACGAAGTCGCCCACCACCTTCACCCCGCTGACACCCTTGTCGGTCAGGCTCCCCCGCAGCACGTTGAAGTGCCCTCGCCCGCCGTTGTCCGGCACCAGGTGCGTCCTCGGCTCGAACACCACCCGGCCGTTGCCGTGGTCCGCCAGCACGTCCTCGACGGCGTCCACGATGTCCGCGTCGGTGATGCCCAGCGAGTCGATGTCCGCCCCGGACAGGTAGCGCAGCCAGACCGTCGTCACACCGCCAGCCTAGATCGTCCGCCCCGTCCAGGCCGCTCCGTCCGGACACAGCCGCACCCCGACCCCATCGGTTCGTCACATGCGGCCGCGGGTGACTCCCTGCGGCACGAACGGCGCGCAGGTGACATTCGAAAGTGCGCGAAACCCGACATTCGGCATGTCGCGGAGCGCGACTCGCCGGGACGCGAAACGGCGCCGACCGGCGGAACGCGTCCCCGCTGGTCGGCGCCGTTTCAGGGCCCTCGACCTCAGCCCTGCTTGGTCTCCCAGAAGATCTTGTCGATCTCGGCGATCAGGTCGAGCAGCTCCTGGCCCTTGGCCGGGTCCATGGAGCCCTTGGCGCCGGAGGCGCCGGCGGCCTTGGTGGCCTTGTTGAACAGGGTGTGCAGCTCCGGGTACTTCTCGAAGTGCGGTGCCTTGAAGTAGTCGGTCCACAGCACCCAGAGGTGGTGCTTGACCAGCTCGGCGCGCTGCTCCTTGATGGCGATCGCGCGGGCGCGGAACTCGGGGTCCTCGTTGCCCTGGTACTTCTCCTGGATCGCCTTGACCGACTCGGCCTCGATCCGGGCCTGGGCCGGGTCGTAGACGCCGCACGGAAGGTCGCAGTGCGCCGTCGCCTCAAGGCGCGGGCCGAGGATGCGCGACAGCAGTCGCATGGGTCCTCCCAAACAGTGAATGCTCCGACGTGCGGAACCCTACTCCGGACGGCCGGAGCGGGCAGGCGGAGGTGATCGTTGGCACCGGTGGGAATAGATCGTTGGCCGCTGCGCAGGCTGCGCGTGCGCGGCCCGTCGATGGCGCCGACCCTGCGGGACGGGGACGTGCTGCTGGTCAGCTTGTGGCGCAGGCCGGCGCCGGGGGCGATCGTGCTGGTCCGCTGGGCGGCGCGACCGGATCAGCTGTCGGTCAAGCGCGCGGTGGAGCGGGTCGGCCAGCAGGGGGTCGGCCAGCTGTGGCACGTGCTCGGCGACAACCAGTTCGGGTCGACGGACTCCAGGGAGCTGGGGCCGGCGGAGGTGCTGGGCGTGGCCACGTTCCGGCTGTGGCCACGCCCGGGCCGGCTCACCTGACGATGGCGCGCAGTTTGTCCTGGTAGGCCATGCAGTCGGCGTAGCTGGGCAGCAGGCCGGACGCCTCCGCCTCGGCCAGGGTGGGGGCGGCCAGGTCCTTCTCGGACAGGATCGGCTCGATGTCGGACGGCCACGGCAGCCCGAGCGCGGGGTCCATCGGCGTGACGCCGTGCTCACCGCGCGGGTTGAACGGCTCGGAGCAGATGTAGGCCATCGCGGTGTCGTCGGTCAGCGCCATGAACGAGTGCCCCAGGCCCTCGGAGATGTAGATGGCGTTGAACTTCTCGGAGTTGAGCTCCACGGCCTCCCACCGGCCGAAGGTGGGCGAGCCGACCCGGATGTCCACGACCACGTCGAGCAGCGCGCCGGCCGGGCAGTAGACGTACTTGGCCTGGCTGGGCGGCACGTCGGCGAAGTGCACGCCGCGGATGGTGCCCCGGCGGGACACGCTGTGGTTGGTCTGCGCCAGCCGCAGCGGGTAGCCGACGGCCTCGACGAACGCCTCCCCCTGGAACGGCGCGGCGAACATACCCCGGTGATCCGGAAAGGCCGGCGGTGTGAACTCCCAAGAACCTGCGATGTCGAGCTCGCGAACCTGCATGGTGAGCCAGGTTAGCCGCTTGACCGATCGTGAACCGAACTGCCTGCGAAAACTGACCGGTCAGTGCAACAATTCGTACGGACGTCTTGGTAAACCGCCTCTGAGCTGCGCAAAGAATGTGATCCCCGCCGCAGACAGACCGGTGATCGGCTGTCACACTGTGCCAACCCCAGCGTCGCTTCGACCACTGTTTCGATACCCGGAACGCGAGTGGCCGACCGACTGCAAGGCGTGCAGTGACCGACGCGACAGCGCCGGCCGCGACACACGCGCCCGCCACAATGCCGTGTCACAGATGAGGGACGCCGTGACCGCTGTGAACGAATCCGCCGCCGAACTGACCGACACCGAGATATTCGCCGCCCACGAGGGAGGCAAGCTGGGCACCGACGTGACGGCCCCGCTGGCCGACCCGAAGGCGCTCTCGATCGCCTACACGCCCGGCGTGGCGCGGGTCAGCCGCGCCATCGCCGAGAACCCGGCCCTCGCCGCCCGGTACACCTGGGCCCACCGCCTGGTCGCGGTGGTCAGCGACGGGACCGCGGTACTGGGCCTCGGCGACATCGGTCCGAGCGCGTCGCTGCCCGTCATGGAGGGCAAGTCCGCGCTGTTCAAGAAGTTCGGCGGGCTGGACTCCATCCCGCTGGTGCTGAGCACCACCGATGTCGACGAGATCGTGGAGACGCTGGTCCGCCTGCGCCCGTCGTTCGGCGCGGTGAACCTGGAGGACATCTCCGCCCCGCGCTGCTTCGAGCTCGAGGCGAAGCTGATCGAGGCGCTGGACTGCCCGGTCATGCACGACGACCAGCACGGCACCGCGATCGTGGTGCTGGCCGCGCTGCGCGGCGCCACCACCGTGCTCGACCGCGACCCCGCGGACCTGCGTGTTGTCGTGGCCGGCGCCGGCGCGTCCGGCGTGGCCTGCGCGAACATCCTGCTGGCCGGCGGCGTCGGCGAGGTGACGGTGCTGGACTCGCGCGGCATCGTGCACGCCGACCGGGACGACCTGAACCCGGTCAAGCGCGAGCTGGCCGGCCGCACCAACGGCTCGGGGCTGCGCGGCGGTGTCGCGGAGGCACTGCGCGGCGCGGACGTGTTCCTGGGCCTGTCCGGCTCGACGGTGCCGGAGGAGCTCATCGCGACCATGGCCCCGAAGGGCATCGTGTTCGCGCTGTCCAACCCGGACCCGGAGATCCACCCGGCGGTCGCCGCCCGGCACGCCGCGGTGGTGGCCACCGGCCGCAGCGACTTCCCCAACCAGATCAACAACGTGCTGGCCTTCCCGGGCGTGTTCCGGGGCGCGCTGGACTCGGGGGCCCGCCGGATCACCGAGAACATGAAGCTGGCCGCGGCCGAGGCGATCTTCCAGGTCGCCACGGACGAGCTGGCGCTGGACCGGATCGTGCCCAGCGCCCTCGACCCTCGAGTGTCCGTCGAGGTCGCGCGGGCGGTCGCGGCCGCCGCTGCGGCAGATGGAGTAGCGTAGCCGCGGACGCGGACCCGCTCGGCCGGCCGATCCGCTTTTTTCATACGTCGCCAGGATATTGGCGGGGACGGCTGTGAGTTCTGCGGTGGACGCGATACCGTCGCTGGCGTCAGGTGCTCCCCGGGGGTGCGTCGAGACCGACGCACCCCCGGCGCACTGTGATGCAGTCGCCGGCTTGGCCCATCCACGCCGCCCCGGTGGCCGACACGGAAGGGCGGAGCCGTGGCTGAGCGCAGCGGGCAGGGGGGAAGCACACCCTTCTCCCTCGGTGGTGCCCGCAACGCCGCCCGTCGCGGGCCGGTCGAGCTGGGCGGCCTGACCTTGCCCGAGCCCCCGACACTGCGCGTGGACCCCAAGGGCGTCGTCATGCAGGCCAACGCGCCCGCGGCGGCGATGATCGGCGAATCCGACCCGGACCGCCTGGGCGGCGTCGCCCTGCGCACCCTGCTGGTCGGCAACGAGACCGATCTGCGGCTGCGCCGGGTCGACGGGACCGAGTTGCCGGTCCGTGTGGTTCAGACGCCGGTGCCGGGCACCGGGTTGCACGCCGTGGTGCTGGTGGACGTCTCCGACCTTGCCGCGGCGGCCGCGGAGCTGCGCGAGGAGCAGCGCCGGCTGACCGACGTGCAGCACGTCGCCGGCATCGCGTCCTGGGAGTTCGACCCGGCCACCGACAAGACGGTGTGGTCCGACAGCCACTACGAGATCCTGGGCGTCGAACGTGGCTCGGTGGAGCCGGGCGCGGACGCCGTGCTGGACCTGGTGCACGAGGACGACCTGGAGATGGTCCGGGACTACTGGGCCAACCACCAGTTCTCCGGCGAGCCCATCGACATCGAGTACCGCATCAAGCGGCCCGACGGCGACGTGCGCTGGCTGCGCGGCGAGGCCCGGTCCACGGTCGGCGCGGACGGGCGGTTGGGCCTGGTCACCGGCTACATCCGGGACATCACCGAGCTGAAGACCACCAACACCGAGCTGGCCCACGAGCGGGCCCGGCTGGTCGAGGCCCAGCGGATCGCCCGCATCGGCAGTTGGACGCTGGACGTGCAGACCGGCATCACCTACCGCAGCGAGGTGCTGCGGGAGATGTACGAGCAGCTCGGCGGCTCCGGCGACGACAAGAGCTTCATGCCCGGCGTGCATCCCGACGACCACCAGCTGATCGCCGAGATGGTGGAGAAGCTGCGCACCGCCCAGACGGACGAGCCGCTGGAGGTGGAGCTGCGCGACTCCGCGGACCGGGTCTACGTCTGCCGCGCCCGGGCCAAGCTGTCGGCCGGCGGCAAGGTGGAGCAGCTGCTGGGCACCATCCAGGACGTCACCGAGCAGCGGGCGCTGGAGCGGGACCTGCGCGACGAGCGCCGCCGGCTGTCCGACGCGCAGCGGGTGGC
>Ga0307511_10003406_pt1 | contig 16352 bp, 19 predicted proteins | sample 13_EM_MG_FD_200266 | JGI IMG/M metagenome (GOLD analysis project Ga0307511, IMG submission 200266) | Populus trichocarpa ectomycorrhiza microbial communities from riparian zone in the Pacific Northwest, United States - 13_EM | ecosystem: Host-associated > Plants > Roots > Unclassified | place... | reverse complement strand
TCTGTATGTAGAGAACAGGAGGGAGCGGGAGAGGAAGGTGAAGGGAGTTTATACATATATTTAGCTAGCGGGGCTGCCAAGGTCCAGTTCTTAGATAATGCAGCCGCGTTTGCACGCGGGGATGCGTGCCCTAGTATCAATATGAGTACTGAATTGGCCAAAAAAAAAAACCTCCAGACTTCCATTGGTAGTCGTAATCATCTGCCAACTCGTGAAAATTCTACTCTCCGCAACTTGCTACCCACGCCTTGCTCTCTCTCCTTCACACATTCCCCCACCAATCTCATTGTCCTGCCAGTTACTGCCTCGTATGTAGCCTAGGTCGAACACCAACACGAGAACCTCTAATGGATAGAAGTCCCTTGGCCAGCGTTTATGCAGTAAATGAGTCATCATGGCGATTCAGAAACAGAAGCAGGGCTATCCAGTCAGTTGTTAAGTACCACTCGATCGAGACCATCATCACCAAGATTGCCAACTCCTACCCCGAGAACCCCATGCCCCATTCCACGTTCCACGGACACCTCCCCCAAGAGCACCAACACCAGAAGCACCAACCATGTCCAAAGACAACTCAAGATCAATCCCTAAAATAGAACAAAGGGTCGCAGGACAAATCAATTATGCTGAATGGGTCAGCCCCGTGGAAATGGCATTAACCATGTACGACGTTAGTTCCATTACAATATACCAAAGTTGCTACACAAGCCTACACAATCTTGGAGGCGCACTACGAAGGGAAGACTGTCACTGACATAGGAATATTCCTGGTTAGCATAGCTAATCTCAGTTATGATGAATGAACATCCACAGATGGGGACCTTTTTTTTTTCTTTTTAAATACTCAGTACTACTCATATGCGATCCTTTTAAGGGGAAGATGATGAACCCCCCGGAAACCCGGGAGGATTCAAGCGGTGCCACGTTTATGTTGCCCTCCCACGCCAAAGAGAACGACCAGGTACAAAAATCACAAACTCTCGACAAATCTCGATAAATCTCCCTTATCTTAAACCCAACCCCCCCAACGCACGCGGGTGGACAACCCTTCATAATACGAGGGTAGGAATTGACCAAACGCAGGTAGGAAATAATCTCAACATCAAAACGCAGGTGGACAAACGTCTCGTAAATCCGCCGATATGAAATACCCGCCCCTCAATTGCCTCATCTGCTCCAGTCATATTTCCACCAGATGAACTATTTGCCAACATGCCTGGTGCATCTTTTCTGAGTCGGAGAAGTACAGATGGAGCGACCTTTCCTCGAACGCTAAATAACTGTCGAGGATCGCTTTCTCGATCTGCTCCGGTGATTTCTCCGAGTGGTTCATTGGCTGTAGTGACGGTGTGGTTGTGGTGGCTGAGGCGTCACTTTCGTACCCCTTGTCATCTTTTGGGGTTACAGCATGCGACGGGGTAGTGCAACACGACAGGGATATGCAACACCCCTGTCGCGCTAGTGCTTAGGTCAATTGCGGCGCTATTTGCGGGGCAACAACACAACCAACACAACCAACGCTCAACACGGAGGTTCCAATAACTCGACCAAAGCTACAGATATGGGGAAAAATCAATTTGGTGAAGCGCCAGAAGAAGGAATTGGAAGAGAGGAAGCGGGAGACCAATATTACAAATGCTATAAAGGCCTTCCAAACAGGGAAGTTCTAGTCGATTAGAAGCACAGTAGAGTCTTATGGACTTCATTATAGCACCTTAAGCCGCCGATTGAAAGGTATCATCACTTAAGATTTGAAATAACAGGTGCTAAGATCCCCTAGGTGCCACATCCTGTCAAGCGGATCATATCGATCAGATGTTGCTATCTCCACCTGAGGAAAAAGCTATTGTACGGTGGATTTTTAAACTGGATGAGTGGGGTTTTCCTCATCGTTTAGCTCATGTGAAGGAGGCTATTGCCTTATTGAAATATGGGCCTGAATCCATGGAGACATATCATGAGATTGGAGCATATTATATATCTCGATTTTTAGATAGACATCCGAAAGTTGTCGCAAAAATCAACACATCAATGGAAGCAGACAGGATGAAGGCAAATGACCTTCAAGTTATTCAAGCCCACTTTAGTCGAGTTAAAAAAGTATATCCCCTGAATATTTAGCAGACTTGTACTAATTAAAATATATAGACTTGAAGTCAATATGAGATTACGAATAAAAGTACATATAATATGGACGAAAAGGGATTTCGACAGGGGATTGCAGATCGAGCTAAGGTCCTTTGCAAGCGTTTAATCAAAGGCAGGAGTGGCAAGGTAGCAAGTGATACCAACCGAGAATTAATTACCGTGGTGGAGACTATCACAGGTGATGGTATTGTTCTTCCACCCTTTGTAATTTATAAAGGGACTGCACACTACATGGGATGGTATCAACACCTGGACCCTGTCCAGTGCGGCAATTGGAAGTTCACTTATAGCGCTACTGGGTGGAATAATTGAAGCTTGTGTATGGAGTGGCTCAAGCATTTTGATGCCATAACAAAAACTCGTCTTCATGTTCCAGCGCAATATAGACTTCTAATATTAGATGGATGTGAAATTCATATCCATATTGCTCTTGTGGAATATTGCATCAATGCTCGTATTGTTCCATATTGTCTTTCTGCATACTGAACGCATCTGCTTCAGCCATTGGACGTCGGACTTTATAGTCCCCTACAAAAGTACTATGGTCAACAGGTTGGTAAGCTGATCAGATATGGACGAATTGCAGTTACAAAAGGCAACTTCCTTCCAATGCTTGTTCAAGCACGGCTCAAAACCTTCACCAAAGAGAATATACTGGTGGCATGGCGGGGGGCAGGCCTAATTCTACCCAATGCAAGATAGTTCTTACACAACTGCCCTCATATCGAGACTCTCAAGCACCAGCTCCTACCCCCTCCCATACCGCCAACCCCATCAAATTCCGCTGCACTCCTTCACCGAGCAAGGTAGGCAAAGCTCCTTCTCAAGAAATCCCGCAATTCACATGATACGGAGCTTGCTGAGTTGATAGATTCTTTGGAAAAGTTCGCTATCAGTAAGGATAAAGATTTGCAGTTGGAGCGAGATATCAATCAAAAGTGGCAAGCAGCGCAGGCTCTAAAAGCTCCTACTGATCGGAGAGAACTCAAATCTCGCTTTGGAGGCCAGGTATTAGATGGGGCAGTCTTGAAGGAGTTGTATGAAGAGCGGGAAAGGGCAGAAGCGAAAAAGTGGGAAAAGCGGAAAAGTCAGGTGGGGGGTTAGAGGCGACAGAAGGGCAAGAAGGTGGTGCAGTTTGATGATATTGATGAAGAAGACCTTGATGTTGAAGAAATTGATGCAGAAGAATGGCTACAGTTGGATTCGTGGTCCTCAGAAATTTCACAAATTTCCTCCTCATCTCCCCGTTCTACCATCATTTTGGAGACTCCTCGCCCCCCAGAACCCTCTACCCCGGTCCAAAGCCCACAAAAACCTCACTGAGGTATCCTGTATCCTCTCCTACATCTCCTACCATCCGTGTAACTAGATCTAGGCGCTCTCGTAGGTAGTCCGGAAGTGTTGCATTACCCGGTCGTGGTGCACTACCCCGTCGCATGCTGTATGTCTGGTGGCGACGGTGGTGGCGATGTGAATCCTATCGGGTGGTCGACGACCGGTAGGCAAGTCTTGAGTGGCGGGCACACGGTATCTGACTTGCCGGGATTGTTCTTTCCTTTCCCTTTGGCCGGCATGTTGGTGTGGGAGTTACCTTGTTGTCTTTTTTTTTTTTTTGGTAAATCAGTACTCGTATTTATACTATGGTATATGACGAGGGAGCGCATGCCCGAGTGAGGACCCGGCTGCATTATCCAACCCCTGGGCCGTTCCCTGCCCCGAGTTACCTTGTTGTCGGTTGGTCGCCCGGGGCTATCTTCCACTGCTGCCGACCCCTGTTGGCTGGTCGTTGGTATGGGAATTATAAAACCCCTTATTTGCTGGAGTGTCGGGGTAGGGACGCTGTCCTGAGGTGTGGGTGGGATCGTAGACCAATGCTCGTTGAGGACGTCTTTTGCGAGAAAACGGCGGAAGAGAGTGAGGAAGAAGAGAAGAAAAGCTTCAAATGAGGGAGAAAGGGACGCGATAGTTGTTCCCCGGCGATCTGAATTGATATTCGTGTTGTGGGCGGCGAGGGCTATCTCGTGGTGCCGTCCGCTTGTTTGTAGCTACTCTGGTTGTTGAGTTCCGACCAAGCGCTCGTCCTGCCAATTTGCAGAGTTTTAGAAAAAAGGGGATTTCACAGCTGCAATCCTTTCTACATGCGAATTCGCTAAAAATACTTTCGGAGAGACGCTCAACGCTATAGTAGACGGTACTGAGGCTAAAGCCGGATTTCTTCTTGTGACCCTACCTCCATATTACAACACCTTAGTCGAAAATCTCAGAACTAATGTAACTACAGTACGTAGATATTGTGCGACACCTCACTCTCTACATACCTGATAGGCAAAAGGTAAGAAAGCAATGAACCGAGGAAGGGACCACAGAGAATTCTGTAGTAATAAAAGCAAAAGAGAAGGAAGAAAATGGAAAAAGATACAATAATTGCATTGGAAAAGGATGGACAGGGCTTAACCGTACAGAAGAAGAGTGTTTTAGTAAGAAAGAAGACAAAAGGAAGAACAAGAAAGCCAAGGTGGAAGAATCTGATAGCAACTGCGCCAATGAAGAAGGACCTTCAGTCAAATCCACATAAATAAGAGTTAGGAAAACAAAGAACTCAAAGCAAGGGTACCTGGAATACGACACAGGAGCTACCGACGATATAACCCATGATATGCAACGAATCAACAATAACCAACATGGACTACGTATAAGCATCCCCGGCCAGGCTGGGAAGTCCTATATTCCTGGGATCCGTTCTCAGGCATCTCAGTCGATACCAGCCAGAATCCCCCGCACGTCTGAACATATATGTTCTCGGCCGTTCGCGGGCAGAGGCCACCTGTGGGCAGCATACCTACGGTGTCGCTCACGAGCAAATTAAATAATTCCTCGATTTGGTGTATAACGCACTTGAATTAATAAATGTTTACGTATACTGATATACAAAAAAACTAAGGGAATTGATAAAGGTAAACCTGGATGGAGCTATCTCAGCAACTGCAATGGCTTCATCTATTTCCAGGTCGATCGGGTTCTCCTGTACTAGTCCATTTTCTGTTCATTAACTTTTTATTTTAATTTTTTATTCCTGGTACTCCCGATGGGATTCAGCTAGAATCGAGAGCTCATCAGCCATGATCCGTTGACACATTCGCATTTCTAAATTCACCATTCTTAGATATCGGCAGAAACATGAGTAGTTATATAATGGTGAGAGGTCTTTGGGTAAAGGCGAAATTCGCCTGACTTGGTTAACAATTGACGGAGTTTACCCTGCGAGTTTTGCTGTCTTCCCGACCCTCCGGTCGGGTTTCTGGCTGGTTCATCGTGCCCCCTCCCATCGGGGCCGCATATGAGTATCTGTGTACTTAAAACAAGGAAGAAGAATGAAACCTTCAAAAATACAACGTCTTTTGAAGTGTTATGCCTAGTCTCTACTTCATAAACCTACAATCTGCTTAAATTTAGTTTAAAATTGCGGAGTTGAAGGTACCGTAGAATTTCGCTACAAGAAAGCACCTGCGATTAAGCATCTAGTGCCTTGCGCCTTACCCTGATCTTATGAGTCTAAAACAGTGTGGTTTTTTCTAACCTAAAAAGAGATCATACTATAAGATGTAGACAAAAGATATTATTGTCATTCGAAACATCACTGAATTCCATAAAGCGCATTAATATCCAGCACTAGGTGGTCGGACCTGATTATCGAGCCATGAGGCCCTCATGCATAAGCACCCCGGCGGATTCAAAGCACAGGGCGTATCGCTACGCTCAATAAGGCTAGCGCCATTAGTGGCTTGCATCCGCATGTACCATAATAGTGGCGATGGGTATTAAAGGTGGATGTAGCTTGACAAAAGGAAACGTGATGGAACAACCCAGGATCTAAGACCTGAATGCGCATCGAGCTGGACTATGAATGTAGTCCAAAAATTCTTTTAATAAAGTTCTACAAAACAGGACCAGCAAGCGTCGAACGGGGCACTTTCCCTAGTCTGGTTGGCACCACTTTCCCCAACTGGCGCAGTTGACACCGAAGCATGAGTACGAATCTGGAACCAGACTAGTATATCGCACCATATGCTTGGCATGAAAAAGAAAACAATCGGCATTATACGAACTAACCCGATGCCGTAAGCGAGTCTGTTATTGGCACGGCGGCCCTTCGCCGGTCCGTGGCTTTTGGTAGAATCTGATAAGAGCGTAGGCAGCCCTTAATCTCTAGCGCCACATGTACCTTTGATATTGCGATAGAAGTAATTGCTGCCAGCACACCTAAGCCTGACGGGAGGATATCTAAAAAATCCGAATTTACAAAACTACTATTAGTGTACTTGCAAAAATGGACAATTGTGGGCTTGGATATCGCTTGTTTCAGTGGCGGTGCTCGAAATCAATCGCAATGTGAACTATATACCGTTTAAATCAAAATGGAAAACTAACGGGGATTGATGAAACATGTGCCGATTTAGTATAAAAATAGATTGAAGGCGATTAAGGTGTTTTGCAAGGCTGTCTATGTAGAGAGAGAACAGTTTCAAGGCGAAAATTGCTGGAGTGATCAATAAAGTCATGCATGACGGCTTGGCTATCATGTGACCTACAGAAATTGTCGGAAACTTGGCGCAGGACGGTTGCCGACACTGTATTGCTAAGAAGATGTATTAACCGAATGACTCAGGACAGGTTGACTGGCGCCGGGGGTAGATATAGCCAAAAGGTTTAGTTTCGAAGGGAAGCAAACGATATCTAATTATCTGGCTAGTAATTTACATTGGAGCGGTGAAAGGAATTACCAAAATGATCTTGATCGTCGAGCACACCCCCTGCATCGTCTGTTGTATTTGGATTTTTCCAGCAAAATCTGCACCAATTAGAGCACGTGCCTGAGCATTTCCATTGGTCTTTTCTTTACGCAACTTGCTTAGCGTACGTAAAACAAACTCTAGAACCACCAGCTTCTGGTTAGTGTAGTACAGATATGGTTTTTTTTTTCTCTGCTAAAATTCATTACTCGTGTGCAACCCAGTATAGGAGTTATGACGAGCCCCTCGGGACCCCGAGAGAATTGAAGGAGACCCAAGTCAATTTGGGCCGCCTGCGCGCGCAGAAACTATCTAAATGTAAAAAAAAGACTCGCACCGCCCTCTTCCCCGGCCCCCCCATCCTCTGCCACGGCCGCTGTACCGGCCCTCCCCTGATAACCAGTAACTCCTTCTTCTCCCTCTCCTCCTCCATCCAACGACAACGGCAGCTCCACCTCTCCTCAATTCGGTTGTGATCGGGGGACTGGCGGTTGGTCCCAATCGTGACTTCCTTCCCATCCGCAATCGTGGTTGAATCTCCTGCGAGACTGCTAGGTAGAGAACTAGGGGGGGTGAGTCTTCCCCGAGCGCCGGTGTTCTGGTCGGAGCCAGCGGGCTCCTGTAACGACCAGGTCCTTGTTATCTTCCTGGAGCCAACGTCGCTGCTCCCCTAGCTGGGATCGCCGAGAAGAGCCACTTTTGAGTCCCTGCTCGGAAAACCATAGAGGAACGCTTGCGCGCAGAATCGACAGAAACTATGAGGAGGGAACGGTAGCAAGCAGCGATTAACAACTCTTCATCGACAAACTTTTGTCCACGATTACAACATATATAACTTAAAAATATACTATTGCGGTACTTGCCTTCTTTCTTTGATCCACCAATCCTACTTCCATGTGTCTTAATGATCAACAAACAATCTATATACGTAGTAAAAGACGAGATTTCTGTTATTAACATTGCTCAGTGTCCGTAGATGTATCTCATAAAGAACTGAGCCAGAGGTACCTCAAGCAAATAAAATAATCTAGGCATTGTCGCTGCTGCACTTAGTGGTGCATCCCAAGTTTATAGCTGTCCCGGTGGTTTTGTAGAGGGGGTCTATTGGGATCGAATATGAGTAATGAAATGGGAAAAAAAAAGGGCAGTCAGACCGAGAAGTAGAATGAACTTTAGAACTAGCTAGCCCCCCGTAGGCCACTTGTATACTGTGGGATTATGGAATACTAACAGCTAAGGTTCAGGGAACGTGCTAATATCGTATGTATAGATGTAGATTTGGAATAAATCTCCGAGCGTGGCTTCAGCTGGGGAAGTTTTAACGAAGTTTTTATAAAATAATTGGCCTATATCGCCGAAGTTCACAATCCGTTTCCGGCTAACGATCAATGTTGCTTCAAGTTCCGGCCGGATCTCTCCGCTCTCTAAACTTTCTTAAATTCCGTGTTGCACATATCTAACGTCGATAAAATCACATAATGGATTCATAATTAAGTGGTGGAAAATCCAACGGAACAGAACATTTGAGCTTCGGGGTGAGGCGAGCATAGTGGATAGAGATATGGAGCGGCTAGTATATATCACTCCAAAGACTAGCCCAAGTTTACGGTTGTGCATTTCCAAGGTCCATTTCGGCGCCCATTTCGGTATTCTTGCCTAGCGGACAGGGAAAAGGGGCGGACAACTTTGTCATAAATTTAAACCTGCGGCAAGTTCCTCTTTTACTCGCACCTGGCAGAACACACAGCGATAAACCGGTACGTAATATACCATTACCTGTTACATGCGATACTGTGGTGGCAGTATCATTATCATTTCTTGCTTTGCACACCGCACAGGGGACGCCGAGGGTCATCTGACAGCCCCGCTTAAATGTCATCCTTGGAATCTGATAGTTTGACTTCTGCAGCTACCTCCTTTGCAACCTCCGCCACTTCGGGGTCTACAACCTCTGCCTCAGCAACCTCCGCTTCCCCAAGTGCGGCCTCTGCACATCTTCCTTTCCCGAAGGACACTAGAATTGAGACATGTACATGGGGTTGCACCGCGAAATGGACACGAAATAGGCACCTGAAATGGACTACTACGTGCGAATGTGGTCATTTTTACCAGAAAGTTGTGCGAATTTGTGCAAGCATGACCTATAGGCAAGAGATTGAGTCCTTATTTTCTGTCCTAATCTTATATATGGTTTTAATGGCTGATCCCCGCCCACAGCTCATGTCTTACGCTCCATCATTGAAAGATCATGTGGGTTGGCTTTCATTACAAATACGCCATCATACCCGGACAGCCACTCCTTGCCAAAGATGTGATTAGGCCTCTCACGGTGCCTGTGTGCAATAGACGGAACTTGAATAAGGTGGGACCATGGATTTTTCGCGGACTACTAAACAGTTGTACAGGAACCCTAGTAATACAAACGTTTCGTCCATTCCCTGCCACGTCTGGACCAGGAGTCGGCATTCAGCGACAACAACTTTGATAGAATGAGTGTTTGGTCGGAACGAGCAGCTATATATAGACAAGCTGATTCTCACACCGCGAAGAGCAAGTCAAATGCCACTGAAAAGGCACCAAACCCACGGTCGCGGGGAGAGACACAAGCACGTCCATTACGCCACCACCACCACCACCACCTCGCTGGTGGATACCGAGGCGCAAGTCCCGAGGCCCCACGTATATACACGCAAGAGGAGATGAAACAAGGACCCTAAAGAACCGGGCGGAAGTGCTTCAACAAGGGGAGCGGAGTCAACTGGTGGAGGGACTAGAAAAGGAGCGAGTGCGGAGAGTTATATCTTCCCCATGCGAGGTAGCAAAACCCGACATCTCTCCCGGGACGCCACATTCGGAGGCAGCCGAACAGGTCACGGCAGCGGCGCGCCAAACCAAAACGCTGGTGGCAACAACTCAGGTCACATACGGCGGAGAATAAAGGGGAGATTAGCGCGTGCAAGATTACAAAAATGTCAGGAAGCTGGCACCTTCCTCTACATCAGGAACATATTTTGAGAATGGCTCTAGTGCCTCTAGTGTCTCTCGGTGTCTCTCGGTGTCTCCTAGCTGTCTCCAGGTGTCTCCCGGCTGTCTCCCATGCCTCTCGGGAGACAAACTTTCAAAATAACGGGCGCTAGCTGGAAACGCAATTATACGCCCGGACGCCACTGAATTCCACCAAATACACAATAAAAATATTTTGGTGATATTTTCCTGATGTACATGAAAGACAAATTTGAGCTCAGGTACTGACTGAATTCCGGGAGCAGTCTTGAATCCAGGGTTAGTGATTCAGAGCCTACTCTACGCATGGTTCTTCCTACTCCACCGTCCAAAAAAACTGCTGCAACCAATCTCGTGATTAATCCAAGCAATGTCTCAACATGCAGAAGGCCGACTATTTTCGAGTTTGTTTTCCTGCAAATATCCCATAGTCTTCTGTGGTCCTCAAAGTTGGCACTGGTACCATGCGTCCACCAACTTCCTCATCCGCGAATCTTACATAGGAAGTGGAGTTCCGTGGACTAAAAGCCCTACTAAGTGTCCTCTCCGCATGGGAATACAGCTCGTGCGCACTACAGTGTATTCTGCAAACATATGCGGATTGAGACGTTATTTACGTTCCATTTTCAACTTGAAAGCTGGTTATTGATTTTGCACTGTAGGAGAAGCTTTCTCTAGTGGCACAGGAGGGCATTTTGTGATTTTCACTCGAGTGTGTTATTTCTCCACTAGCATGTGGTTATGGTTGGTGCTCTTGGTCTTGTGCGTCCATGGAAGGGGTTCCTCAGGCCTAGTTTACGCTTCGGGTTTGCTCCCTCGTCATGTGCTTAGCATGAATACGAGAACAGGTTCACTAAACAAAAAGTTTAACACAGGTTCTTGCAGTCCACACCGAGCTGCACCATCGTTCTGCACATATTTCCCTACAGTGGGAATCGGCGATTGGCCCACATCCCGATGGTAACCCGCCCCACTGTGACATGGTAAATTCCGAGGTTTATGCCACCCCCACCACGATATATTCACATCCACTAACTCCCTAACAGAATTCCTTAAAATGCCGAGGCCAATGCCAAACCCGACAATGCAGGTGTGTAAAATACTTGTGGCACTTGGCGCCACCCATCACATGGGTGCCTTAGCAGTACAAGAAGAACACTGTGTCCCAGAATGAACTGGCGGAGGGGTGCTCAGAGGAGGAAGGGGAGCAAGAAGAATACTGGGATTAAGAGGTACAACTCGCAGAAGAAGCAGAAGCAGCGGACTCTCTGTTTAGTATAATTCATGTTCATCAAGCTTAATCAACGAAGATGCTGCATGCATTTCCATTACCATTGTTTCTTCCAAAATTCACACATTTGGTATTCAAATACCCATTCGTGGACAGGCCTATAACCCTACGCAGGCTAGCCCTCCCAGGAACCATGGTCCCGGGCAGGTCAACCCACCCGCGGATAGGCCAGCCTATTCGCCAACCAGCCAGATTCCCACTCAGGTAAGAACAGATCACTGCCTCCGGTTCAACCACTACATCTGCTACTTCCCCGTTGTTGCTGGAAAGGCACACCTGAAAGATGTGTAACGGCTGTGACGCGTGCAACATTGGATGGGGTCTAGCGAGCTCACTCGGGGTCTATGAGAGGAAAGTATGAATTCAAAGTCAATGCAGGACCTTGTTAGAGGAAGGAAGAGAAACAGGGTAGGAAATGTAAGAGAACTATATAGAGAATCTGTCTTCCTATGTAGCCCATGAAATAATCTCGTGAGCGCGCGGTCCTGGCCTGCAATCTCGATGCCCCAGACCCATCCTCCCCCCCTTGGAAAGGCCTCAACATGGTCATGATCCCCAAGCCGGGCAAGGACCATTCATCAATCCAGGGGTGGCGACCTATAGTCCTCAGCAATACATGCAGTAAACTAGGGGAGAAGGTTGTGGCCGACCGACTTCAGAGAGCCCACGAAGGCTTCCACCCCCTCCAATACGGGAGCCGGAGAGGACGCTCCGCCACGGACGCCATGGCACTCATCATCAGCCACACACTGCGGGAAACGAGAAAAGGAGCCAAGGCCTCTCTCTTAGGCAAAGACATCGTGTCAGCCTTCAACCACCTAAGGCACCAGCCCACACTCAACAAGATCCGGTCCTGCAGCCCTGACAACCTCGCGTTCGTGGAACAGTTCCTCACCCCACACCACCTCCAGATCAGCTGGGACGGGGCTCCCAGAGGGGGAGCCTACATGAGCGAGGGGACCCCGCAAGGGAGCCCCCTGTCTCCAGTCCTGTGGCTTCTCTTCCTAGCCGACACCCTGAAAAGAGGGGACCAAAGAATCAGGGACATCCCCCTCCAGCCCGCCAGAAGATACCCAACCAGGAAGCTCACAACAGGGCAATCCCATCGCACTCCGGTCGAGGGCAGAAGCGCCCACCCCCTACCACCTCCCCTACCCCCTACCCTTGAGGTCAAACTCGTCAGCTACGCAGACGACATCAATGCCCTCATCGTCACCCACAACACTTCCACAAGAGAACACAAGAGACTCAGCAGAGAAGTAGATCACTCCCTGGGAGACGTCGCAAGGGAGGACAAGCTAGCCTGGGACCCACGGAAAGACTCACTCGTTCACTTCTTCATGGGTCCCAAACCCTCCACCACCACACTAGGGATTACCATCAACTCGGAGCTCTCGTTCCAAGACCACATCGATTCACGCACCGGGAAGGCCGAACGCATCTGGCAAGTCATGAGACGCCTAGGAAACAGCCACGGAGGCATGTCCCCCCTCGCGCTGAGAGCTCTCTACACAGGCATGGTACGCCCGATCTTCACTTGGGGGCGGAACTTTGGCTACACCGACCAGGGAACTTCAGCACGTTCCGGAGGCTAGAATACCAAGCCCTCAGGAAAATCACTGGGGCATACCATGGGGCCTCCCATGAGAAACTAGGCCTCATCGCCAACATAGAGCCCATCCAGACCAAGCTGACAGACATGGGAGCCTGCTGGGCCGCGAAGGCGATCGCCACAGGAGATCCCCACATCCGCTCATTCCTAGAAGACCCCCCTCAAGGTTTCCCAACCTGGCACGACGGCACGGGAGGCCCTCAGTCCACCCTAGAGTCACCAATCACTGCCGCCTTCCATCTGACAGCCATTGCCAGCCCAGAAGAGATCTCCTGGGGCGACGCCCAGTCCCACCGCCAAGGACAACTCAAGCGGATCAGCTTACTCCAACCCCAAGACCCGAGGTCAAGGGAGAAAGGCTACTGGGCCGCCTCCCTAGCACAACTATCCAGGGACGGGTGGAAGCTAGCCTACTCAGACGGAACGGGGAGAAGCTCCGAGGTCGCCTCGGGGGTTTTCATACAGGACAGCAAGAACAAGGGAGAGAAGTTCGGAGGATTCTTAGGGAACTTAGCCTCGGTAGCAGACGGGGAAAGGAAAGGCATAGCCCTGGCGATCCAGAACGCACCCCCAGACCGCAAAGTCTGCATCCTTTCCGACTCCTCTACCGCCATACACACAGCACTACAACTCTCAAGCGGGGCCCCACCTAGGTCAGGGATCGAAAAGGAACTTCGCGAGGCCCTCCTAGGGCGGAGTCACACCACCGCAGTCGCCTGGATCCGCGGGCACCTAGGCCTGGACGGGAACACCATTGCAGACGAGCTCGCAGAACTACACTCCCACCTGGGGACCGTCTCCATGCACCCAAGGACAGCCACCCCCGAGGGAGTCAGAGCGGCCTCTAGAACGACAAGAGCGGCCTCGAGGTCACAAACAGGGTTCGGCATCAGGAGAACAGACTGGCACAGGCACGCCCTCAGTGCCTACACCTGGTACCGCACCGAGAGAGGTCCTCAGAAGGCATGGTTACATCACATTCGCAAAACCGACGACCCCACCTGCCCGTGCGGACACCCCAAACAGACAGGGGAATATATAGTCTTCCATTGCCCCACCCACAACCCGATCAGAAGCCGCCTTCTAGGAGGCAAGAAGACTTGGGAGGGCATAGACAAACCAGACTGGCGCAAGGAAGGGGACGACTCCTTCGACGCCATCGAAAGCTTCTTCGATTACCTTTACTTCGAGTCGTGAACCCCTCCCATCACCAGACGGAAGTAGGGCCGCCACCCCACTATTGACATCGCTAAAAGTCCGCAACGACTTTCCTCCAGCCCCTCGCTGGTTAGATGACGTGGAGCTAGCCCTTGCCTTCAGAGGGACGGGTAGGAATTTTAGGGGAGGGCCGGCAGGGAGGGCGCGGCGGAGGAGGGACGCTTGTATCGTAGGGGAGGGCCGGGAAGGGGCGTGGAGGAGGAGGGGGTTTCACTTTTTTGTGCGCTTCAGGGGAGGGCCGGGGGGAGGGCGTGGCGGTGGAGGATTTCATATGTTCTCGGGGAGGGCCAGACAAGGGCGTGGCGGAGGAGGGTACGGAGGCCGGACGGAGGGCGGCGGCGGAGGGGCGCTAGCGGTGATTTTTGTACTTAGACCGTGCACGGCCCCCCAGATTAACTTGGGCTGCCTTGAAACCTATCGGCCTTCCGGTGGGCTCGTCATAACCCTACTACAGGGTCACATACGAGTAATGAGTCTGTAAAAAAAAAAAAAAAAAAGCGCGCGGTCCTGTCCCTGCCCCTCAGGTTCACTCGTCCATCTGAAGATACCCGTGCGTGCTCCGCTCTAGTATCGATCTATCCTGTGCGTCCCGCCTGTGTGGCTATGCACCGTAACAATATCCCCCTTCCATGGGCTAGAGCTCTTGAGGCTGGGAGGTGTCGTCACCCCCCGGTGGCCGGCCAGGCCTATTCGGATACCTTATCAACAGCCTTGTTGACTGTTTCAGATGGCTTCCATTTCTTTTGGTTGTCCCCTACGCTGGTCTGGGTACGGCAGTCGCCTACAATACATGCCCGTGGAAACGACGCATCTTCGGGAAGTTGTGCACGTCGGATTTCGCGGGTTTTCCTCATAGCTCAGCTATCTATAGGCTAAATAGGCTCGGAGTTTGGGGAAGTCGTGTTCATACATACTATTCGCTTGATTCAAGTAGCGCAGGGCCTGGTGTTTGAACTAACTAACAAAATCACATATTGGGGAAGTGTTGGTTTTGGGGGATGCTGTAGAGAAAGCAGAGCACATAGGGCCATGTGATGGGCTATAATTATTGTTTAGACCTTGGACATTAAATCTAGACCACTTTGGCTGTAACAGAAATCGATAGGGCCCCATTTACTGGTCTCGGTTGCGGGGGTAAGTGAGACATTCTTCTATATACCCCCATCAACAAATGCTTGCATCTTGTATGCTCGGGAACTCCGTGAGTCTATTAGCTTTAGTTTACATAGTATGCCATCAAACTAGGTCTTCATTCTATATTCATATGGCAGAGTTTAGTTTTTACCGCATTGGGAGGCAACTACAATAAAATCACGTTATTTCCGCTCCACACAATGTCCTAGGTGGAAGTTGAGGAGCGTGGGGGGGTCGGGTTATGGTTGGGGTTATTGATGTGGTTATTGATGTGGTTATTGATGTGGTTGCTGTGTGCGATGTCCTGCTGCGGGGGTTTTCCGAGGTGAGGGTGGGTAAATTCACCTCCTTTTCTCATGTTGCCCTTATGAGCTGTGGTTTGGTCCCCGTGGTGGCTTGTGTGGATCTTGGGTGTCCGGCATATGTTACTGCGGTATCCCAGGAGATTGCATTCGTAGCAGCTGCCGGCTGGGAAGGAGTCGGGGAAGACACTTGGCTGCCATGCTCTCGCGGGGAGCCTCCTTGAGTACTGGGCGTTGGTGGGTCTCCAGGTTCGACTGTACATGTGGACTTCGACCGAATGTTTTGGCGGCGTTCTCGTTGATGGGTGCTATTGCTGTTGGTTAGATGTAAGCTGTCGTCGGCTGCCCCCGCTGGGGCCTCTTGGTATATGTTCTCTATTGTGGACGGCAGAGGGAGGCGGTCGTCCGCCTGCTGTTTGGTGGATGGAGGTGGTCGAAGTGGTTGTTGGGGGTTGTTGAGCGCCAGTGGCGGTGCCAGTGGTCTTCTCTAGTGGTGTTTCCTTTTTCCTGCTCTTTTTCTTTTTCCTTTTCCTACGAACCGCTGGGCCGCTCGGTCCCTTCCAACCTTATCTACCTCCCTTGCCTACCTCGTCTGCTCTCCGGATGTCCCGAAGGAGGTCCCGGGGGAGGTTTCTACTGGGCCTGCCTTGGTTCTTTTTGATCGGAATTCCTCGTATGCTTCCCTGTTCCGGCGCTACCTTTTCTGAGTTCCAATTGGGGAGGTAAGATCGCCCGTTCTCCAGGCGAGTACCTCCTCCTTGTTAAGGGGTGTGGGTCAAGGAGTGGGGGAGGGGCTCTTTGCGGTCTGGGATGCCTACCCCATCACTGTCTACCTCCATTGTGCGGGGGGGCGG
>Ga0307511_10003405_pt1 | contig 16352 bp, 14 predicted proteins | sample 13_EM_MG_FD_200266 | JGI IMG/M metagenome (GOLD analysis project Ga0307511, IMG submission 200266) | Populus trichocarpa ectomycorrhiza microbial communities from riparian zone in the Pacific Northwest, United States - 13_EM | ecosystem: Host-associated > Plants > Roots > Unclassified | place... | reverse complement strand
CAGCCTCTGAATAGCCAACGCAAGACTCCCAGACCTGATTTAGGCTCATCTTTAGCTCGGTAGGACCAGTCTGGCTCTTGCTTGTCCCATACCGAGCTTACCTCACCCAACTTGGGTGTCAACCGAGCATGATAGAATATTACTCCACCTAAAGCCTCCTGAGTGCCAGCCGACAAGCGCCTGATTACACATATCGGTCCAACTGTGCAAGTCTAGCCCAGTGGCATTCAATTCCTACCAGCGGGGCAAGCAGGGTTCAATAAGATCATGCTGGTTACTATACATGTAGAAAAGGTCGGGCGCATGCAAGGTGTGTCTATTGGTTGCGCACGTAATGGAGTGATCTGATATGCAGAAGTAGCAGGCAATATAAGGGCTATATATACATGAATGGGACATTCAGGTGAATGTGCACATGGTAGCACATACAACTCAACGTGAGAGGCTAGGTGAATAGGCTCAAGGCGGGTTGCAAGGTGATGACAGTATAGCTAGGTATGGGCGGAATGACATGCACTGCATTCTAACAATCCCAGGCGAGTCGTAGGCGAGCTCGGTCATCCTCAGGGATTCCTAGGGCAGTTTATTTGAGCGTAACATAATACCTCGATCTTTCTCCATCCACCTTACTCCGACCTAAGCCACTTCTCAAGGTGTGATTGCTGCTTGCACTTGCTTGACTTCTACGTAGTTTCTGCAGCTGGGAGCAAATCTGGATATCCATGGAACTCTCGGAGAATGCGTGAAACAGTGCTTTGGTTGATGGATCGGTCACAGGATCGCTCAAACATGATAATCATTCATTCAGTATTGATATCCAATAGCGTTACATATTTGTAGGCTTCATACCATTGGGCAAGCTCATGTTTATTCAAGAATTTGTTTGCCAGATGGTAGCGGTAGAGCTGTGCACGCTCACCATCTGTTGGGTCGGGGGTCGGCGTATATGGTACTGATGGGATTGTGCGCTGCCTATGTTAAGGAAAGCCGTGCTACTTCCCCTGTCTTTGAGCTATAATACTGAATCGGATTATTTACTATATATCCACCTTGGTTGCCCGGAATTTGCGGCTTTTTAGCCTGATCCGATACCCTAGTTATGCTATCTCGCAGTGCCTGTATATAATAATCTGGATTTTGGGAAGGCCCTAGCGAGTATGCATATAATGTATAGGTATACAGTTTTTTACCCCTCTGGCTGGCATTTCTACTAACAAAACAGCTTGTCAGGAGCTTTCTAGGCGAGATCGCCGGATATGGGCTTCCATGGGATGCAAAGTCATAGGTTCGACTATATATCTGACTCACTGGCCTCATTATGTAGTCAATTTTATCTTCTTGCATAAGCAATAGCAAGTTGGTATTTGAGCTCTGAAACATGGTAGAATATAATTTGTCCCGCCGGTTGGGAGATCGTGGCACAGTATTTCGATGTGATGGATTGGATTTCTATTATAGTTGTCTTGATTCCGGCCCCAGGATACAGGCCATCCGGGTGAGGTACCCAGGAGAGAGACCGACCTGGGAGGAGCTGGATCAGGCGGTCTGGATCCAGGGCGCAGAGGAAGAGGAGGCGGTGGAGTCCACGGAAGAGTTCTTCAGATGGGTATACAGCGTGCTAAGATAGAAGATAGAAGGATTTGGTCTATGCTATTTTCGGAAGCGTTCATGTTTTGGTTTTTGTCATTCATTTCTTTCTGCAGGGGCTTCCCGAGTCGGCCCCCCTGATCTGAGACATGCAGAATAGAGAGCGTGCGTAGGGCGGGTAGATTAACTTGCCCATCCCTTGAATCTTCCCGGGTTTCCGTGAGGCTCGTCATGCCGCCACTTAAGGAGCCGATCGCGAGTACAGAATATATAAAATAAACAATAAAAAAAGTCTTGATTTCGTGGCTTGCGGTATCTTTTTTTAAAATTCTATGAAATCAATCCTCGCCTAGATGCCATTTAGAATATGGAAAGGAAGCGCATCCCTGGGTGAAGCCCCAGCTGGATGATCCGACTTATCAGCCGCTTCAGCCGCCCTCCTACCATCATGTTTTTTGTTTTTTTATATATATTCGGTACCTCCTACCATCATGTAACCATATGAAAAGCTGCTGTGCAGAGTTACTGAGATATTGAATCCGCCACCTCCGCCCACCATTCAGGGTCCTCTCATATCTCCTGCCACTTCTGTCCGCTCCCGTCTCCCACTCCCCACAATCTGTGATGGGGTGCTGTTTGTAGGAAATACTCTCGGACGAACACAAGGCCGAAAGTCGATCATGGAAGAAAAGGGCAACTTTGAATTATGCGGGTAGGGACTGGGATGCCCGGAGAGGCAAGTTTGAAATAGGGATCAAGGGATATAAGGAGCGAAATCCAGCGACGGAATGAAAAAGACAGGACAGTAGAACCATAGCATCAAGACTATAGCGATCTCTACATAGCCCTGCCGAATACATTTATCTCTTTCTCTCAAGATTCCTCCACTCGCCACCTCGTAATCTTAGACTGTTCTGGACCTTCGCATAAAGGGAGAGCGATGGAAGCGGTATGGCAGGGCCTGGAATGATCCACGGATCTGGCGGATGTCCTGAGGAAATGAATATATATACATAAAGGAGTTTTCAGTAGCTTGTGATTACCAGGACGCAATGGCGCTGCATAGAGGGGAGGGGATATGCATCCGAACTCTTCCTTTTCGTTTTACTTTCCATTATGAGGTTCAGGTGTTCTGAGTCGGCAGCCTTGGTTCCTAATCGTGTTCCAGTGTATAATGGCGATGCCGCTGGAGAGTGGTGGACGATCCACGGTGCACTATAAGTACCATGGGCGGTGGTTGAATATATTCAGTACGCTTCAATCTTAGTACCTAATCTTTGAGGAGGATGGCGCATACGACTTGATATCAGTGGAAAAGTTGAATGGCAAGGGTCTTGCAAGCTCCTGGGGCCTCTGGCACCCAAGACACTCCCAAGCTTTTTGTCCTTTTGCTTGCACTTTTACCGTCATAAGCGACTCCCACAAGACACCTTGTCACGTCACTGGGTGAAGCCCACTGTGTCCTACTGAAAGTGTGGGCTGGTAGAGTTTCTATAAGCCTCCTGCTCCGCGGATACCTCCGTCTCGGCTAAGAGATTCAGACTCTATCTAGGAGGTTCATATATTGGAAGTAGGCGAGCGGCGAATCACTTATCCAATGAAGGAAATATACGGAGAGAGAGTGGGATAGCTGTATTGCTGCTAGGATCTATTCCCTGATCGTTGTGGTTGATGTGAGCGGTATCAGGCAGGAAAGCAGGAAATACATGTAAGATTACGAGATTATGAGCGGGGGAATCTTGCAAGAGAGAGAGATATGTGCATTCGTCAGGGCTACGTAGAGATCGCTATAGTCTTGAAAGCTATGGTTCTACTGTCCTATCCTTCTTATTACTTCGCTGGATCTCGCTCCTTATATCCTTCGATCCTAATTTCAAACTTGCCTTTCCAGGCACCCCAGTTCTTACCTGCATGAATCAAAGTTGCCCTTCTTGCCTATGATCGACCTTCCATTCGACCTTGCATTCCATTCGACCTTGCATTTGCCCGAGAGTATTTCCTACAATATAGGAGCTAGATATACATGGAATCGAGCATGCCTACGTACATAGCTCGGTATAAGCTGAAAGCATAAATGTGGTTATGCACATATATACATACCGTCATCAACGAGTTTACCCACCACAGCCTATTCACCTAGGCTGTGGCACTCCACATATCCGCCCACATGTTGGCTCATGCAGCTCATGTCTGCTCACACGTTCCATGTATGTTCATGCGTCCCTTCTCCTGAAGACTCCATTCATGTATATATAGACCTCGTGTATTGACTGCTTCCCCTATATTCACTTTACATAAGTTGCGTTCATCACATCTCCGATAGATTTCACAGATCAATATGGAGGGATTTAATTCAATGAATTCCGCTCCCATATGTGCCGGTAGCTCTATCCTGTGTTGCTTGGCTCCGCCTTGATTTTTTTTTTTAAATTCTTTTTTCAAAGTCTAGTAACCGGTAGTCATCCTAAGGATATGACCGGGCCCCGATGCATCCCCTTTAAAGGTTCCGCTATCTACCCTCGGGGCGACAGCCGAGCGTACGGGTCGGCATGGCCCAGGGGTTGAACAATCCAGCCAAGTCTTCACTCTGGGATGCATGCCCTCGTCATTTACTATAGTATGAATACGAGTTCTGATGTACCAAAAAAAAAAAAAAAGACAGTCGAGCGCACCCCGACAGTCTTCCGCCGCCCTCTTCCATCCCGTAGAAAATTAAGCGCACCCGAAAGAAACGGAAAACTAGATATATCAGCGGAGGTCGAGTTTGGGGAAGAACTCCTCCACCAAGTCAAGCCTATATTCCTTCCCATCCTCGTCCTTCATCTTCTTCCGCCACTGCTTCGGATCGTCCATGTCCTCCCATGCTCCCCATCTCCTTCCGTGTTGCTCCTCCGGTAGGCAGACCAGTGCAACGTGTTTTCATGTGTCCTGGTACCTTCCGCATCCTTCACAAGTTGGGTCGACGCTGTCATCCACTGTCGCCAGGTGTGCAGGTTGCCTTTCCGGTCCTGTAGTTGACTCTGCCTACCGGTTCCACTTCACTATTCTTCCCATTGCTGTCCCCTTGACCTGTCTCTCTTCCTGCCTCAATCTCTTCCTGCCCTGCTTCAATCTTCCCTCAGTGACTTGTGGTTTCCTTGGGTCCACCACTTCCGTCGCCTCTTTTTGCCAGGCGGTCTGCTTGCTCATTTCCATATAGGCTTACGTGGGCTTCTACCAATCCCAGCTGGACTGCGTCCGGACTGAGTTCCTGTTGCCTTTTCCCAATGTTCTCCACCACCATCTGTATGTCTTTAGGCCTTGCCCTCCCCTTCCTCCCTGCCTGTGAGTCTGAGAGTAGGAGAATCTCCTGGTCTTTGGGGGCGGTTTGGAGAGCCCCTTTCAATCCACCGATCTCTCCATCCCATACTGTGGCTGCTGTGAACATAGCCTTGCAGCCCTGTCCAACACCATACGCCGTGTTCCATCCCGCCCCAACCTTTCCAATCTTGCTCATGCTGCCGTCCGTGAAATATACCACGTGTTCGTTGATACCGGGTTGCCATTCTTCCTTCAGGGAATCTAAAGTTGCTAGTAGTTTCCCTTCCGGAATGACTGACTGTGTGCAATTTCCTTCAAAGCTGAGTTTTTCCGTGCCTTCCACGCACAGAATCCCTGCCTTACTCGGGATTGCCGTGATCACCAAGGTAAAAACCATTATCAATGAGGTATGTCGGGTCAAAGTTATCCCATGCCCTACGTTCCTCCTTGATCGTCTTCCATCAGCTTTTATCCTCCTTCGAGAGACCCCCCAAAGCTGTCGGGTCTCATAATTTTCCCCATCAGTTGTGCTTGCACCGCCTCCATGACCATTCTGAGAGACTCTACTCCCGACTTTGGGGTGTTTCTGAGAAGAAAAAGACAAGAAATATGGGTGCACGGATACTTTCGCCCACGCCCTGACCTTAGAAACCTGCCTATAACGCAAGGTTCTTATTTTCTCATACAAATCTTGGCAGAATCGGAACCTAGTTGCCGATATCGTGAGATTTCTTATATCGGAGGTTGCTCATAACGCAACTTCACTCGATTGGGGAGCTCCAGCGGCACGGGGATATAAATTCCTAGTATGGTATGTCATATTCCACCACGGCCAGGGTCCATGAGGAGCCACACATAATTCCGTGTGGATTCAGAAGTCAGTCAAATTCATCTGACTGCTCCCGCGCTAGGTACATGTTAGGGATTCATAAATAAAACGCTTGAATCAATCGACTCATAACAAAGATTGCTTAAAAATAAAAATAAAAACAGACCTTTGTAAATCATGAGAGTTTGTTGTCACGGAAACCAAACAAGGCCTCAGTCGCCTTGTATCCGCTCTCTCCACCCTCAGCTGATGTTTTCGAGCTTCTCCAATGTTGATTTGCCCCTTAGTAGGTAGATCGATACTTCCCGGTCGGAAGCGGCATAAACGTCATTGCCGCACCCAAATCTACTATTATCCCTAACAGGTATTTCGCATACAATTTGTATGGGATAACTGGAATACGGGCCTTACTCCTCAAGGAATAGAAGGTAGGAAGCCATGGAGCGGTGCATGGCGGCTGCAAAGAAGCTGGCAGGGTAAAAGGAGACTGTGTAGGGTTCGGATCCCTTTCTTTTCCGCTGTTTTCGGTCAATTCGTTCTCGGGAGGTATATGGTCATGTACGCATATGAGGGGCAGAGAGCGGCCTGGAGGAAGGATAATCCTGTCAAGTAGCCACTTGAGAATGCGTTATCTCGTCATAAGCTAGAAAACTTCAATACGAGTACTGAATCGCCCCTAACTGATGTACCGCCATTGAAGAAAGTACGTTATTCTAAGCTGCCTAGAGCACCGCCTTAGAATGACATGGCGAGAGTAGCAGTGACTTCTTCTAACTATCAGAACTCGCTTATAGTCATCCTCACAAGTTTACTCATCAAAGGTTATGGATGGCACTAAGCCTAGTGGATGATGTTCTCGAACCCAGAATGTGTATCCCTTACGGACAACGACTGTGCCTAATCCACTAATGAGAAGTAAACATGTAATTCAGATCACAAGCATGACAACCTCCGCCAAGAGAAACAAACAACAGACAAAGACGATGATACACCGTGCGTGCTACCACGGCCGGACCTGCCCGTTGCCAGACTGCCGCCCGCTCATCATCAGTCTTTGGTGTCCACTCTACGCATAACCAATTCCCTATCTCGAAAAACTGGGGCCAATCATATTGTCCATTCTGCGTGTGGCGATGACCTTACTTTCTAGCGGGATTTCTGACCCCCTTGGAGAATATATACTACATGTATGCTGCTATTTTTTTTTTTTTTTCAATAATGTATGCTGCCATGATACCTCAAATGGCCTCATGGATAAGATTCCAACATTAAACCCCACAATCTGCCGTCCATTCCTCCTCAGACCCATTACTCTCACCACTCTCAGTATCTTCTTCTTGGATTTCCTCCCCTGCATAATCCCTGCATGACTTCTTCAGCTGCGCAAATGACATTGCTCGCCCCACATTCAGCTCCACATCCCCGAAGACCTTCCTGGCAGTAATCTTCCTCTTCTTCCTACCATGCTCCTCCCTATCATCCGCATCTTGATCAAGGTTATGCCTCCCTACTCCTGGTCCTAACTCATGCATCTTTCTTGCCTGTGAATGCTGCAACTGCAGCTTGGCCACCGTCATGGCAGCACGCTCCACAGCCCTCGTCTTCGCCATTCTAGGCTGTTCTCTCATAACCACCTCCGATAATTTCTCTAAATCGTAGACCGCAACATCATTACGTGTTATATCGGTACCCAAGAGGTCACAAATCTTGATCGTGAACGCCCCTACATCTCGAATTGGCGTATCATCAACGATAAATGTACTCCTGAAATGACATTCCATGTCTTGTTTAAACTTCTGTTGTGGGGTCGGATCATCAAACTCATGTGGTTGGATAGATGCAGAGGCATCCTCTCCTTTGCGCCGGAACAGGAAGACCGTTGCATCGAGAGGCTCGACAAGAGGGGGGAGTAATGTGCCTGCTTGGTTGGAGTCGAGGTAATATTCTCTGAGGGCCTTTTCAGCCGCTCCGGCGATTACCGAGACGGAAGATTCCGCGGGGTTGAGCATACGAAGTAATGGAGAATGTGGGTCATTGAGGGTGATCTTTGGCAGAAGGTTGGTCGTTTCTTGGTCATGTAATGAATTCGCGGGCAGGAAGGGCCACGTGAATTTCTGTTTTTGGATGGTGCTTTTTGGAGTCTCTTTCCCTCGCACGGAATAGGTGCTGACATGAGCCCCTAGCCTCCGCAGCAGAAGATCAGCAGGAACTAGGTAAGTTTACAGATATAATTTCAACATACCTTCCTGAAGCAGGAATAACAAGACTGCCTTGGTCTCGTGCTTGGTACCGTGCAACCACAAATGTGCATCGCTTAATAAATCCTCCCACGACTCACTAAACCCTACTTCAACAGCTACGGTTGGGAATTCTGCCTTTGCAGGCAATATCGCACAATCGGGGACCTTTGCAGCAGTCGGTGCTAGCAAGTCATCATATTGCTCACCCTCAAATCCGACAAACTCCATGCTTGTTCCCACAGATAATCCAAGATCATCAGGATCACCGGTAACCCGCTCGACCTCTTTAGAAGTTTGCCTAGAGACATACCGGCCAATTGCATCATGGTATGCAGATGGCATAGCTTTGATGTTGAGTGAGACTATATGCTCGCCATTTGAGGCCCGATACGGAGAACGGCAGCATTGAAATCGTCGACGGAGGTTGCCTGATTCAGAATACAAGGACGGATAGTGCTCTAGCCATCGGTGGTAATTTGACAGTGAGATTTGATATGGTGCGATGTTCGCCTCGCTCCCTAGGGCACTCAGGTAGAGGAGCCTGTCAGGGCTCAAATCAGGAAGGGGTATAAGTGGTGGTAGGGTTGAACGTAGGCATGTGATGGTCGACTCAAATGGATCGTATTGAAATAGGTCACTGGTGGGTACGGGCCTCGCACTCTGCTCCGTGCGTAGTAGTGCAACCGATGCACATTGGGCCTGTACTGGGGAAGCTGACACCGCTGCCATGCCACGCACATCTTTCCCGGCAGCTAGGGGAATCGGCTGTGTGCTGCAGGTTTCGCTAGCGGGAGTCGCGTCTGTGTGAAGAGTAGTAGTTGAGAACGCATTGTGAGGCTGCGTAGGGTTGGTGGCCCGTTCCATTGTCTGGCGGTGTACGCGTAAAAGTGGTGGTGGTGTGCATGGTGGAGCCACACGAGGCCGGGGGGCGCGTGGACGCAATACAGGACTCCGGGTGTAGCTGCGACCGGAGCCCGCTGCGACCTGTAGTTGCATCATTTCGGGGAAGGGGAATTACTCCACTGCAGGGCACCAAATGTCTCGGGAGTTCACTGTGGGTGGTGGTGGTGATAGAATGAGAACGAGCGGGGGAGAACGACTTTGTGTGGGCCGTATGGTAAACAATCACCTCTGTGGGGGAGTACACTGGGCAGTGCCAAGACCGATTCTATTTTCCGGTTTGTCCTCGCAGCCAACCTTTGGATATGGCGAGACCCCGATAGATCTACCCCGAAACCTTCGGTGTACGCCTGTTGCAACTACAGCCAATTGACCTGCGCCAAACTGCGCCAACACGCCTGCAAAGTTGTCTCGCCGTGGTATCAAACTTCAGCCCTTCAACACGACCGAACGGACAACAGTACGGGGAAGCTCACGCCGAGGAGCACACCTCCTCTAGCTATAGATGACTCTATCAGTAAAATGCGTAATCTATTTCTAACGTTTGGCATAGCGCGGTCGTATACATCACGCCAGATACAGGTAGGCCTGGGCACGAGACGTCTCGAGACTTTTGGACATCGAGCAACCGCAATCACAATCAAATGATGCCAGTACTAGGAATTTGTAGAAAATGAGCGCTGAAAAGGCATCTCAACTTTAATTATATACAGGTTGCCAAACTGTCTCACCGGCTGTCACACTCTTTCAACGGTTGCCGCACTGTCTCACACAAATATCTGCACGGCACAACCAATGAAAAATTTTCACAAAAAGTCTCGAGACATCTTGTCTCGTGCCCAGGCCTAGATACAGGTAACACCGTAACGAGAGCGTTGGCCCTACAATAGTCTGGTTGTACTGTACGATATGCTTCCTTAGTTGTATTTTATCCTCCCCAGGATGTCTGTATATATCTTTATCTATCTAAGGGGCTATCCTATAAACCAATCGCACATGAATCTAGGTACAAGTAACTTCCGCCTAGTGTCCAAGCCTCTCGCGCCTTCTTTTCCCACTCATCTACTTTCCGCCTGTGTTCGATCCACCTGTATTCGATCCACTCCCAGCCTTCTTTCGCGTCGTACTCAATCTCGCAAATACCGCTGCCTTCCGTCTTTCCTGTTCCGGAGTTAAAGCTTGAAGCTCCTCATTCAAATTCACCAGTGCAGTCGGCCCCAAAAGCTTCTCATACTCTTTAGCCGTCAGCAAATCAATCGAATCAAACTCCTTCGCTCCCTTAACAACAGTTGTCACTTGTCCCTTTCTACTCCCATCAAACTCCAACTCAAGCACATTCTGCACTTTTGAATTTTTCAACAAGAGATCCTTCTCCACGGTCCGGTAAAACGTTCCCCACTTGGCCGGGTCACTAGGAACGAGGACATAGATAGTTCCCGAAGCGACAGTAGCAAGAGCATGACTTGTGAAACTCCAGAACTTATCGATATCGGGGTCATCAGCATCTGGGATTTTTTCTCCGAGCTTAACAAGGACGTCCCGGAGGACAAGGACATCCGTTGGGCGGTCGCCCAAGCATCCGTTGGCGAGTTTGGCTTCCCATCCGCGCTGGAAGTTTACGATTTCCGACCGGGCATCCACACCTGTGAAGAAAACAAGGCGGTTTTTGTAGTACTCTTCGGGCAGAGTGTTAAATAGTGCGAGATATTCCTCCTGCGTTTTGATAGCGCAGGTGACGAAGCTAAGGAGAAAACCGAATAGGTAGAGCGTAGGGAACAGGAAGCTGGAGGGTTTGTGCATCATGATTGCAGGTTTATATGCTAAAGGCACTGGGAACCTTGAAGCGGGGATTGACGGTGGGTTGTCCTGATTATAATGAACTGGTAACAAGCACAATTGGACTCGCAATGGGGGTGGTAAGGTAAATTGTATGCTGGCTATCGATGTGGGCACAATTAAAAAAAAAAGAACAGGTCACAGCCCTTAATGAATGTAGCTGGTACCCAAATAATGAATGATAGGGAGAACGATAGGGAGAATCGAACGGCAATGACCTGCACTGCCCTGTAGAGATGCTGCTTGGTTGTAATGAGTGAGCTGGTGAAGAAAAGACTCTACATTGCCAGAATGGCAGTCTTTATATATTTCGCACTGCGGGATTATAATAAGCACCGCTCTAGCCCAGATAGTGTTGTCTCGTCATGCGTTACAAAAAACACTCCTGATCATGAATGATTATGAAAATAACCAGCTGCGGAATACGGCAGTAACACAAAGATAAGGCTTGACGGCGCACTAGCACTCACTTAATTGGCAGTCCATTGCTGATCTCAACGCCTGAACCGAGCTTCTCCGCAGTGGGCTTACTGACAGGGGCAGAATGACTACATGGGTTGGCTGGGTACTGAACCCTGGGTTACCTGCCTTGCATAAAACCGGTGCTGATGCTAACCAATAATAATCAACATGTGTAATAGTTTTTGTTAGCAGGGAATACTATAGGATACATCATAATTTATGCTCTATCTCGATGCCATTTGTACATACACAGTGGTTGCATATGCTCATGCAAGCGACAACTATACTTGATATATTAGTAAGATTTAAGCCGAAGTCCACGATTAACTCAACTCTTCCCACATGATGACACCTCCGGCAATTATATTTCTTATTGTGAGCACTATCGTAATTTCTTCCGGCATGGCTACCTCTACCTCAACCACAAACCGGCAAACAGATCAAGAACCCCTATTATCTAATAGACTTAGCGCCCTCCTTGACCAAGATCCCGCAGATCTCGACCACCCCCTCATCATCTCTATCGCCAGCAACGACCTTCCGAGCTTCCACTCCCTCCTCCCCACTACCCCCCCCTTCGTCCTCACTGCCGCCCTAAATCTATGCCTACGGACCAATAAACCACCCTTTATTCCCCCTCTACTTACCAATAATGCCCCCTTCAATCCACATACCGCCCTTGAAGCTATCCGGGGCCAAAACTCAACCACCCTCTACCTCCTCCTCTCCCCGCCGCACTCGATGTCCCCCCAAGGGACTGGGACCAGCGGGCACATAATCCGGCCAATCGAGCTCGCTCTCTGCCTCAACAACCCTGAACTCGTATCAATCCTCCTCGCTCATGGAGCAGATATCGACTCTCACGAGTTCGAGGTTGCACTGATGAGTTCGTCCCCGGAGTTGGTCAAGCTTTTGATTGAAACGAGTGCAGAGGCGAAATATCAGGTGTATCGGGTTGGTGCATTACAGGTTGCTGCGGGGGCGGGGAAGCTGGAGATAGTGAAGTTTCTGTTGGGGCTGCCGGGGATGGCCGTTGATGGAAAGCCTAGAGGGTGGAGGAAGGGGACGACGGCATTGATGGAGGCAATAGGGAAGGGGAGAGTAGAGGTAGTGGGGTGTTTATTGATGAATGGAGCAGATCCGGAGCTAGGGAGTGGGGAAGGTGAGGGGAGCTTCAAGAAGCCAGAAGAAGTGGCAAGGGAATTGGAGGATGGGGAAGAGAAAACGGAGATTCTGGAATTACTGAATATAGCGGGAGGAGACGTGCAAGAGGGGTAGGAGGAGGAGGAGGAGGCGAGTGCGATTAGGATGGAAATCTAGGTAGGAATTTTGAGTAGTTTAGAGATTATTGGACCTGTACACGATTGCATACATATTCGGGGTGCTATAGTCTACTGTCCCCACTACTGCGGTATCGACCGCATATTTTACTGCATGCATAGGTGACTCATGGAGACATATTAACTCTCGTTTGCTTGTTTCCTTGTAGAAATTTGGTCGCATGATGTTGGGCACCGCCGTGCTCGCGCCTAAATGGCTACCAGTCGTGACGGGAACTTCCAGCAGCAGCACTTTGATAATAGATTTCTTTTGGGATAATTGGTGTGGCTGCAGTACTATAGAAGAAACAATGTAACGCTCTGACTTTACAGATGCTTCCTTCAGAAAGTTTTGATCTATACCCACGTGCGAGATTGCTTATGACCCCCAAGCGTGGGCTCAAAAATATACTTGTCCAGCTGCGCTAGTGGCAATTACCGGAATCGGTAATGCAGTTTAGGGATATATCTATAAAGTTTGGATATTGACGCTATGCTGGCAACTTAACGTCTGATTCATTGTTGGTTCAGACCCAGATCAATTGATACATAGTGCTGACGACCGGCGCAGATGCTACACGTTATGTATCTACTATCGTTGTTTCATCTCACGATTTGTTTATCCTTATTCACAGTAAGAAAACACGTGCCTAATTTTGGTTGGCGGTGTGAGATATTTTTTTTTTTTTTTTGTAGTCTATACGCCGATTTACTGCCATGCGGCGGGCGGTGTGAGATGTATACCGACCGGTATATCCTGGGCTGGATTTGAGTGGGTTTTGTTTCAGCCTCACACTCATCCGCTAACCTATGCTCTACCCATTAACCAATTTTTTGGGGGGGTCATGCAGCAGAGTCTGTCAGCGAAATATTTGCTGTAGCATAGGAACTCAAGTGTATATATCCCGCTCAGATACTCTCCCACAACCATCCTTTCTCACCCATCGCAAGCTACATTCTCCCCTTCCACAACCTGGCTCTGGACTGGTACCGAGCCCATATATTCAACTCTAGAAATATATTTATCCGCAGCCTTTGATAACATTCTTTTATTCTTATCCTCCGCCATCTATCTTCATATTAGTTCCTTGTCCTAGTTTACAAGCAAATCGAACGTGGCTATTCACGCATTAATCCCAAATATATTTACATCTGCGGCTCTCAACAATGCTCTCACAATCATGGGCTGTCTATTTCCTGTCCCTCGCATTGTGCTTGGGAAGCACCACCGCTAATCCGATCAAAACCTACCAAAGTAAGTTCCCCGGTGCACAAATGTAACTACTCCAGTAAACTTTTAGATAAATCCACCCTCACATACAGCTAACACAAACTCTAGTCGAGGTGTCTGACATCAACCTCTCTAACCCCCTCCTCACCCGAGCCGTGTGCACACCGTGCACCGCCGGTCAAGCCGAATATATCTACCCAACCAAGATGACCGGCGATGACTGGACATGGAAACGAAAGTGCATCAATCTGTGCAAAGCCGGGACGACACTTGAGCTAGACCCCAAGACCAAAAAATACGATTGCAAGCCAGCAGGAGCAAATTGTAAACGTGATGGGGCTGTATGCACTCTGCCGATATGTGATCCGAAAACACAAGATATGTTCAAGGGGACGTGTGTGCCTAAATGTAAGCCTGGCATGGTGAGGAGCCCGGCGACAGGGAAGTGCGGGGCAGGAACGGGGACCACTGGGGCGGCGCAATGTACGGTAACGCAAGAATCACTCAACGGGAAATGTGTGACGAAATGTACGCCTCCGATGGTAAGGAACGCGGTGGGGAAGTGTGCGAAGGCGGCAACGACGACAAACTGTCCGGCAGCGCAGGAATTGCTCAATGGGAAATGTGTGACAAAGTGTACACCGCCGATGGTAAGGAACGCGGCGGGGAAGTGTGCGACAGGAAAGACCACCGTAAAGACACCAAAGTGTACGGTGGTGCAGGAGTTGGTTAGCGGGAGGTGTGTGCCGAAATGCAAAGCTCCAAAGCGGAGGACTGCCTCGGGGGCTTGCAAGTAGAAAACGGTCTCTTGGCTGAATATATGTGCAGAAGCAATATCTCGAGACGCGGCATAGTTGTATGTGGTTTATGTGGTTTATATATGTTCTTAGTTAGCTATTCAATTGGGATATCATGCGATTAGGTGTAGCCATATGTATCATGGAGTTGGGGATTATAAAGATTATGAATATCGGAACGAGAAAACTTTTCGGATGCCCTTCCGGTAACTCGGACTTCGTTGAAATGCCCTTCTGTGCGCAGAAACACAACTCTAACACACCACCATGCCACTCTCTACTAGTCTGTCGGCAAGACGCGACTCTAGCCAGAGACGCCCCGCAAATAATTATTCCACCGCTGCCACTTTCTGCACGCTCTTACTTTGCTTTACACGCTCCCGCAGACGCTTTACTTGTCAAGCGCTCCATGCTCCTATTGGCTTTGGATTACCGGGAAAACTAGGAAATACGACACCTGGTCGAAAATCTTGGCCTTGCCTTTTGTGGTAGCCACGTTACTATTTGGGGCAGATTGACGACCTTGGCTCGGATTCTGACTAATTCTTCACTGATGTCTCAAAAACCGACAAGGTGTCTTATTTACCAGTATTTGCTCTCTACGAGAGCTTGTGCCAACCAGACTAAGTATTCGCTTGGCTCTCCTATAGGCTCCGATCGAGCTCTTTATTGGCTTACGCTCCGGTCGCGCCTTGAGCCTCTACCCACCAGGTGTCTATGGCTACTGTAGATATATAATTACTAATTTGGTCGACGCGCTCCTAGAGCTTTTGTACCTAGGCTCTACTTAGCTCCATAGTTACAGTAGGTAGGAAGCTTTGCCCCTGCCGCCCTCCAGGTAGGCTTCTTCACTTCAGTTGTGCTCTGGAGTGGCTCTGCTTTGAATTTGATTGCTTCTCAGAGTAAGTTTCGCCCCAGTCGCACCCTAGGTCACTTGTCACAATTGCTCTTATAACTTTCTGAGATAATTAATTCTCATACATCTCAATTAATATAGAGCATAGTCTCAGACCGTTTGTAAGTGTACCGTTGATAGCAATTTTATCTATTTTTTATATGGAGCACTTCGCGATCTGAATAATAACGACGAGAGTACGAATTGAGTTTCTTATCAACGATAGAACACATACATTTATTAGGAAAGTTATAGGCAAAGTACTAACTATAATCATCTCAAAATATTTTTATGAATTAGATATCTGTACGGAGTACCGCGGTTGTTTATTCGTACATTATTCTATGTATATTTTATTATACTGTATTAGGCGATGTACTATGGAACTCAAAACTACCGACCAGGTGCGAATGTTTGATCATGAGCAGAGGTGGAGCACGTGCTGGAACTGAGGTTACCCTCAAGCGCGGAACCCTGAGGCGCCACCGTGGAGCAAGTCTACTGTAGCCATGGAGCCTAGGTATAAGAGCTATAGAAGCGCGTCGAGCATGTGTACCAAATTAGCAATTATAGAAGTATATGCAATAGCCATGGAAACGTAAGCCGCGCGACCGAAGCCTAAGCCAATAAAGTGTTCGATCGGAGCCATTAGGAGGCCAAGCGAATACTGGTGCGACCGGAATCACTAGGATAGTATCGCACAATAAGCAGAGCCAATGGGAATGTATATAGCCTTCAGTATCCAAAGCCAATAGGAGCATGGAGCGCTTGACAAGTAAATTTAGCGAGCGGCTGCGGGAGCGTGTAAAGCAAAGTAAGAGTGGCAGCAATGGACAAAGGTTTTCAATGCCACGGCGACAGGGATGCAAAGGTTTACAATACCACAACTTATTGACAGGGTTTGTAATACCCTTGCACCATCGCGAGTGTGCAAAAGGACGAAGTTACAGGATATC
>Ga0307511_10003403_pt1 | contig 16361 bp, 10 predicted proteins | sample 13_EM_MG_FD_200266 | JGI IMG/M metagenome (GOLD analysis project Ga0307511, IMG submission 200266) | Populus trichocarpa ectomycorrhiza microbial communities from riparian zone in the Pacific Northwest, United States - 13_EM | ecosystem: Host-associated > Plants > Roots > Unclassified | place... | reverse complement strand
CCAGGTGTGTTGGAGCGAGCATTAGGGAGCATTAGGGTTTTTTCCTTTTCGAATATAGTCAGATGTATCTAAGAAGGGGAAGGGGCTGGCACGGCCCGGGGGTTGGACAATCCTGCCACGTCTGCACGTGGGAATGCGTGCCCTCGTCACATACCATAGTATCAATACGAGTACTGAATCACAAAAAAAAAAAAACTACACTTGTATGAAGTCATCTTGTAAGGCCCTCCCATAGAAACAGTTTAAAGAGAGCAAACTGCGAGGCAAGCCATTTAAACCAAGGCAGGATCAGGTATGTAATATCTCAAAAGGATTGGTTTATGGGAGGCAATGTTTTGGACCTATTACAGACCTTATTTAGGCTATATTCACATGGCTTGGCATCGTCGCCTTATTAGGAAGAAATTACAGGTCTTGGCATCTATGAATCTCTCCTAACCTAAATGATATCTGTAGTGGGCCCTACCACCTCTCCTGGCTATGTACATTCTTTTACGCTATTGGGATCTTGGGTTTGAATTAGTTTGGCTGAGATACACTAAGGAATACAATGTCTAAACCTCTAGCTAGGGCAACCCGTTCGGGCCAGTCATTCTACAGATTGATATTGTGCAACTGCATGAGCATTGTGCCTAGACTGTAAATACCAAGTGGAAACAACTATTTTGCTCATGGCCTCATCTATGCACATACTTTACGGCCAAACCTCCCTCGCGATCCCCGCTTTGTATTACTCGAGCAGCAATATACTTTGGCCCATCTGTGGTTTATAAAACAAACTACCACACATCTACAATACAACCCCAGATTTTGAACCTACAGTTGTATATTGGGTGCGAAACTATCGATAGCCGCAGAATGACCGTTTGCGCTACTTCCGGTAGTAATCCCCATCCTGGGATAGATGGTATAGTCCTCGCTGCGAGGTTGTCTGTGATTGTGCGAGCAGCTCCTCCCAGCAGTAGAGGCTTCGGTATTAGTGTCCCATCCGTTCTTGGCTCTAGATTGTACTCTCCGCTCCTTCCAGGGTGGCTTCGTTAGGGAGCCTTGCTTTGTAGAGTCGTTAGTCGCGTCCGAGGTTGGAACCCTGTCCCTGTGATTCTGCGAAGTTAGACACTCGCCTTACACCAGCCAAATGACAACATGTGACAAGGGTTGCATCATTGGCCATCCTGGCCGGTAGGCAGAGCGGGAGAATTTGTGTAACAAAGTTTAATTTATATAAGGTAGCATTAGTGAAGTTGTAGACTCATCGTCGGTGTTAGGAGGAAGGGTTTGCTGCATTCCCTTATTGCCGGAGGAAGCCCGAGTGGCATCGTCCCAATAACCCTGCTATGCTCAATTTTAGTCGTACCTCGCTAACCCTGGACGCATGACTGAACCCCTGCTTCTCCTTCACTGAACCCCTGCTTTGCATTGAGATTAAGGACACCCCTAAATCCATTGTGGCCAGTCGTCGATCGTCCAAAACCTCCTTGTGTAGACTGAGGGAAACAGGCTTTCTCCATTGCTAGTAATGCAGGTCTCGTAGGGTACCTTGTGAGGGTCGTCTTGTACTCACATCAGAATGTGATGGCAAGTAATGGTCTGTGTACTTGGACCGCACAGCGCCACGTACACGTGCAGAATTTTATAATTGCCTCAGCCCTCCTTCAACTGAGCCTCATGTGAATAAAGAGCCTGCGGCACGAAACATATATCATTACGCCATTTACCGTGTTGTGTCTATTCTCCCAAGCTCGCTTAAATGACCAGAAGAGGCATGGATTTCATATGACCTGTCTACCTAACTTCCTTGGTGGCCCACTGACCCCCACATTGTTGGGAAGGTGCCCCGATCCTTATCTCCGCAGGCCGCTACATTTAAGTAGAACATTTTTGACGGTGACCTTGATCACACTACAGTATATATTCGTACCGTACCTTCTCACGCAGGACTAGGCTTAGCATCGGTAACCAACTATCCGTAATATAATTCAGCTTAATCGCACACACTAATTCTGCTTTATTGGAGTGCATGTACATACTAGACCTGCCCCTTGGGGATGAACAGGGCTGATTCATGCAATAAAATGTCATGGTTCGGCTGTACCTTTTTTTAAATCTTTTTTACCGTCTATCAGTAATATCCGCAGTCAACGTGAGTCTACAACTAGGACTATCACTGAGGGAATGTGCAAATGCAGGATGGTCCCTTGTTGTATTCAGTCCTAATTGCCATTTATGCCATAGAGCTGCTCCCTGTCAACGTCAATAGGGATGTGCGTAGATAATTGCAAAATCAGCCACAATTTGTGGTACGTGCACTCACGGGCATCTAATACGATAGTCAGCGGCAATGTTGGGGCAAAGGTCTCCGTATATTCAAGGTATGTAGTGGTGAACAACGCTGCATAGTCGTAAAGCGCTCAACTGACACGGTACAACGCAAATCTTGAGCTTGGGCCCAAGTTCACCGAACCTCTGAGCACATGCATGTAGTATCCTAGCAATAAATGATCTACGTCAAGAAAATTGGCAGCCTCGCCTGGCCCCGCTTATTAGGGTCGTTATAGCCTGTCAACGGTGACTGCACATCTCTCTAGCGGCCGATATGCAAGGATCCTAGGCTTCTACAGGAGAGTTTCGCAGATAGGTAGTCAGTCTGGTTACAAGATAAGTACCCCGAATAAACAAGTCAACGGACTAACACCAATCTGGCCGTGTAATACGGTACCTATCCCCGCTGCAGGACCTGAATATCAATGCAATAGGATTTTCGTTGGGGCTGATCATGAGGCGATAGAAACCATCTGAATTGTAATCCATTCGAGCAGGGTAAACAGAAACACCACTTAGTACTGATCCGCCCTATATAGCCATAGGCGGGGGTATAGATTTCAAAAGAAAAACTCCCAAAGAAAACTCAGCACCGATAGAGACTTTTGCTTCAAAAGCTAACATGGCCGACCACAGGGTATCTTGTTATTTACCATAGGATTACTGTATCTGATATCTACGACCATAGACTGAAGAAAATGAGGCATCCCGTCCGCTCTGCCATATCTAAGCTTCAGATCGCCAGGCTAGTACTGCGGTGGGTGACCACGCGGGAATCCCTGGTGTTGTAGATTCTTTTTGTATTTCTTCCAGCGATGCTTTTGCTCCCCAGATTTTTGTTTCCCTGGTTTTTTATACTGACTATGGTACGGGGCTGGAACTCCCGTGACAATAATGTCACGGGATATGCGTGGAGGCTGCCCCTCGGTTTCTAGTAAGCTATGTGCTTGGCTATCAGCCGTGATTTGGTTTCCGTACAGTGATTGATTCGTCTGCAGCCAGTAGTATTGAAGGGTATCAACTTCCAATGTCTTAATGTAGATGATAGACTACTAGCTGTAATCGGACGTGAACATGGATAACCACTAAGGACTGAGACAAGGACATGGGTTGCAGCGCCACCGAGCAGGTTGCCCAACTTTGAGTCACTATCATGACCTACTTACACCAGGCTACAATACTCTCGCTTTACGAATCTTTGGCATAAGGATAGTGTCCGTGAATGCATACGAGCGACCGCCCCTGGAAAGCATATTCGGTTACGCATCTTACTCACCTAGCATGTAGGATGATATTCTCATACAATGTTTGGATCAGGTGTGGGCTCTCTTCACGAATTCGAACCCCTGTTCATGCCACTGCTGTGTGTCTTACCACAAACAGCGAGCCATCTGGCTGGCTCAACATCGCGTGCCGCGGGGAAAAGCGCAGATTTCCAGGATCCCAATTCACCTCCTCGGAGATGCAGGATAAGCTTCTATCGTCTGGGGTGACCAAGGAATGGGTTTGGGCCCGAGCTGGCTCAGGGTAGTTAGTTATGTATCGCATAGTGCGGGAGTCCATCCGCGTAGGTAGAGCTGGCGCGTTAAACATCGAGTGCATATATGCAGTGCAGATGTGGTCGATATGTGGTATTGATCTGCCGTTGTTGCACATCCCTTAAAAAAAGTGTACTAGGTAATGATTTGATGTTCGAGATGCGCGTGCTTCCCACTAGTAGTCGCTACCTACCCCACACATACCAGCCAGATCGCAGAAGATACTAAAGTAAGTAAACACTAGACTAACCTAAGGGGATCAGGTATTCACCCCCACTAATAAGGCTTATCTAGTGCATAGAGGCCTCCCAGACAACGTTGGGCACATCCCTTGTTGCCGTAGGCCATGTATCTAGTAGCGCGGCCCCCTCAAGATTAAATTAATTGTATAGAGTGATTTGGGGATTGAGGCTCCGCTGCATGTCTCGGGACACGAGTTGGCTTGACATGCGGCAACCACCGGGAGAGGCTGATCTCAGCGCAAATTTGTTAATTCTACAATGTTTTACAAATTTACAAAAATTCGAGATTTCCAAGATTTTAAATCCGGCCAAAACCATGTCCTTGCTAGACTTGTGAAAGATTTCCGTCCGAAGTGCCAAAAGGCATGCAAGTGGCACATATTACACAAGGAGATCGACAGCTGACTCGACAAGAATTTTAGACCGTGTAGAGGCTATCAAAAAAGGCTCCCTTGGGGAAATAGGGCGTGTTGGGCGATGCATGGGTGCTTTCCACGAACAATGGGAGGGCACAGACCCTTTTTCCTCCCACTGGGGAAGCGCTCATATGGTTTCAAACCGCGTATATACAGATTCCGAAGTCGGGGAATTATGAATTTCATCCCCACCCCTCACCTTCCCGCACGCTTCCTCGATGTTAGTTTGAGACTAGCGGTTACCTGGTTAGATGTCTCAGGGCCTCTATATTTTGAGAGTACATTCCCCGATAAGTCATCTGCAGTGGGCGTAGCTCTGGATACGGAGGTCTTCTGGCGATCTGCGTCACGCATCCATTCGGGAAACTGCCTCAGAATCGTGTTTATGCTCATTTAAATATTCATACTCGTATGTAGCCCTGGTGAGGGGGCCATGACGAGCAACTGGAAGCCTAGGTGCATTCAGGGCCAGGCAAGGTAATCTGCCAACCGTAGCAGGTAGGAAACTCGCAGGAAGATAACAGAAGGGATCGAACAATTTTGTCCCCGCATCCATGATCCCGCTTCGGGTATGGCTCGGGGTTGGATGAAACTACATGGCGAGGTACCGACTGGTGATATATCTAAATCCCTGCATATAGACTATATATCCGGATCAATGATAGCTCCCCGGATCAAAGCCTGCCCTGGCTCGAAAAATGAAATACAAATCGGCGGAGCGCTCACTCCGATGTAGTCATGAATGCAGCCTTAGTCTGGTTGCCTTGTCTGCGGACCGTGCACTCGCTTCGCCAGCAGGTTCCTACGTGTAGAAACTATTAATAGAAAGGATAACGACAGGGCAGTGGTACGGGAGCGTAATCAACAACTTCTTGACATGACAGGTTCCTCCGGTTTGTGAAAAGTGTTGACAAAAGTGATACCTTGCAGGCGACGCTAGGGCGTTGCAAATCAACATAGGCCTCTCTACATTTACTAGCAGGTATAGTCGACTACATACTACCTGTGCATCTCGCAGACACTGAGGCATGCTGTTTTAATTTGGGGTCTCTAGTGAGTGGGGTTTCGAGTTAATTGATTGACATACTTGTCCTTTTGATGTGTGCACACTCCATCTCATGGGCAAGCATTGGTACAAGGCCATAGGGGCGTTTTCTTGTCTTTCACAGCGAGATTTCCGAAGACTCAGTTATATCAAAATGTCAATTGAGCTGTCAGTTGCTGCGTGTAAATAGATCGTGCGGCGGGGCCAATCAACCTGACCCTCCCTGAATCCACCCGAGTTTCCTGGTGGCTCATCGTAGCCCCCTTATTGGGGCCGAATATGAGTGCAGAGAATTTAAAAATTTAAAAAAATTTTAAAAAAATGGGTGTACACATGCCACATAGATCGGAGGGTAGTTATGCTACTGCCACCTCACCACATAGGTCTCATTATACCAACTGACAGACCTTGGCTTTCCCATGCATATGGATGTATAAAACCCGATTAGAGTCAGGCCGAGGCCCTGGTGCGAGCCAGCATAGATTCGCTGAGGCATTTCCCCTTACTAAGAAACAGTGCTACTGAGCCTTACGGCACTCCTTGCTGAGCTCTGCAAATCGTTTACAATCATGATTGGTAACTATTCCTGGTCGTCCCCGCCCGCGGTCATGGATGTAGTTCACGATTCAGTACTAGCACATGTCTCGGACGGATAAATATCTGTAATTGCAACTCGTGCACGGCACATAAGGGCACGCCTTGCAGTACAACCCGACTTTGATGCGCACGACACGGAAGGTTACGTCTTGGAGTACAATGCAGGGGAATGTGCTTCAAGCTGAGCTCTGATGGCCCGAACCCTGCCTCTGTCAATCAGTCCCAATGCCCCCTGCTAACCGGTGTCTCCCTTGGTTCAATGGTTTGACACTCGAATTCTGGTATCAAATCCCACGTACGATTGTCAATATCTTACCATATTTGACGCGAAAGCTGACCTCCCACCCGCCCCATACAATCTCGAAGAACGACTACGGCGGGTCATGTAGCCACGGTGCAGGGGCAATGAAGGAAGCACTCAGTAAGTCCCAATTCTGTACCCCTAGGCATCGTTTTAGAAAAAACAAATTCAACAACAGTTAGTGTCGTGGCCTCCAACTGAGCATATAACTGACCACCCGCTCGATACCAGCCAGCACAATAGACACGAGGTGCTTATATTTACTGCGACCTGTCCTGTTATGTTTTCCACTTTCTCCGTATTCCACAACCGACACATAAAGATTTCCATCCTTACTCAACCCACGCGCTCACCGAGGTACCACAAAGGCTTCTCGCAACTCTCCTCCTCCTGAATATCATGCCTACAAAACTAGATCCTCCAACCAAATACTGCAACGGATGCTGCTTCCCCTTCCTGGACCGCACTCTCGCCAGATGTGAGCGCTGCGGAGCCATCTGGCCAAGTAATGCTTTCCCGATCCTTCAGGGTATTCCGGACACCAGCGCCAAGCCAGGGCTTAGTTACGGTGCCCCAGGTCCTCGGGGACCTATCAAGTACTGCCAGCAGTGCTGCTTTTCCGTCCCGATCGGGGTCCCAAATTGCTGCCGCTGTGGCTATAATAGCCCTGACCTACTACCGGTCCCACCACAAACAAACTCGGAGGGACAGCAATAAATGGTCACCTCACGTCACTGGCTGGGAGGCCTTCGTAATTCTCTAGGAGATGGCATAGGCAATGAGACGCTGGTTACATCTTCAATCCTCATGGCAACAAGAACTTCTTTGAACTTTACATTCACCACTTGCCCCGCTGTGAATGTGCACTTACCCAGTACACGATATATCTTCCATACCCATACTCCGCGACTATGCAAAAAACCCAAATTTCGGATGCCCCGATAGCCACGAAGTCTTCAACTCGAGCACGGTAATATGCCAAGTGGGGCGGTTTCACTTCATATGCTGATGGCTACACCATACAGTTGATGATAGGGAATTGGGCTGGTAACGGTAAATGGATCGTAGGAATCTCGGGGTCAGGGGTTGGTCGATGGATGGCATGGATCGTTTGATATGGGAATGTCACGGGATGTATTTTTTTTTTCAATATATGTAGGGCATAAGCTCATTACTTCTCTGTTATTATGATCAAACATACCATCTTACTCACCCAACAGGCTTGAATTTTATAGTGAAGAAGCCTTGTGCGTTACAGGTACTCATAGGACCACAATGCAGACCGATACCTGGAAGCTCGAAATAGTAGATTGTGAACTGGTTCATCACTGCGTGCGCCGCAGAGGCATCACTTCTCTCTAGTATTTCAGCGGTCAAACCGTGAAACTATTCTTCATCATGCACTCTTCAACAATGAGAAACAAATTAATCCGCAAAACCAGTGGCCTCGTTTCCCGCCTATGATCTGGCCGTAACTTCACTGCCCGAATTTAATTGACATCCTGGGATCTGGTTCCTCATTACCCTGAACTCGAACTGCACCCACATTGCCTACGAGGACAGGAAAATATCCCCACAGTCACTAGATTCTGTCGCATGACAATAGACCGAACCGACCTTAAAAAATAATAAAAAAAGTCCCTAAATTAGTTTTCTAGTCCTTTCCCTAACGGATTGAGTTAGCTAATAGACCACCCAAAGTGCCGGTTGCAGAAAATATAACCGCAGCCCCTACAGATATGGATCTTTATTGTTACCTGCTAATCGGAATAAAGCAATGCCGAAATCAATGAGCAATATTATGGTATTGAAAGAACGTATATGCAACTATTAATCTAATGGTAAGATCTTTTGGTAATGTCCACCAGGGGGTCTCGATATATGGAGACAACTGCCTATTCGCGTTCGGCTTCGAGTTTAAGTCATGCATGTCTAATATAACTAACAATATGCCATTGTTCTTGAACGGTCTGCCTCGTTCGTAGAGTCCACTAGCGAACCGACCGGTCTGTTGGTGATCTCAATTGTGTTCCTGAGCGGACAGGAACATTAACTAGACTATTTGCGGATACTCTCCACCGAGAATTGTGCCCAAACCCCTACTTGATTTGCAAGGGATTGCCGGCACCAGGGTGTCGCGTGCCCGAAGCAGCTGTCCGATTCTCATACCTAGTCTAAGCGTCGGTGATGGTGCGAGCGATCGGGGGAGATGGGGGCAGGGGTGAATTCACAAACGGCGAGAGTAGGAAAGATTTTTACGTCCCGATCTAGGACACTAGATGAAGTGTTTGCTGCACCGCGCTGTGACCTGAGAGAAATCACGCGCGGGTGCCATCGCCCACACTAACCCCTGCTTCCCCCAAGCTTCACTCGTACTTCGCCAACTTGACGCAGGACACTGAACCCATGCTTCGTCCATCCTGAACCCATGCTTGGCCCACCCTATATCCGGCATGGTTCGTCCTAATATAATCCCCACCTAAGTCCCGATTGTTGTCAAAATGAGGGCGTTGTTGAAAGAGGCCGGTGAAAGGTTTACAATCTAGGACACTCCCAGATGCATTGTGGTGCAGTCAGGAATTGATCGTCGGATCCCACCTTGTCTTTCATTTGGATAGGCGCTAGTTCGGCTGCTGCTCGTGATGGAGGCCTCGTTCCTACCACTTCAGCCTCATCGCGCACTCGTGTCAGAATGTGAAGGGCAGTAATTGCTTTTGCCCTAGGGCCGGATGTGTCTCCGGTGTCAGGCCGGGGCAAGTCCAAGTGCAGGATAGTACAATTGCCTCGGCTCTCCTTCCGCTGGGGCGCTTTGTGGGTAATGGCCATTTTATATGGGCAGAAGAACCCCAGTATACTTGCGGCAGCCATACACCGTAGATCGCGCTAGACCAGTCGTATTATGTCAATTCTCGCAAGCTTGCTTAAATAACTAGAAGAGCCATATATATCCATACATTTTAGATGAACTGGTCTAACAACTCGTCCAACTAATACCCTTGTTTGGTGGGTCACTGACCGTTCGCATATGTTTCGTAAGTGCCTTTGTTTTCTTGTCTTCTCAGGAGGATGAAATAAGCCACCGATAATGAGGGCTCTCATGGTATCCTTTGTTTAGGTTTTCTTACGCCTACCGGTAATACACGGGGTCTTTTTTTATTTTTATTTATATACTCAGATACTCCTATGTATTGTATGCGTCTGATATGCTGATCGCCATTGTGCTATCCCACTGCTTTCCGCCAAAGTCGATAGGGGTGCGCTCTGTATACAAAATTAGACATAATTGGCATGTGGGGATGGACACAATGGTCAGAAGGCATCTTGAAACAAAGGTCTGTGTATATTTTTCAGAGTATACTGTAAGTAAGATACAAGCGTTCCTCACCACGGAGTCCTGGTTTCAATAAGGGGAGGGCGGTATTTCCCTAAATAGGTATACAGGTAGCAGGGAACAGCATCCCATGATATCCTAGCGTCGGCCGATCAATTCCATGTATCCATTTCGATGGTATTCCTTCGATCCATGCACCCCTGTTACTCGCCCAATTCCCCAAGGCTGTACAACCAGAAAGCACTCATCTAACCCTGTACAAGGCAAATCTTGGCCCTCATGCCTCAGCTTTTTTTATGTCGCAAAATTAAGTATTGTGATAGTCCACATTGAGAAAAAAGCAAGATCAGTAGAGCTCAGCGCATTCGAAGCTGGTAGCTCTGCAGCCCATGTCCTGTACCAGGCCAGCCCCAAGCACCTGAATGTAACATACCATATGTAGTCCGAAAAAATTAATACACTAGCAGCAAATGATCTACGTTGAATAGAAGCCTAGCGTGGCCTCAATATGCATCCCCAATTACGGTATCCCGAATAAACAAACAAGTCAGTAGGCTAACTGAAATCAAACCCAGTCCTCGAATGAGGCACTTATCTCCGTTATATTTTATTTATATATCTCTGGAGGACTTGATTTTCTCGTATTTTCATTTATTTCTACATTATATTTTTCTACCTCTTGAGGCCTAGATTTTCTAGTATTTTATGTATTTATATCTAATATTTTTCCATTTATCCGTAGTGCTCCATAGTCCCGTAATTCTCAATAGTTCCGAATATATGAGATAATTATATTAAAATATTGTTGTAGCCGTCAGATTGATGGGTGGGCAGGCCCAATGATGAATGGGCCGGCCATTAGCGCGATTGATGGGTGGGCCGGCCCAACCATCTTTAGCGGCCCATTGATGAATGGGCCGTATTGACGTATGGGTCAGAACACATGCTCGATGGAGAGACTCTGTGACGCTAACTCGCTCCCTCGCAAGTAGAGAACCCAGGTACTCGTACCATCCCCTACTCCTCCTTGAATTCTGTATTGGCACTAGTCCACTGCGATAAAATAACTCGAACGGAACCTCTGTCACTTTCGTACAATGTTCGGGGACCTATTTACTGCTTTTGCGCACAACTATATCTTCCAGATCTCTGAATGACTGTACCCTGGCCATTTCGAGGTCCCCTAGACACCAAACAATACAGGCCAATGTGGGAAATTATTAATCTAAAACGAAAGAAAATTCTACTCAACCTAAGCGTACCTTCCTCCGTGGTTGAATAGCTTGTGTTAGTCTTCTCCCACATGGTTATATGACGGGATTGTTAGTTTTCCACTTGCTGATATCAGTTATTGAGAATTTCCACTTTGTACCCCACCTCTGCCACTCGCCCACTCGTACTGATGAGCTCGAGCTTATACATAGCTTGACTTCGTCCGAGTTACCGGCTGAATCGTCATCGACTCCCTCATTGGGACTCTTTTCGCGCAACGAGCTCTTATGTGGGGGAAAAAATGACAACAAGCACTCGTTATGACACCCAGATCGTACGCACTACACCAACACATTTCACTCTTCGGGTGAACTTGTGCGACGATATCAGGAATTTGCATACACTGCACCATTGCGTTAATATTGGGTCTTCCCCAGACCTTCCCCGCATAGCGTCCGTATTCCCCACCATATTGCTTTTGCCTTCAAGCGTTTTCTCCAGATTCAATGTAATTGATATTTGTTATCTGCTAACCCCACCCGCACAGGCGGAGCCTACCGATATCTTTCCCCCAGATCCACGTTTGTCACAGCTTCCTATGGCAGCCTCATCTTGACACAGTGGGTATCATATTGACAGCATACCAGCCTACGTGTGGAATTCGTAGTTGCGGTGGTAGCGCGCTTATGCATTCTGGATCCTACATCTGCGCCATACAGCATAGGGCTTTATGTTAGATTTCTGCAAATACGGGATATCGGAGTTCCTCGACCGACCGGCCATTATGGTATTTCTGTTGGTTACACTAATAGCAATTAGCCCACAGGGGGGGGGGTAACGGTACTTTTGACCTTTTTCATCCGCGCGGAAAACCTTGAAGGGCGGGAGCACAACAAATCGAACACGAAACCAGGGGAGGTAAGGACAGATACTCACGACTGGCAATTACGAGCTGATTTTGGAGAGAATCTGAGAATACCTTGGCACACATACTGGGTGACACGAGATTCCTGATGCCGGAGGGGCTTCATGTCCACCAGGTCACATGATGGCTGACAGGATCTCTAAATTCGATTAATTCCTGTCGCAGCGAATAATCCAAAAGGACGAAGTGGCAAAACAAAATCTACGACACCAGGGATTCCCGCGTGGTCACCCACCGCAGTACTAGCCTGGCGATCTGAAGCTTAGATATGGCAGAGCGGACGGGATGCCTCGTTTTCTTCAGTCTATGGTCGTAGATGTCAGTCTAAGGGCGGGAGCGGTATGTAATACTTTTTACGAAATACCCACCACCGATGTACTTACCCCATAATCCCTTAGGGGAAAACCAATGTTGAAGGAATTTTGCGTGCAGTAGGGCACAGTTTGATCTACATATATGGAATCCAAGCGTAGGACATGCCGCGGGATGTGCTATTTCTGTTGATTGCAAACGACTACTGATTCACGATACCAGCTCGGTAAATGGGGTCCTTCCAGGATGCTTACCAATCTAGCCTACAACGCAGACCAGAAATTTTCACACACCCCGAACACGCCAGAATATATTCCCTTCTCATCAATATATTATGATTTGGGTTGCGAACTTTGAATCTCAGGGTAGTCTGACATAATACAATCTCTATCTATAGACAAAAAAAAAAGGAACATACCTCCCCAAATACTCTGCACTGTAATCATGCTTTTTCCGAATCATTCAGACAACCCACTAATCCAAGTAGGATATTGCATCCCACCAAACATATCCAACGATCTGTTCCTAGTGGCGACTCCGCGGCGATTCTGGTCCTCACGCTTTCTAACCCTCGACATCCTCAATATACAAATCCGTGTGACTGGGATCATGATAACCCTACCTGAGTTATTGAGTTAGGTTGTCGGATTCTCCGCAAACGGGATTAGGCTTAGTCATGTCACACTTGCCCTGCCGTTAGGCGTTAAGGGAGAAACACGTTTTTATAAATATATACTCAGTACTCCAATTGATTTTAGGCAGATGGAGGGGGGAGAATCCCCGAGTGAAGACTCGCCTACACTATCCAACACCTGGACCGCTCCCTGCCCCGTATCTACGTACAAGACCAGATACCCCCATAAGCAAACCATAACTGCGCTTGCTAGTGGAGAAATAAGAAAAGGGTCAAGAGGGAAAATAACACGTCTCTCATGATACACTTGTCATGCCCACATATCCAGTACATCCCACCCAGTTCTAAGGAATACACTCTACCGATCACACCCGAGATGTTGGGACATGATGTAGGAATTATGGGCATGAACCGCTATATTATGATTAAAAGCATATAATGCCGGAAGTATGAGCATGAACCGCCAGAAGCCTATATTATGATGAAAAGCATATAATGCCGGAAGTATATGTTGGGATATGATGTATGCAACAGAAGCTCACGTGTAGGACATATTCATGTATATATATGGTGGTAAAGGCCACCGATAAGTAAGACAATTCTATCAATCATTCTATCGCAAGTCTATGAAACCTATCCTTCCGCTCATATCTTAACACCAGTTGCCACAGACCCTCTGCCAAAGACCCATCTGGTCAAAATGCCGTCCCTATGCAGCTAAAGCAAGCCAGTTTGGCTTTGGGTCTGAACTTCTGTATAGTCATCATTTGCCTGCTTCGGATTCCTTCATGCACAACTTTCCCTGTCACTCAATAGTGGTACCCTCAGGCATGTATCTGCCCACCACATTACCTTGTCTAGTTCAACCACACTCAACTTTCTGTAATGCAGCCTCAGTATGCTCTGGCTTGCTCCCTACAAATTTGTATAGTACCGCAGCGTTATAAATCTGAGCAACAGTCAAGTTCTTTAATTCTACACAAGGTTACACAAGGTTACATAAGGTTACACGATGTCTTTTCTAATATAATCTATGATATCATGGGTGTGATGAGTACTAGATAGCCCCTTTGCAACTCCCAAAGAGTTTGGCATGCGATGGGGCTGTGATGTTTGCACCAACCTTTGAAGTGCTTGTACTTGAAAATCATCAGTGGGAAAATGACATTAGCTCTGTTCTGACCGATACGCCATTCTTGACGATCTAGCAATCGGGCGCTATTTACAGTTCAGTTGACCGAACCACCAATAAATGTATGCAGCCGGGCTATGGTAAGTGACGCATGCAGCATAAGCCTATACAGACAACTCCCGTTAGAAGAATACGGTTGGGACCAAGGGTGACATGCTTATAGTGGATACAGACAACTGTCGGAAAAAATTTAAAAAAATATATAAGAAAAGCTCTGCTTGCGCAACCCCCCGCTTGCTCATTGCCCTCCTAGCGCTTATACTCCCAGTACAGCAGGCAGCACATGAACTTCCTTCTTTTTTGCATTGGCAGCGACGGTCAGCACATAGGCCTTTGCATTTGCCCGATCAACCAGAGGCAAGACGTGCAACCCCATAAAGCGACTCCGATTTTTGGTAGCTCTCATACTTTCTTTAGACCTTAGGAGATGGGCACAAGAATATCTGCTAAAATAATCTCGAATATGTAAAATCTATTGGTATCTCTATCTGGAGCTCCTCGTATCTAAATTAGATCAATTTACACTCGCTCCCAAACATTGTTAACAATTATGGGGTGTAGTAGACCACGACTTTGACTTAGTTTATTACATACACACAGTTGGTAGTGCTGTAAAAATACAAACTTATACCTCTGGCGATTAATTCCATGATACTTCTCATGTATTCTTGCATCAGTTTTGTGCTTGCCTGCATGCAATAACACATCATGAATATGTGCGATAACATCAAATACATCATACTCTAAAACCACTCGTTTTCCCACAATTATTTTTTCCGGCAATATAGTGTAAAACATCGTGGCGCAGCTTAATTGCTGATGTATCACCTCTTGGAGCCTTGAGATTTTGGTCCGGAGGTATGCTTTAATTTTGCGATACCTAGTACCTATTAGCCACTATGTACCATACTGTAAAAAGATTCTAGGGAATAACTTCTCTAAGGTCAATCAAGATTTGTTGGTTCTTGTATGCAAATATTCTTCAAACTTGGTACGAGCAGTACCAGAGAATGCTTCAATTGCGCTTGTAGTAGGCGAGTTAAAATTCTCGTGTGTATCGCAAAAGGATTGTAGTGCGGAAAATGATCTTTTAAGCTACAATTGTGTGCGCTACATTCTCTTGTTCTTTGACCTAATGTTCCTGCTACCTAATAACCTTCATTTCGGTACCTCTATCCAGTATTTTTTTGGGATAGGTCGCCTATGCTATCTCCGATCTTGTACTAGATGTTTCTGCTATAAAATAACCTACATTTCGGGTATGCCCCGATTTAGTAATTAGAACGAGTCGTTCTGGTGTGGCCGCTATGGTAGAAATTATATCCCTGCCACCGTGGCCGCAGCGGCCCAGAGCGTCTATATATATATTGCCGCATAGTCCGTCAGACCAGGCCCGTTTCAGGGTCTGGAGGGACGGGATTATTCAATCCGTCACCGCCCATCCTTCAGATGGTTTAAACCACCCCCGCCCGACCCTCTGATGGGCCGGTCGGGCTTTTGCCCATACTGCTGGTTGCTTCATAAATATACGGAAGCTACTGAGACAAATTCTCTGACCAGTGCACCCCGTGCGCAACTAGCTACAGTAGGGAATGAATTACCAGCTCAACACGAGATCAACATGCAACTAGGCAAGCTTGGTAATATCATGCGGGTGCAATTTTATTTTGTATCCCTTTAGGTTTCTAGTTTTGTTGGTGGGGCCTGGCCTGTCCTTCTGGCATTAACAGAGCCTGTGTTCGATTCCCAGTAGCTCCGTTAAGGGCTTAAATGAACTTTCCTCTGGTTAGCTGGATATGGATGGTTCAAAAAAAACAAAAATTAATGTGACTTCGTGGCTTTAACATTCCGTGGCTTCTTAGCTTTAAAATTTGTTGACTTATTGGCTTTCTTAAAATTTGCACGCTACTACTGGGTGTAACGGAAGACCGTTTCTTATAATTGTCTTAGTACGCATTTCCTAGCACCTATCATGTATACCAGATAGCTCGGGCATAGTACTTTGTGTAGTATTACCATGAGTGTATCCGGTCCTTATGTACTTTTCCTTTATCATGATGCATTACGAATCCACACCTTTATTTCTGAGTACTGGAGGCCTGACCTCCTACACCCGTAATTATGGTCATGGAGGAGTGCTTTCTGGAGCGGCCAGAAAGCAGGTTTTCTGGAAAGGCCAGAAAACAGGTTTTTCAGACTTCAGAAGGCTTGGCGGTCAGTATAAGTACTAGGCCGTTCCGCCCTTCTGAAGGTGGATTCTCTGATCAGATCACTTCAGACAGAGTTCAGACAAGCCT
>Ga0307511_10003402_pt1 | contig 16361 bp, 10 predicted proteins | sample 13_EM_MG_FD_200266 | JGI IMG/M metagenome (GOLD analysis project Ga0307511, IMG submission 200266) | Populus trichocarpa ectomycorrhiza microbial communities from riparian zone in the Pacific Northwest, United States - 13_EM | ecosystem: Host-associated > Plants > Roots > Unclassified | place... | reverse complement strand
TGATGCAAGGACTTATGGTGGATGATGTATTGAAGGATGCGGACTTTCTTCCTCCAATTGTCTCTCTAGATGAATTCATGGAATCCCTTGATTCTGAACCACCATTTGAAAATTTACCCTTGGATGCGGGAAAAGCAACACCCAGCTCCAACAATGATGACTCACAGGATGTGTCAGAAGCTAAGTCTCCTGCTGCAACTGCAAAGGATCTGGTTGGCAGCACTGCAGAAAAATCTGATAATGTCGAGGTAACTAACACATCACCTGAAGCTAATGGGAAATCCGTCAACATTCATGTAGAATCAGAAACGACACCCTCTGTTGGTGTATCGAAGGGGGAACATGTCTGGGAAGGCTTACTTCAGCTGAGTATTTCCATCATGGCCTCGGTTATTGGCATCTTTAAAAGGTTTGTGTTTTTGTAACCTAGCATTAATAGCATATATGCAGTTGCCTATTAAACTTTTGCTTGTGATACAGATATAGCATTGAAATTGTCTCTCATCATATTTTATGGGGTCACTACATTCAAAATAAAACTTGTAATTTCCCGCTGTCCAAGCATGCGTAACACTGGATGGGTAGTGTTTCTAATGAATTATGTGGTGGTCATTGTGAAGCTTGTTACTTTTTGCTGATCTGATTTTCTTGCTGCAGTGGTGACAAAACATCTGCGAAAGAGTGGTCTGGCTTCGTTGAGGTCAAAGGGAGAGTCAGACTTGATGCATTTGAGAAGTTCCTCCAGGAGCTTCCGATGTCACGAAGTCGTGCTGTTATGGTATCTCAAGTTTCTTTTTGCTGTACTAAATTTCAGTTATGCTACTTTTGTCCAGAAAAGGGGGATATTTTTCTATCCCTGCTTATTAATCCCACTCAACTGTTTCTGCAGCATTTGGCCGTTACATTTGTGGTGAACGACATCTTAATAAGAATTTGTTTGATTGGATGGCTTGATAAAAGTTTATATAAAGGATTAACCAAAATTTTACCTCCTATTATTTGATTTTTCAATTGCTGAATAAAGTTAGTTACTGGGACAAATAATATGTGCAAGAAAGTTGCAGAATCTGTGAAACGCCACTTGCCGTTGGTTCTCAAGTCTCAAGCAAACAATAACTATTGTTTTTAGCGTTTCTCAGTAAAACTATGCTTAAAAGATAGTTGCTTTCATTTGTTGCCTGCTGGATGAGAACGAACAGAGATAAGCTTTTCTTTCCCTTTCCAAAGGAAAGAGTGTGCAAAGATGCTAAATCATCCTGGAATATTCATTTAACGGATGCCATTGCTTGGTTAGGAGATCTTCCCAGAAATCTTAGCAGATCCATAATACTCTTGTACTCGGGATATATTGATGGAACATAAAATATCTTTCGAGTCCATTAACTACTTAATTTGATATAGCCACGGCATGGTTGAATCCTGTCAGTGTCTGGCAACCCCTTTTGCCCATGAAATCTGATGCCTTAGGGAGCATCTATATATATCTTATTTTATTCTAGCTTAACTTGAAAAGGCCTCGTTTGCTTTCTCATGTTGCTAAATAAATTTTCTCTTGCTCTTGCAGGTCGTGCACTTCGTTAGCAAGGAGGGGTCCACGGAAAGTGAGAGGGAAAGTCTTAGAGAGGTAAGAAACGTGAAAAGTTCTGTTGCCTTTGATCACTCTTCAGCTGGTTTTCTCAGTTGTAAAGTTGTGGCTGAAATTGCCTGCTGCAGGTGGCGGATTCCTATGTTTTGGATGAGAGAGTGGGTTTTGCTGAGCCTGCTCATGGAGTGGAACTTTATTTATGCCCACCTCATTTAAAGACACGTGAAAGGCTCATCAAGGTCCTCCCAAAGGACCAACTTGAGGCCCTTAATGCTGTTGATAATGGTCTAATTGGTGTTATTGTATGGAGAAAAGCTCAAATAACGTCAACAATATCACCTACCTCTGCATCACACCATAAACACAGCTCAAAAAAGCAACAACACTTCACTTCTAGGAAGCACCAAGAAAAGGACACTAATATGAATGTGAATATTCCATCAAAACATCCCCTGCCTCCTCGTAGCGGAGCCTATCCCAACCCCCAACCTGATGAAGACGATGATGATGTGCCTCCTGGGTTTGGCCCACCGGCTGGCCGGGATGAGGATGATTTACCTGAGTTCAACTTTTCTAGTAACTCTATGGCATCAAGGTCGCAGTTTTCAAACCAAAATCCTACTAGGGGATCGGGAATGCCCCTTCTCAATTCACCATATCCCCAGACCCCATCTCGTCCCGTAGATTTGAGGGAGCTTGTACACAGATATGGCCAACCTAAAACTAATGTTCCACCAATGCAGCCATGGAATGATGATGACGATGACGATGATGATATGCCAGAGTGGCACCCTGAAGAAACCCAACATCATCGTACACACCCTCAGTCAACCCATTTGCATGGTGTGCAGCAGCCTGTTCTAAGAGCCCACATGACGCAGCAAACGGCACATCAGACAATGGCACCATTAGGAACATCTCCAGCCATGCCTCAAGTGAATATGATGCATAGTCAACAAAATCTTGCCCCCTCTTTGCAGCAAGGCGCCTGGGTGGCTCCTCAGCCTGTTCCCCATGGCCATCCTGCTTATCAATCTAGTGGAGGGCAAGCGTATGGTTCACCCGGGCAGGCTTGGCGCAGAGATGCCCCTAAAAGTAGAGGCTTTTGATTTCTTGTATTGTAAATGTTAGCGTTTCTCTTTCTGTTATCCGTCTTTATGGTTTTTTAACCACAATTTCTTTTATTCGTCGCTATTGTAGTTAAATTTTCTAGAGCAAATTAAAGTTAGAATGCTACCCTAGCAGATCTTAGCCGTTAATTAGATCAATTGAAGAGCATTACATATTGGCTCCTTGAGCTCCATCACAAAAATGATTCTCATGTAATTATGGGGTTTAGCTTTTTAAAAACGAAATTGCTCTAGAACAGAAAAGTTAATGAATCCAGATGTTTCATGCTGATAATGTCTGATTATGATAAGGAGATTCCAGATTCTTTCTGTATCTGCTGTGGAAATTTGATGTTTCAGCCCGTCATGCTCTCCCTCTTCCCCTCTCTCTGATCGAAGGCGTATGTATTAGTCTTCTCTGGTTATAAAATATATCTAGACTACAATTACTACTGGTGCTTTCCAGATGAAACAAACTTAGGAAACAGTGTTAGACTGAAATTTCCTTGCTCCTCTCTCCTCTCTATGCCAAGAAGCAACCACATGCATGATTTTCTCCTGTGGAAGCGATAAGGGGCTTCTGGCTAAGTCAAAGGAGGCACATCGTGTTTGATAAATGGTTATTTTAGAACTGCTCTCTTCATCTTTTTGGTCAATCAATAGAAACCATGATTTTTGCTGCTCTTGTATTTTGCTGTTTTCATCTTCTGCCAAAAAAGTTTTTCATGGCTCTGCAATAATATAAATCTTGAGAACCCACGAAAACCTAGCGTGAGAAGATGAGTTAGATCCCTGGTGGATATCTGGGAAGTGAACTGTTTAGTAAACGTTGACTGTAAAGGATGATCAACGTCCATAATTCTCCCTAATCTTTCAGAACTGAATTTGGTTTACGTCGGCATAAGATTATCACTGCACTTGAAGGAGATGCTTAAAGTAGGAGATGGTGGTGCAGAAGCATAACCCATGCTTTTTTCTGAAAGATTCCATTAAGACTGTTGTGGTAAACAAACAAAGGAGCAACAACGAAACTGCTAGCCTTCTAGGAAAGCTTAGGACGATACTAAGAGTTTTCCCACATTAAAGATTAAAATCATATACACCAACATTATATTGGGACCACGTTGTCCTCCTCCTTGTTGGAAGAGAATCACCCAGCAGAAGGATATGCAAACACAAAAAGGAAAGGCAAAACTGCAAAAGAAAAATACATAATGCGGTCGTCTAGTGAAGGAATACAAGGAGAAACAATGTGATACATGTAGGTATGCCCCTTCTTCTGTCATAAAAAAATAAATAAAAAAATACAGAAAATCAGTTGCGTGGACCAGCCAGTAATGACTGTAAAGGACCGTAATAATTACAGTACTTCTACTGGGTTCCTATAGGTGTTGATTTAAAGGGTCTATAAATACAAGGAGAGCAAAAAGACAACCCGTGCAAATGGAAACAGCATTGGCTTCAGCATTTAGCTCAACATAATGGCTACTAGATATATAAATTTGATCAATCTTTAACCCCCTAATACACGCTTGAGTCCTGCTCGTTGTTCTGGTGCTAATCTTGTTGGGAACTTCACTTCAAATTTGATCCTCAAATCGCCCCAATTACCTGGCTCCTTTGCTATTGGCATACCTTCCATGGCCACAACAAGCTCATAGCCAGGGCTCACTATATCATGTACAGGAATTGATAGATTCCGGCTGTCAAGTGTGGTGAGGTTTACTGTTGTCCCTCCTAGTGCTTCGGCTAGGGTCACCTTATGGTTGATAGTAAGATCATTTCCATCTCTCTTGTATGTGGTCTGAGGTTTCTCATCAATTATAAACACAAGATCTGCTGGAAGCTGATTCTGCCGTTCATTTCCTTTATCTGGGAATGTAATCTTTGTTCCCTTCTTCCACCCTGGCTTCACATCAATGGTTAATATCTCTGTTTCTTGCACTTGTCGCCTGCGGAGTTTCATATTCAATTACAATCAGAAAAAAAAAGGTTGTTGCAATTCTAGTTCTATAATGGGGATTCGTGTGTGAAAAAGACACAACATCAGCAGCATATAAAGACTAGAGGTAGTATGAGCATAAAGCAAGTTTGAGTAATCATGAAGTTCGGAATCTAAGGAGGCATATAGAATAATCTGATCAAGCAATCTTTTCATGTATATGAGGCAAATCATGACAACGTTTTTCTTGGTAGAAGAATTTGCATATAATTGTATGTAAACAGTGGTCAAAGGTTTTGGCAAGGCTCCTAGCCAAGTAATTAATCAATCATCACACTATCCACAACCATTTAGCACATAAGGAATATGATTCATCCACCAGGTCAAAGAAGTTGATTTTGAACAACATATCAAGACACCAAATGGAAAGAAAAGGAGGGAAACTGAATGTGCTTGGTTAGAGAAATAAATAAACATACCCATGGGCATCAACTACAGTTCTTGATATCTTCATTTTCCTTGTTGATCCAGTATACAGCTCCTCGAGGCTGCAAGGCAATTTGCTCTCTACTGGTGGTGGTTTCCTTGGCGCGGTCCCCTCACTGAATGTTCGAAAAGGAGTATCACTACTGCTAAATCCACCAAACAACCCTCCATCCGACTGGAACCTCATGGATTTACCAGGTCCTGTTGATCCAAATCCAAAAGGACTGCTTCCAAAGATTTCTGCAAAGATATCCTCTGCCTTCCTAGGATTGAAACCATTTGACCCACCACCACTACCATTTCCGAAAGGGAAGCCACCACCGCCAGATGGTGGTGCGTCTTTTAATCCTTCTTCACCACACTGGTCATAAATTTCTCTTTTTTGTGGGTCACTCAAGACCTGAATTCACAAATATATCAAAATCCCAGGCAATGTAACCACAAATAGTAATTCACTGTCCTTGACTTGAATTTTTTTTCTTTATTATCATCAGTCCAAAAGCAATCCAATGCAATAAACACAAAAGCCAATGCAACAATTTCCCAAGTAAATGAAATTATCAAGTACTTATCTTGGCAAAAAAATTTAACAAGCAAATGCATATTTTGATTCTTCTCTTCCAGTACATTTCTTTTTTGAGTCTAGTTTCTTTGGAATACAGCACGCGATAACAAGAAAATACATAATGTATAAATCTCAAAAGATTTGGATTTAAACATACATACATGCATTCATACATATGCATGTATGTATTTGATTCTTCTCTCTTACCATTCCACAACAGTAACCATGAATCCTAAATTTCACATTGCATTCCAGATCAACACAAAGTAAAAAGATCCCAGATTTGTTTTTAAAAAGCACAATAAATAGTACAAAATAGAATTTCAAGGGAAAGAAAAATCAAGCATGCCTCATAAGCCTCGGAGATCTCCTTGAATTTGGCTTCAGCTTCTTTCTTGGTAGTGGGGTTCTTATCAGGATGCCATTTCATTGCCAATCTTCTATATGCCTTCTTTAGATCATCATCTGTTGCATTCCTGTTAACCTTCAATATGTTATAGTAATCAACCCCCATTTTCTTCTTTCAATAACCCAACAATCTTTTCTCCAAAACAATCCAAGAATCTACCTGTATCACCTACTAGGTCTAATCACCGATCTTTCTACCCCAAGCCCAGATCACCAAAACCATTCCTTTAATCAAACTGTATATCCATCTAAACTACTTCTTCTCCAAAAAAAGAGAGAGAAAAAAACCAAAGAAATCTGTCTTTGAACTATATTAACAACAGCATTGTCAAATTATTTGACAGTAAGAGAGAATGTGTAGCAAGATTTTAGATTTATGCCTTTGTGGATACAGAGAAGAAGAAGCTGAATCTTTTTGGGAAAGGTCTTTGGACCATGTCTTGTGTCAGATGGTTATGGAGGATTTTAATAACCGAAAGTAACGGAACATCTGTAATGAAAGACGGTCGTGCATGTTTCGGTGTTTGGTCTTAATTAGCACAATAAACTTCGTAATTTAACGGAATGATACCGCTTGAACAACAAAATAAGAACAAGTGAAATTACATGTAATTTTGTTGTATTTTTGAAGTGGGATATTAATTAAAATTTAAATTAAAAACCAAATTAAATATATAATATTATTATTCTAACACGGAAAAAACATCTTTTTCTTAAAAAACATGTTAAACACTTAGATTTTATCTTTAAATCAATAAAAAGTCAAATACATTATAGTCTCTAAACATTCTTTAATATTTTTGTATTGAAAATCCATCATTTCCTCTGCAGCCATCACCGCTGTCCCAACCATTCTTATAGTTCTATCAGTAAGGTAAACATGCTATATTGCTATTAGTTTATATTTAGTTTGGTTGAAATCAAATAATTATTTAGGTTGAATTTAGGATTTCTAGTGAATTTAAGATTTGTAAATCAATGATAAATTAATTAAAAATACATTCAATTAGAGTTTATTTGATATAGTTAAATATGAAAATAAATTGAATTAATAATGAATTAATTATTTCAATTAATTATGTGTTATGTTTAATTTAGGTTAAGTTATCAAATTAGAGATTTTGTATATATTGTTAGAATCGACTAATAATGTAGTTAAATATACACAAGTTCATGCAATAGAACATAAATATAATTGAATTATGACAAATTAGATGTTTTATTGAATTGTTGATAAGTTCATGAATTTAGTATTTTCTTGGAATTAAATTAATTTACAATGAATTTATATATCTAGTAGACATTATATTGATGAGAAATGGATTGTCTTGTGTTATTTTGATATTTAATTATATTTTGGGTGTTAATTGCCAAATTTATCCGAAAAAAATTCTCCTAACCTTCTTTTTTTTGATAGTCTAAAATATATTCTAGTCCTTGTTGATTCCATAATTCATGCTTCAATTCTTAGAGTTCAGATTTTCTAGCATCAATCTCAGATCTTTCAAAAAAAAATTCAATTAGGTCCTTTTTCATTAAATAGCTAAAGGCAACTAATTGTGGTATTACTTTCTTTTTTTATTTTTTGAGTTATTTTAGAGTTTTTTGAAATATTATAGCATGTTCTATATATGTATGAATGCAACTCTCTCCATTTTTTTTCCTTTACAATAAGCTTATTATAAGTTTATTGTAATTTCAAAGAGTTGGTTATCCAAATCTTCAATCATTATGGATTAATTATGATATTTCAAAGTGCCCGGCAAAGTTGGAAAAAGAGAAGCTACCATAGCTATTTAAAGATTAAGGGCCATACTGAAATTCTTATAATTCATGGAGTAATTATTGGAAAAAAAAAAATAATGTATAGGAGCCAAAGTTGAAAGTTGGTGAATTTACATGAAGTAAAATATATAATTTATGCAGTGGTAAGAGTTTGGAACTAAGAGGTTTGCTTTTTCTGTGATCTCATGTTCGAGTTTTATGGTTGCTCATATGATAACCACTGGAGGCTTACATGGTCGTTAACTTCAGGGCTCGTGGGATTAGTCGAAGTGCGCGCAAGCTGACCCGGATACACACGTTAAACTCTTCTTGTTTCAATTGTGGTCCTCGAGGACATTTAATTTTTTTTTTTGTTACAGTTGTCTTCTTTTCTTTTTTTTTGTTACAGAGGACATTTAAATTTAATTACTTGATATAATATTAAGCAGGAGTAGTTTTATCAACTAAACTTGTGTCTTTCTAATATTGGAAATTTTAACTATTTTCTTAATCTAATCATAATTATTGTTTCCAAACAGTATAATCTTTTTTTAATATTCAGTTTTAAGTAGATAACCATTATCTAAATTTTAGATTAAGAAATAAATTATCATTATCTTTTTTTTTTCAATTTATATCCTAACTTATTAACCCGGTTGAATTTCAATTTGTTTAAGACCGAGACCCCATTTGTTTTTGCAGTTAAAAAGTACTTTTACAAAAAATTAAGTTTTTTCTTTTTAAATTAAGTTTTTTGGTGTTTTTTATAGTTTTGATGTGTTAATATCAAAAATATTTTTTGTAAATTTTTTTTTTCTATACATTTCCAAATAAAAAACACTTTAAAAATAATCACTACTACAATATCATTCAAAATTTCAGCCTTGAAAGCAACATGCTCATATGGGTCTCTAGAAAAATAATGGGAAGCATCACATCAGATGACTAACTCCACTCTTCTATTTTTCATGATTTTAAAATAAGAAATAAATTTAAAATCCAAGCAAACATAGAGAAAAGTTGATTTTATGATTAGGTGGTGATCTATTTGGTGAATTTGTTTGGGTGTTTTAGCAATGCTCATCACCAATTTTAACTATCAGTTCAATCGCTGGTTAAATCATATTAGTTCTTACCTCACTTGCAGTAAAATAATTGAAAGCAGGCCCAAGCTCACTACACCAGAAACAGAAACAGAAACAGATGGGAGCTCTATGTCCTCAACCTTTGGCAACTCTTAAAACTGGCATTGGCAAATTTTAGGTAATCTCCGTTGCTTTTTAAAATACCTTTTATTTTAAAATATATTAAAATAATATTTTTATTTTAAATTAGCACATTAAAACAATAAAAAAATATATAACAATAATAATTTAAAATAAAAAAAATCAAATTTTCAAGAAGCATAACCAGACCGTAAAAACAAGATATTATTATCCTCACTATCCTTGCAATTCCATAGTAGCCACCATCAGTAATCGGAGCAGGTCGGTCTTGACCATCTGATGAATAACTCCACTCTTCTTTTTTTCATGCCCAAAAGACTCCAGCATTCACAAAGCAAGTTCACCGGATAAATCAAATGAACATCATTTCTCCTTGTAAATGAGAAGATCCTGTTGACTTCCTCCATGAACAAGCAATCCAATGAAACAACAAACATCTCCTTCGTTTCAATTGCTAGCAAAATTCATTAAAAAGACTCACCGGGCATTTTTTGAAACGAAAGGGTATCAACCTCTCTTAAAAGTACTCTAATCCCATCAATGCAATTGGAGGCAGAGAAGGAGGGGGGAGGGGGGGATCGTAACAGTATAACTTGAACAGTATGAAAAGCTGCCAAACCATCATATAATCAAGCTTTACATGCAACCCCAAACCATTTTGACATCAGGGTGATCTTTACACCATATAGCATACTAATTCAAAATAACAGATATTGTCAAGAAGCATTTATCACTTCAATTCCAGAAACCTGCAATTTGTGAAACCGCTCAAGGGGCCTTCAATTTATAGCAGAACCCGGAGAAAAAAAAGGGGATATTTGGAAGAAGCACCTATCTGAGGACTATACACCCACAACCAAGCCATTATGTTAAATGCATGTCTCCCATCTCAAAAGAAAGATGCCCTAATCGTATACTTTTCTTTCAGAAAACCAAAAAGAAAGGCCAAAGAAAACAACTGAACAGATCACAAGTTAATCAGGTGGCAACCGCTGTGTCTGGGGCCGAGGAGCCAGATGAGGCACTGGCTTCATCCACAACAGTCTTCGGTTTCACAGATGAAGCCTCAGCTGAAGGCCTGGGTTCATAAACATCCCCAATATCCAAGGTGTCTGGAAGGTTTCCAGAAGACTCAAGAGTGTCAAACTGCATGAGAACCAACATATTAGGATGACCCAAAAAGTGGAAAGATGAAATGAGGTAGGAATCAAATTTAGAAAACCAAAATACTGATCCAAAATGCAATTTCTACTATGTTCTTTTTCAGCATACTGGAATTGTCAAAAAATCACATTATCAGCAGGTTATATAGCATGGGCCAAAAGCTGCCTTGTAGTTCACCACTTAACTCTCAATAATCAAAACAGCACACCAAAATAATTATGCAAAATTCAACGAATTTAGACCAATTTACAAGAGATTCTGTATATGTAAATGTGCATCTAACTTTCACCAAAACAAGGGACAACCCCTCAAGTTAATGAACATGCAGACTAGACATTTTGAAATCCTTCACTCAGAATTCAGAAATGTAAGCCGAGTAAAGCAAGTGCATATAAGATAATCCCACTAACTTTGCACATAAAGCAAATCGTGTAATTTCCACCAGAAAAGTTCTCCTTGCATTTCACTCTAACATACAAGACAGAACATTTCACTCACCCTGGTATTTTATCAACTCACATTTATGAAATAGTGAAGAAAGCAAGCTAAACTTGTGAACAATCTAAAATCATAACAAATCAAATAATTCTTGCAAAAATTACAACCAAGAACTGACATTAGAAGTTAGAACAGAAGAGAGAGGAAAAAAGGAAAAGAAGTCTAGAGGTAACCAAATATATAATGCCACATGACAAAAGATAAAGAACAAGAAAGAACAGCAACAAAAGGAATTAGAGCATCACAAAATGGCTCATAGCACACACAAAACACAAATTTAACACATTAAATTGGCCTCTTTCTATTCCTCTCCAGTTTTTATGCCTATAAACAAATCTGTATACCACGAAACAGTTTGAAAGAAAATTTACCTCAAGTTGGTTTAACATGTCAATAGCAGCATCTATGTCACCTTTGTTAGCCATATAGACACCAGTGAGGGACTCATCAGATATGCCAGGAAAATTGATCCGAAGATATTCCAAGTCCATTTCAAATTCTTCATCCACATTCTGCTTCCCTGTCATCTCATATGAATTCTGTGATGACGAGCCATAAGAACCATACCCAGACTGACTCTTCAGCATAGACATTTCAGGAACAGAAATCGGTCCTTTATCATTTTGCCTAATCTGTGCATTATGCTTGGCAGACCCATACCACACATTTGGATTCCCACCCTGCACAGTCCATCCTGGATTTTCAATTCTATCAGCTGAATCCCTTTTAGACAGAGGAATATACGCTGCTGCATATGGGTTCAAAGTAGAGAATCCTCCGGGCTTCATTTCCTTAGTTGAGTATGCAAATCACACCTGTTCATAACAACAAATAAAAAAACCCGCCATTATCAAGAAATTACTGCTTGATTCAAAACGTAAAAAAAATCAAACAAAGCCCTTACCGTCAAATACGGTACATCACAAAAAAAGAGCTCATAAAATCTTTCCATAAAGAAATAAAACAAAACAAGAAGGATCTCGTTCAAAAAAATAAATAAAATAAAAATTAAGGATCACAACGACAATTAAAATAGATAACTAACACAACCATACCTAATCAATTCTTCTTGAATAAGCGAATTTCAACTACTTTTTACCTAAATCAATTAAATAAAAAAATAAATACAAATAAAACATCTACACAAATAAAAATACCTTTAGAAATAAATAAAAAAATCAAAATTAAGAAAGAACAAAACTAAGCGGAGTTCAGCAAGAAAAATATCGAATTGATGATCTTGATGTCAACCACAATGATTAAGGAGATATTTTTTAGATAGTTTACCTGGAATAATCGATCGCGGAAGCAAAATTGGAAAGTATCTTGGAAGCAAAGAAACCCTAATTTTTTGTTTTGAGATGAAAGAGAAAGAGAGAAATGATTGAGAGAAGAATCAGCGAGCTCCTTCTTAATAAAGGTTTTAATTTTTTCAGATACTGCCGTTATAGATGACATTTTGAGGTCCGTTTAGCTTCCGTTATTTTGTAACCGTTGCAAGGTTTATACCTTTTAAACGCCATCAGTTGTTTAGCGGCAGAGAGGAAAGGGTGTCGTTTTATCGAGTAAATTAGCTAAATGAAGAGCGCTTTGATTGGTTAATAGTAATTCAGTGTTTCGCCACTTAATTTAGGGCTAACTACGAATTGATTACTAAAGTATTGGATGTATCTCAATTGAATCCTTAAAACTAAAAATTAGTTGTCTTTTACCTTTTAACTATCACTAGCCTGCCAATCAAATCCATTGTTTATATTCCGTCAATTTACTCTCAATCTATTTCAAATGCTAATGTGATTAAATCTCCTATTTGTAGATAATTTACGCATTGAAAATCTTGGAACAAATATTAAATTAGAATAATCTTCGTAATATAATCTTTAACGATGCTATAGACTTTGGGTTTAAAAGAACTTAGAGTTAAAAAATATTTACTTATTTTTAGCATTTTTATCAAAAAAATAATATGATATATTTTTATCTAAACTTGATAAACCAATATAGAACCCATCATTTATTTTTATTTTTATTTACTCTTTCTTTTTTCGTTTATCTGCTTCAACATAAAATTAAAAATAAAAAAAATATTTTTTGAATGATAGAGAATACTAAAGAACTTTAAAGAATACTTTTTACCACAAAAATATTTGGATTTCAATGAGATTATATGCAATTATATGTTGGGTTCATGAAATCTGTGATTTTTCCTAGCATTATAACATCTTGAGGACTAGATTGTCATTTCAGTAATAGTTGGGTTTTAAAATTGCGCACTTTTATAGTTTCTATACTGAAAAGTATTTTTCACAATTGGAGGACTGGTTTACAGTTAACTTTCCAGTTTATAAAGAGGAAACTGAATTGTGAAGTGGATGAGGTAAGCTCATAACAGTGGGAAGAAGGAAGCGACCACGGCAATGGCAATGGCTCTTCTTTGTTCTCCTTCACACTTCACAACCCATCACCACAATCCTTTCTTTAGGTACTGTTCTCAATTCTACACCATCCATGTCTTTTTCTTTGGTTCTTTAACATGGGCTATGCTTTGATGTGGTTTTCATTTCAGGAACCAAAGTAGAATCTTGTTAAGCCAGAAGAAATGTAAATTAAAAGAGAAGATTATGGCATGTTCATGTGCTTGTTCTTCTTCAGATCCCAGCTTACAAAATGGGTTTTGTAGAAGGGACTTGGTGCTTTTTGGTCTCTCTTCTTCAATATCCATTGCCTTCCCATCTTCAGGTGAGCTTGAGCTTCAATGAAACCTTAATCTTTTTGTTTGAGATTATTGATTTTATGATTTGAGTGGTGTAGAAAGAGCTGATACACTGCCTTTCTTGTTGTGCTTGCTTTGGACTTGTGAGACATATATAATACCTTGAAAGTGCTTGAATTTCACTGATTTTTCTAGTTCTTTATAGAGATACTTGCTGAGGAAGATCTGAAAATGGCTTCAGTGGTTGATGAAATAAACGCCTATACTTATTCATATCCAGCGGAATTGCCATCAAAGAAGTTCCTCTTCAAATGGTAGGTGTTTGAATCCAAGTGCTATTCAGTATAGTCTGAAGCAGTGCATTAGGTCTGCGTGTTGTTTAATATGTATTCTTTTACCTGTGTGTTTTCACTGCAATTCCAAGTGAAGAAGTATTTTTTCATGAATTGGATGATTATGTTGCTGGAGGCAAATGTGAATTGGAATATATTAATAAAGGATTTGAGCATCCATAGACATTCATATACCTGAAAAAATTGGACTATCTAGAAAAATGTTCCCCGGCGAACGGTTTTGCTACCAAGTTCACTCTGAGAGGGAGCCATTTTAATTGGGTTTCTCTCTTTAACAGTAATTCCATAATTCAAATGTGTTCGAAATGTTGATAAGTCTTACGACTACATTTATTTGGTGTTCTGTCTGCAATTTTGCTTCTCTTTATTGCTATGGTGTGTCCTTGGAAATTATGGGAACATAACTTTATTAGTGATTTGCTTATTAAAGGGTGGAATCCAGAAAACCTGAACGCTACTCATCAGCTGCACCACTGTCCCGTAAGTTCAGTTAATTTGCTATATGAGGGATGAGAGAACATGAACTATTACATGCCCTTTTAAAAAACACATGTATTCGTGCTTATATTGTTTTGAACTTGATACAGCTGATGCACGCCTGCGCATTGTGTCCGAGCGCGTTGACATCATTGATAACCTCATCCTCTCTGTTTCGGTAATAATTCCATTTGACCTTATTCTAGCTAGATGCAATGTCTGATGAGGTTGTTTTTTTCAAGGATTATGATTTTATTACTTTGATTCAGATAGGTCCTCCAAATCTTCAGTTTGTAAAATCTAAAGACAAGAGTACCTGGGCTGCAAAAGATGTTGCTGATTCTGTTTTGTCAGACAAGTCTTCACTGGTAAAATGTCTTAGCATCTCTTACTACAATTTAAGAGGCCCTCAGTTTGACAAACATATCTGATGGATTTTCCGGAGCACTGTGACAAAAACAGAATAGGTGCAGAATTAAAACATAAGTTTGAATCTTATATTAAATAATAATTTTTTCTTATAATATGAAGCATCTTCTCAAATCTCACACAAGACCTACATTTGTGCGAAACTGAGTTCTACAAAATAATTTCCATTGTCCTAGCAACCTTAGAAATTCATTGCACTGCAAACATGGGTCCGTGGATGTTTTTGCAGAAAACAAATGGCAAAAAATTGTATCTGTAGAGGTTTGTCGGATCATAGATGATAGAGCCAACAAAAGATTTCTGTTGAATCCTATAGAGAGGCTTTCTTGGTGAACAGGGTTGTTATCTGAGAAGCCTTGTCATCCTGGACGGGACTGGCCATGACCTCTCTTTGTGCTTCTTGGACTCCATTTCTTCTGAAAGCTCAACTCCTTGAATGAAGTAGTGCTGGTTTAACATGCTTCATTATTTCTTTTGCAGCGAGTCACTTCAACTCAACGTTTGTCTGAGAGTTCAATTCTTGATGCGCATGCTAATGAAGTAAATTTTGAAACCTTTTTGTATTTTGTAGAATTCCATATTGGGAATGCTACATACAGAAACATATATTCCTGTATTTCCATTTATGTTTTATCTTGTATAGCTGCACGAGTTATGTGGCATTTTTTTTCCAGATTGATGGTGAGCCGTACTGGTTTTATGAATATATTGTACGCAAGTCACCCACCAAAAATGTAAGTTCTCCCTTCCTTAGCAGGATTCTTTTGAAAGATCTGCTACAGCTCTCTGTTGTTGATAGTTTGCATGGGAATTTGTAGGCTCAAGAATCAAATCTTTTCCGACGCTACATTGCTTCAACAGCTGAACGAGATGGTAGGGAGCCTTTTTTTTTAAAAGCAAACAGTTGCATGAAAATATATTCCAATAGTAGTTTCTTTTCTCCGCTCAATAACACTAAATGTCAACTGATGACTATTCACCAGGAGAAACTGTATCCACGTCATTTCTTCTTCTTGTTTGAAATCTTGAGTATATTTCGTGGTTCTACTTTTTTTCCGAACTGACAGTTCAACTCAATTGCAGGGTATTTGTACTCTCTAAGTGCTTCAACTCTAAGCAAGCAGTGGGACAAGGTATACAGCTCTCTTGTGTCTGTATTGAGTTGAACTCGTCATTCTGCAGATACATGCCTGTATTGGTTTATTCATTGAATTAAGCCTAAACAAGATATCATTTCCTGTGCTGCAGATGGGGCCTTACTTGGAAAAAACTGTGGCCTCGTTCCGCCTTCTCCCTCCCACAGGGGACTATGTACCTCCATACAAGGATCCATGGAGATTTTGGTGACAAGCTTTCATCTTATTCATTTATAATATCTCACTCCTTTTTCTTGTCAATTCAATAAGTGTAAAGTTTCAGGGAAAATTTAGTCATCTGTATTATTCTTTCGTTGCATGATTTTGTTGAATTCATAATCACAAACTGGGTTTTGTTATCTCTGTGGGATTAATGTCACCGAACTAAATAGGTTCCTCTGTCCCGGGAGGAATGATTATGTGACATTCAGTCGGATGCTATACTAGAGGTTGCAATTAATAAGCATCGTAAAACACCAGGGAATTTCATCAGGGGGAGGGGGGGG
>Ga0307511_10003401_pt1 | contig 16362 bp, 15 predicted proteins | sample 13_EM_MG_FD_200266 | JGI IMG/M metagenome (GOLD analysis project Ga0307511, IMG submission 200266) | Populus trichocarpa ectomycorrhiza microbial communities from riparian zone in the Pacific Northwest, United States - 13_EM | ecosystem: Host-associated > Plants > Roots > Unclassified | place... | reverse complement strand
ATAACTAACTATTCTCTATTTTCTTAATCTACTAATAAATTAATCCTTTTAACTCACTTTACTTTTCCAGTTTATTTTTTTTAAAAATAAAAAATAGAGAATATGAAAAGATTGACGAGAAAAAAATATTTTTAAAGTAAAAAAAAATCGATTATCAATAAATTAAATAATTACTTTTAAAACTAAAAAAATATTTAATTTATTTTAAAAACTAAATGGACCGGTATGTAATTCATAATACTAATTATGAGATCATCCTTTCAAGTTTGTACTCGTGTACATATTGTCGATCCTTCCACCTAATCGTTTTCCTTTTCGACAAATGGAAAAAAAACGTGTCAGCCAGGCAGAGAGAGTACCAAAAGTTAACATAAACTAGAGACTTGTATGCGTAACAGAAGGCAGGCAAAGCAAGCGACGAATATCACTCCATTTTCCTTTCTTCTTCATCGTCCCCAGTTTCTTAGACTCATAAACAAGTCCTGTTGTATGCTCTCATCCCCTCTCCTCTCCTCTCCTCTCCTCTTCACCATTTAAATCTCCCTCTCCAGTCTGTTTGTCATTGACTGTTTAACTTAATAATCTTAATCTCATGAAATATTGACAAATGGTGATGAGAAGGAGAAAGGAGAAATAATAGAAAGTAGAGATTGAAAGGTGACAGGACAGTGACAATAATAAAGAAAGAACCAAAACTGATTCTAAAAAACGGAAATGCGAATGCTTTGTGATGTGTGTGAAAGCGCAGCTGCGATTCTTTTCTGTGCTGCTGATGAAGCCGCGCTTTGCCGCTCCTGCGACGAGAAGGTAAATCAATCACTTTCTCCTTTTTCCATTTTTTTTCCGTTAATTGTGTTTATTTCTCTGCTTGAGAATTATATTAATTGTATTGTTTAAGTGAACAATTTAAGCGCTAAGGTAATAATATAGCTCTGTATGTGATAAATCGAGACGGGCTTCATTGGATTTGTAAAAAAAATATTTCTTTTCTTTTCTTTTTTTGATATTGGAAGTGTGAAAATTGTTATTTCCTTGTTAAGCCTATAAAGTGACGATCTTTTACTGTGAAATATCAAGCTTGATAGTTTTTTTGATGATGGTTCAAGTATTGGTCTTTTTAAGCAAGCATGATCGAATTTGTCATGTTTAAGCAAATGGGTTTATGTTTTTTGTGCTGGAATTGCAGGTTCATATGTGTAACAAGCTAGCTAGTCGGCATGTACGAGTAGGACTTGCAGATCCTAGTGATGTTCCACAGTGTGACATATGTGAAAAGGCACCAGGTATACGCAGGCCTGTCTTTGCTGACATATTTTTTTTTTCACGGGACATGAATTTTTGAAGTTTTTTATTTTTCCCTTGGCTTGAAATGTATATGTAGCTTTCTTTTACTGCGAGATAGATGGCAGTTCGCTCTGCTTGCAATGTGATATGATAGTGCATGTTGGTGGTAAAAGAACCCATGGGAGATATCTCCTGTTGAGGCAGAGAGTTGAGGTTTGTCTCTCGGGATTGAAGTGTTTTGAGTTTTGTATCAAATACGTAACGTAAGAAGCTTTCTGAATTAACATGCTTTGTTTGATTGTCTTATTTAGTTTCCAGGGGATAAACCTGGCTGTACAGAGGAACAAGGACAGCAACCGCTTGATGATAATGAAACAAGAAGGGACCAAAATCAGCCGCCTAAGCTCACAGCTAGAGAAAATCAACAGAACCACAGGGCCTCTCCAGTTCCAATGGTAGAGAATAACACTGATAGTGACGGGAAAATGGACAACAAATTGATTGATCTTAATGCCAGGCCTCAGCGTGTACATGGGAAAAATCCAACTAACCAGGTATTGACTTTTTCCAACACTAATCATGCTTTCTATTTACAGGTTGATATTTCTTTGAACCACATGCACATGCATTGCAATTTTTTATGCTTTAATTTTAACCTCAACAAAATTGTGCCCGTCTTCTGTTTAGGAAAACCATGAATCCTCTAGTTTGGCTCCTTTTGGATTCTTTAAAGGGGAGCCACAAAAGTAAGCAAGGTATGATCTGCATTTAGTAAGCCTAACTCGTGTTTTCTTTTCTCCATTTATTGTTTCATAAAGTTGACATTATGGATGGTTGTGCGGGAAGCTTCAAGTTTCCATTGAAGTCGATTTTCTTAAACTAGCTCTTGGATGACTTCTACATGCAAATATGCATAGGACTCTAAATTCCGCTGCTTGTAAGATGGTGAATGTAATCTTCTTTTATTCAAACTGTGGTTTAAATATGTAGCTATATGGATCTGAAATGAAGATAAACAAATGTTGTCATGGCCTTTTACCGTGTTCCATGTTTGTAAGGGCATAACAAACTGTGGTTTAAATATATAGCTATATGGATTCTCAAAAGAACAAAAAGGGCACATCTGTTATTGAGATGGAGCCTAGCTGAAATTTACTATACTATTTTGGTTTTCAAAATTTCGCTTTAGCTGCTAACTTACGAGATACCATTTGAGGGCATGTCAATCCTAATGTACACAAAGCGGCTGTATATGCAGTTATTTGAGGGGGCAGTCTTCGTGTTGCATGATCGATTGTTTGAAATAGCAGGTGAAAACAGTGGAACGAAGAGGTTAAGGTAGCTGTTCCATTAGCCATCTATCACGTTTGCCATCAGGCTCCATCTTTGTTTTTGACCAATTGTAATCGGAGGATAACATAGAAGCTCGAAATCTTTGAAAAAGAACAGATTCGCCCAAAAATGGCTTCTCATACTGGGCAGATAAGTTAGCTGCTTTGCTGATAACCATATATTATGTCAGATTTCAGAAGGATGCTTGTAATTGAACAGGAAAATTCTCTAGGGGGCGCAGTTGTGATGTTTTAATGGCCCTTTGTGAAGTCAAAATTTAATGCTCTTCATGCCACACATTATTAAAGGATTAATAGCATTTTACTGGCTATTAATGGACGTGCCAGCATTTCACATTTTCAATGATGGAGTGGACATATCTTTTTGGTTGCTGGCTCTCGTTGATACGCTCAGACATACTGAGTATGGCCATGTAGTTTGGCCTTGTTGACTTGCAGATTGGTCCATGCAGTGTGGGGTTGGTACTTATTTGCTGATCATAGTTACGGGTATTGCGGGCAGAACTTGGAAATCATGGAATTTTCATGTTTCTTTTACCCTCGTGTGCATTTGTTCATAGTGAGGATAGGTCTAAAGCCAGGCCATGTGCAGCTAGTGCTTTCAGAAAGGGACATCCAGGTTTTTCCTTTAATGTAAGTGGTTACTTTGCAAATGTCTGTCATTCACTTGTCTCAGTTTCTGGATATCCCCAACTTACAGAACAAGTGTTGTTCTATTTGTCCTAACAAGCATCGGCATGCATTCGTTGCCTTGTTTTTTTGTCAGATTAAGGTGCTGCAAATGCTAGGTAGTCTATCTATTGTTCAGCAGGAACGGTCGACAGATGCTTATAAGCCTTTGGAGACTGGGCTGGCGTGCCTTTACATTGTTTGCCAGAGTCTGTAAATTATGGCATATAGAAGTTGCAGTTGAAACCCAGAGGGACCTTATATTCTTATTTGTGGAAAAGCAGAATGCTACCTGATACGAGAGCCCAGGCAGATGGACTATTGCATTATCAAGGCCTTTATTTTTCCATTTGATTTTCAAGATGATTTGATCCAAGTGACTGCAAGCCAAATCCTTTGAAGTGATCACAAGTAAGACTGATGGATTATGCTAGTTTTGAAGGGAGCTTAAGCAGGCTGTCAGTCTAGAGAGGCTATAGAAGTGTAGGGAAATGGTGTTTAGCCATCACTGGATGCTTTGCGTGAGAGATTGCGTTGCAGATCAAAGTCTCTAAATTTGGAAACGAGTTGCCATCTTCTACATGCCTGCCGTAGTTCTAGAATGTCCATCTCTGTTTTAACCGTTGTCAAATTAGCGAGGACGGAACTGTATTGGTTTGTCTAAAATGAAAGCAAGTTTACTCTCGTTCTTGATTTTCTCTGGATTTTGAGAATTTATTTAACTATTTTGAATGCATTACATCTATGTAGAGGTCACTGAACTTATTTTTCATTGACGCACAAACTTGCCTGGGGACACCCTTTACAATCAAATGAGAAAAAAATACAATCATTGTTGATATGAGTACAAGTTCTTGTGCATAAAAATACAGGCCAATGAATGATTGTGCTTATTAGTTAATCTCCCAATTGATTTTTCTTTTTTTGAAAAATCATTATGGAAAAGATTATCTATAATTATAAATTTCAACTATAATTGTTTCTTTGAAAAAAAATGATCATTAAATATCCTTAAATGATTTTGAAAAAGGAAAAAAAATGTCATCAAAACATATTTCAAATATAATTTGGACTCAGGGCAATGAGTTGCAGGGATAAAAATAAATAAATTTAACTTTACCAAAAACCTGATGTCTCGTCTTCAAAGTCTTATCTCCTAGTGCCCAGTCTCCATAATTTCATTCTCTCATGTCCAGTAACCCAAGCTGCTATGTTCCTGTTGGATTTTGGTGGGGCAGTTCCAAATTCTTTTTCATTTTTCTTTTCTTTTCCGCGGTTTTTGTCACGGCTCAAATCAGCTGAGAAGGGAAAGGGAACTATTACAGGAGACGGAGATGACAGATGGAAGACTTGAAGATTTAAAACAGAGAAGAACGTTGTATGAAACGCCACGTTTCATTTATCCTCCAATGCACACCGTTTCAATCAATGACTCCCCTTGCTCTACGCTGCGTTTTGATTTAGCTAAGGTCTCTCTATCTTTCAGAAAAGGGTGTTGTATTTAACCTAATGCTGTATCAGAATGAATATTATGATGACGACGACGACGAAGAAGAAAGAATTACAAGGAGGAGGTTTGCTCATCACACCTCTTGTCCTTCCAGAATCTCTCTGTTAACTAGTGAGCCTGTATGTATGATAGCTCCTCCTAGTTTGTAACGTTAAAGCATCAAACTGAAGCATATTTTTTAGTTTAATATAGATGTCCAGATCAGTTTGCGCACACCTTGATTAATTCTACGAATCCTGAAATTAACAACCATATAAGCCTCTCCAATGGGCATCTAAAACATATTAAATATTAGAATAAACACATAGTTTAGTGGGCCGGCCGAAATCTGTTGGGCTCCCTTGATGAAACAACCTTAAGGATACTGTGGCTTACCGTAATAGAAACTTTTTATCTGCCGCATAGACCTGTTTTCACGCGTTGAAACCCAAAAAAAAAAAAGATAACTAATTCCTCACTTTACAAGTTAAAAGTAACAAACTATGCATCTTCAAAGACTGCAGGGACAAGTGGGGATGCACTTCCACTCTAACTGAAGACCTGTTCTAAAATTACGAGCTTGAAAGACAAAATGGGTTGAATAGGTGCCTGGCGAATTTTGTAGGAATTGTTTTTTAAATTATTTTTTATTTAAAAATATATTAAAATAATAATATTTTTTTATTTTTAATATCAATATATCAAAACAATAAAAAAATTTAATTTGAAGTAACAAAAAATAAAAATAAAAATAAAAAACACGCGCAATGCTAAACGGTACCTTTGTCATCTGTTGTAGTCTGAAGGCGTCACAATTGTTGTAACTCACAAATTACAGTGCCTCGGAATTGGTGAAGAATGCTATGCTCAAGGTTATCATGAGTTGAAGCTGCAGGGGGGGGGGGGGGGGGTCATTGAATTTTAATTTATGCGTATTATGACAAAAATCACATTTGTGCAAGTTTAGCTAGTATGGCCATGTCTAATATCTTAACATCAAGAGTGTCCTCCAACTTTACAATTCCATCAGTGCCATCCACACCAATTAACTTGCCAGTAACACCACGATGTGCACCACCCAAGATCTTGATCTTGTCTGATTTCCTAGGCACTACTATCTCAATTTCACTAGGAAGAGCAGTTAATGTCTCGCCGTTGCCATTTGCCCCAAGGGCTATTTTACAAGAGCCATCCTGGTCCCAAGAACACCAGCATTAGTATAGCAGCTGCATGAATCAATTCAGACAAAAATTCTACTCTGTTCCCTCTTCCCTCTTACTAATGACAATTCTACTTTGTATTCCTTCCATATAAACTGGTGCAACTTCATCAAAAAAATAATTAAGGAACTTGCCGTTATCAGCAGAGAGATGCAAATGAAAACTTTTCCCAAATTGCTTTGGAAAGACATACCTGAAGCACCTCCCTGATGATACCAACAGTCGGTTCATCTGTGGTCCTGTGTACGTTCACCAATATGTCGGGTATGAACCATGGTCCTTCACCATCTCCACCTGTAACGAATGGTTTTTTAATACCAACCCTAGATATTGTAAAGATCACAATAGGCATGACAGCACAAATATTTTGTAGAAAGCTGATCAAACTCCATGCATCTTATCTATTTAAATGTTCTGCCCATTCAGAGAAGCTTCAACATGAAGATTAAATTCTAACTTCTAAACCAAACCACTGAAAAACAGAAGGAACAGAAAAGAAAATTCATGAAGCACCATTTCATTTTCTGGAATTGAAAAGGGGCAAACAATATATGTACTCCTGAAATATCTATTTCATGAAGAAAACAGAATTAATTTTCTTCTTTTAATATCTCCCAGCCTCACCATACAAATACTTGATTCAATGTGAAAACTGGATTCACATAATCACATGACACATACAAACCAAAAACTGAACCATGAAAAGAGACATACTAGATATATTTTATTTTATATAAACTAATAAATATCAGCAGGTCCAACACATTAAGTATGACTAATGGCAAAATAAGAAAGTGCAGAACAAACCTATAACAGGAGACATCATATCAAGACCATTAGTTCCAGGTGTCATTAGTTGCCCTCCAGGAGTGCCAGGGAGGTAGGATGCTGAGCCAGGTGTCATAGGCTGGCCGCCAGGAGTTGATGGCAGGTATGGGCTTGGAGCATTGGCTATAAGAGGTGCACAAAGTTAGCTACAGAATCAAATAAACGCTGAAAGTATCATGTGAAACTGAAAGAGAAACTACCATAGGCAGAACTGCTATCTCTTGGTGTTCCAGCTTCACTATAATTACCACCAGGAGTGCTAGCCCAGCCTGAACCAGGAGTTGGAGCTTCATATGTTCCAGAGGGAGGGCTTCCTGGCTGGAAAAAGAACAATTTATTTATTATAACATAGAATAACTTGTACTATTTATAGGGTCAAAGTATACAAGTTCTTCACCTGATACTGCGGACTGGTTCCCCAAGACCCAGGATTCCCATCTTCCCAATTATCCCTGCATTTTTGTGGATACAGTTCCAATGACCATTTATCAGTTACAATGCATAAAAGTGACATGGTCAAAAGTTGATTATATTTGTCGGATGATACTTTCATTAAACTTATGTCAGAGTGTCAAAATACAGGAAATGCAGGACACTTTTCATTTTAGTATCAGATATACCAGAAAACAGGATTATGCAATGCGAAACATATGTTCTAATTTGGCAATGTTGGTTATGAAAAATTGAAAAGAACAGATTGGTGGGCGGAGGAAAAAAAGGAGAGATTAGACCAAACCACAAAGCAAGATAAATATTGATCCTTAAGCACTACTAAAATCTGCTTAATTTCATCATACTAAAGTTATCCATCATGACAGAAAAATCACAAATAGGAATAAAACTATGTAAAACGATGTAGTAGGCCTCCAACAGTTTTAAATTAAGCAAAAGAAAATAACTTGTTAATAACAAAAGCAAGAGTGTTAATTTAAAGACAACAAAAGGAAATGAATTGTCTAATTCTAAAAAGCAAAATGGGACAGATGAATGACATAGAAATAATTTTAAGGGATATGGTTATAATTCATGATCAATCTGGTGAGATAATAGGCCGCATAGATGGGGAAGTAACTATTAAAGATGCAAAGAAATTATTGCAAACGGGTAAGTAACTTTTAGAGATGCAGTGTTAAATGCCTCTTATTTCTAGTTTGTCCTTGAATCGTTATTTTGACTATTTAGGTGAAACAACATTATTAAGACCAATTCATTAAGGATTAAGGAACCAAGATAACTTTCTATATTAGTACATGACTATTGATACAACTACTACACATTCCTCTAGGCATGTGCAAATTTTAAATTGATATTTATGCAAAAGAGGAAAAACTGCTGAATCTTCAAATCCAACCCATTCACTGTTTCTGCTGCAACTGCCATTTTACCAGTTTCTCTTTCTCCATTTTATTTCCTATGAAGTTGTGTCCACCAATTGAAGGTCATATTTTAGACAGCTTGTAGTTAAGCAAAACGGTATCATCAGCAGTTCTAATAAGCAAGTAAATATGCCCGTGACAGGGGATGGCTAAAACTAAATGAAACCAAAAATTCTTAAAAGTGATACTATCAATCAAAATATTCAACAGAGAGGATTCAGGATAGATATCTAAATAGGAAAAGCATTAGTATTAACAAAAATCATGGTCAAACCTCAGAGGACTCATTGGTGCATAAGGATTCCAGGCCCGATCACGCATAGGTGTCCTCATGCCATCATGAATAGGTGTCGCTGCAAACATGAGATATACATAAGTATATATACCAATCACTTCTATACCAAAATGATGATTGATCAAAGTATCCAAATCTGAATATACCAGAGTAGTGATCGATTAAAGCATCCAATATCTAAATAGACTCGCATACAAAGAACAAACCTCCAGCATCTCTCTTTGGTGTCATGTATGGACGCAATGGAGTCCGAGAAGGATGCATTGGGGTTTCACTTCCCATACCATATCGAAGTGTATCGCTGGTAAAACATGTGAAAAATAGTTAATCAGAAAGATAGAATCATAAAACCAGTTCAAACAATTTTCAGTGTGTGTATTTACCGGTATGGAGTTGAAACAACCACATTATCTGAGATGTGGCTCCGATCAACTGCACTTGAAACAGCATTCATTTTCCATAAAACAAACAGGAATACAAGGGGCTAGCTTTTCATTGTATGTAGATAGGTGAAGACTTGCCTGTAACAACTTTCATTTGTGATTCCAGTTCAACTCTAACAAGTTGACCTTTGATATCTACAACACGCCCACGGTAACCCTTGAAAGGACCCTGTCGTACCTTTATTGTCGTACCAACCAAAGCATCATGCCCTCCCCGTCCACCTCTATTTCTTCCTCCAGCTGCAGAATTCAATTAGCAGTTAATATTAGAACTCGACTTGAGAAAAATATGACACCATTGTAACAAAAATGTCCTTTCCTTTCTTGGGTAAATAACAATTAAGGAAGCCCAATTATGATAAAATTTATTTAAAGAAAAGAGTTGTCACTTTAAAAAACTTACACTCAAATGGAGGACCTCCTCTAGAAAATCTCTTTGGTGACGGGGGTACTCGGGGAGGAGTTTTAAAACTGCTCAATCTTGAATAGGAATCACCCTGAAAATTTAATAATGAGTGAGAAAAGGGACAGTTTGGTTTAAATTATTTCTGCTGATTTGATCTGAAATTGATATAGTCAGTTTTCACTTTAAAAATCATGTCCTGCTAACCTCGATAGGTTACTAACAAATAATGATTGTAAAATATTTTAACAAAAATAAAATAAAATTAAGCAACATGATATATCTGGCAATAGCTTCTCTAAGTAATTAATTACAAAGATATAAAAACAAATCTGCTATAAAAAAAGTGAAAGTGACTATCAATCATCTTTTTAAGCTCCTATTCAGTTAGCAATTATCAACAACTTTTGATAATTATGAACACCAATCCACTTCAAACCAAACACACCTGAAAAAAGCCTGGATAATTAGAATTAAAAGCTGCATGCACAAAAAACTCAGCTAAAACAGAAATTTTATTCCTAAAATAAGACAGAAATGCTTACATTTCTATCTCCATTGGAACGTGATCCTCCAACAACCACACAGGAATGGGATTTAGCACAAATAAACCCAGCATGCTCAAGGTGATGCCGATCATAGATGAACAGAACTCCTCTATATATGTGTTCTACAGGACCTTGTTTTCCCTAACAAGACAATAGGGGAGCTGTAACCAATGAACATGTGGTAGTAAGATAGATCATGCAGTGGCTGGGAATCTTACTTTGCAAGGACCATCAATGATCCTAACAACATCTTTCACAGATACAGTGTTCTTGTACCGATCTTGGACATTGGTTTTCTTCTCAATTTTGCATTTGATCTCTCTCAGTCTAACAAGTGCAACATCAGGTCTCTCTGGAACTCCCTTGAGAACCTGGAGAAAAAGGATGGATCTTGAGCCAAACTAGGTGACAGGTAAACCTAGCAATGTAGGCAGTTCAGTGAAGACTAACCTGAAAGGCTTCACTTTCTACACGAATAATTAAACCGAAGCTCATATTACTGCAATAAACACCAAAGAACAAATAAGGCCTCAAATGATAAGGACAAAAGGATAACATTTTTAAGCAAACAAGCTTACTCCAACAGCACAAGATCGTGAAGCTCATAGCCCCCAATGTTGGTAGCTCCTGTAGTTACCTCAGAACTTTCCACAACATCATCAGCAAATACACGGATCTGAAGACAACAGATATCGACATTGGCTCCACACAATAGTTTCCTTGTCAAGCAATAACTAAAGCAGAGAATTAATTTATGCAGCAAAAGCATCACTCACATGTTCCTTTGTTGTATCAGACAGAATAATGAGCACATGCTGCTCAACCTTAACAACCATGCCAGTTGCACCTTCATGTGTGCCTGAGACAACCTTCACGTGATTGCCAGGTTCAAAATACTTGCACAATTCCTTTTCATTTACTGCAAGTGTTTTCTGCCAATAAATAGTTTTGAATACCAATAAATGAAAGGATGAGACAATAAGCAAATTCAACCTATTCTTAACAACATACAAGGACAAATGATTATTTTAAATTTACCAACAAATTCTTACCGGAAGACCCTTCATTTCAGGTCTAATATGTACATTTTCTTCATCAACTTTCTCAACCCATCCCTTTAGATTTTTCAGATCTCCCTTGACAACAATAACTGCATCACCCTTCATAAAATGGCCCTTCTTTCTGTTTGCAAACAAGGTTGACAAACTGGCAATATCACCATCTCCATTCTCTCCAGGTGTACGAAACTTCTCAAGCTCATCAAATGATGGCTTAATGTTCTGAGCACTAATTGACTTCATTGATACAGTTTTATACAAGAAACCATCTTTAAAAAGCATCCCGCCAATATTTTCAAAATAATCACCGGTCATTGGATCTCTTCTGCGTTCTACACGAATATGTAATTCCCTGAAAATTTACAGGGCCAACAAATAATCATATAATAAACAAAAAGATTCAGTACTATTGATATTTGAATGCAAAAGAAGCAATCGGTATTTACCTAGCTTCTTCAACATTCATAAAACGTGGAGGAGGTACAAATGCCTTCTTTTTTGGCGCTTCTCTGCCTTCCTGGGGAAAAAGGGGTAACAAAATCCATCTTCTATTATGAAAGTGCACTAACACAATTAAGTTCCACACCATCTCATGCATCGGCAAAGTAATATTGATGATAAAAAAGGGAATGCCTAGTGCATCTATATGAGGTCACCAATTTGATGAGACATGACCTTGAACAAGACAATTTTCTCAGTCGAATATGTCTACTATCAACCAAACAAAGGGCAATAATGGAAGTGAAAACTTACCAGTTTGTTTGCAAGAGCCTGCAAGTCAATCCTTGGAATTAACTTTACTGTAACTCTCTGCCGGACATTATCTACATCTACAACCTTCAAAATAAGAGAACGAAAAATCAGCAAGGAAAAACTGAGAACAAGAATGTGAATAGGAACAGAAGTTATAAAACATACTTTGGCAAGGTCCCCTTTGTAATTCCCAATCTTCATTCTGACCCAGGTGTCCCTTGAAAGATCAATCACTTTGCTTTCAACTGAAAGAACATCAGTCATTTCTTTGATTGGAACAAGCATGATTTTCTGCCCAAAAATATTGCGCAAGCCTTTACAAGCCTGAAGCAGAAGCAAATCAATAGATCACATATTCCATCCGTCACAGCTGTAAGCATGAAAACGCAAAAAGTTGAGTGATTCAGTAATCACTGGAAAGCCCCAAAGCAGAAGGATACCTCTCTCACATGGGCTTCTTTGTCTGCTTCAATATATATATAGTTTTTAAGATGATCAAGAGCAATAGCAGACCGAATTTGCAACTCCGATCCTTTATCAATGTATTTTTGCATTAAACAAACAGCCGTCTCCCGTTCACGGCCAATCTGATGAATATTAAAGAACAATTAAATAAGTACATGAATACATCTAGTACCACAAATAAGAAAACCACGCCCATTGACGAATGATAAACATACCGCACACTTAACCATCCATAATTTCGGATCCCGAACAGATGGCAAAAGAGCTTGTTGCTCCACTTCCGTAGTCTCTTCATCATATTCTGAGTGCATTGACTTTGCATATCTTGCTTGAATACTTCTCTCAAGTGCTTCAACATCTTCTTGATCCTCTTCTGCAGGCAGTAACGGCCTACGATGCATCCTTCTACCACTACCCTCATCAGGTAAATCAGCTCCGTGATCGTCAACTATAAAATCTGCATTTACAAAAGCACAATTAAGAGCATTGAATTCATCACCATTACTAAAAAAAAGGACTTAAAATTTAAACAAACATACCGTCCTCGCCATCATCTTCATCCTCCTCGTCATCACTGGCAACTTGAGCAATATCATCAAAAAACTCTGAGCCACGCCGCTTCTTCCCCTTCTGCTTCCTACCACCACCACCTCCTCCACCACCACCACCACCACCATAATCCTCATCATCCTCATCTTCCTCTTCCTCCTCCTCCTCCTCCGCAATATCATCAAAGAAATCTGATCTCCGTCTCTTCTTAATCGACGCTCCTATATCTTCCTCTTCTTCACCCTCATAATATTCCTCCTCTTCTTCATCCATTACTTGCTCTTCCTGCTCCTCATACTCTTCATCTTCAAGGTCGTCGTCTTCGTCTCTTCGACGAGACATGGTTAATTGAATTGACGGCTATAGTTGTAATCTGATCCAATAAATCGAAGCCAGCAGGCAACAGTTCATGCTAATTTCAAGAAAGAGAGAAAAAACAATAGGATAGAATCTTGTACCTGCTGAAAGTGAGAGGATTAGGGATTTTAAGATTTTCTAAGCTCAGTTCGATCAATCGGGGAGCAAGATACAGAGAGAGAGTGTGCTAACCCTAACAGAAACAAAGAAGAGAGGAAGACGTCGAGAGTTTTAGTGAATTTTTTTTTTTATCTGACAGGAAAAACGATATGTTGTTTGAAGTCGGATCCCCCGCCTGTTAGAGTTTGAAGCCGTCTTATCCATTGATGTACGGGTTTAAAGTTGGGACTTGGGATAGAAGGTACGGGTTTAAAGTTGGGTTAAGGAATAGTTGTTTTTTAAATATATTAAAATAATATGTTTTATTATTTTATAAAATTATTTTTAATATTAGTATATTAAAATATAAAAAATTTAATTTTAATCAAAAAAATTATTGAAAAAAATATTATTATGAATGTAGTTCACACTTGAAGCAAGCATATGCATGGCCATATATAAAAAAATTATTTTATATTTTTTAAAAAAATAAATAAATCTGTGTAAGAAAAATTAATATTCTATGCCATGTATAAATTTAGGTAACCTATATTAACACCACATACAATTCTATTTCTTCTAAATTATAAAATTTGTAACATCAAAAATATTTTAAAACTTATTTCCTAGTTTACAAGAGGAAAAATAAGGAAAGGTCTTTAGGAGATACTATGATAGGAAAATATTGATTTATAAAAGCACCATAAAATTAATTAAACAATTTAAGAATTTATATAATATTTTATTATTTTTTTTTAGGCAGGGTTTTAATTCCAATTAATCCAATAACAAATTTCCATAATTATCCATTTAACAAGGCATCGATTCCAAACCAGGAAACTAGTTTTACTAATTTTCCATTCTCATAGCATCAATCCTCCAACGAATAACTCATTCACAGGACACTAGTTTTATCATCAGGAAATTGGTCTAACCAATCTTTACATAATAAATTTGCAAAATAGAAATTCTGACATGCATTTTACAACAACCTTAATAACAAATTTATAAGAGACTTTTACAAAATAATCTAAGGTGTCGAGCACTTACCTGAAATATGTGCTCTACTAGTTGTTCCCTACTGCTGTTTGATGCCCACGATCTCACATGTATCAATAGGTACACTTTATTAATTTCAAGCCTTGTCCATGCATATACACACTTTACATTTTCATTCCCTTAATAATTCAACATTTTTAATCAAGAACAACTCCAAACAAGAGTTAACATTTTATAAATTTCAGGTGGTTCAACGTAATTGACTCAGAACACTGTTCAATATTGTGATTATAACTGGATTTATAGAACTTAATTTTATAAGTGGTTTCTTTATATAGAAAGCAAAAACATAAGTATAAAACTTTGATGAAGATGACTAAACTCAGTTTTTCCATCTATATGCCTAAACTCACAAATTAGAATAGTAAAAAAATTATCATGCTAATTTTAGTTTAGACCCTTCTTTGGTTTTTATCTTATATCTAACGTTTTCTCATTCTAATTTAAGCAAGGTTAGTTTTTTTGTTTTTTTAAAAGGTAGCATCAATGTATACAACTTTTATTAATGAAATTATCTCAAATTCCATCATCTTAGGGTTCTAATCTTAAAGAAGAAACAGATAGACAAACTGTCAAGTTTTTTATTTCTAAGTTTAACAAGTTTTTACTTGTTTCCCCATGTATTTTCCATTATTTTAAGCAATAATAACATATAATACCTTCATATATAATCATTTAACATAAATATTAAACTCATCAACCTTATCAAATCCATTCATTAAAATAAAAATTATCTCCACTAACTCATTTTTTTTATTCATCACATGTATCAAATATCATCAAAACACAATTTCATATTCAATTTCATAAACCATGAACCTCTACCAAATAGTCTAACAATTCAAGAAAAATACAAAACAAGTTAAAACAACTTATTAAGAGAATTCATTACCCCCTAAAAACAAGAAATTAAAGAAGAAATCCCAAGATGAATCAAATTTCTTTCACCCTACTTTTCTCTCCTTTGCCGCCCCTATCAAGGTTGAATCCCTTGGAGTTCTTTAATTTTTCTTGTGTAAATCTCCTCTTAACACCCTTTAATTCTATAATCTAACTTTTTTTTTGTTTTTAATGTGATTTTTGTAAGATTTCTAGCTCACTTTCTCCTCCCTCTTTTCTCTTTTTATAGCCGGCCATTTCTAGAGATTTCTAGACAATTCTTCTTTATTTATAACTATAACTTTCTTTATTTGCACCTTACCCCCACTTACTTTTTTTATTTACATATTAGTCCTTTATGTTTTCTTAATTTCCATATTAACCCCTCATATTCTCTCTTATTTTTTTTTACATTGACCCCAGTATGTCTTCTATTTATACATTGTCTCCAATATTTCTCTAACCATAATTACCACTTTAATTCATCCTTTTAATTTAATTTATTTTTTTTACTACTTCAATATAAGATTTTTATCCAAAGATTTACACATGGTGTCTTGGGCTCAGCTTATGGCTGAACCTAAGCGTATTGTGTCTGACAACTTGCTAAACCCATGAAGACTTGGGCTCATTTCATAGCTAAACCCAAACATATCGGTTTAAGCAGATTTCCAGACCCATATTTGATTGAGTTATCACCCTATTATGGATTTGGGCTATTTCAAAACATAAAAAATATTGAGTAAAAAAGACCACCTCATTAGTTTCAAACCAAGTGTTTTATGCATTTGATGCATAAGGACTTGAAAAGCCTCTTGGGAGACAACTGGTCAGGTTCGTCTTGTCTTCCCTTAAAAAGAGGTATTTAAAAAAACAGTTAGGGGGAGGTGAAATGATCTTTTTGAAAGGACCATTTGGTGACCTGCAACTAATATAATAGGTGTTTATCCTTCCTAGGTTTATAATATGAGGCCATATGTCCTTCATTCATTACTTGGAGTAGAAGGCGGTGATGTATATAAACCTTCTTCTTTTTAATTTTATTTTTGCCAAAAATTTCCTTCGCATTCTATGTATTAGAAACCTTATGTAGGATCAAGTTTCTTTGTGTTTTTTTTTTCCAGAAGAAGAGTCATCTTCTAGGTAAACACATAACACACCTTATCTTTTCTTTCTTATTTTAAATCATCTTAGGTTAAAAATGACTTCTTTAAAATGCAAAGAAATTTCATCTAC
>Ga0307511_10003399_pt1 | contig 16369 bp, 11 predicted proteins | sample 13_EM_MG_FD_200266 | JGI IMG/M metagenome (GOLD analysis project Ga0307511, IMG submission 200266) | Populus trichocarpa ectomycorrhiza microbial communities from riparian zone in the Pacific Northwest, United States - 13_EM | ecosystem: Host-associated > Plants > Roots > Unclassified | place... | reverse complement strand
GCGACTATAATTATCCTATAGAACCTCTCATTCTGTTATTCCGAAGCATACTATAAAGAATCTGCTGAACGCAATGAGCATGCCATACCTGGTTGCTACCGTGCATTAGGCTATAAGCGTGCTTTACCTAGTTAGGTATAGTAGTGTTGTTGATCATATTTCGCATGTGTTGTTTCACTATATTATGCACGTCCTCTATCTGATTTTGTAACATGTGGTTATAGCATTTATGAGATACTGGTTTGCTAAGCCAATGGCCGGATGTAAGGTAACCCACCCAACGAGCTATTATGTTGGGTATTTATACTTAAGCCACAAGAACCTCCTATCGCTGGACCTTGGATTGGCTACCATGCGAATAAGTAGATTTTCTTTTCTTTTTGGCCCACAGAATAGTTAATATATATACGTGCATCAATTGTCTTCTGTCAGTACTTATTTTCCTGACATCAATGGTTCGCAGTTTGTCTGCTACCAAAACTCCGTGGGTACTAAATATGGAGCTCGCAGCGGCCTCTAACTGTTCTTATGATGTTTCTTCTACCTACCTTATTCTCAAAGCCTTTGAACTGCCAATATCCGAGCGCCCCAGAAATGTCACTGAATTAATCCAAAACTGTCCCAACGTGTGTAATGTTGTTGTTGGTTATGGGAATCCTGACCTTGCTGGTATTGGGGTGAGTTAGTGTTTACCAGCCCCCCAAAACCCTCGCAGATCTGTGATAAGCTCAAGTATTTCGGGAAATCATAGCTCTTCGTCAGCTATTGTGCGCAACTAGGGCTCCTGGGCATATCGACGCTGCTGTATTTGGGGTCTCATTACAAAAGCCCACCCCATTCCCGGCGCCAGCTTGGAATATCCAAAATCCAAAGCCTTCTTGCCGAGACGACGGCATACTTTGCGGTCACCGTGGTTGTGTCCTGCTTTGCTCGCCTACAGCAGACACCTACACTCTATGAGCTAGCCTTGATTCCTCCACTGATTATCTTCGAAATCTTCCTACAAATAATACATGTGTTTACCAGCCTTTCCATACCACCGCCAAATGCCCAACATCCGCTACCTAATGGTCTCAAGAGAAACTGGAGTTGGCCACAGCAGCATAGATCAATCGCCTTTCATGCAGTCTATGTTGTAGTCAATATCCTTTTTTTCGCTCTAGCCCAAGACACAGAGCCTGCTAACCCTTCTAATTATGAATCAGGAAAACGCTGGGGAGCTCTATTTCACATCAATGCCTGGTGTAGCTCAAGTCTGCCGGCCAACCAAGTGCTTATCAACTCATTGACTGTCTACCTAGGAGAGATATATGACTGTACCTTTCCTCCGGGGTGTCTCATCATATGGTTAGCGCTTTACAAGACTCAACTAGGTGCAAGATTGGGTGCGGCTTGGGAAAGTATGTCAAAGGAGCACACCGACAATGTATCTAGCACCTCACACGGGCCCAGAAGGTCAAATGCAGTTGCAGCAAGCCGCCTACGGATTCGAGATCCTTTCATAGCTTACGGGAACTCTATCAGGATGCTATACCGAAACGACAAGATCTTGGTTCAAGCCATTCTCATCCTAGGTGCCCACCTTATTATATGGGAATTTGGGTATCTATACTGCTTCAGCAGCGTGGTGGCGGTGCCAATACTCCACGCAACACTGCATTCTATTTTCCAGCATTGCATCCCCCAATTCTACGATCGCATAGTGAGGCAAGCAAATGACTGGGAGCATTGGCTGGAAATGGTTGCTGCCAATCTCCGATTGATTGAAATCCCAAGATTGATATCCGCTACCATCTTCTTCTGGCCCATGTGGGATTTAGTTAGAATGTTTGGGTTTGTTAGCGATCTGCGTGATAATCTTCATGATAAGATGTCACAAGCTGACACGCAAAATGAGTGGAGTGTGGGACAAGTAGCGGCAGTCATAGCATGGCTACCGCTGTGTACACAGATTTTATCGCTCGGGTTTGACCTATGGGGGTCGCAAGGTAGGAGCTCATTGCCCTAGATGTTAATCAAAATCCAGCCACCATGGTAGCTTGAGGTTGTGAACTCCAAGCTAACGGTGCCATAGCTGCACACAAGTCCGAAAAGGCTCTGCCTAACCCGGGCTCGGTCTTTGCCAAATTATTTCCCTATTTGGCGTTTAATGTCGCAATTCCACTCCAGTCCCAAAGTGAGATCGAGGAGGGGCGGATACGAGACGCTCATAGGAATACAAGAGCCTTCACATGGCCAAGTATGGATCCAGCTGCAGTTTCAGGGAAAGAAGCATAGGAAACGAGGGTAGCGGTACTAGCAAGTCATCACTGTTCCAGAGCACGGGTGTTTGATTGGATTCCAAGCGCGTAATTGTTATTGTTAAATTTTTCTTGGAGGGCACCTGTATTACCTTAGGTACTGGAGTTACGTTTCTGGGGTAGTTCACGTGCACGAGTTTGTTGTTACAGTATGCTTTCGTTCCTTCTTTTGAAGAGTAAGTATCTGATTTTACATGTAGATACGGGACAGGGAGTGGCCCAAGGTTGGATAACCGTCTAGGTGTGGATATATGCGTGGTGTATGTGGTGTTCTTTGTTTTATTTTATTCTTATATTCTTTAAGAAAAAACCCCATCTTTTGTGATGAAAAAGTCTAAAACTAGCGATTTGACAGCCAACCTCAAGCGCCATACCTACAACAACAATGCCTCCCCCATGAAACGCGAAATGACAGTAGTAGAGTGAAATCTCGTTACATTTTCATCTACAATACTGAATCACTTGGATCTCACGGACTTCTGACCGCCCTTAGTCTACTATTAAAAGGTTCCTAGGTTGGACGGCTGAACAAGGGCACATTGAAAATGCACCTACGTCCCGTCGCGGTAGGCTAAAAAACCTCAGCAAAGGGAGATAGAAAGGCTTTACTTCAGACAAAACATGCAGATTTAGGGAGGCTGATATTCTTATGAGTGGTAGATACCTTCATATCTCCGACAGAGGTACTTCTGACATAGCTTGAAACAATATCAGAGGGTATGGAATGGAATTATTTCCAGCTTCTGGAGCAGGCAAGTACTACCACCTGCTTTATTCAGCAAAAATTCCCATATCATTCCGCTAGTCTGGTTATCATCCCGCAACTATTCCAGTATTATTCCTCGAGCATTCCCATACTGTAGTACAATTGCCTATCTGTTGTATAGGAGCTTAGATTCTGTTCGCTTGATAGTTAGAATTACCCTGAACCGGATTTCGCCCGGCTATTGAGGCAGCGGTTGCTTAGCCGCGCCTTGGCAGAGCAACAGGCCACTGCTTGCGACCGAGACTTGCCCTTTCCAAATAGGTAGCATCCTGCACTTCCTAATTTAGCAGGCACTTGTGGAATAACTCCAGAATAACTCCAGAATAACTCCAGAATAACTCCAGAATAACTCCAGAACAACTCTAAAATAAAATTGAGCAAAATTTTCTTCCTATACGGGGCCCAGGAAATGATTCCCAAAATGCTGCGTTATTCCCGACTCGTTGGCAAGTCACACCCAGTTCCCCTAAGCTTGGCCCCATATGCAAATGGCTAGCAAAGCAAAGATTGAAGTTTACAGTAGTAACAGCCAAAGCAAGACTTGCCTAGGGCTTAGAGCGATAGTACTGGACTGTAGATGCTTTTTTTGAGAAGTACATTTTTGGAGTGGAATCTGAGTAATGAGTGAGTGCCCTTGTCAAATTTAGGACATTTCGGGCACGCCGAGGAAAAGTGGGATAAGGACTTTTCCCGAAGGGCAAAGGTGTTTCTATGTGGGTGCTTCTGGGGGGCAAAACCGTGAGATTACTTTTAGTTGTTCACTCAAGTCAACTGTATTGCGTATTGTTGGGTGCACAAGCTTTGCCCCCCCCCAAGCCATTGATCACACCAATCGCACAACCGGCAATGTGAAATTCCAACAAGGCAATGCTCCAGTCCATACAGCAAAAGTAATCACTGAATATATCAAGCGCTACAACATCTCAGTTGACAAACACCTTCCCTATAACTTAAATCTCAACCCTATTGAGTATATGTGAGTTCACAAAGTATTCCGACATTGTTAACACGCCCGGAGGACTAGTTGCAGAACCCGAAGACGTGACTTCCCTACTTACAAAAAAGCTTTATAAACTTAATCTAGTAATTATTTTTCAATTTATTCAAGTGTCTTTGGTCCTGGCTACTTCCATAGTCATGCAACAATGTCTAAAGCTGTTCACGCTAACTACTAAGTATGTATGCCTAGTGATATTGATCACTAACTACAACTCTACCTGCTGAGGTACTCTCTTAGTCTGGTTGCAGTGTACTATCTACTGGAAGGTAAGAGACAGAGGAACTTAGACTTATTATGATTGCACGTTACGCAATACTAGGTAGTCTAGTTGATGCAATACAAAAAATACTACGTGTGCAACCAGACTACAAGAAGGAAACTCTTTAGATACCTCCTTCAGTCTAGACTTACCTCCGAATTGGGTAGTCTGGTTGGCGAATTAGGGCGGGGCAGCATTAGTCCCGTGCAGCATTTATGCATTCAGGGAATCAAGAATCTGGAGAGTAGCGTACTCTCCGCTACTCTCTGAGGTAATGGCTGGATGTCATATACAATGGGCATGCAAACTGCTAGGACCTGTGAGGGGAGAATTAGTCTGATTGTATACATGTAACGTAGGGGAGAATCATGTTGTATGATCGGGGATGGTACTGTTCACCTTCCTACAGGTTATGATGTGACTTATCCCTTCACACTCTGCTGAGTAAACTCGGAATACCAATTTGCAGTTACAACAGGCTGCAGTATGTTGGCCAGCAAGGCCGAGCCTTCAAGCCGCTGGCCCTTCACGGTATCACCGGACAATATTACTAGTAGTACCGGAATAAATATTGGGAAGCTCCGTGTTTTTTATTGTACTACGCAGGATTTTTACTGGTGCATGGTTTGCTCGTCGTTGTTTTCCGGTGCATGAAACACTCGCTACCCTGCCAGGATGCAGTCAGAGCTCTAGTCTGATTCTACCTTCATGCCTATGCGCAAGTTCCGCTAATCTACATGTTTACTATACTAGTTTATTTGGTATACACTTCAATGATGTTCAGGCACTTGTATAAAGGTCAGCAGGGATGTTGACCAACAACAAAGAGGTACCAAAATAGAAGAGCGTTGACAATAGAAGAGTAGAGGGAACGAACAGTTCAAGTAAATCAGAGAGTGGTTAACTTTAAGAGGGGATTAAGGGGTTGAGGGTACCGCGGCGGAGATGGTTAAGGGTGCCCATGGAAGAGGGCTGACGAGTTGAGGGTGGTGGAGGGCTGAGGGGTGAGAGGGTTGAGGGGGTTGAGGGTGCTGCAGTAGAGAGGACTGAGAAAGTTGCAGGTGCCATGAGGGATTGAGAATGCCGCGGAGGAGAGGGTTGAGGAGATAACCTAAGGCTCACTTGCTGGCCAGCTGCAGAACGGTGGTAGATCCTATGGGCTATAAGACAGTGGGAGTAATAGTGGAAGTGATCGTGGAAGAGATGGCAGCTGTTTCGTCTAGTATATCCAATTAATTCCAAGACTTGAGCTCTAAGAGACAATGGGCACACAGCATTTCTTTGCAGAGTACATAACAGTTAACAAAGTTCAGGGTAACTTCATAACTGTACTGGATTAGCTCCGGTGATGCAGCCATAGGAGTAAATCCGGTGCTAATTATCCTTTGCAAATTTAAATCCTAGTACAGATTCTGACATACTCCGGTGAATTTGGCCCGGTTTCCGGTTTGGGGACAAGATTTTTGGCCTGGTGCTCGTCCGGTGCAAAACACGACCTAGGATTTCTCAAAAAAGTCTTCGAGGTTTTTCCGGTGCCACTACCTTTAGGGGATATCAGCACGGTGCACATAATTGGCAGACGATATGGGGCTGTATTGGCTAGCGCGCTGTGGCTGAAGCTGGCGGCACAGATGAGACTGCATTGGCTGCGGCTGCCAGCCTATTTTTCACCCGGTATCTGAGTATACCTACAAGGTGAACAGAATCATTATATAGCCAGCAAAATATATAATGATTTTGAAGGTGTAGAGATTCATAAACATGTGCTGGGAATGTGCTGGGAATGTGTTAGGATTGTATAACGAGGAGGATCATCCGGTAGCATAAACAAGCAACTGAGCTGCAGTAATTACGTCGAGTGTATGTATGGGCATGCATGTCTCATGCATGTCTGAGGTTGCAAATACTTTCGCCGGGTTACTGTGAGTACATACTGTACATATATACCTAAACTGAGAGTATATTGAGGAGCCCATCCGAACAGATTCAGCCTCCTGTAAGCCAATGTGAGCTTGCCTGAGCTAGCGCTAGGATTGTACTGGTAAGATACCGTATAGCAGGCCTGATCAAAGATAGCATGCATATACCCCGTGCGGGGCTTGAAGATATGGCACAAGGTATGCAGCATTTCGGGATCGAGAAATGGCAGGACGTAAGGCAACGCGCTGTGCTGCCTGGGGCTGGAAAGCCTACCATACGGATAAGTACCTAGGTTTTCTTTTCTTTTGGCCCCGTAGAATAGTTGATGTATGCGTCCATGAATATGCATAGCTGATCTGTCAGTAGTGCTTATTTTCCTATCAAGGCAGGGTTCGCAAATTTGTCTCCTATCAAAACTCCGTGAGAGCAAAGTATGGGGCTCGCAGCGACCTCTAACTGTTCTTATGATGTTTCTTCTACCTACCTTATTCTCAAAGCCTTTGAACTGCCAATATCCGAGCGCCCCAGAAATGTCACTGAATTAATCCAAAACTGTCCCGACGTGTGTAATGTTGCTGTTGGTTATGGGAATCCTGACATTGCTGGTATTGGGGTAAGTTAGTGTTTACTCGCCCCTTAGAATCCTCGCAGATCTGTGATAAGCTCAAGTATTCCAAAATCATAGCTCTTCGTCAGCTATTGTATGCAACGAGGACTTCTGGGCAATCGACGCTGCTGTATTTGGGATCTCATTACAAAAACCCATCATCCAGACTACATGTCCACTCCGTTCGCCAACATGGAATTTCCAAACTCCAAAGCATGTTTGCCGAGACGGCGGCATACTTTGCGGTCACTGTGGTTGTGACCTGCGTTGCCCGCCTGCGGCAAACACCTACAATCTATGAAACAACCTTGATTCCTCCACTGATTGTCTTCGAGGTCTTCCTACAAACAATACATGTGTTTACCAGCCTTTCCATAACACCGTCAAATGCGCAACATCCACTGCCTAATGATCTCAAGGGGGGTTGGAGTTGGACAGAGGAGCATAGATCAATTGCTTTTCACACAGTCTATGCCGTAGCCAACGCCCATTTGTTCATTCTAGCTCAAGTCATAGGGTATGGTAACGCTGAACTATTTCAGATCCTTGGCCAGTGTAGTCCAAGTCTGCCGGCCAAACAAGTGCTTTCCAGCTCGATGACTCTCTCCAAAGGACAGTATGAGCTCAACTTTCCCCTATGCAGTCTGATCGTATGGTTAGTGCTTTGCAAGACTAAACTAGGTGCAAGATTGGGTGTGGTTTGGGAAAGTATGTCAAAGGAGCACACCGACGGTGTATCTAGCACCTCACACGAGCCCAGGAGGTCAAATTCCGTTACAGCAAACCGCTTACGAATTCGAGATCCTTTCATAGCTTACGGGAACTCTATCAGGATTCTATACCGAAACGACAAGATCTTGCTCCAATCCATTCTCATCCTAGGTGCCCACCTTATTATATGGAGATTTTGGTATCTATACTTCTTCTGCAGCGCGGTGGCGGTGCCAGCACTCCACGCAATACTACATTCTATTTTTCGACATTGCATGCCCAAATCCTACGATCGCATAGTGAGGCAGGCAAATGACTGGGAGCATTGGTTAGAAACGGTCGCTGCCAATCTTCGGTTGATTGAAATCCCAAAGTTGATATCCGCTACCATCTTCTTCTGGCCCATGTGGGATATAGTTATAGTATTTGGGCTTGTTAGAGGTCTGCGTGATAATCTTCATGATAAGATGTCACAAGCTGACACGCAAAATGAGTGGAGTGTGGGACAAGTAGCGGCAGTCATAGCATGGCTACCGCTCTGTACACAGATATCAGCGCTCGGGTTTGACCTGTGGAGATCGCAAGGTAGGAACACATTGCCCTAGATGTTAATCAAAATTTAACCATAACGGCAGCTTAAAGATTGTGATTCCAAGCTAACGGTTCCATAGCTGTGCGCAATTCCGAAACACAGAGTTCCCCCCCGGGCCCAGTTTTAGCCAAACTATTTCCCTATTGGGCCTTTCAAGTCGCGATTTCACCCCGGTCCCATATGAGATCGAGGAGGGACGGGTTCGAGACTGGGAGGGAGTGGCTCGTATGAATACAAGAGCTATCATGTGGCCAAGTAGGAAGCTTCAGCATAGGAAACGAGGGCAGAGATACTGGCTAGCCATCACAATTCCACCAGCACAGGTGTTTGATGGGATTTCTTCTGGCTCGCTGTAACTATTGTTAAATTTTCTTTGAGGACACCTGCGCATTCTTGTTTTATCCACCTGAGTTTATGTTTCCAGATAGTTCACTTGCACAAGTTTGTTGCTAGAGTATGCTTTCGTTCTTTCCTTAGGGGAGTAAGTATTTGGTCTTATACGTAGATACGGGGCAGGGAGCGGCCTGGGGGTTGGATATTCGCCCAGGCTTGTGGGAGTATGTGGGATGTATGTGGGGTTCTGCACCTCTTTTTTTTTCCCCTTAAAAAAAATTCCCTATCTTGTGCAGATGGAAAAAGGTAATATCAGCGATCAACTACAATGCCTCACCCCATGCAACGCGAAACGACAGTGGTAGAGGGAGGTCACTTGGATCTTACAGATTTCTAGTCGTTCTTAGTCCACTTTTTAAAATTTCCTAAATTGGATGGCTAAATTGACAATGCACCTACGTTCGGTAGAACCTAGGTCAAAGTACCCTAGCAAGCAAGATATAAAGGCTATATAGCCAGAGTCATAAATGTTAGCACGAGGCTGTTTTTGCACCTAAATATGCCTGCTTTGAAGAATTATAAAAAATCACCAACATACTTTTAGTCTCTACGTAAGAGTTATGTGTTTACTTGTATTCCCACCTTACCTAGAAGTTCTGAAGTAGTTGCTAGGCACTTTGCCCATACAGACTCAGATGGCAACGCTATGTGCATACCTACCCCTTCTTCAAATTCCGTACTCTCTAGAGAAACGTATCAGTGAGCCTGGTTAGTTCTGATACAGGCAAGTACCACCTGTTTTATTCGGCAACCATTTCGATATTACTCCGCAATTATTCCAGTATTATTCCACAAACATTCCCATACGTAAGAAAAATTGCGTACCTGACAACCTCTGCGTAGGAGCTTAAATTCATTTCGCTGGCTTGTCAGTATTACCCTGAACTGGATTTCGCGAATTCCTGCTGTTATTAATATTTTTGGGGTGTCAACGAAATTGAGCGATTTGAGCAAAGTTCTCATGCGGGTGCCGCCCTAGTCTCGTACCCTGGCGCCTACCCCGCCGCATGACATTAGGTCGAATTTATAGACTTTAAAAAAGAAAGAAAAAACCCCTTGCGCCGAGACTAGCTAGCTACCTCTCCGAGTAGTATCCTAAGGCACTTGTGGAGTAAGTGGAGTAACTCCGGAACAACTCCAGAACAACTAGAGAATAAATTCGGAATAAAATTGAGCAAACAATTTCTTTCTTTACGGGACCCAGGAATGATCATTCCCGACTCGTTCGCAAGTCACACCCAATTCCCTTAAGCTTGGCCCTATGTTGGATATGCAAGTGGCTAGCAAAGAAAAGATTGACGTTTACAGTAGTAAAAGCTAAAGCAAGACTTGCCTAGGCCTTAGGGCGATAGTACTGGGCTGCAGACGGTCTTGTGAGGAGCAATTTAGAATGAATGTACTTGCTAAATTTGGGTATTTCAGGCACTTCCTTACAAAGTAAGAAGGAAGTGGTGAAGGGAAGATATTCAATGGGCGCAGTGAAGGTTTATGTGAGCAGGGGTGGAAGGGGGTAAGATGTGGATGTTGGTAGTTTACGGAGAAAATCCTCGTGATTCAAGATAGATGAGAAGGATTACTAGATAGGAGCTTGGGATGACGATATTGTTGTACGTTACACAAGTAGGCAATACCTACAAGCTTCTCTTTGGTGTCAACCAGACCTACCGGAGGGTGTAGTCTGGTTGGCACAAGCTCTCGTAGAGACGGAGGGTACCTCCGACTGGTTAGCGAATTGGGCTAGCCTGGGGGGTAGCATTCAGGGAATCAAGACTCCCCGAAAACCTCCAAAGAAACTTACTCTCCGCTAGATACTCTCGGAAATAATAATGGCAGGATGTCGTATACAACGGGTATGCAAGTTGCTAAGACCTGCGAGAGAGAGAATCCTGTTGTATGATTGGGGGGTGGTGCTACTCACCATCTTCCTATAGACTGTGGTGCGACTAATACCCCTTCACCTCTGTTGAGTAAACCGGATACTAGCAGTGAAATTTGCGGTTACAACAAGCTGCAGTTGTGTCGGCCAGCAAGGCCGAACCTTCAAGTCACTGGCCCATTCTACATGTAGAGTCCCCGATTCCCTTGTTCGCATCCCCTCAATATTTGAAGTCGAAAGGAGCAGCCGATTATTCAGCCCACGTTAAAATTGTACTTGGGAGTGCGACGCGGTTGATCGGTCATGGTATCCATTGCTGTATTTTTGGGGGGGATTTCTAATGGTCACCGTAGAGATGGAGTCGCTGACCCCGACCCCATTGACCCCACTGATCTCGGTGACCGGTTGGTGTATTTTACAGATACGGAGTACAACTTTATTAATGATGGTCATTCCATTCAAAGGTCAGGCTATAGCCAAAAGTCTTTTTTTAAAAAAAAAGCAACCCATTACCCGTATGAGCTAACAAAATTACTACGGCTGATATAGCATATTCATAGATATGTGGGAGTTACGTTTGCCAATACTATTGGACTCGTTACCTAACTAGGCAACTGAGCGGAGGAATCACAGCGACTGATGGAGAACCATTTGCCACTGCTGCCCAGTGTAATTGTTGGATGTTCTGAAGCTGTTTCTGGGCGTCGACAGAGGAGCCGATATCAGCGCGGTGCACATGTGTGAGATATGGGACTGCATTGGCTGCGGCTGTACGAGGAGACGCTGATGGACTGCGGGAGACGCTGGTCTGCGGCTGCGTATAATGGAAAGGTCGGGCCGATAACGTCACCGATTGTATTTTGCTCTATTTCAAGGTGCCGATAGGGATATCCCGCTACAGGCCGTAGCTTGCAACGCCACTCTGGACATGCAAAAACACCAATATTAGTGCTGTTGGTACTGTAATGTCTCGCATGTGCCTTCATGATGGTGATCACCAGATTGTGCACATAGAGCAACTGAATCCCTGTCGGACACTTCTTGGCAGGGTAACATGAACAGAATCATAGCCAGCGAAAGGTGGAATGATTTGAAGATGTAGAGATTCATGGACATGTGTTGGGAATGTGTTAGGGTTGTGTAACGGGGATTTAGAGAAGGATCATTGGGTCGCATCATGACCTGCAATACTTACTGATCCAATGTATGTATTGTACATACCTAAATTGAGGTTTGAATGGTGCTTGCTAGGGTATATTGAGGATCTAAAAGCCATGAGGCCTTTACTCCAACGCAGGCATCTAGTAGAAGGTTAGGGCATTACAGAGTCTAGTTATAGGCCAACCAAGGCCACTCTGGACCTGTCTGAGCACAACTGGTGCAGGCTAGTTCAGGCACCCGCAGATTTGCTAAAGCTGGCCCCAGGCAGGCTCAAGTGGATTGAGGTGCACCGGTGGACTTAATTCGAAGCATCTCAGGCTTGATTAGGCTTGCCTGACCTATTGTGGGCCAGCTTAGGCCCGTCCGAACATATTCAGCCTCCTGTGAGCCAATATGAGCTCGCCTATACTAAAAATAAGCTAACATAAAGATGTATATTCCCCGTGCGGAGTTTGAAGATATGGCACAAGGTGCGTAGCATTTCGGGATCGATAGTAACCCGCAAAACATCTCCTGGACGCCGATTTTTGGTTGTGATAGACTACTGGTTTCGCTTCTGCCTGGGGCTGGAAGGCATCCAAAACAGTACAGCGGGTTATGTAGTTACTTTGTCTTGGCAATATGATTTATCCCAAAGGCTATCCATATAGAGTACCGGTACGTTGGTCTCGTACGGTATAATTTTGTTTAAGCCGTATCAGCCCTCTGTTGCTGTACCTTGGGCAACCATACGGATAAGGAGATTTCTTTTTCCTTTGGCCCCGTAGAATAGTTAATAGATGCGTCTATGAATATGTTATATAGCCGGTCAATTGTCTTCTGTCAGTAGTACTCTAAGGTTATGGTTGCCAAGCTAACAGTGCCATAGCTGCGCGCAAGCCCACCTTGGCCAAATTATTTCCCTATTTGGCATTTCATGTCGCAATCCCACGGCCCCAGGTGAGATCGAGGGAGAATGGGCTCGGGACTGGACGGGACAGGCTCGATACTGGGAGGGATGGATTCGAGACTGAGAGGGATGGGGTCGTATGAGTACAATAACTTTCACGCGACCAAGTTGGGTTCCAGCCGCAGTGTCAAGGAAAAAGCATAGGAAACGAGGGTAGCAGTACTGGCACGCCATCACTATTCCATCAGCTCGGGTGTTTGATTAGATTCCCATTAGCGGTTAAATTTTATTGGAGGGCACCTGCGTTGTCTTAGGTATACTACGTACTGGGTTTATATTTCTAGGGTAGTTCACTTGCACGGGTTTGTTGTTGGAGTATGCTTTCCGTTCTTTCCATTGGGGGGATAGGTATCTGGCCTTGGGCGTACATAGTTACGCGGCAGGGAGCAGCCTGGGGTTGGATAATCGTCCAGGTCTGTGGGTGTATGTGGGTGCATGTGGGGTTCTATATCTCTTTTTATCTCCTATTTTTTACAATAATACCCATTAGGTACTCTTGCGGATGAAAAAGTATAAAATCAGCGACTTGACAACCGATCTCATGCACCATACCTCAACAACGATGCCTCTCCCCGTGCAACGCAATGTGACAGTAGTAGAGGGAAGTATTATCCTCGCTCTCTTTCATTTGTTGGAAAGGGTAATCATACAGCCGACTTGGGCCGGTAACAGGGGTGAATGGTTCGAAGGAATATCATAGAAAAAATATGGATGGAATTGATCAGTCGATACTGGAATATCACAGAATGCCGTTTTCTCCTACCTATGTCGGGAAATACCCCTCATTAGTTAGATCTCATACATTACCACTGAATATACCATCCCCTCGCTCAGCGTGAAGAACGCTTATTTCCTACATCATCTACAATGTCAATCACTTGGATATCGCAGATTCCCGACCCACTTTGAAAATGCTCCTACATCTGCCCAGTAAGCAAGCTAGAATGGCTATACTTCTGTGTGATGCAGGACAAAACATAGACTAGAGAGCAGATTTGAGAAGGCTGCTGTCCTTATGGGTTGGTGGATGGATACCTTCATACCTCCAACAGAGATACTTCTGGCATGGCTTGAAACAATATAGGACAAGATCAGAGGGTATAAAATATATTTGGGCAAGATTACGGAATTATTTCCAGCTTCTGGAGCAGGCAGTACTACCACCTGCTTTATCCGGCAACCGCTTCGATATTACCCTGCAATTATCCAAATACTATTCTACAAACATTCCCATACTATGGTAAACTTGCGTACCTGACAACCTCTTGTATAGGAGCTTAAATTAATTTCGCTTGATAGCTAGCATTACCCTGAACCTGGGCGAATACCTGCTATTTGTTGAGATCCAGATAATAGATATTTCAGGGAGGTCAACGAGATTGAGCAACATTTTCTTTCTTTACGAGACCTGGGAATGATTCCCGGAATGCTGAGTTATTCCCGATGTATATGCGTATGGAGTGTATTAAAAAAAACCAAACAAAAAACACTCAATTCCCCTGAACTTGGGCCCTATGTTGGACCCTATGCAAGAGGCTAGCAAAGAAGACTTGCCTAGGCCTTAGGGCGATAGTTCTGGGCTGCAGATATACAATTTGGGGTGAATCTGAGTTATGAATCAATGCATTTGTCAAATTTGGGTATTTCAGGAACCTGAGGAAACAGTGGAATAAGGACTGATTGGGATCCAGAATCTGAGGTGAGTGGTAACATCCCTGTGGCTGAGCTACATTACAGTACGTTTGAAACTACGGGCCTATTTACAGTAATCTCTGATAGTACTCCAATTCCGCCAACCTCTGACAGTAACCAATTCCGCCGTGTCTTTCAAACCTTACACGCCCTGCGTATTGGGGGACAGCACTCTATTCTACCCCGACAACCCCGTTCATGGTTCAGACACTCCCATGTCTTGAGTTCGGCTGATTTGGGAGGCTGGCGTGTATGCTGCCCCGATGCAGGTGGAGATTCTGGTTTTAGTTTCGTGGTAGATAGGTTTGCTGCGGTGGTGGTTTCTCGTCATTGAGGTTCAAAGCTTACTAACTCTAGTTCCAATAAACTCTTCCTACGCAGCACCAAACAGGTCATCCGCCATCAAGACGTTTTATTTGCGGATTACCTGTTTGGGGAAGGTACACACAGGAGTCCAAGTTTGGCACCCACTTTTTTAGTTTAAAACACCTCATTGTTGGTATTGAGCTGGTCCCACTATGGTAGTTCATGACACTGCACAGCCTACTTATTCTCACCAGTGGTTCCAAGTTTAAACGTCATGCTTTGATCTCAAGATGCCTTGAGGTATGATGTGCATTATGATCAATGCCCCTTCGATGACTACAGTATCTGGCAAGAGCTGTCAAGATTATCTGAATATTCGCCATGCTCAGTTACCAATAAGGATCGAACCTTCATTCAATTCAAGGGTTATATTGGCGGCAAATCAGGCTTATCTAAGTAGAGAGATCGACACTATACAGGTTCAGAGGCCCACCCCTCTGTGAAGTTCTGGGTATGACGGGTTCTTAACTTACTGGTTAAGAACTCACCAAGGCTGAAAACGACATGTAAGTGGGGCTCACACCAGGGATCGGGTACATTAGTGGTGTATATATATGAAGGCACTGGTCAAAGTCAGCCCATCCAAAAACATATATTGGTGGTGGGTGAGTTACGGAATGCAACTAGATAGACTATGTCCTTTATAGCACTTTTTGCATCATGGGGGTACATTTGTACGGCAATATAAAGAGATTTGTCTGTTGCTGGACTTTATTTCAGTGCCTCGATCATGTCCAGTCATTACCCAAACGTAACCAGCCCCATCATTGATAGATAATAAAAGCAAGCGGCGGGAACAAATATTAACGGGAAAAAATGGGAAAAGAACGACCATCACCACATTTAACTGATTCTACACCCCACATCTTCACTCTCCACTGCATTATTTTCCTCCACTGTCACGGCAGCCGCCCTTCTCTCATCCCTAATCTGCCATCTTCGGCGTCGATGGGAGATCCATTTTTGATTGTATAAATATATACCACCAAGAAAAGTGTTGAAACGGTATAACAGGACGACACATGGATATGGCAGGGATGAAGGCAGCGGGCGCAGAATGAAGGTAGGATAGCTGAACGAGCGGTATGTACTAATGGGGTCGTTATGATCACTTCTCTCTTCTCTCAGGTCAGTGGTATTCTGGAAGGTAGGGTATCTAAGGTCGGGGAATTTCCTTACACTTTTCTATTATCATAAAGCAAGTCTTCCCCAGTATACGAATATACTTCACTATACCTCGCGAACGAGTGATAGGTGTAGAGCGATTTCTACAAGAAAGAGGAAGGATCGTATATAATATCTGCTGGGGAGCCATCCCCAACCCACTTGTGGCTCCCTCAGCACCGTGATTGTTTGGGGATTGATTCTTCACCCCAGCTGGTGTGCTTTTCTCACTAATTTCTTCTCCTTCAGTTGGCTCTGGTGCAGCGACCCTGCACTCTGCACTACCCATCCTTTGTTCAAGAAGGGAAGTGCGATCATCAATGTTAGCAACAACCTGTCTTAGCCATCGCACAACTGCATCTAGCTTATTCTCCATCACCTCCATCCGGTTGTCCATTGCGTCCAACATCATCTTGATTTCCTCCAACCTCTTGTCCATTATCTGCTGCTTTATCTTCATTTCCTCCATGCTCCTATCCGATACCTCCAACATCATCTTCATTCCTCCATCCTCTTGTCTCCATTTCCTTCAACTCCGCGTCTGCTTTCCCTAGCTTCTCGTCGGTGATGGCCATGATATTATATCCATGGGCCTCTCAGGTAGCATACGTAA
>Ga0307511_10003398_pt1 | contig 16370 bp, 12 predicted proteins | sample 13_EM_MG_FD_200266 | JGI IMG/M metagenome (GOLD analysis project Ga0307511, IMG submission 200266) | Populus trichocarpa ectomycorrhiza microbial communities from riparian zone in the Pacific Northwest, United States - 13_EM | ecosystem: Host-associated > Plants > Roots > Unclassified | place... | reverse complement strand
TTTGCAACACGCCCAGGTGATGTGGGGGAGCAGAGGTGCAGGAATGAACTGATACAGTATGCTATCATCCCCCCTCTTTGCTTAGTTCTGAGTTCCTTCCAGAAGGTTCAAGGGCATAGAAGGACAACTGCAGTCCTTGCACAATGAGCCAGGGCCGCAGGGACTTTCTAACCATGTTCAAGATGAGGGGGAGGTCTCAGGACTCCTTGAAGATCTACAAGAGGCTATCAGTAACTACAAGGTTTGCCCAGGATTTTTGAACCCTTCTTGATGCTAACAAGCTCAACAGATGATGGAGCAAACAGCTGCCAATGATCATGGAATTGAGTTGATAGTGAGTAATCACTATATGTGCCTTGTGGGTGAAATAACCTCTCTTGACAGAATGCAGGTCAGAAGATCTCCTTTTTTCATAACAGGTCTCTGATGTAAACCTCCAGTTGATGCAGCTGTGCTCAACAATTTCCGTTGTGCACAAGAGGCAGAGTATCGGCATGGGAACCGTAGAGGTTGTCTCAAAGGAACTCGCAGGGCCATTCTGGATGAAATTGGACTCTGGACACAGGACTTTGGAAGACCATCTGTCTACTGGTTAAATGGACTTGCTGGGTCAGGAAAGAGCACTATTGCACAAACAGTTGCAGAGAGGGTTTTCTCAGAGGGACAGCTTGGGGCCTCCTTCTTCTGTTCACGAGACTTTGAAGACCGAAGCAACCTCCAGTTCATATTTCCAACTTTAGCCACCCAACTTGCACGGAGGTTTACCAAGTTCCGGTCAATCGTCATCCCACTAGTGCAGTCGGATCCAGCAATTATCTATGAATCCCTATATGGACAGATGGACAAGTTGATTGCTGGACCCCTCATCCAATCTGAAATTTCAACAGTTATTGTCATTGATGCTTTGGATGAATGCAAGGATGAGGAGCCAGCTTCAGCAATACTATCTGTGCTTGGCCAGTTCATATCCAGAATCCCAAAGGTCAAATTCTTTCTCACTGGCCGTCCAGAGCCACGGATTCGAGAGGGTTTCCGCCTTCCACTACTGGCCAAAGCAACAGATGTGTTTATTCTCCATGAGGTTGATTCAAGTCAAGTCAATAGTGACATACAGTTGTTCTTCCAGCACAAGTTCTCAGAACTTAGGGGACGTCGGCATTGGCTAGATAACTGGCCAATTGAAGAACAACTGGATATGCTTTGTGAAAGGGCTGCAGGTCTATTTGTCTATGCTGTGGCAACAGTCAAGTTCATTGACAGGCAGAACAGTAACCCCAAAAAGCGGCTAGACCTCCTTCTGCAGTCACAAAACAGTGCTCATGAAGGGAAGACTAAGCTTAAGCCAAATGCAACACTGGATTCACTCTACATGACAATTCTTCATGAGGCTTTTGGAAATGATGATCCAGAGGATGACTCCAGGGTCTGCTCAGTCCTTGGTGCTGTGATCCTTGCCACAAATCCCATTTCTCCAGCCACAATTGCCTTGCTCTTGGGATTTGACACTGGGGATGTATTTCCCCTTTTGTTATCTACACATTCACTCCTGGTTCTCCAAGAAGACTGCAATTACCCTGTCCAACCTTTCCATAAATCTTTTCCTGACTTCATCACTGATTCAACCCGATGCACTAACCAGAGGTTTTGTGTTTCACCTCCCAATCACCATATGGAACTTTTGATTGGTTGCCTCAAGCTAATGAATGAAGAGCTGAAGAGGAATATGTGCAAAATCCCAGATGCTGTAATGAACTCTGAGGTGCATGATCTACAGGAGAGGGCTGAGCAATGTATCAACCCTGCATTACAGTATGCATGCAAGTCATGGCACAAGCATCTCGTTGGTACTATACAAGCACATATATTTGATATTGTACCTATCCTGCATCAGTTCCTGGAGGGAAAGTTTCTATTCTGGTTGGAGGTGCTCAGTGTGCTTGGTACTGTGAGGGAGGCAGTTAATGCATTGGATGCAGCTGCAAAGTGGCTAGATGTGAGCTAGTTTTACTTAATTTTTTGTTACAATTTACTCAGGTTAGATCCAGGAATCACCAACTCTTGACCTTGTCAATGATTACTTTCAATTTGTCACCAGATTCTTTGAGGTCATCAGCACATCTGCTGCACATATATATCACTCTGCCCTCCCCCTATCACCCCAAACCCCAATCATACAAAAACAATATAGGTTGTATGCCCAGCCCATGGTAAGGGTTATCCAAGGGTTACCAAGTTCATGGGGACAAATTGTTGCAACCAGCTACCATCATGATTCAGTTGAGGAAGTGGTATGGTCACCCTGTGGTAGGTTCATTGCAGCCACTAGGTCCTCTGGGATGGTAGGAATTTTGGATGCAGTAACCCTTGAGCCACTTCACACCCTCAAGTGCTCTCTCCAAGGACACCATTCACCAAGTTTCTCCCCAGATGGCTCTTTGTTAACAGTGTTCAGTAGTCAAAAGGAGCTTACTAGTTGGGACCTTCAGACAGGTGGTCCAATTGGTACCATCTCAGGATCAGATAGAAGCCATGCTCAATACTTCTCATCTACACATTCTATGGATGGAAAGATGGTTGCAGTTGTGTGTGGGAATCCAAAGAATGTTACCACTACTCCTATTATCTCTACCTATAACCTCATCTCCAAAACACACATATATTCCTATCATACCACAGGATATATTGTTGCCCCAATTTGGACTCATGGTGAAGGTCTCCAATTTGTCACTGTAGAGCCTGGGTCTATCACTATATGGGGAGTTAAGTTTACCTCAATACAAACACTAGCAGAGGTTGCATCTTTGCCTGCTCCTACTACAATTGATTGGCTAGGGCAATCTTTATTCCTTCCTAGTCTCTCCCGGCTTGCCTATACCCTTGATGAGGCAGTTCTGGTATGGGATGCTCAGAATTCCAGGCTTCTCCTAGATTTTGCCACCAGTAGCATGCAAAAAAGGATGTCCTTCTCATCCAATGGCCATTTCTTTATATGTGAAACTACTAAATCAGGGGTGTACCTCTGGAAGGAGTCTCCCACTGGTTATACACTTCATCAAAAGCTTGTATCTCCCACCAATGATTTTACTCATCCACTGCTCTCCCCAAGTGGAGAATCAATCATTGTGGTCAGACATTCTACAATTCAACTGCGGCACACAAAGGACCCAATCTTGAGCATTCCAACTCAATCTGCTGAGCAGATCACCTCTAATTTTATTCTGGAATTTTCTCCAGATGCAACATTGGGAGTAGTTGCACGACTGTGGGAAAACAGAGCTGTGGTTCTTAATCTAGAGTCTGGAAATCCATGGTTGACCATTGACACAGGGATGAAGATTCTTGGTTTGAGGATAACTGGAAGCAGTGTTATTGTTGTTGGTGAGAGGAAGGTTGTTACATGGAACTTGCCTGCAGAGGGGTGTGCCCTCAATACCAGTGCAAGCATTGATGATGGTGTTCAGACTACAATCCCAAACAACCTACCACTGTGCTATTGGAAATGGACACTCTGTGCATCAATATCCCCTAATTCAAACCAAATTGCCCTCTTGGAGCGGGATGGGGGAGGACATACAAATCTCAAGTTTTATGATATGTCTACTGGGAAGCATCTCACATATTATAAAACTAACTGGTACAGGTTATGGTTTTCTCCAGATGGACATGAACTCTGGTGTATTGGAGTTGAGGGCAGTGTGAAAGGTTGGACAATCATCAAAGATACTAAATCTGGCCATGCTGAGATGGAGCCCCTTGAATCTACTGTGAGCCCATCAGGAGAACCTTCCTGGAAATCCTCCTATGGCTACACAGTTATAGATAATCAGTGGGTACATAGCCCAAGCAACAGGCGACTTTTATGGTTGCCTCATCACTGGAGGCCAGGTGGGAGGCATATGACATGGGGTGGTCAGTTTCTTGGGTTGTTAGGTCATGAACTACCAGAGGCTGTCATTCTGGAGTTGGATGAGTAACCCACATACAACCTCTTCACACATGTGTCTCTGCCCTTATCAACTTCCTTGTTCAAGTTTCCCTATATTTCCTTATGATCTCTAATTGTACTTTTATCTGTGTTGATAAATTGAATCATTCCAATATGTGTAGGGTGGATTGTACAGGGGAATTTCTGGAGGCTGACATTAAAAGGTTGGCCACTAACTCTAAACACAGTGGAGGTCCATATCAGGACACAGGGTACAATATAGCCTTTGGAAGCTACAGATGTTTCTACCTGGGGCTTTACTGTAACATTCCTAGTTGTTAAGGGTATTTATCTGCTGTGTATACTTCAAAGCTATAGTATGAGAGGATGAAAAATGTAACTCCTATACATCTCCATTTATTACCCTGCCAATTGAGCCCTTGCACTGTGATTAAGGGGATGGTGGCTTTTATCATCACAGGTTAGAAAGCCCCAGACCCAGTAGCAACGTGTTTTACAGTTGGTGTGGCAATTATCCTTAGAGCCTAGTAGGTGATAACTCCAATTTCCTTTCATAAGGCCATCACTGGTACCACAAGGGATGAGATGTAGTATTTCCTGCATTTTACATCAGTTACAGTACTAACTTCACCCCTCCCCAGAACTGAAGCCACTCATTATGCATACTGCTCATCACCAAAAGCTCCCACATGAACAAGATTATACCCAATGGGAGGGATCACAAATGCCACCAAGTCATCTAAACTCACATTAACCTCCTCAGATACAATTAGCAGGCTCAAAAAGAGACAATCAATAAACAAAATACCATTGGAAGATCAGACACAATGGTATTTATATTTCTGTTTCTCTTGGGGACCATAAGTATGAACACAGGCAACATCTAAAACAAGTCTACTCTCACAGTACTACATAATGGTCCTTCTCCTCATATATAAACAAGGTTAGGGAAGATAAAAGATGTCAAGAATATAGCTCAATAACCACCACAGTGACAACCTTTCTACCACCACCACATTAGGGCCACTCTGGCCCAAGCCTAATCAATACCTCAAGTGAGCAACTCCATATAGTTTACATGTCCCTATACCTATACTAAGCAACCAACTATAGCAAGAGGATGGCTTGGCTATCTCTGCTCTGGGGGCTGAAAAGGGGAACCCTCAATATAATGCTCATTATAATACTCAAGGATGTAAGGAAGCTATTTTGATAACAGCCAGATAGAAGGGGTTTTGAGAGTGAAAGGAGATATTGAAGTGCTAAACTTAGAGTTTGCTGGACTCCTCAGATCTTGGCTAAGAAGCCTATTTAGGGACTTAGGCTGAGGAGAGTCTGTAATGTTAAGCTTGGGGTATCACGGTAGGTAACAACATCCTTAAGTACTACAGGCAATAGTTTTCACAAGAGGTATGGCTAAAGCTGCACCAATGATAGAATGCCAAGCAGATAACAAACAAACAAGAAGTGAACATTGTGAGAAGCATTAGGTGTAACTACACAGCCAATTGGGTCTGATGTTGTGAGGTACCAGCAAGTGGTTGTAACACACTGGGATTGGTTGGAATCTGCCAATATACTGGCTAAATCACAAGAATAAGTCAAGTTTCCCATACTGTCATTGAAACAGGGTGATACATTGGTATACATACAAAACTGTCAGTAAGTTGTTTTATTCACCAGGGGTTCCCCACTGACCAACTTATAGAAGTCAGGAGAGAACTGAAAAGTTACATGAAAAGTAAAGATAAGAAAGTAAAATTTCTTTCATTTTCATTATTGCTGACACAACTGGAAGATGTCTCAAGGAGATGTAAGAGCACTTAAATGAAACAGAGTATAAGTTGAGAATAGTCGACATATATACAATAGGGAAAAAGGAAATTGTTGCCTATAGGTCACTTGCCTAACTCTAGGATAACAGCCTCTGATAGCCCATGATCTACCAACCCAAGAAACTGCCTTCCCCACATTCTGTGTCTTTCCCTCCACTGATGAGGTAGCCACAAAAGTTGCTTCCCACTGGGGCTGAGTACCCACCCATTGGCTGTAACTTCATATCCACAAGGTGATTGCAAGAATGGCTCTATTGATGGGTGTACAGTTGGCCCTAGGGGCTCTAGCTTAGTGAGGCCAGATTTATGGTCTTCAATAATTGTCCACCCTTCAACAGTGAAACTGTTTTTATACCAGATTTCATGTCCATCTGGAGTGAACCACACTGTAAATCCCTCTGTTGTAGTGTTTGCAAGAACCTTCCCAGTGGATGCACAGTAAAGCTCCACACCCTTGGAGCCCTCTGCAACAGCAACATAGTTGGAATCAGGAGATATTGATATATATTGTCTTGCTGTATCATGGTTTTGTAATGGGGGATCAAACATTGTGGTCTGAACATAATTGTGAATGTTTACTCTGGCATTGAGGGGAGAGTTGCCTGCTGGTAGGTTCCAAGTGACAATGCTCGCTTCACTGACAATAGTAATGGTGCTTGTAGTTACCTGCAGACCAAGAATCTTTATATCTGTGTCAATGGTCAACCATGTATCACCAGACCTGAGGTCAAGAACCTTGGCCACATTTCCCTGCAGCCGTGCAACCACTGCCAATGTTTCATCCAGGGAAAATTCCAGAATGAAACTTGATAGCTTGGAAAATCGAGTGGGAATACTGGAGAAGGGGGTTATTGGATCTGTTGTGTGGTGTAGGTGAATTGTTGAAGCATTGAGCACAACAACTGCTTCTCCACTTGGGGAGAGAAGTGGTTTGGTGACTCGATAGTTGGTAAGTGTGAGTTTTTGATGTAGTATGTAGCCAGCATGGGAGTCTTCCCAGAGATAGACTTCCCAATCTCCAGTTCCACATGTGAAGAAATGACCATCAGGGGAGAAAGACATTCTTGAGGGTTCATCAACACCTGGAAAGTTCAGGAGGAGCTTGGAATTCTGAGCATCCCATACCATAATTGCCTCTTCAAGGGTGAAGGCAAGCCGAGAGTGAGTAGGAAGAAATAAACATTCTTCTGAACACACAATATTATCTGGGGCAGGTAAAGACTCAAGCTCTGACAGAATATGTATTGAGGTTGGCTCAGCTTCCCATATGGTGATGGACCCTGGCTTTACAATAACAAATCGGAGACATTCACCATGAGTCCAGATTGGTGCCACAAAATACCCATCTGAGATATGATGGGAATATATGTGTGACCTGGAGAGGAGATTGTAGATGGAGATGGTGATGGGGGTAGTATTAACAGAATCCTCATATGCAACTGCAACTAATTTTCCATCTATAGAATATGTAGATGAGAGGCACTTTCCAGGGGATGTATATGGCTCTGCAGGGATGATACTAACTGGACTACCTGTCTGGAGGTCCCAACTGGTAATCCCCTGATTGCTTCCAAACTTTGTTAAAAAGTGGCTATCTGGAGAGAAAACAAGCCATTGATCCAGATCTGGAAGGGACTCATAGGCACTAAGTCGCTTGAGAGTTACTGCATCTAGTACTTCCACCATCCCAGAGGGCATCCATGCAACTGCAATAAACCTACTACATGGTGACCATGCAGCTGTCATAACAACTGAGGTATGCTGTCCTGTGGTTGCAGAAATTGGATCCCATGAAACTGGTGACCCCTGTACAACCCTCACAAAAGGATGGATATGTGATTTATACAGCTTGTGTATAATGGATGTACAGGGAGAGAGGAGGAGTGCAGAGTGATAGATGTGTGGAGCAGATGTGCTGATGACCTCAAAGAATCTGGTGACAAACCGAAAGCAGTCATTGACAAGGTTAAGAATTGGTGATACCTGGATCCAGATCAGTAAATTTTGGGAAAATACTTGGAATTAAGTTCAACATACATCCAGGTATTTTGTAACCATGTCCAATGCATCAACTGCTTCCCTCATGGCACCCAGGACACTGAGCACCTCTAACCAAAACAAAAAATTTCTCTCCAGGAAGCTATGCAAGACAGATGCAATTTTGGGCATATGCATTGGCACTATTCCAATGAGGTGCTTATGCCATGACCTGCAGGCATATTGTAATGCAGGGCTGAGAAACTTCTCAGTCCTCTCCTGTAAATCATCTACCTCAGAGTTCATCACAGCATCTGGGATTTTGCACATATTCTTCTCCAACCTTTGATTCATTAACTCAAGGCAGCCAATCAGAAGCTCAGAGTGATGATTGGGAGGAGAGACACAAAACCTCTGGTTGGTGCACCTAGCTGGATCCACAATGAAATCAGGAAATGATTTATGGAAGGGTTGGACAGGAAAATCACAACCCTCATGGAGAATCAGGAGTGAGTGAGCAGATGACAAGAGGGGGAACACATCCTCAGTGTCAAATCCCAAGAGCAGGGCAATTGTGGATGGAGAAAGGGGATTCATGACAAGTACTACAGCACCAAGTACTGAGCGGATTTTGGAGTCATCCTCTGGATCATTATCACCAAAAGCCTGCTCAAGAATTGTCATATAGAGTGAATCCAGTGTTACACTTGGCTTTAACTTAGTTCTCCCTTCATAGGCACTGGTCTCAGGTAACTCTAGAAGGAGATCCAGCTGCTCCCTGGGGTTTTTTCCCTGGCTGTTGATGAACTTGACTGTTGCCACAGCATAAACAAATAGTCCTGCTGCCTGTCTACAGAGCAGGTCCAACTGTTGTTTGGTTGGCCAACGGTCCAGCCCATGTTGGCAGCCCCTGAGCTCTGAGAACTGGTGTCTGAACAGCAACCTTATGTCACTATTGACTTGACTTGAATCAACCTCATGGAGAATGAGCACATTGGTTGCTTCAGCCAATAGTGGGAGACAGAAGCCTTCTTGAATCTTTGGTTCTGGGCGACCGGTAAGAAAGAATTTGACCCTTGAGATTTTGGATATAAATTGGCCAAGCACAGAAAGAATTGCTGAGGCTGGTTCCTCATCTTTGCATTCATCTAGTGCATCAATAATGATGACTGTTGATATTCCAGATTTGATGAGGGGCCCAACAATTAACTTATTCATCTGGCCATACAAGGACTCATGGACAATTGCAGGATCTGATTGCACCAGTGGGACAAGGATTGATCGGAACTCAGTGTATTTCTGTGCAAGCTGAACAGCCAGAGTGGGGAAGATGAGCTTGAGGCTACTCCGGCCCTCAAAGTCTTGGGAACAGAAGAATGAGGCACCAAGCTGTCCATCTGCAAATGTTCTCTCTGCAATTGTCTGTGCAATTGCACTCTTCCCTGTTCCAGCAAGCCCATTCAGCCAGTAGACAGGGGGTTGGTTGAAGTCCTGTGTCCATAGTCTAATTTCATCCAGAATGGCTTTGCGAGTCCCCCTGAGGCAACCTATATGACCACTATCCCAATACTCTGCCTCCTGTGCACAGTAGAAATCATTGAGGACCATTGCTTCAGCTGTCAAAGATTCATGTCAGCCACCCATCACTAAAAGCTGGGGATAGTCTGACCTGGATCCTGCAGGGAGGGGTCAGTTCATCTCCTCAAATGCAATGTGAAACACTCACCATCAATTTGCACTGTTTGTCATAAACCATCATTTGCTGTAGCATCTGTTGGCCTCATCAACACCAAGAAGGGCTCTTTTGATATGAACAAACCTTATGCTTGTTAATGGCCTCTTGTAGATCCCCAAGGAGCACATAAACTTCATCATCAACTTGACTATGGTCAGCAAGTTGCTGGAGCCTTGATTTCTCTGACAAGGTCCACAGTTGACTTTCAATGCCTTCAAACTTGCTGGGAGGAACTTAGCACCAAGTCTAGAGGGGTGGGTAATGCCATACTGTATTAAATCATCCCAGTGTTTGTGTTCCTCCATGTTGCCTGAGCATGTTGTAAAGAGTTCCTCCAGTGCGATTATGCGTGAGAGGAGGTCTTCAATCCAATCTCTGACAGCAGCAGTTTCCTGTATATGGGTTCATCAAAGGGGCATTGTGAGCAGAGGTCAAAAGTGAACCTTGTGAGCAGTATGGAGGGTGGAGATAGTCCCTAGGACAGCTTTGAGGGGACCAAACCTATCCACAGCCTCCTTAACAATGTTGATGGGGGTGGCAGTCGCCACTGGCTTGCCTTCTTCTCCTCCAATATCACCAGTAGTCTCTCCTGGTAGGGAGAGGGATAGAGGTCTTAGTGAACACTGGCCACAATAGGAGAAGTAGAAGCACTCACTCATAGGGTTGAAACTGTGTCCAGTATCAACCACGGCACCAAGAGTAGAGGTTCCTGGTGCAGGAAGTCCTTTGTCTTCACTATTTTTGTCACAAAATACGATCCGTGAAGTCCTGGGGTCATTCTCGTCCACTATAACAGTCCAATCAGGTCGATCTCCCATATTGTGATAAGGGTGAAACTTCTCACCTTTGGGCCCAACATCCAGCTCTGCTCGGAAGCCGAGTGGACCAACGGCGATATTGGCGGGGATCCCCAGGGAGATGTGCCGCCGGGAAGATTTGAGCGATTTCTTCGATTTTTTGTTGAAAATGTAGTTCATCAGTGTGCGGGGGCGGGGAGACCGTCGAAGCGGGGACCCAGCGCCAAACAACCCTTTTCACTCTCCGCCAGTAGTCACCATAAACGGAAACTGTTACCGTTTCGGTAACCGGCACCTGAGATGAAGTGGGACACAGGCGAACGACATGACGAGACAGCCCTCAGGTCGAGGGAAGAAGGTCGGTTCGAGGATTCGAAACATGAGACAGGTTGCTAGAACCCTGGGCTTCCAAATTCACGAAACACGGTCCACCGGGTGACCACCGACCGCGACCCTTCGAGTCGTTGGATTTGAAACACTACCGTGGGGTGTGCTTTCCGCGCTGACTCAGATACACGGGAGCCACGGTTGTCATGTTGACTATCCGGCCCAGACCTTGGTGCTCGTTTGATGTTCGACGTTCAGCAGAACCCTGCGGTCCTGGTCGGTGTACTCGCACGTAAGCACATCTGCAATGTATTGGTGGTGACTACGAGGGATGCTGCATACATAATCAAACACAGACGCCTCGAAAATGTTTTCCCAGTTACAGACGCGAGACCGGATGCGACAGTTCTGCATCGCGATGATAACCAGGAACAAGTATGGGCCGTTTCAGAAAACACGGCCGTCAGATCCACTCCCTGTTTGATTTCAGAGTTTGCAAACCTCCCAAAGCGCCCCGTCTGATTCGCGGAAGCGACTCGAAGTCCCAGACAGGGCACGGGAAATCTTGTATAGTAGAAACCGTTGGTTACGCATGTCGAAACCTCGCGGATGTGATAGTGGTACGCGTCTATTCCAACCAAGGAATCCCGAGTAAAACCCGTGGTTCCTTGGGCGCAAGAGTAGGGCACATAGCTCGTCGGTCGCTTCAGAGGAAAGTTGAAGCTACCCGTTGGTGGGGAGCTCCTGAAGCGGACACTTTGTTTTTGGCAGGCGAAGTTACACGGGGTCCGGAGTGAGGTTGTCAAGTGCGGGCGCGAGATGCGAGGGTGAAAGGGATCGGTTTCATTGGCAGGAGGGGAATCAAAATGCCCAGATGAGCCGATCACCCAAGATAAACCCGGACCTTGTGGTCAGTCAGCGTGTGGCGCACTTACGAACCTTCGTATTTGCACCCCACGATGTTGCTTCAAGGATTTCCTTCCCTACTTTCCAGTGCTTATTCCACTGGTGGGCATGGATTCGTTTGCACACCCATCTGCGCTTGGTCTAGCACTTTGGATGAGTTTCCTTTCGGGGCGGCCCCGATTGCGGCGGCACGGATTCCGCTCCACAACGGCCGTTCTCCCCTCGTTTCTCGTCTCGGAGGCTGCGGGTCACTGTTCAAGTGGGTGTGATAAATTACAGTGACTTTGGGGGTGGACATGAGGAGCGAAACGTTTGACCCACCATCTTGTTGACCTGTGGGGCGCCCGACAATCAGCCGACCTCTCGTCCTCGTAAATCCGCGATCCCTGTCGAGGGTAGCCCAGCGGAGAGAAGGAAGAGAACGGATCTTGCGCAAGAACAATGTTTGATCCATGAAGATGACAGAGTGCAGCGCATACCAGTCAGTTTCGCGGTCACTGATACCCAGTCAAGCCCGGTTGATAGCTCATCTCGACAGCTGCTGAAGCGGCCTTCCCAAAATGCGTTCAAATCAATGGGATTAGAAGTATCTCTCGTAATGACAGGGTAAGGTTAGGGTTCTTTTTGGCCGGGAAACGGATGCCGTGGAGGTGCTACTTCATGAAGAAGTAGACCACCCGAGATTAGGCCCCCCATCGATCGGAGGAATAGAACCAGACCAGGGGGCACCCCGGGTCATGGAACATCAACGCTCAGTGCGCTAAGAGCGACGAAGAGCCTGACCAGGGTTTCTGTGGGACTGCATCATTCCCTTCCCGCTTGTAGAGGTTCGGGGTCGAAAGCCATAACCTACCCCAAGTGGACCGCGATTGAAAGAAGTGGGTGAGAAAGGACCCAGTCACTCGTGAGGAGTGAAACGAACGGAGTTTGTGAAGGCACCCTCGAGTCTTATGGCAACAGGGTGATCGACTGACGTTCCGACGTTGTGGAGTGCGACTTGTCACCCCACCGCGGTTCCAAACCCGGTTTGCGGTCCTTCAATCTGGTTGAATTCGCACTGTGAGCAATTTATCACGCGGAAAGGGGCCACGACACGTACATCCCCCACCCACCATCCTCATCTGTGCGGTTCAAGGCATCCAAAGTTATCTCTGACCGCTCGTCATCGGGGAAAGCCATCCTAGTGATTGGAACTGCTAGGGATGCGGAAATAGGTCCACCGTGCCTCCCGTTCAGTGGCCGTCGCGCGAGGTCGAGGTGCTTGAAATATAAATAGCCATTTCACGCGGCATCGAGGGGGTTTGCTTGCTAGTGGGGGAGTTTGGCAACCCCTTCACGATGTCAGTAACAGGGGGAGGACAAGATCCACTATGCGCTCACCACTGGCAGACCCATCTCATGCTCACCTAAAGGCTTCGGCGGCCACCGCTCATCTGTTCTGAGATATGTCCAAGAGTGTCTTCCGTCTTCAGCCGTCCTGCAAATTGCTCCGAGGACGAGACCGGGATATCCAGAAGCGAGTGAAACGCCGGAGAGGTGGGAGTTTCCGATGCAGCGCTGTTTCTTGTGTGATGCATACGAAGAGTTGCCGGACTCAAAACCGAGATTGCGTTCGCTCACCGGACGCTGGTGGTGGTGGTGGACGCTATCGAATGATCGATTGGGTCATCACTTCCGGGAGCCATCGCAGAGAATTCCAGGTGGATTCCTTGATCTCGGTGACTAAACTCCATCCCTTGCGTGTTCATCATCTCTCCCTCGGACCACCATAATGTCTGAGAAGAAACCAGATTTCTCTGGCCTTCCGACCAGCGTCGAACAGCGTTTCGGGCACCACCAGTCGCCGAGATGTAAACGTATGAGGACCCTTGTGGTCGGGCTATGCCTCTGCGCGTTGGGAATTGGAGGCTTCGTCTTGCGAACGGTCACCCCCGAACTCCCTGCTCCAGAACTATCCACCAACGTTGGGGGTGGGTTATGTCCCCAAGTGAAGCCGATGACCCCCGCCAAACACTCAGCGATTTGGGATGAATTGGTGGAGAAATCCGCGACCGAAGAATACAAGGCACGCGCGATAGAATGGCTCAGCGGGGCAGTCGGGATTCGGTGCGTATTGTGCTCATCCCTGGCATTGAATTGAATCCTAACGGTGTGTTCAGAACCGAGTCTTACGACCAGATGGATCCTGTGGGTGTGGATCCCCGTTGGGATGCCTTTGGACCGTTCCACGATTATCTCTTGAAGGCTTTCCCTCTCGTGTATGTGCTCCTGCGCGTTCGAGTCAAGCTATTAACCACCATCAACCGGCTCGCAGTCACTCTACCTTGTCGTTGACCAAAGTTAATACCTGGGGTTTGGTTTACGTGTGGCATGGATCCGACGAAAGCCTCAAACCAGTCTTGTTTACCGCACACCAAGGTACGATATACGACTTGTTCCTTGGGACTTGAGCGAGCTCCCGCAGATGTCGTGCCGGTGAATCCTGATACCGTGGACGAATGGAAATACCCTCCCTACTCCGGCCATTACGACGGTACGCCATTTTCCAAATGTTGTGGTACGATGCTGACCACCTACTCTAGGAGAGGTAATCTGGGGGCGTGGTAGCTCTGACGATAAAGGCTCACTCATCGGATTACTGTTGGTTTTCACCCCGTCAGACATCCACCGCTTCTGACGGTGGTTTAGTGTCGCTGTCGAGAACCTCATCTCCTCCGGATTCAAGCCGACTCGAGAGATCGTCCTGGCGTTTGGATTTGACGAAGAAGCGAGCGGGCTACAGGTACGTTTCCTCCGTTCGTTGTGAGAGAACCGCATCTTACCCGTATCAGGGCGCTGGAGAAATTTCGAAGTACCTGCTCTCAACGTTCGGCGAACAGGCGTTTGCGTTCATCGTAGATGAGGGCGGTGCGTCCTTTTCCTCGTTGTCTCAAAAAGTTGTCTCAGTAACGCGATTTCTGTAGGACGATTCGAGAAGTCATTCGGCTCCGTGATCGCTCTACCGGCTGTCACAGAGAAAGGTTATTTCGACGCTCGCTTGTCGGTGGCATCTCCCGGAGGTCACTCCAGCATCCCTCCGAAGCACACAGTAGGAACATCCATTCCGTGTCCTTGGCCATGTCTGACGTGCTACCTAGAGCATCGGTCTATTGGCCGCATTCGTTACCGAGATCGAAGCAAATCCCATCCCCGCCAAGCTATCTCGAGGTACCCTTTTCGTAGTCCTGCGTAGTGCAGCAACAATAACATGCTTCGTGTAGGAAACGTGTTCTACGACACTCTGCTCTGCGCTGCCGTCCACTCCGCAGAGATCGATCAAACCCTGAAGAAAGCGATCCTGGCTTCGATTACATCCGACGATGCTCTCAAAGCGGTTGAATCCGCGATTTTCCAGAATCCGTTGCTCAACTCTTTGGTCGGCACGACCAGGGCTATCGATATCGTTGGTGGCGGTGTCAAAGCGTAAGCAGCCTTCGAGCAATGTGTGGCGAAATCGCGTGAATGAGCACTGGTTATTAGGAACGCTCTCCCTGAGGAAGCATGGGCAGTCGTTAACCATCGTGTTTCCACGGATAGGTAAACCCTGTCGTTTGCTTCCACCCCGCTTACCATTAACCCGGAATTTTAGCTCAGTCTCCGAAGTGGTCGATATCGACACCGAACTCCTCAAGCCGGTCGCCGCGAGATTCAATCTCTCCCTCACCTCGTTCGGTAAACCTATCACAGATCCATCTCTCCCCTCTTACGGTTCCGTCACTCTTTCCAACCCATGGAACAACCAATTGCAACCCGCCCCAATCTCTCAGTACAAGGGCTCCGCCGCGTTCGACATCTTGTCCGGCACGATCAAGGGCGTGTATAATGCCCACAGAGGGTTGGAGGGCGACGATGATATCAAGGTGTATCCCGCTTACATGACTGGAAATACTGGTAGGTCCATTCGTGCTTCCCATCCAGAATCCGGTCAGCAGTCTCACACACGTTGATAGACACGAGATACTACTGGAAGTTATCGGAGAACATATATCGATATAACCACGGAAATGGCGTGGAGAAGGAAGGTCTGGGAAACATCCACACCGTGAACGAGAGTAGGTTGTTTTCCTGGGTTTTGTTTCTTCGGCTAACTCACAATGTTTGTAGATTTGTCGGCGGATAACTTGTTGGAGATCATTGAGTTTTTTACCGCTCTCATTCTCAATGCCGATGAGGCGACCAATCTATAATCTCCCTAGGGTAGACATACATAGTTGACTCATGCGAATATACTCTTGCTGCTCACTGAGTGACCCCACCGGCGCTGGCTGATGGTAGCCATATAAGCCGCGGTCATTGGCACCAGTTTTGAGCCCAAAATCGACTGATAACAGATGGGAAGTCGCTCACTACCTCCTTGTAGCATTGCGCCCTCGGCCTCTTGACGCGCGATGAACTTCCTCGGGCTAAGCTCTAACACCCCTTTAAAAAATTGCTCACTCGTCGAGGGTGCGTTCCGGCGCATCCGGATTGTAAAGAAAGTGAATAGAATAAAATAAAATAGGAAAAAGGGCTTGACCGAGAATTGAACTCGGGACCACCTGCATGCTGCGTGGAACTCACGCGGGAAAGACCCGAAGCAGGTATCATACTACTAGACCATCAAGCCAGGACTTTCTAATTTATTTAGCAAGCCAATTTATTTGATGAGTCAATTTGTACAGTAAATAATCACGGATCACTCATCATATCACCATCACTGGGACTGTGGGTGGTATTGTAACCAGTAATAATCACCTACCAGTACCGTAATTCTGGGGGGAATTAGAAGGGACCTAAAAATGGATACAACAGAGCGGTGGGCATTACAA
>Ga0307511_10003397_pt1 | contig 16372 bp, 19 predicted proteins | sample 13_EM_MG_FD_200266 | JGI IMG/M metagenome (GOLD analysis project Ga0307511, IMG submission 200266) | Populus trichocarpa ectomycorrhiza microbial communities from riparian zone in the Pacific Northwest, United States - 13_EM | ecosystem: Host-associated > Plants > Roots > Unclassified | place... | reverse complement strand
AGCTCGAAGAAGGAGAACGCCAAACCTTATTTCAAGGCGTACGTACCCGTTTCACCCTTTGCCATCTCCCTCACTAATCTACGTTTTCTAGTCCCAAGATCCAGCGATTGGTTACGCCAGAACGTCTCCAACGTCGCCGTCACCTGCACTCTCTCAAGAAGCGTCGTTTCCAGGCCCAGAAGGAGCAAAAGGCCGAGTACGACGCTCTTTTGGCTAAGAAGGTAGCGGAGCGGAAAGAGAAAGTCGCTGCCGTCAAAGCCTCACACAAAAAGTGAAGCTACCCATTAAAGTTCATCACGGCGATGTCGGTCTGACACTCATTTAGGGCCGCATGAGCATCCCCTGTTGGTTGACGCTACCTTCATATCTTACATCGCTCTGTCGTGCTTTCTCCCACTGTTGTATGCCAAACACCTCAAATGCCATACGAGTTTTGTGTATGGAACCGGACTACATTTGTGATCGTGATGGTCTACGCCCAGATTGCCTTGAATTTCTCGTGCAACTCCTTGAGCATCTCATCGAGCACCTCGTACACCCGCCAGTCCCTATCCATAACTCCTCGTGGTCGGGAAAACGTTGAAGCGTTTCCTTCCGTATGTTCCTCGTCTGATTCTCCAGATCCGCTGTCAACGTCCGATACACCATCTTCGACACCAGCTGCAGCCTCTTTCGACGCCTTCGTCAACAGTTGTTCGATCGCGCCTCGGACAGTTGTTAGCGAAAGAACGAAATCATTCAACAGGTACCTTGAGGCGGCGTCAGCAAACAATTCGAAAGAGAACCAGTACCGAGGCTCACCATATCTCGCCACTTCGGATGCCATTTGCAGCTGCGAGTGTAGATACTTGCCCGTGCATATAAAAGTCATAGATGTAGGCATTCAGTGCGAAGCCGCTCTTGCGGCCTTCTCGGGACACGATGAAGCGTTCCATAGAGGGTGTTGCGTGCTCGTTGATGTTGATTCCGGAACGTGAGGTGGCCGCTAGCTCTGAGATGCTCTGGAAAACATCTTCGTGACCGGAGTTGGCGACGAACAGGGATCGAATGACTACGGGGATGGAGGTCTGTTCCAGATTTTGTTGGAACTCACCGCCGACCCCTTCCCCTGATCCGACGTACTTGAGCTTCGACAAGGGCAGCTCGTCTTCCTCTCCGAGGTGGGCAGAGTTGTGAGTGGCGAAAGTGGAGGCGTAGGAGGTGAAGATTTCCAGGATCTGTTTTTCCTGCTCCACAAGGACGGTTTGGGCTTTGGGGTTCAGAGGGGGCAGAATGACTTTGGAAGCAGATTTTGTCTGACGCAAAATCGCCTCCAGGTTCTCCTTGGACGTGTATATGTGCGGGAGTTCGCGTCTCCCGAAGAGGTGGCAGAAAAGAGTGAGTAGGTCCTGCTTCGCTTGGATCGTGCTCTTGTTCGCACATATCTCGTGGATGGTGCCTGCCCTGAGGAGTGCGACCAAAGCAAGATTGCTTGGTTCGGTATAGTAAAGGTGCGCCGCGATACCGAACAAGTTCATGGGTCGCCCTTCACCATCGATCAAACGCGCACGTCGAAGGTACTCGATCGAGAACCGTAGGTGATGCAAAAGTTGGTGTTCCCCTTCGTGAGAGTCCCAAATAACCTGGGGCATCTGCAGGAGTGACCGGACAGCTTTAACGGTGACTGGCGCCGAATCCGCCCCGTGCATAAGATTTAGTAATCTTAACACCAAGGTCGAAGTCAGGGGGAATTGGCCGGCAAGCGAAGGGAGCCTCGACAGGATGATTCGCCGAACTCTGTCAAAGCTGATGCCATAGAACACCACCTTACCGAGCAGGTCGTAACCTCTCCGACCCGCTCGTCCAGCGCATTGTCGGTACTGAAATGCGGATGAGAAGCGGGGTGTGAAATTTAGGATGGCTGCTCACCATCAGTGCTGTGAGGAATGGCGAGTCGCCCATAAACACGGAAGTTTTGGTTGGGGCATTTATACCTATGCCAGAAGGTCAACATCGCCGCTCAACTAGGAGCATTACGCCTGCATACCGAGCGCCAGAGTTCCTAAATTTACGATCAACAAACGCTCCTTTCACAATGGTCATGGAACATACCTGTAGCGATCACCACACGTAAATACCCCTGACGGAACCAGCTAGGGAGGGTGGCGGTGAGCGGGAATCCAGACTGAATCGTCATCTGAGTACCTTTCGACCAACCCACGGTATCCCTTGTTCATTCCAGAATGGTGAATACCGATTCCCCTCTTTAGGGCTGCGAGGGCACGTTTATCCACTTTGGTCCATTTTGCAAGACGAGCGATCTCGCTATCCACATCTTCCCTCGAAACGCTGACGTAGTTCCCAGCAAAACTAAAGTCTTTTGAAGGTTCTGAGGGGTCGAACGACGCTTCCCATGAAGTCTCGGATGCGATATCTCGCGGGCCATCCCCTTCGGCAGGCCGTTGCTTCGCAGCACGTTCCTTCTGTTTCCCGCGCTGTTTCGCTCTCGCCTGCCAAGCTTCGTACGCGCGCATTTTCTCTACCCATTCAGGAGACGTCGCTCGCCAGTCCTCCTCAGCCTCCTCGAGTTCTGCGAGGAGACTGTAGACAGTCTTCTCGCATGTGCTACGGTCAAAGCTAAAAAGAAGGGCGGGCTACAAAGGATCGCGTGGGAATGATAAGAGGATTGCCATCAACTCTGGAGCAATCTACTTACCAAATCGCCCTGAACATGAAGATCGCTGAGTAGCCCCAGCAGATTTCGCAAGAACTCTTTACCGTCAGGAAGGGAGTTCAGTTGTCCATTGTCCATTCGTCCAATGTGAGGGTCAGTAAGGCGCTTCGTAACAGTCAAGAGAGGGGAATCTTCATCCGGTTCCGCTTCAGTGGTATCCATCAACGAACCAACCACGCCCTTTAGCTCAGATTCGTATCCGAGTACATCCTCTTGACGGAGTAGCCGGGAATGCGTGAAAAAATTCAGCGGTCGTAATCGCTCGCGCTCCGCTGCGGTAAGGATGTCCGGTATCTCCTCCAAAGCCTGGTATAGTGTGAGATTATCCCGCCCCTCAAGTGCCAGGTCTGGCGGAAGTGCCCTCGACCCAAAGGCAAGAATGGAGATCGGATGTAGGAACCTCATTCGCTCAGAAGAGGCGTGTTTACTCAGTCCTTCGAAAGTCGTCGGTGCTCCGAGGGGGTCGCGGATCAAATAGTAGAACTTGCGTAGGTGCGAATAACGGTGAGGGTGGTGGATAAACGTGTGCTTGAAACCATGTGCCTTTTGCACTGAAGTGAGCCAGGAATTGAACTTGTCCGGTTCTCCGACTGTTGCGGATAGACCACTGAATGTGACTCCGGGTCAGTGAACGACCCCAGAATAATCCGAACCGCTTACATTATTGGGCACGGGGCCAGGAGCAAGATCTGCTCCCAAGTTGCACCACCGTCCTCCTGCCCAATCGTGTGGATCTCGTCCAAAATAATCCTACCAAACAGTCAGTTCGTGTGATCGCAGGTCCACCGACGAAAAACATAAACCTCTTCATCCTCGGTAGCCAGGTTCGCGCCAGCGGTGGAGACAACATCATGATCGACAACATTTCCGGGACAGTCACCAGGATCTGACACTTCTGTGGATCATTGATACGGTAGTCACGTGTGTGGATCGCCCATAGAGAGCCTGACCCAGGTTAGCCTGCAATCGAGTAACTGAAAGGGTGGTATGGCCGTACCATTTTTAACCTCTTTGCTGAAACGCGCGTAAATCTCCGCAGCAACTTGTGTGACCAGGGCTTTCGTCGGGGCGACATAAACCAGAACACCGTCATCAGATCCTCGTAAAACCTGTTCCATCGCATAGAACGAAATGAAAGTCTTTCCTGCACTGGTAGGAGCTTCATGGAAGGGATCGTGAGATAAATGCACCGAAAGGCACCCCACACGGACACTCACCAACAACGAGAACCGATTCGTTCTTATCGAGGCAATCCAGAACCTCACGCTGCCAAGCGTCCGGAGCGAATAAGACTCGAGGGTCTGGTTTCGAGCCCATGCTACGGTCCATGAACTCTCCGAAGAGCCGGAGTTGCCAAGTGATCAGATCCTCGGTGATGTGCATGAAGCCGTGCAAGGGGCGGCCAGACTTCGACCGGACGAGTTTCACGAACTTAAAAGATAAGGGTTGGTCCGATTGGCCGCCAGGAGGAGGCGTGACAAATTTTTCGAATCCGAGGACACCGAGTACGGTAGAGATCACCCCGTGAACGGTGAGTGTCAGGTTTTTGGATTCCAATAGTTCTTTTACAATGCGCATGATTGCCACCGTGTAGTGATCACGCACGGCAGCGGTGTCTTGGTTGTTAATCTGTGCGATCCACTTCCAGATGGTCAGGTGAAGGCGATACAGCAGGACCTCGTCCCGCAACCACCCCCCAGCGGCTCGAGGATTCCGTTCAAGGTTGGTCAAGGCCGTCAGTTTTTTCTCCAGTTCGAGACCGGAGAGTTCACTGAGCCTGCCCTCCCACCACACCCGTTGTTCATCCACGTCTTTCTTCGACTTCTTGGCTGCAATTTCTGCGAGGAGCTTCTCCTTCGATGACATGGGTTTTTCTTTCTTCCCTGGCTTCTTGTCCGCTTGGGCCTGTGAAGTACACGTTAGCTCGTGAGGGAAGACTGTGGTGAATGGATGACGTACCGGATGCCTGGGATGCTTTCCTTGAGCCTGTTCCTTCCCCCCGGTGACGATAGTGAGGCGATTGAAGCGGACACCAAGGGCCCCCGTCAACGTAGCCGCATCAGCCGTGAGTTGAGATATGAACCGTTGGTGCTTTTTCATCATTTTCACCCGCTGCCACTCGTCGGTTGGTTTCGCCTCTTCGCCACCCAGGTGCTTAGGAAGGATATGTCGTTTGGCATTATGCCAATGGTATTTATCGGTGAACGCGGTGTCTTTTCCAAACTCTAGTGCACCGTATTCGATAACGTCTTTCGAGTCGGGTGGTAGATCGATGAGAGAAAAACCCTCGTTGAAGACATCGTGGTGGAAGGGGAGAAGCCTTGTCGTAACGGCAGCTGAATGGTAGGGATTAGAATGCGAAACTTGAACAGGAAACACGGATCTGAGGGTCTTCAAATGTTGTGGGCCGCCTGGCGAAGACATAATCGAGACTGCAATCCGTGACAGCGAGTCACCGAGTTGTTGAGTGAGGGACGATGATGTTTTAGAGAGAAGGACCCCCAGCAGGGCGACGAATATATTCCCATCTAGGTCGAGGTCGAGGTTCCACTCAGAAAGGTACACGTCAATGAGGGAGAATACTTTTGGTAAGAAGTCCCCTTGAAGGTGGGCATCCAGATCCGGGTTGGGTGCTTGGCTTCCGATGGCCCGGTTTCGTAGAGGTATAAGATGGAGTGCTTCACAATGAAGTATAAAGCACCACAGTAGACCCGGGTACTTCATTCCGCTGGCAGCTTCTTGCAAACGTGCCCAAAGGTCACCGCGAGACGAGCAATCCCCTCGATATGGCTGCAAAGGAGGGACAGGATTCCCGTCGTTTGTTTGCTCCTCCAGCGTCTTGAGGTGATTGTGGGTCTTTTCGATACTAGCCCAGAACTCCTTGCGCAGAATCTTTCGAGAGTTGAGGAGCAACCCTTGCTCAAAGATGAACGTGACGATCTGTGCGGAGCCTGGGTAAGGGTTTGGAAAACAGAGGGAAAACAGCCTACCTTGGAGTCACGGAAGATCGCGCCGTGAAGTAGGGCGATCGGTATTGACCGGGCCATCACCTCGAAAATGAACACACGTTGGCACAAGATAGAGGCAGCTCTCATTTGGTTGTCGGAGATCGGTCCTCCGTCATTCGTCATCACGAACATGGGCTGTAAGACTGGTCAAGAAACCTGAATTCGATGGGGGGGGGATGTTGAATCTGACCCGACGATCAAGTAGATATCGGATCCACTTTGGATCCTCCGGACCGGAAAAGCAGAAGACTGCAGACACATCTTTCAGGTGCGTCGTTAGATGGTTGAACAGTTGTCGCCTCGCCAACCGCCTCGAACACACAACCAAAGTGTCATCACCGGTTCTCTGGGTCAAGTGTCGAGTGGCTGGGGATACATCAGTGGCATTCCAAACCTCACGCAGAGGCAGTAGCTACCTTGGAAAAAGACGATGTCGAAGTTTGCGGACCTTGTCACGAACTTTTGCAGCAAGCGCTCGAGAAGGTATTTTGCGTGCAGAATCTGATAGGATACAGCTTTTTTGATATGCTTAGCTCATGGCTGTGGACCTATATCGAGCATTACCTGGGAAGCGGCCGATTGCCAGGAGAGGGTCATCTAGAATCTCCTGCAACAGTGCCTCGCCTGAGATCCGACGGGTTAGCCAATCTCAAACCGCGGATGATGGATGGTCATTACCGTCGAGAACGAAAGGCTCTGTTCCGGCGTAATCGCCGATGAGGTCCATTTGTCTTCCCCGACGATTCCGTTCTCTGTACCAGCGGTCATCGATGTAATGGAGTGTAGATTGGGCATCGAGTCCGGTGGTAGCGATGTTATTCCCCACAGAGGGGTCATCAACAACAGTAGAGCCCACATCGAAGTCGTCGAGGTCTAGATCCATGATGGGTTCTGCCAAACTACGAGGAATGTAGCGGTTAGTAAAAGTGTGGCGGGGTCGTTCCCGGCCTAGTGCCGGCAGGGGAGGGGTGCGTTTCACCTCGGGATAAGTACAGGGTTGTTTCGCGCTAGGTTGAGAAATTCTCGGCGCCGCCACAGATCACTGGGATGTGTGGTGAACTTGAGCGGGCTCGGATGCTGGCGGAAGTCAAGGAAGTCTGCACGTGGAGCCCCGCTGGCCCATGTATTGATTTTATGATATAGGACCTGATAAGGCCTGACAGAGGCAGCAGGAATACGAGATAGATCGCATTCAAGCCTAGAGTTACGGCAGCAAGCGACCGCGAGGCATTCGCCGACTCCAGCCGAGCATTCATACAATCTCAGCCCTGGGCGGTACGAGCACTGGATTGCGTGGCTCGTCAGAAATCCGAGGACATGACGTTCGGCCTACCTCCGCCATCGTTTGGCTTGCATGAAGTGGTGGTCATCATCAGAAAGGTGGAGTAGTAGGACGGCACCGCCAGCGCGGCGTTTCTTCAGGTACTTACCATGTTCTCTCGGCTCTCTCTCACGATTCTTCCGCAGCAGCGAACTGGTTTCGATTGTTCGGCAGCTTCGATGCTGGGACGTGTCGCCTTGTTCGCGGGTGACGGAGTTATTCTGACGCAAGTGGACTGGCAGAATTGGATTCATCTCCGCGATCGCCATGATCACAGCCCTGACTCAAATGCCTATAGCTTGCGGGGTTTGAGGCTGCGCCACTCGCCTCTCCTCGGTTTTCCGATGCATCCTCTACAACATTGACCACCACGATTCTCGCCCCCGGAGCATCCTATTACCCTCATTCACGCCTCCCAGGCTCCCGGGTTGCTCACTTCGTCGACGCCACATGCTTCAATCTCGAGCATTCGGCAGCATTCTATCCTAGGATCCCGAGTCACGAAGTATTGAGTAACCCTAGCTGGACGTCGTGGTAGAGCTGTGCCCCACCGCCGTACGGTGCGATTGCCGGCGTCTGTGATGTCTATCCTAGGCCTGACTCATTGTCCGGTCTTTAATAAAGGCACACGATCTTCAGCCGACATCGACATCCCACCCTCTTCCCCTTCTTCTCCCAAACCTCTACAACCTCAACAAATCCACGAGATTTGCATGTGCCAGAGTCACCGTTGTCAATGCAACATTAACAACATGCCAGCCACTCCATACCTGCGCAACGTAGACCTCCCCGCCCTGTCCCCATATCCATCACCGCCGTGGCTTCAGCACCAACTTCCGGCAGCGGGGGGCTACAACCGCTACCAAAATCCCTACCCCACACCCTCACCTACTCTACCGGGGACACCCAACCGATTACCTCCCACCCCCAACTCCCCACTATCACCTCTCCCCTCCAGCCCCCGTTTTCGCATTGACGCTTCGCTCATGCACGGGCATTACGACGCTTCCGCTGATAACAGCGTGTTGAGCGATAGAACCCTACTCAATCCAGCCGTGGACCAGTTTACCTCTTCGTTAGTATTGGTTCTGCCGCAAGATCTGAACGCCAGCGATATCGTGGTCACACCCACAACATCATCCCCATTCATCACAACATTCGACGTCGTCGCTGCAATCCGAAACGCCTTATATGCGCCGCCCCAACATCGGGGCGAGTCAAGTCGCAGACGGTTGGTCGATTCCTTAAGAGGTAGAACCCGGATATCACTGCGGGGTAGGCAGTCGGGGTCCCGACCCGTTCTTAGTGTCGAGTTTTCGTGATTTTTTGGGATTTCACTTCGCTTTCCCCTCCTCAGTGTATTTGTAACTCGGACTCAACGACGAACTTGTAGCATTAGCACACGACCCTTTTTCACGATCTCTCGACTCTTTTCTCGTTTTCAACCACCCCTCCACCACCCGCTGTCTCCACCCTTCTCCCTTCGCGCTTTTCTATCCCTCGGAAATGCTGTTAACTACGATATGGTAAACCTCCTCACTTCCTGAATATCGATGCTATGGGGTCTCAAAGCGCCTCTCTCAAGCTTTTCCCCACCTCGCTCCCGATCGGGGTAATTGCCGTGACCTCTTATACATGACGTACCAACCACCCCGTCGCGACGTGGCTCTGCGCCGGCGGTCGCAGGGAGGAGGGGTTTCTGACCCCATGGAAGCACGCATCATGATGGAACGCGTTTTGGCATCGAGGGGAGAATATGCAGGGTTCGTCTGGTCACGGTCCTTCCTTAGCCGTAGGCTTAACTTCGCCAAAAGCATCGAGCAGATGAAAAAGGCCATCGCTGCCGTGGATGGTACCTCGGATTATGTGAGAGGGGAAATTGCGCGGAAGAAGGCGATTCATAACAAGGATGTGGCAGACTTGATTAAGCACGAACACGGCGCGTACTACCAAAAGGTTTTCGACTCGTCTCTCGCATACGACGACCTCGCATTACATGACGATCGTGGTTTGGAGAAGGTGCGTGGTCCGTCCACGTCATTCCTGTCTTATCTCATCACTGTGGGTGCAGCTCGCGGCTTCAACCATTCGAGGAACAAGCGTTTCTCGGCTGCAGGCGTTACAACAGTCCTACCTGCGAGGTGTGGTCCCATTATGGGAGAAACAGGCCAAGATCCAATCAATCGAGGCCGAACAACGGCGTCGCTCTCATTCCAAGTTCCCAATGACCGTCACGGACTTCCTTGCCATCCGAGACATATCCCACCAACTCCATATCTGTCAGTTCCTTATGCTGCAAGACAAGATTCAAGACAAGGACGAGCTGAGAAGCAAGAGGGACGCGATGATGTCGACGTATCAGTGGGTCTGGAGGCAGGTTACTCCCCTTTGTGAGGAATACGCGAAGAACGTAAGCTTCCGTTCCCAGCAAGCGAATTTCATACCTGATGCGTAGGTTTCAGGACGACTTCAAGGACGAGGTGCGCGGAATCGTGGGGAGCGTTCAACCCCCTCCAGACCCGCGCAAGCGGAAAGTTTAACCCCAGAGGACGCCTTTCACTGCCGCGTTGATGGTGGGGACCCTGCAGTGTTCAATTTTAAACGCACGTTACGTGTTCAGTGGGTGCTGTTCAGTACTGCGGCAGAAGATTGTGCCTTTGTACCTGATTCGGCCGGACGTGGATAACTGGTGGCTCCACTCGGTGGAATGGTCGTTCCCTATCAAGGTGGGGGTCCAATCACCGCTTCATTCAAAACTACCCAAGCGAATAAAACCCTGTGTATTCTTCGTAGGACTGAGTATCCGTTCCGCGACATCTTGTGAGGCAAGTTCTTGGGATCCCACCATACGGCAATTACGGAGTTGGCTGGCAGTTGACATGTCGCGTCCGAATTAAACGCACGGTGAACTTTGAATTTGAACATCGTTGCGGGGTGGCAAAAACTTGTCCCCATATGGCACAAAGGGTCAAAACCCGCGCTACATCCATCAGACTCCCGAACTCTCCGACGAGGACGCTTCCCTCTGAGAATGAACAGAAGAATGGCCACCAACTTGGCGACCACTCAACCTCGTGCTTCCTCTGTGTTTCAAATTTTCGAACCTTACCTCCGTGAATGGCGCGCTCCAGAGGCAGATTCATACTTAAGCCACCTCATGAACGACCGTTTTGCAGATCATCAGCATCCGCATCTCTACTCCCCCCTCTCCTCCATTCTCCATCACTTCGTCTCTCGTATGTCCTTGTGCCCAATTTGGCCGTTTCATTGTGAATCCTGACCTTATAACCCCCCCTCGTTAGATATCCGCCATGTCTGCCCAAACTCAACCCTCTGATGGAGAGATGGTTGCTTTCCGCTTCATCCCCGGTGCCACGGGCGGTGCCTCTGTTGCTCGCCAAGTGATTCCAATCCCCACCCCCGGGCCAGACGAGTGTCTCGTCAAGGTCCTCGCCGCTGGTGTCTGCCATTCCGACTGCAGCATCCTAGATGCTGATTTCCAGAAGGGAATGTTCGCCATGCCAAACCCCTTCGTCCTTGGTCACGAAGGTGCCGGTGTCGTCGTCTCGGTCGGCTCCAACGTCACCGACTTCAAGCCCGGCTCTTACGTCGCTCTCCTTGGAACCAACGCTTGCTACACACAATCTTGTAGTGCTTGCTCGCATAGTCTCGACAACGCCTGCCTTACCCACCCCTACCTCGGGTTCGGTGGTGATGGTTTCTTCGCCTCCCACGTTTCCGTCTCTACCAGGAACCTTGTTGAGGTCCCTGCCGACCAGGAGACCGTCAAACCATCTGTTGCCGCCATCTCTACAGACGCCGTCCTCACCCCCTATCACTCCCTCGTCTCTGGCGCCAAGCTCACACCTGACCAAACCATTCTCGTCATCGGTGCCGGAGGTCTCGGTCTCAACACAATCCAGATCGCGAAGCACGTCATTGGCGTGAAGAACGTCGTGGTTACCGATGTCCGAGACATCAGCGTCAAGGCCGCCTTGGAGGTCGGAGCAGACTACGCTTGCAAGCCTGAAGAACTCGACGCTCTCATCAAGGAACACAAGTTCGTTTTCGATACCGTCGTCGATGTCGTTGGCAACGCCGAGACCTTTGGATCCTCACTACAGCGAGTCAGGGTTGGTGGTCTCATTCAGATCATCGGTCTTTCGGTCCGCGAAATTTCCCTCCCCCTTGTTGCCGTTGCCATGAAGAACGTGACCATTAAGATGAGCGCCTGGGGCACCAAATCAGAGCTAAAGGAGGTGTTGAGCGCCGTCGCTACCGGAAAGGTCAAGCCACAAGTCGAAGAGAGGTCACTGGACGAGTGTTTGGAGGTCCTTCAGGATCTGGCCACTGGGAAGCTGAAGAGCCGTGTTGCCCTCATTCCCTGAGCTATTTTCACTTTCGCCTTCGCCTTCCATGTCCGTAATTACGTTCACCCCATGTAGCATAATTTTACCGTATCTTCTAGAATCTTGGTTTGTTGTGATTGTGAGGATTACTGAGGTTGTATGATGTAACTCTCGAAGCTAAGCCTGATTATTCCATCGTTGGGGGCCGATTACACTCCAGCAACCTCTCAAAATCTCATGGTCAGTCGCCTCACGGTCAAGCTTAGGGTTTGCATACCCCACAATCCTGGTTGGGGCTTGCACAAAACACATTCTATGTTGATCGAGTGAACAATTCGTGTACTCGAAAAAGGGTGAGATAAATAGGATACAAACGAATTCAGTTCGTCTGAGCTCCAACGGCCTGAGAGTGGAGGAGATCAGTCAAATGATGGTCGCTGCGACAAAACTCGTACATACCAATCGTTTCAAGTGTTCCATAAATACCTGCAAACTGACGTCGTCCGTGAAGATAGCTTGTCCGTTATTGGGTCCAGGTCCAGAACCATACATGCTTGTGGACATGTGGGTCGTCGAAGGGTTCAGTTTTGAGAGAAGGAAACGGGCTTGACTTCCACCCTGATCACAAACGATGTAACGTGGGATTGGTTGCCTGTCGGCCAGGAGGTCCTGGGGATCTTTCAGTCAGGGTGGAAGAACCAAAGTCAGGATACAGACGACGAACCTGGGCGTCGGCGACAGGAGTCTCAAGCAACTCCTTGAAGTTCTCGTAACCCTCCTGTTCATGATAGCCGGCCTTCCTCCACTGCGCAACCGTCTCCCCGTGGAAGATCAGAATGTAGAAGAAGGTGTCCAGTAACAGAATCACGTCGGGTTTGATAGACACGCTGTCGAGCAGGACGGGCTGGGCGGGGATATCGAACGTATATGACATAAGCGTTGGTTGGATCATGATAAGAGAGTTGTTGACGTCCTCCTCATTCAGTACGTGTCTATACTGAGGTCAGTGAGGGAACAAATTACGAAGAGGTCGTACCGACCGATAGAAGGCGGTCTCGTCTGGACTGTTGTTGAACACCTGCAAGAACTGACTCCTTCTCAAATGGAACATGAATTGAGGGTAAATGCTGAAGTTATCCGCAAGCGCGAAACTCGTTGGATCTTCTTTCCGGTAGTCCGCGAATTTCTGGCACAGGCGGATCAACATCCTATCCAACCATCTTAGGACATCTGGGGAATCGTCGATCTCCGCCTTGAAAACGGCGATCCTCGACATCAACACTGCGGCAGCCTCCTGGTCGAACGAAGTGGCAATGTTTGGCGAACCGGCCTCGGCGAAGTTTCGAGCGACGGTAGTCACTCGTAGCCTCATCTCTCCGGAGGAATGTTGGTAGTGAGTGACGAACTGGATGAGTCCCCGTGACCCCGGTTGTAATGGCTGGCCAGCAGGCGTTACGACCTCGAAGTAGACGGCAGCAGAGGTTTTAGGTGTCAGGACGTTGATGTTCCACGCTGATGTCTGGCCAATTCCGATCTCCGTTTCGCCGACGCAAGCTGATTTTTTGTTGGCGGACGTAGCATGTCCAATTAACCCCGAGACTTTGAGCTCTTTCGTAGTCTACAACAGAGTCAGAGGCAATTTTTGGGAGAGGGGGTGAATGTGGAGCAACTCTACCTGGACGTCAAACGTTGCGTTGAAACCCATCTCAAGGTTTCCCTGCTCATCTTTGGTAAAGACACGGAGGAAACTCTGCTTGAAAATAGAGGTAGTGAAGGCATCTGAGAGGACCATGACACCGTTTGTGGAGTTGGGCAGCGACTTCATTTCGAGGAGTCCGACTTGATCGAGACAACCAGCGAAGAGATCAACGACGTGACCATTGCCAGAAACTCGTTTAGCGAGCGCCTCGTAGAACTACGATATGGATGAGGGTTTATCACGAAGTAGAAACGTAGCGCTTTTGTTACCTTTGAGGCACGTTTGAAGTGTTTCGCGCTGTCACGATCGATATCGTGATGGGATCGAATGGGTTCCTTCAGCTCATTGTTGACGACCATACCAGGACCCTCTGTGCAAGGTCCACCGGAGAACACCATGACTCGTGCGCCAGTGTTCGGGTAGGTAGTCTGTTGGGCCAGAGATCAGCGACGAAAGCGAGGCAACATCGGGATCTACCTCGAGAAGGCCAACAGCAACGCTGACCGCATTTCCGGTGCACCTCAGGGGACGCTTATCGTTTGCGACTGGCCATGGATCGCGAGAAAGGGACTCCAAGATACCGGTGAGTTGGAATTCGACCTGTTGGACGGGTAGGAGGAACCGCGCGGCCCCGAAAGCCTGCGTAGGTACCGGCTGACCAGGCCGAGGGGCAGCGCGGCTCTGCCCACTCAGCCCCAACATCTCTTGAATTTGTTTTGGAGAATATTCCTTCCCTCCTCGGAAAACGTAGGACTTGTTACACTCGGGATGGCCAATTTCGTGGACTTGTGTCTATGCGCACGGTCAGAGCCTCGTCACAAGTGACAGCCGGACAACTCACCATGGTCCCGTAGGTGATAAGCCCGACAAGCGCAAATGGCGGCAGAAGACTGAGACTGACGACGATGGCATCCCGCAGAGCCTTGAGGTCAGGCTCGTCCAAGCACGTATCCACGACAAACAAGAAGATGGGAGGGACTTGGGCCGGTCGGCTCAACGTGTATTCGATGGTTGTGTATTTTGGCAAAAGTTCCGCAGGCAAGTTGGTATTGGATATATCCTTGTAGTGAGGCGGGAATGCATTTCTTTGCAGACAGAAAGGACAAATCCACAGTTTTCCTCGAATATCGATCTGGCTGCACGTACACATTCAGATTGGCCGAGGTGTGGTGGAGAAAATTCGGACGCACCAGTACGGATTTAAAATGGCTCTACACGGGGGTTTGCAGGTAACGGGGTCGTAAAGGACTGGTGGAAGATCTTCCCTGTGCTTGAGGGGAGTGTACAAGGCGGAGATTGGGACCACGGTCCTGGTTGCTTCAATGCGAGAAGATGGCCAAACGTTCAGCGACAATCGGATGCCTGGAGCTGAGTGTTAGCGTGGCTGTCCTTCGTTGAAGTTTACTATGCGCGTACCATCGCGGTCTTCGACGTCCTCAAAATTCATCATAGTCGTGGAGGAAGAGAGAGGTTGTCGTGTGTTTGAAGTGGGTCAAGTTTTGGATCACTCTTGTCAACGTGTCTACTCGTCAGTCGATTAGGTAATCAAACCTGTCCTCCATTCTCCGGCGCTGACGATCTCGAATACAGGGAGCATATAGGGAAGCGTCTGGCGGAAATCCGGATATCTTCTCACACTGTCAAAGCGGGGCACGGCCTTGGACACGGTAACGGCGTGGCCAGCCATACCATGTCCATGATCTGGCACCCCCGACGGCCATGCGGCGCCGGGACACCATGGCAAGCGCCACAGACATGGCGAACAGTGTCGGCAAAAAGCCCCGCGCCCTGGTTCAAAGCGCAGGAATGTTTGGATGCGCTTTAATAAGGGCAAGATAATCCGTGCGCTCCCTCACGAGTACCCCGCCTCTGCTGCCACACCCGAAATCCACCTCTGATGGCTAGATACAGATCACCAGGTATGGAACGTGTACCGGACTATAGCGCGCATCCCTAACACTCCGTCAGTGCTAACAAGATGGAGGACTCCAGAGAAATACCTTCTCGGAAGAAGAAAGCGAGATGGTGAACGTATCGAGAAGGTGCAGCGATTTGTGTGAGTGGAATGAATATTCGAATTCTCAGCGCAAAGCTGAAGTAAGAGGAAGGACTACGCTTGGGAAGTTTCACAGGAAGTATCAACAATCGCAGCCGGGGTACTTACGCTCAGCATTTCGCCCATGGGATGGTCACATGATTGTTATTGTTTTTCGCAGGGTTGTTTACGAGGAGGGATTGCCCACGCGGCCAAACACGCCTGTAGAAGGGTAGGCCACGCCTCGTGTTCTGCCTTTCGATTATTCAACTGACGCGACCCCTCCCACCCTTAGTTCGGAACCACCACCACCTCTTCCTACCCCCATTGCTCTCTCTTACGACGACCTCTCCGTCCCCTCCTCCTCCAAGTCTACCAACCCTCCAACCAACAAACTCAGGAAACTAAAGGCCAAGGTTCAACGATATCTCCAGAGAGCTCAGAAAATGCCGGTCCTCACGCGTTCAGTATCAGCCACATCTTCCAACAAGCCCTACCTCACCCCCCATACTCCCTTATCAGCCAACCCCAGGGCGCTCATCAATATGACGCCCCTCCCTTCTCTCTTCGATAAGATGATTGAAGCTGCCAAGCGCAGCAAACGATCCACTTCAGTCCAGCTGAAGGCGAAGGCGGGCGGCGACCCAGTCGCGCTGCCGTCCATCCCTGAAGAACCTGAAGAACCCTCGTCTGATCCAGTCGAGGTCCATGACATTCGTCAACCCTCGGAGATGCCAACTGAGGTCGGGGACGAGCCAGAGCCCGTGGCCCACCAACCACCGGCCACCAGCGATCGCATGGACTTTGAGAACACCCCTATCCCCTTCTCCGAGTTGGTCGATCACACACCCCCTCCTGCTCCCATTGCGCCACCACCTGCTCCCGTCGCCCCCCAGTTTCACGAGGGTGCCTTAACGAACTTCCTCCCACCAAACACATTCCATATACACGTCGGACAACCCACCCTCCTGTAAGCACGCCTCATGAACTGTCGTGTTTACCGATACTAACGTTTTCACTCAGGTTCCCCACGGACCACGAACCCCTCCCCCTACCCGACTTCAACTCAGCCACATTCCCCCACCAAACCACCTATTACAACCCCCCATCCACTAGGTACGTTGATCATCGGCCCCCATCTGCCCACAGTACTGAGCACGACATTCGTAGCACGAACCTCGATTCACATTTCCTCCCGCGGGAAGTGGTACCGTTCCAGCTGCCACAGGTGAACGAGGAACCCCCTC
>Ga0307511_10003396_pt1 | contig 16373 bp, 17 predicted proteins | sample 13_EM_MG_FD_200266 | JGI IMG/M metagenome (GOLD analysis project Ga0307511, IMG submission 200266) | Populus trichocarpa ectomycorrhiza microbial communities from riparian zone in the Pacific Northwest, United States - 13_EM | ecosystem: Host-associated > Plants > Roots > Unclassified | place... | reverse complement strand
AAACAACCCTTGAGCCACCTACTATAATCCTGTATAGGACTTAGTGGGCGTGCTTAATACCCCATAACCACGTTGGTAGAGCCGAGTTCCTTACAGAACTCCTCTACTAACTTGGCCCACACTTACAGATGTCCAAATGGACTACGGAGGATATATGGAAACAAAAACTCTCTATGTAGTGCATCTTGCAGACTGGGATATGATCCTAGACAAGCCAGCACTTACAGCCCTGAACGCCTTAATCCCAGCAGGACCAAAGCCTGTCACTATCCAACCTGAACGGATGGCACGCTTTCTACTCAGGGAATGGTAGTAGGCAGGGCTTGCTACGTGGGAATTCACATCTGCTGCACTCACAATAGAAGATGAAGTATCAGACTATCTTCAACCACTCTTCGAATTCATAGTCTCAGCTATGAGTCATGGAGAAAGTTGGGAATTCAACCCCTTCGTAAAATTCACACAGTTATTTCCGACAACCACACCCAACGAGTTGCCACCCCTTCGAACTATCAACCACTGAATCTGCCCGAAACCCCTTTCTATATGAATGCCAAAATGGCAACCGTAAGCCTCAAAATTCTATGCAGAGCTCACGAGACAGCTAACAGAAGAAGAAACCTCAGGCCAGATTGATAGTGCAGAATATGTCTCTAACGCGGTAGTTCTGTTCGTACAAGCCAAACGAGATTATCCTACGAAACCCTGGCGTATTCTGGACGCCCGGGATCGGAATGAAGGGGTTAATCCCAACCACACTCCCCTACTAAGCATTGTGGAACTGATGGAGCTAGTAGTCACTGCTCGCAAGTATTGAAGCAAGATTGACCTAGCAGATGGGTACCACAATATCAGAATCGAAGAAGACTCTGAGCAACACTATACCTTTCTCACATACAAGGGATATTATCGCAGTCGCATTGTGCAAAAAGGCGACCCCATTACTCCTGCCACCATGGTATGAGCCATGTACGAAATTTTTAAGGACATGGCCTTCAAAGATCTTGTTATTTACATCGACGATATTATAATCTTTTCAGCTATATAAGATGAACACGTAGCTACCTTCCAAATGGTTCTACAACAACTCCTAGACGAGAAGATTTGGTTACAGGCTAGCAAATGCCAGTTCTTTACCAATCGTCTAGATATCTAAAGGCATATATTAAGTCCGGATGGGTGACATATGCATCCTAAGAAGCGCAAGAAAGTAATGGACTTCAAGGTTCCTAGCAACCGTCAGGAATTAAGAGATATACTTGGCGTTGTCATATTCCTAAGCAAGTTCTGTCCCTAATTGGCCTCCTGGTCAAGCACCCTGTCAGAACTACAAGGCGCAAACGCACCGTGGAGATGGACGGATACCCATACTAGGGCACTCGAGAAAATCAAGGAACTTGTGAATTCTCCACTGATTCTCAAACCTTGGAACCACTTCTCGGCGGCCTGAAAATACCTGGTATGTGATGCTAGTAATACAGAACTAGGATCATGGGTAGGACAAGGAGAGCTAGGATCAATGCGAACTTGTCTATTTTATTATCAGAAATTCCGCACCCCACAGGTGAAGTACCACACCTACCAAAAGGAGTTACTCACTGTTGGTGACCTTCTGCAATTTTTTGGGGCTCAGCTCTAAAACTACAAATCTACGGTTATCAGGGATCACCAACCAAAACTCTCATTCCTCCGGCCATGACACACATCTCAGAAGCTAGCCCTCTGGCAAGCTTACATGCGAGAATTCGACTTGGTCATCGAATATACGGCTGGAAAAGAGAACCTGTTGGCAGACGCTCTATCAAGGAAGCATAAATACTCCCTCAATCCCACTAAGGAACAAGACTTCATTCCGCAGAGCATCGCTCCTACAAAAGACAACACCAAACCTCAGGAGACTTCTAGTGCAACCAACAACCTTTCTATCCCTACCATACCTGAAGATATCACAATGGTTTCCCGAGGTCGCATCAACTTCAAACCTACATACTACAACTACAATAAGTGCGCAGGGCGCGGCGAAATGCTTGGTCACAACCTCTCTTGTACCTATCTCGACGATGAGAATGACTGGAACTAAGAAGATTACAACGATATCAAGAAGAAAGAAATGCCAGCAGATGAGGATACCCTCTCTACTATGCCTGAAGAACTTTGTGATGGGTATGAGTTTGATCCTCACTCCCACGTTGTTGAACATGATCAATTTAATGGTTATCATGACATCAGTGCTCCCGCAGATGATCCCTCTTCCGTCACCAACGACGACAATATTCCTGCCATCATTACAGACGTTATCAATGATGCCTGGGAACACTACAAGCAACATGGAAAGCAAGACAATACGGACTGTCACCACTACCATTGCCGCTTGTATGGTAGCTCGCACCAGAACGGGAATTGCTACTTTCCCACCACCAGATGCTCAGTTTGCGGAACCTACGGACATGGATGTTTTGCCTGCACTCTAGGGGAGGCAGGTTTTCAGAAGGAGAAGGAATTCCAGTGGAGTCAACGAGACTCATGGAAATTGAAAGCTAGTACTATTCCTCCTAACAACATCTCCTCCTCTGAGACTCTCGATATTGACATTCCAGAGCTTAATATCAAAGAAGCTACAAACCACACTCACATGTGGTCTACAGAGGGATGGGCAATCAGGAATGCTCCTATCGCCCGCCACGAACCATGGGGTCACCAAACTGAACAAAAAAACCCATGGGACTACAACATCAAGATCGTACCAGATGAGGAAAGCCGCTCCTTTCTCTCGGCCACAGTTACCACCAGATCATAACGCAATGCAGCTTCTGGAGAAGCTAGGGGATCAAACCAAGGTCATAATAACCTCCTATCCCCCACTAATCCTTTGAGATATGTGCCAGGAGTGGGATTTATGCACCAACAAGAACACACAAACAGCGGTGAGAACAATCACGTTCACAACCCACAAACACAGGAGAGGACGTCAGTTCCCCCTGCACCTACCACCACTCGTCAGGTCAACTTCTACAAAGGCGAGGAACACTATGCATCAACATGCAAGGCAAAACGTAAGGCAGACTCAGACCTCAGGTATAGAATTGTGCCAGCGATCAATATGGCAAAAATATATCTTGATCTCGATAAGGGCCCCAAAGATGATAGAATGAGGGATGCCTACATCGAATGCATCAGGATATGCCCCATGTGGAGCCAGCTCTATAACGCTCCAGAAGGAAAGAAAGGAGTAAGCAAGGACAATGGGTTCTTATATAAGAAAAATGAGAAGGGAGAATGGAGGCTGGTTTTACCAAGCACGTTCGATATGAACGGTACAAACTACCTCGAAGATGCAGGCAAGGAAACTCACGATGCTACCGCACATGGCGCAATTGAGAAAACATTGAAAGGGTTGAATGATAAATATAGTTGCCAGCCATTTTCAAGGCTCGTTAAAGAATACATGACAAGTTAAAATACTTGTCAAAGGACGAAGTATAGCAACAAGCCACCACTAGGACAAGTAAGGGTATTACATATTCCTGCAAGAGCCTGGACTGATATCACTATGGATTTTCTCAAAATGTCTCCGGTTTCTAATTATTGCTCTACTTTGTACCCGAATATTCCTTTGGAAGACGATCACATGGTTTGGTTTTCAAGACTTTGGACGATTGTTGGTAGACAATCAGGATTTATGTTTCTCATTCCAGTTGCTGATAACTTTACGGCAGAGAAGGGCACTGATACTTTTGATACGTATGTTACTTCAGTTATTGGTTATCCCTATTATATTGTTTTTGATCCAGATACTCTCATTATGTAAGACCATTTCAACGATTGGGCAGCAAGTAAGGGAATAAAGTTGGAACGGTCTACCGCATACCACCCTCAGATGGACGGGCAGTCAGAAATTGCCAACAAGGCAATCCTCCAAGCCGCACGAGCATGCAAGGTGGAAGGAAACGAATGGCTCCACAAACACTCCGAGATTCAGCTCAAGTTGAACTCTCAGGATAAGACCGCAAGACAACAGTGTGTATTTTTTTTACTACTAGGCTTTGAGGCAAAGCTAGGTTCTTCCTCCTTCCCTTACCTAATCACTCCTTATACTCCTGCACAGGAACGTCATCTTAACACCTCTCGCAACCTATACTGCTCCAAAGTCAAGTAGGCAAAACAAGCTAATAAGAAGGGGTCTGTTCCACCCCTTCTTTCAGGTGGCCAAAAGGTTCTACTCTCCATGGAGAATCTCAACCTCCTGAACACATCTAGGAAAGTGAAGACTGGATAGGTCGGACCGTTCCGCATCCAACACGTCAACAAGAAGCAGAACAACTATACACTAGACCTGTTAACAGACAGTCGACTTTATCTTATCCACAATACCTTCCACATTAGCAATATCAAACCTTACGTTGAAAACGATTCGAAGAACTTCCCCGGTCGACACGAGGAACAACCGGGTGAAGTGTCAGAAGGAAGATGAGAAGTCGAACGAGTACTCGAATTTCGTACTGCTTCTCGTACCGGCAAAAGCCCGTACTTGGTACATTGGAAAGGGTACGGAAGTGATGACGATGAGTGAATCAACTTCGAAGGCATCAGTCTTGAAATCGTTCAACATTTTGGGACAAGTTGAAACTATTCCAACACCTTCAAGCAACAAAGATCCTCCAAGAAACACAAGAAGCGTCACACTCGAGAAACCCCCAAGTCAATTGTTCAAACTGAACGAGACACAGTTCTCGCCCTCAGGCCTGACGATCAAGACCTTACCTCCGCTGCTACCAACCTAGCAGAAGATATCTTTAATGTTTCCCTAAAGTATTAATTCGTGCCAGTTGAATTAACCTGGCAATCCCAGGTTCTTTCCTGTTGTTTCAATTGTCGCTCTGAATTGACAATGGAGGAAGTTATGGCAAACTAAGTATCTATCGGAGGTTTTCATTCTTCCTTTTGTCATAAGTGTTTACTATGGATGATTTGGAAGTTACAATGGTCTCCTACCGTGCATTGCGAATATTGTTATTCTCATAACTGTCGGGCTTGCACTTGTTATTTCGGATTACCTCCGTCGTGGGCAAGACCACAAGAGTAGGAAATCCTTTTAAGTGGGGATGTGTAACGGAAGACCGTTTCCCATAATTGTGTTAATACCCATTTCCTGGAACCTATCATGTATACCAGATAGCTTGGGCATGGTACCTTAGGTACGGCCGCCTTAAGCGTATCCAGTCCTTATATACTTTCCTTTATCATGATGCATGACGCATCTACACCTGTATTTCTGAGTACTGGAGGCCCGACCTACCACACAAGTATTTATGGTCATGGAGGAGTGCTTTCTGGAAAGGCCAGAAAACAGGTTTTTCAGACTCCAGAAGGCTTGGCGGCTAGTATAAGTACTGAGCCGTTCCGTCCTTCTGGAGGAGGATTCTTAGATCAGATCACTTCAGACAGAGTTCAGACAAGCCTTAGATAGCTTCAATACAAAGAGATTACACCTATTAATTCTCTTTCCGCTTGGGAAATCTGTATGCTCTCAAAGACCCTCTGCCTCCCCGACTTAGCAGAACCAATAACAGACATACACTAATACTCCGGTGATAGTATAGACTCTGTTAAACGGCCTGCCGTGCTACTATTGGCATCACTCATTACATAATGCGGCCTCTCATTCTTTTTACATGAGGTTCTTGCTAATGGAGAGAATAAGGAATTCGTGTAGCACTAGTATGAAGCTGAAAAAGGGTGCCTTGTCTTATTCTTTGTTGAGGTTTTGGTTATAAGTAGTAAGTGCGCTGCTTTGCAGTTTGAATCCCAATAAGTCCAACGCTGCAACAGATTCCAATTTTTCACCTTTCATACTTAACCATCCCTGTATGACGTTGACCCAAGTGTTAAGATAATGTGAGTGTCGCCATTTCTTATCTCCGCTGTTGAGATTTTCTAAAGCATCAATCTTGATACCGTTCATCTGTTTAGACATTTTTGATGACATTTTAGGTGTCACAATTTCGGTTGTCATTGCCCATTGTTGTGGTTGTAGTGTCTTACCACAATCTATCCATTTCTAGATCTTCTTGATTTTATTTGATTTTCGTATACTTCTTTGACTGTGGACAGAGGATCTACTTCTAGAGTTATCACTATTAGACCTACTATTGTCTTCGTTATCATCTCCTCCACCCAATGTTGTGCCTCGGCATAAGGCAGCAGTTAAATAATCATTATCTTCTCAATTGTTTGCATTGCCATGATCAGAGCTATGATCTCCGATATTATCTTCTGGCACGATTCCAGTTTGAGATCCTATGCTGATATTTTGTTGCAGAACATTGTCTAGTTGGTGTCTTAGGAGGTTCCCTTCTTTCTTCTCCCTAATGTCGACTGGCAATAGGTGGTTTCTCAAATTGCCCTGCTATGATAGGCAAGATGATATGCTGACCATATAGCATAAAGCACATAATATTATCCTATTCCTTCAGGTCCTAGTATGGTTCCACCAAATTTGGAATATCTATGCATTTTATGTGTATGTTCAGATCTGTAGTAAATTTCAAATCCTTATTTTTAAAGTAATAGTCGTATTCTGTAGGAAGTATTTGGTTGCTGCTTTGAGTAGCAACTGGATATCCTTAAGATGAAAGCATAGAATATGTCCCAGAGTTTTAGGATAGGCAAGGTTACTCTATATGTGCAGTTGTAATTTGGTCTAATTAGCTTCTGTTATAGGAGGAGAGTCGAATATTTACGTTGTAAGAGGATAGCCTTTGTCTGGTTTTGTAAGATCTGTGATGAAGCTAGTAAGTTCTGGTGGTTGGACGGACTCCTCCAAAGTCTTTGATTCAGAAGTATAATGGGCGATGCGAATAGTAGTACCACAGGCCGTTTAACAGACTCTTTACTATCACTGGAGTGATAGTGTATGTCTGCTATTGGTTCCACTAAGTCGAGGACTCAGAGGGCCTTTGAGAGCGTAGAGATTTCCTAAGCGGGAAGAGAATTAATAGGTGTAATCTGTTTGTATTGAAGCTATCTAAGGCTTGTCTAAACTCTGTCTGAAGTAATCTGATCTAAGAATCCTCCTCCAGAAGGGCGGATCGGCTCAGTACTTATACTAGCCGTCAAGCCATCTGGAGTCTGAAAAACCTGTTTTCTGGCCTTTCCAGAAAGCACTCCTCCGTCACCATAAATACAGGTGTGGGAGGTCAGGCCTCCAGTACTCAGAAATACAGGTGTGGATGCGTAATGGATCACAATAAAGAAAAGTATACAAGGACCGGATACGCTCAAGGTAATCATATGTAAAGTACTATGCCCGAGCTATCTGGTATATATGATAAGTACTAGGAAATGCGTATTAGGTTAATTATATGAAACGATCTTCCATTACAAGAAGTCTCTCTTTTCTTTGATGGTGTGTCGGAGATTAGTTTCGTAATGTCTTCGAAAATTATAGGTAATCTTCTCGACTTGTTGCAGGTGTACGGCTTGTCTGTCTTAGAGCCTATAATGTCAGTACCTCATTTGGATATTATTAAATATTTTTCCCCCTTTGTCGCTCTGGATGTAAGTAATTTGTGTTCGGCTTCGGATGACTAGGGCTCCGCTGCCTGTTCGATATATAGGCAGGATAGTAGGACCAAAGATAATTCTAATGCTGGTTTATTATTTTTTTCCCCTTCTATGATGGTAGATGCTTGTGAGCCATGGGTTATACCAATGATTCTTAAGATGCCCTTCCAGATGGAAGGTTTAGGAGATAGTGAGTGTGGGGGTAAGAAGACCTTGAGGTAGTCTCCTTATATTGAAGAAGTGGATAGTTCAAACTCCTCGAGTTTGGAGCTGATACCACCTGAAGTTAGATTAGTTAGTAATGAGGGCAGATGTACCTCGCCTATACGGGATCTAGGGTTGGGTAGAATATGAAGTATCTATATAGTTCCTACTGTACTTTCGCATGGCTTTTGTGACAGTGAGAAGAATAGGTATGAGGCTTGGGATGGTGATGTGTATTTATATGCTACCATCATTTCTGGGATGTTGGGTGCCCCAATTTCTTATGTCCTCTAGTATAAGAAGATGAATGGGGTGGGTAGTTATCATGAATGCCAGAGGTTGTGTCGATATTGATGGGGTAAGCTGATGGAACGAGGGTCGAACTATTTAATAGTGTATACCACTACCCACTAGAGCTCTCCCTTGACTTGCCCTAGATCTGCTGTTGACTACAGGTTTTGAATATCTTTGTCTCTGTGATAGATTGTTCTTTCTAGATTTCCCAGAAAGTAATTTCTTAGATAAATGTGTTGGCGTCTGATATAGGTGATACCTGAAAAGGTATTATAAAGGTACCAATAGGTGATCAGTCCGTGTTCGTAGTTTTAACAGTTAGATTATTTGTTGTGTTAAACAAAATATAATGGTCAGTGCCAATAGTAGCACCGCGGGCCGTTTAATAATGTCTATACTATCAGAGGAGTGATAGTCTATGTCTATTATTGGTTCCGTTAAGTTGAGGACTAAGAGGGTCTTTGAGAGTATACAGATTTCCCCAGTGGGAAGAGAATTAATACCTGTAATCTCTTTGTATTGAAGCTATCTAATGCTTGTCTGAACTCTGTCTGAAGTAATCTGATCGGAGAATCCTCCTCCAGAAGGGCGGAATGGCTTAGTACTTATACTAGCCAGCATGCCTTTTGGCATCCGAAAAACCTGTTTTCTACACTATCCTGAAAACTTACTTTCCGGCTATTCCCAAAAGTACTCCTCAATGACTATAAACATACGTGAGAGAGGAAAGGCCTCCAGTACTCAGAAATATATTTGTATATGCATAATGTATTATAATATAGGAAAAGTATATAATGACTAGATATGCTTAAGGCAACAGTACATAAGGTACTATGCTCGAGTCATATGTTATGTGTGATAGGTGCTAGGAAATGTGTATTAAGACAATTATACGAAATAGTCTTTTGTTATAACCTCAAACTAGCTTTACAATAGATTTTCTAAGTATAGAAACTATTACTATTACCTATTTTGAATTAATCCTTAGTTATTATAAATTGAAAGGATTTGAATCGTATAATAATTTATTTGATAACCTATTCGTCAATTTTTAGTGAAATCCTAATTGTATTTTCTTTATACTCTATATTAAAAACCTTAATATTAAGAATATTAATAATATTTATACAATACAAATTAAACTGATTATTTTACTTCTCTATTCTATTTACATAGCTCAAGATCTTGCTTTCATGTTAGCAATATCTCCAGAGTGGGCAAACACAAATGAAGTTAAACATAAAGCCTCCTCTGTATATTATCTCCAAACTGATAGAGCCCCTGAAAGAAAAAACAAGACCATTATTCCTATGTTTACTGCTCAGAAGTTAGAATATAGTACAAATTGGGTACAGGCAGCACCTTCTGTTTAGATAGAGATGAATACTGCTGTTGGAGGATTCAGAGGAAAATCTCCTTATGATATCTCTCTAGGTTTGACGCAAAGCTTAGGCCCCATCCATGCACATGTACAAAGAAGGGTTTAAAAATATATTCCCTGAACCAAACAGAACTTGGGCGGAATGTCTGTATCCTTTAAACAGTGTACAGTGAAATAGGTTACCAAAGAAAGTCTTGATCCTCAAAAAGCACAGTAGACGTGTTTGCAAAAAATCGGTCAATGTGCAACCCCTTCCCAAATCTCACAGGTCGGCAAACATCAACATAAAATCTAACATCCCTGCGCAGGTAAAATCAGAGTAACAGGTAATTCCCCTCCGCAATCCACTCGCACCTAGCCACTTCCTTGGCAGGATGGATGGCTCGAATCCCTTCCCAAGCCTAGGCCGCAGTCCCCTTTGACTGTCAGGGCTACTGATGGGGTTGGTGTTGACATGCCCTGTATCCCCCATGAGCGGCGTTCCCAATCGTCTCTAGTGGTGCGGAAGAATTTTCTTCCCATTCTCAACCTGTTTATCCCTTCCGAGGATCTGAAGTAGATACCGAGGTAAGATGTTGTTTACCGTGGTCGGTTCTCCTTCAGCAGTCACAATATGCTGGTGATTTGTACTTCTTCGTTGTCTTCCTCGATCCATTGTCTCATCGTTCCCAGTTTGTGGTGGCGGGGGGCGGCATGCATCACTACTGCTCCCCGCGGAGGTTGTGAGGGTGAGGCCCGTGGTTGTCGCCATGATGACTGTATTTTCTTTACTTTTCCCTTGTTTAGTGGTGACCTTTGTAGGCTTTGGGCCCTCCCCGGTGGGTTGGGGCATGGCGGTTTGGATGCCCTCCTCGGCGTAGTTGCGTGCTGGGGGTGTCACTCGTTGATCGGCCGCTGAAGAGCTTGGATGTTTGTATCAAATCTTTCTTGTTGTTTAGAATCAGGGCAATCATCGGTAGGGGACTTTATGCGTCCTCCAGTTCCGCCCTATCCTGACAAGCCCGAACCATTACCGTACGTCATAACACAACTTTTTAAATTCCCTGCACACAAGAGGCGCACCAGTGCTGAATCTTATTTCGGGCGTGTAATCATCAAGGCTGGTCATGTAGGTAGACCTCAATCAAACCCGCGATTCGTTGCTCTCTAATATTTGCCAACGCAGGGAAGGAACCTCTTCTGAGAACCTGGCCCGCGGACTCAAGTGACACCATAGCCTGTTGCACATGTTCCGCTTACTTCCCCACCCCCTATCCCGCTTTTAGACTGATCGAAGCATATCTTGTATCTGTCATCGTGAGGGAACGTGAGAGATTCATGCATGCTATCATACTCCCCGCAGCGGAAACTTTCCCAGATATCTCGGAGTCAGGTTCGGGCAGAGAACTTGCTTTCCGGGCAATCTAGTACCACCCCCCCTACATGCGTGTATTTTATGTCGCGTTCGCTATCTCAAGGGCAGTAGAGGCCTGAAATCGGATATCTGATCTCTCATGTTCTCAAAAATTGTCGTTGACAAATGGCCCGTCGAGATTTCTTCATGGGAAGTGGGCGGAAGAAAAACGACTGGGGGAAGAAGAGGAAGAAAAAAACGCCTCGGATGACCAGGGGATAATTGTATAAGGGATCGGAAGATCATATTCTTGTTGTGGTTGATGAGGAGCTTTCGGGTTGGTGCTATCGGCCTGGGTCGTATCTTGCTCTTGTGTGTGTGTACTGCGCGTGTTGTTGCAATTGGCGCAATTCTGGGTACAGTGCGGAATGCTGGACAAAGGGGGTGCAAGCTGGCTCAGAACAACCAGGGATACCTGCGTAGTCTTCAGCCAACAGCCAATGACGGCAGTGTGTTGTGGTTCTACGGGTGGGCATCCTAGAATACTAATCTCGCTACTACCTACTTACGTAGACCTACAGCGTAGACAGAATATAAGTGATGTGTACATATAGGAACGGCGATTGGCCTCTAATACACAGAATTCTTCTCCGGCCGGCGCGGAAAGGATTTATCTCATTTTCGCAAACTGTAAAGAACACAGATTCGTCCCTCCCCACCACCCTGCTACCCAAGGCTCAAACTCACCGCAATGACGGCCTATCGGAACAGATCCCGAATTCCTTCCCCCATGACGAACTCATCCTAGGAAATAACGGAAGCCACCAGCAAGAAAACGGAACGTTGTTAGGAATCCCACCTTAACTATTCGCCCTCTCAACCCCCGATATACGTTACGTAAAGCATTCCAGCCTCACTTGCGGTATCTTTGTCGTTCTCCCACAACACCAATCTCCGATTGCTCCTCTGGGTCCTGCATGCCCGCTGATACCTCCCCATCTTGCGCCTTCCTCTTGCGTCTGTCCACCAACCTCTCCGCCCGCTTATTGATACGTTCCTCCCTCTGATTGGCCTCGGTCTCCTTTCCCCTCCTCTCCCACACCTTCGCCCAGTCCCGCTCTACTATCGCTCCTGCTCTTGACACTGCACGGTCCTCTCTCAGCTGCAGACCTGACATGGTGATTAATGTTGCTAGCACGCCTAATTGGATTGTAATGGTCTCATGTGCATGCGGGCGCATTGTCGGTGGGATCAAGCTCAAGAGGCTTGATGGGATGCTGGACAGGGGAGGAGAGGCACCGTGGATGAGGCTGGGTGTTGGGCGGGGGAGAGGACCGTAAAGCTCGGCGAGGGTGAAGGTGAGGTCAGTTGGAGAGGGCGAGATCGGTTCTGACGACTCTAGGAAGGTTGCGGAGAAGATAAGGGAGATTGGGAGGTCGGTGGTATCTGTGGAATCGAGGTGTTCAGTGACCCCACCGTCTGCAACATTACTCGTCAATAAATGTGCGCCCGCTTCACTTTGCCCATGCGCATCAGCCTTACTATTGCCTCTTGCATAGACATATATGGTCGCATCCATTGGCTCAACCAGTGATGGGACCAGCCCCCCCTCTTCATCTTGCTCCAGTAACCGCTTGGTCAAATCCTCCTTGATTCGGGTCAACACCAGCTCTCCCTGTGATTGTGTCTCCATCATCCTCCCACCCATTCTGAGAACAATTTCCTCCTCCAGCGTTAACGTACCGCCAGCGTCACCATCGTCACCATCCTCACTATCGCGTGTAAGCCATTCCGCCCACTCATTCCTGAGCTTTTTGGCCTTTGATTTTGAAATTTTCTCGCCAAAGCAGTCAGTATACTCCTGAGCCTGTTCTGTAATGTCAATGAGAATGCACATATGCAATTCGGGTATGTCCTGAAATAACTCGGTAGCCTTCCGACGCAGAGAATCAAGACCTTGACTAAACCCAACCTCAATCACTATGCCACGGATAAATACTTTTGGCTGTGCGGATTGAACCTTGGTATATAAATCTGGGCACCGTTTAGAGTTTCGTGTTGGGCCAAGTCCTTTGATATCTATATAAGGAGCTTATTAGCCAGCGGAATAAATACTAATGAGGGATATCTACCTGTATTTGTATGTACCGCAACTCCACTGACCATAGGGGGTAATTGGCTGCACCTCCAAACTGCATTCGGAATTAACCATGACGCATACTGGCAGATACTCTCATGGACCGGTGAGGGCATGCACCGGATAATAAAAGCCTGCTTCCGCTCATCATATTCCCACAACCTGAAAATCGATTTATCAGCCTCCGACTCCAGCAGGTCGCGGTATTGATTGCACCAGCCGAGGAATTCCCGCAGGGTGCACGGGATAGTATGGATAGTAGAGCCCTCTGCCAAGCGGCGCAAGCTCTCCGGTGTAAGGTCTAAGATGTTGCGGGGTGGGTGGAATTTCTGTAGTGGCGGCGGAAAAAGCTGCATCGGAAGCGAAACAGAATCATGTCGCTTTCGCGTGAGGGGTTTTTTGTCCGGAGTCGCAGTTGGTGTAAGGACTGCAGCGGGAAGCCGTTGGGTGGGTGAATCGGATCTTGGGAAGCTGGGGTCAAAGTCACTGTCAGGGGGAGTCGGGGGTGCTGGTTTCAAGCGGATTGCGGTTTCAGTCATTGTTGCGGGAAGGCGACAGGTATCAGGCTTGACTGGGGCAGGTTTCGAAGGGCGGACCATAATAGAGTATCTGTTGTAGGATGATTCCCCGGCCATAGCTAGGGCCATGTCGATGCTCTGTGTGGTGGTGAAGGAGATGATTATTTGTGTAGTACAGGATGATTGTTTTGCGACGACAAATGAGGCTGAGAGGGACGATACTGGGAACGGGACTAGGATACAACAATTCCAGCCAATACACAATCCGATTGTTCCAATACAATAGGATTATCAATCCCACTCGTTCGCCAAGAAAATATTTTTGGTGAAACGACCAAAATACCGAAAACCAATTGCAAGGAGAGGATCCAGGTATTCCCCACAAGTCCCAGAGGTAAAATCCTGCTTCGGCAGCACCTTCATGGTCTGCGTTCGTAGATGAAGATGATTAGGAGGTTTATGAGTGAGTGGGTCGCGCAGGGGAAGCGGTTATGTAGAATCAGTGTTGCGGTTCCAGTTTTGCGGTTCTGACCCATATGTCAATATAGCCCATTAATCAAGCGCACTAACGGCCTTTCACAGTACGAGCGCCTGGTCAGATCTCGACAACACTCGCCCCAGACAGCAGCCTGCCATACTACAGCGACAAAGGACAGAGTGATAGCCAGCGGTTTCCCCCACACCTAAAGCCAAAACAAAAGGCACTCAAACGGCCCTCGCATCCTGCACCATCTCCGCCGCCACATGTACGGAAAGTGGAAGACAATACACCCCAGCACCCACAAAACCTGCTAAGACAGAATCAAGGCCCTCCCCTGGCTCCGCCCCCACCTCTTCCTAACTCATACTCTCCTCCGCCTCCTCCCCCTCCTCCGCGGCCTCCTACCCAGCTCATATGCCATGCACGAGATATGCATAAAACTGCTCATGTGGCAACGATGAGATGTGCATGAAAGTGCGCACATGGCAACCACGTGATATCCATGGAACTGCTTCCTTCATAGGTAGCACAAGATATGCACTCGACTCCATAGATGGCAGCACATATATGGCAGCACCTAAGGCGGCAACCACGACTGAAATGCAAACTGGATGTGCAAGTCCAAGTCCCCACCACCCGCTTGTTACCAACTCCAGCGTAATGTGTTGTCACCCACCGACAACACCGTGCAGGACGAACCCACTTCATCGATCTCGACACCTAGAGGGCTTCCGACGTCGGCGAAAACAGAATTCAACAAAGCGGGACGAGCACTCCACGAATATTCAATTTTCGTGACGATTTGATAAGAATTACAGAATCCCCCTGAGGGTCAAGTTTTGCCCAAACTCGGGCTGAAAGGGGGCGATTCCTCGCAACGTTGCAACCGTGTTCACCAGTGATTGGTGGGTAGCAATTACTAAGGATTCTACAGGCAAAAGCAGCGCGTTGCAACCCCTAAAGCAGCGCAAGATCTTGGTTCTAAACACCCTACGCATTCAAATTCTTCGGGGAATTAACCAGAATGCCAAAGCACGGAAAGAAAGGCAAAGGGACGGCGAAACCGTTGCCTGTCCCATCCCTTGACAACAAACCGAGATACAGCACTCCAGAGGTACAACAGCTCCCTACACCGGAACCCACCCCAGCCGCTAAGGCAAGGTCCCGTTGGTCAGCATCTATATACAATGAGGATGGTGGCCCTTTGGTACGAGCTAAGGTCACTACGAGGAGTAAGGAGGAATGGGAAAGAGAGCGGGAGGAACGGAAACAGCAAGTTCAACGCGAACAAGGTACACAGGAGGAGATGAGTGCTCCAGAGGAAAGTGGTGAGGAGGAATGTGAATTCCAGGGACCATTGGTCGCGAAAGGCAATCCACCGGAGTTCCTAGATTCGGAGGATGAAGAGATTCTCGACTCAATTGCTGTAAGGCGTGCAAAGACGGTTGAGAATGCTCTGGGACGTGAATTTTGGAGGAGTGCCGCAGAATTTCTACTAGAACAGATGGTCCATTTTACGGAGGAAGTTTTGGTCGAAACTGAACCCGAAATGAAAAAACACGACTTGTTACTAAGGATTCTAGGCATGCATGGGGGAGGGGAGTGGGAAGGCAGAGAGGAGATCAAGGGACTAATCCAAAAAGCCATCCGAGAGAGAGACGATAACTACGGAATGCAGGATAACACCGACGATCAAATCGAGGCGCTACAGGTTGTCAACAAAGGACTCAGGGAAGAACTCGCAAAGCTTACAACAGGGACTGACTCTGAACTCCAAGCTAAACTCGCGGAATTGACCCACTTCACGACAATTATGGTGGAACAAAAGATACAGAGAGACGCACAAGATGCAGAGACGGAAAGAGAACACCGGAAGGAGATGGAGGAATGCGAGGAAAGGTGGAAAAAGTGGGCAGAGAAAGAGGCACAGCTGAAGGCAGGAAAGGCAGTGTCAGCGGAGAGGAAGAAATGACAGGCAAAAGGGAAGACACTACCAGTGGAGATGGTACCTCACGCAACCCAAACCCAGCCAGAGGAGGAGATGGTTAAGCCAATGCTAGCTAAGTCTAGCGTACAGACGGTGGAAACGGGACAGCAAGAGAGAGGGATACAGACGGAGGTGGATGTTTTGGTGGAGGCGATGGAGAGGAAGAAAAACAGAAAGAAGGGTAAGGGAAAAGAGAGGAGGAAAGATGAAGATACAGAGATGAAGGATGGGTCCGGAGATCTTGATACCGATAAGTATCAGGAATACGAGGACTTATCTGGTTACGAGGGGGAGGACGAGACCTTAGCACTGGAACCTGCAGCTGAGAAAAAACAGGCTGCTAGACGTCCGGCAGCACCGGCTGGGAAGAATTCCCAACCAGCCAAATCACCCCTACGAAGCACATCGCCAAATGACACACTAGTCAAGGCGTTAGTCGTTCACGGGATCCCCTGCCAAAGACCCCTGGCAGAGT
>Ga0307511_10003395_pt1 | contig 16373 bp, 9 predicted proteins | sample 13_EM_MG_FD_200266 | JGI IMG/M metagenome (GOLD analysis project Ga0307511, IMG submission 200266) | Populus trichocarpa ectomycorrhiza microbial communities from riparian zone in the Pacific Northwest, United States - 13_EM | ecosystem: Host-associated > Plants > Roots > Unclassified | place... | reverse complement strand
TATCTTGTTACACAAAAAGGGAATGCATATGGGGTAATATGGCCTTCAGTTGTACAACTCGAATTGTACTCGAACAAGGATAGATAGAGCATACAACATGATTGTTCAATATTGATGATGATACTTATCAGGTAAACACCCTTCAGAAACCAGGTTTCACAAAGGAAATTCAATGAATAGTTGAATTGGTGGAAGAAACGTGCACATATGATAAATGATAGAGTTTTCATCAGTATTGTTCACATGTTCTTGAATGTTGTGCAAAAAATCATATTGATTTTATCCAGTTCATTAATTCACATTATAGTGTTCAAATGAATAAGAAGACATATGAGACTCCATTCCAACTTTTACGCAACAAATTAGAGTGGAGTGAATATACTAGTCCTCAAGTAGAACAAAATCCTTCTAGATGGAAAACTGGTCAGGGTTGAAAGAAACCTACTAGATTACATAACAAGATGGATGCAAGGGAAGGGAATTTACAATATAGATATGGCAAACAGTCAAACATGACATCATATGAAAACTTGTTGATAAGTACTTAAAAGTGAAATTTATTAAGGTTTTTATTATCATATTACACTTGAAGTATTATTAAATTCTTTAATTTAATCATGTTTTTTAATAACAAGTTTGATTATATAAGATATCTTTAATTTATGGTAAACTCTCGTTTTAAATACAGGTTTGCAAAATAGACATATCTCACAATTCAAATAATTAATTGATGTGTTTAACTATTGAGATTGAGGAGATAAAAAGAGGGCTAAACTTAGAGAAGAAATTCTAGTTGAGTTGGCTCGATTCAAACTGGAACACCATTCGATTTTTGGGTTATAACTGGAGCTGTAGACCTTGATGGAAAGCTAAGACATAGGCCTAAAAAATTCATTAGGAGTCCAAGATTCAATATTGTCATTTTGAAGTTCAACTATTAGCATCAAAAGAGAAGTCTAAATCTGTCCTGCAACCTAGACACTGTTCAGTGTTTAACCCATATCTCGAGTTCTAGAGGTTTTTTTTTTTGAAAAGATGAGACAAATACCCATAACTTTCAAGAAGACCATCTGTTTAAATTTTGATATTATCAATGATGTTTTATCCAGCCACCAAATCAATAATTAACCACCAAAGCAATAATTAGCCACCGAATTAATAGTTCTAAATTTTAGCCTATAAAAGGAGGCATTTGCCATGTATTTAGACATCTTGATTTTCAGATCAAGATCTTTCTCTTGCTTTTTTTTCTTTGTATTTTTGTAATGTTCAATTTTATTTCATGTTATATTCTCATTAATATCTTGTTTATACTTATCATTTCTTTTACTATACTTAGTTAATTAATATCATAGCTATGTTCTTATCTTGTTTATTTATGTTTTTCTTCTTCATTATGTTTAGTTAAGTTTATTTTTGCCAAGGTGAAAAGGTTACACTAATGACGAAAGCATAAGTTAGTACAAACTCAACATGTACTTTAATATTTATATTCAAGAAAGTTTCTATTAACATGTTTTATAATTATTATCTTACTTATTCTTAATACCCTGCTTGTTAAGTGGTGAGTCTAGATTCGTAGTGTACAACCCTTGACATAATAAATACTTGATTCTTTCATAGGTATGGATAACTGACACCTATGCTATGACAAGAACTCAATTTGTTGTTGACATAAGTTAGCAACATGAATACTTGATAACATTTACATATATTGGTGTTACTCAAATAAGATAATTAATATGATCATGTTAATAAGTTAAAATGAGCCATCAATGATGAATCATCCGATTGGAACCTCCTTTGTGTGTGGTTTCTAGTTGAGTAATAAAAAGAGTTTGGATTATACTTATTTTAAATATCATTAATGGATTCTCTAATCTTGACAATTGTTTTATATTTGTTTAATCTTTACATTGATATAACATCTCAAAGTTCACTTCAACTCTGTTTCTTTTATTATTTATGATTTTGTATAATTAACCTCCGTATGGATCGACCCTGATCTTGCCGGGTTATTTATTACTTTGACACTTCTACACTTGGGAGAAGACATCGATCATTTGATCGTGTCAAGTTTTTGGTGTCGTTGCCTGGAAGGTAAGTTACTGTATAAACTATATATTTTTTTCTTTTCACATTTATTTTATCTAATTTTATTTTTTCTTCCTTTTCTCTTTTCTTTCTGCATTTGTATGAGAGTTTGGTCACACATATTAAGTGGTAGGCTTTCTAGGAAATCTTCATCTTCTTTAGAAAACATGGTTGCAGAAGATAGCCAATCACTTCATAATGACAATAATTGTCTTAGAACATTTAGAGACCACATGAATCCAATAAGAACAAGTGCACCATCATGTATAGTTTTCCCTTCTAATGTATCTCACTTAAATTTTAAAATAGGTAGTATTCAACTCTTACCAACTTTTCATGGCTTAGATCTAGAAAATTCATACTTATATTTGAGAGAATTTGAAGAGGTTTGTAACACGTATAATGACTTAAATTATAGCATAAACACCATTAAATTAAAGCTTTTTCCCTTTTTCTTTAAAGAAAAAGCTAAAATATGGATACAAAATCTTAGGTCAGGATTTATGTGTGATTGAGATGAAATGCAACAATAATTTTTAAAAGAATTCTTTTCCTTCTCATCGAAATTATCAAGGATACGCACCTCCTTATGTTCCCTCTCCTAGAAGAAATCTTGAGGAAACACTACATGTATTCATTGAAAAGCAAGAGTCAATCAACACTCAAAATGCTCAAACCATGAAAGATTTAAAAGGTGCTTTTGTAAAATTCATATTTGCTCTCAGTTTTCAGGAGAAAGGTAAGATTTCTTCTCAACCATAACAAAATACCAAAGGACAATATAACTCAAGTGCGAGTAGCTCGGGAAGCGAATATATGGATCAAGTCAAATCAGTCATGACTCTTCACAGTGATAAGGTTATTGAAAAACCTAATCTTAAACTTTATTAGAAAGATGATGAGTCAATCTTTGAGGGTAAGGAAGAGGTTGAACCTGAACATTACAAAAAAAAGACTGATTCCCCACCAGTAATTCTATTTCCACATGCCATGACTAATCAAATGAAAGTGAATCATAATTATGAAATCTTTGAAACTTTCAAATAGATAAAGATCAATACACCTTTACTGGATGCTATTAAACAAGTACCTTCTTATGCTAAATTTTTGAAAGACTTGTGTACCATGAAGAGAAAACTGAATGTGAAAAAAGAAAGCCTTTTTAGTCGAACAAGTAAGTGTCATTCTTCAAAAAAATAATGTTTTGAAATATAAAGAACTTGGTTGTTCTACAATCTCATGCTTTATTGGAGAACAAAAAATTGAAAACGCTTTTGGAGCTAGTGTGAATTTACTTCCATATTTAGTTTTTCAAAGTCTTAATATAAGTGAGTTAAAACCAACTTCTATAACTCTTTTACTTACTGATAGATCTATAAAAATACCTAGAGGAGTAGTTGAAGATGTGTTAGTAGAAGTTGATAAATTCATTTATCCTGTGAATTTTATTGTCTTGAATACACAACTTGTTGAAACATGTAATTCAATTCCTGTTACTTTAGGACGTCCATTTCTTATAACTTTTAATGCATTGATTAATTGTAGGAATGGAGTGATGAAATTATCTTTTGGAAACATGACATTGGAAATGAATGTTTTCAACATTTGCAAGCAACCTGAAGATGATCATAATTTACAAGAAGTAGACTTTATTGAAAAATTAGTTTATGATCAATTTGAAACTACTTCTAGTGAAACTGACTTTAATGAATCTGAAGATTTGTAAATGATTTATTTTCAGAAAGAATTAAAGGTAAGTAGTTAGAGACCAAAAACCAAGGAGTTGCCACCATGATCAATTGAGTTCATACCTTCAAGTGTTCAACCACCAAAACTTAATTTGAAATCATTACCATCTAATCTCAATTACTTATTTTTGAAAAAAGAAGAAGAAACTTTTCCTGTAATAATCTCTTCCAAACTTAATGCACATCAAGAAGGTAAGTTATTACAAACTCTAAAAATTCACAAAAATACATTATGATGGACTATAGCTGACATAAAAAGAATTAATTCTTTGATTTTCACACAAAGGATTTATTTGGAGGAAAATGCTAAATCCTCTAGAGAAATGTTACGAAGGCTTAATCCTAATATGAAAGAAGTAGTGAGAAATGAAGTCATTAAACTTTTAGATAATGGAATTATTTATCCTATTTTTGATAGCAAATGGGTAAGTCCTACCCAAGTTGTACCTAAGAAGTCTGAAGTCATTGTGATAACAAATGAGAAAAATTAGTTAATTTCAACTAGCACTATTACTAGTTAGCGCATGTGCATTGATTATAGAAAACTTAATTTAATGACTAGAAAAGATCATTTTCCTTAATCTTTTATGGATCAAATCCTAGAAAGAGTTGCAGGTTATGAATTTTATTATTTCCTAGATGAATATTCAGGTTACAACCATATTGAAATTGCATTTAAAGATCAAGAGAAAACTACTTTCACATGTCCATTTGGTAATTTTACATATCAAAGGATGCCTTTTGGATTATGTAATGCACTAACGACATTTCAAAGATGCATGTTGAGCATATTTAGTGATATGGTTGAATGTTTTCTTGAGGTTTTCATGGATGATTTTTCTATTCTTGGTGATTCATTTGATAATTGTTTAAATAACTTGGAAAAAGGTTTTGAGCAGGTGTGAAGAGAATAATCTTGTGCTGAATTAGAGAAAAATGTCATTTCATGATAACAAATGGAGATTTTCCAACTTATTAGAGTATCCAAGATAAAAGAAAGTTTTGAGCGAAGTGAAGAATTTTTATTGGGATGACTCTTACTTATTCAAGTATTGTCCTGATCAATTTCAAAGATGCATTCCTGACAATGAGGTAAGTACTATCATTAAATTTTGTCATTCTAAAGCATGTGAGGGTCATTTCTCGTAAAAAAAGACGACTATATAAATTTTACAATATGAATTTTATTGGCCCATAATGTTCAAGGATGCACATGCATTTTAAGAACTTGAGAAAATTGACAAAAGTTAGAATCCATTTAAAACATCATATGATGCCTTTAAATCCTATTCTTGTCATTGAAATCTTTAATTGTTAGGGTATAGATTTCATGGGTCCATTTCCTCTGTCATTTGGTTCTTTGTATATATTAGTCGCAATAAATTATGTTTCAAAATGGATAGAGGTAATTTCAAGTCGAAATAATGATCATAAAACAATGATCAAGTTTTTGAAAGAAAATATTTTGAGTCGATTTGGAATCCCTCGAGCCATGATAAGTGAAGGTGGAATACATTTTTGCAACAAGCTATTTGAATTTTTAATGAAGAAATATGGAATTACACACAAAGTTATCTCCCTTTATCACCCTCAGACAAATGGGTAGAACTTGCTAATATGGAGAAATCTTGAAAAAAACAGTGAACCCTAATTGGAAAGACTAGTTTTTAAGACTTAATAATGTAATTTGGGTTGTCAAACTACTTTTAAAACATCATTAGGTATGACACCTTATAGGCTAGTTTATGGAAAACCTTGTTACTTGCTTGTGGAATTTAAACATAAAGCTTATTAAGCTATTAAAGCTTTCAATTCAAACTTTGATGATGTTAGCCAGTTGCGTAAGTTAAAAATAAATGAAGTTGAGGAAATAAGAAATGATGTTTATCATAATTCAAAAATTCATAAAACAAGAATCAAAGAGTTTCATGACAAGAAAATCTTGAGAAAGACATTTGATGGTGGTCAAAAAGTTTTGCTTTATAATTTTAGACTCCATTTATTTCTTGCAAAGCTAAGATCAAGATGGAACAATCCATTTATTGTGAAACATGGAAATCCTTTTGGGACTTTTGATATCGAGAATCCAAAGAATGATAATGTTTTTAAGGTGAATGAACATCATTTGAAAGTTTACTTTGATAATTTTTATAGTGAAAATGAATCCATTGATTTGAATGATCCTGTTTATAAAGATTGATTAATTTTTTTTTTCACATTGTTTTGTGTGTTTCTTTTTTATATGACTTTTGTTTTGTTAGTCTCTTTCCAATCCTAGTCAAATGGCAAATAATGTCATACCAAAAAGAAACACATGATAACTAATATCTGTTTATTTATTTGTTCAATTCTTTGTTCCTTCTCTTTTCTTTGCATCTCTTCTTCATTTCTCAATATAAAAATGGACACCACTCGAGAAATTGAAAAAGTATTTTCCCGTTTTGTCTCAAAATACGATAACAAAATTTCCCTTGCTAGGTGTGAAAGAATAAGGTTGTTAATGCACCATAAGATTCCTGAAGATATTGGCTAGATAATTAAAGCAAATGTCCAATTATCAGGTGAGTCTTCTAATTCTTTTATTTCACACATGTCTAGGATAAGTAAAAACACTTTTGCAATGAAACGCCATGCAAAATGATTTAAAGCCTATCATAGATATGCCAGATGGACTTGTAATAGACAATGTCACTTTTTAGAAATGATATCTATAAACCATGGAGATAAAATACAATTCATTAAGGATGGCCTAAGTAAGGATTCTTTAAATAATTTTCTATTGACTCTTGAGACACATCCTAGTGGAGATATGCATCGTTTAATTCATGATTTATGCCCCCATTTTCATAAAGAATATGCTATACATAGTCTTAAAAATCTGACTAAAAAATACCTTGTTTGTTAATTTTAAAAAAACCTGGATGAGAAGCCTATCCCCAACCCATAGAGGGCGTTTAAGCTATTCTTGAACTTAAAACCAAAGGAAGATGTGAGTCACAATCACAACTACTTGTACATATACATGTTCTAACACAAATAGAGAGAGAGAGAGAGATAGAGAGAGAGAGAGAGGGAGTCTAATTGTTTAGAAATTAAGATATTTGTTAGACTAACTGTCTGAAAGGAGCTAGTGACATTAATCTGATTGATGACCGGGATATTTGATAAACTAGTTGTTCAAAAGCAGCTAGTGGCATCAGTAAAACTGATGATCGAGATGATTGGATTGATTAGTTTACCTGGAAGGAACTAATGGTGTCAATATGATTGATTACTGGAATATTTATTAACTAGTGGTCCTAAGTGAAGTTAGAAATGCCAGCACTTTGACTTGCTGAGATAGTTGGTGAACTAGTTGAAGGAAACCAAATAAGATAATATAAGAAAAAAAGGGTAGCCATAATGATAAACATCCATAAGGAATGGTAAAGACTAAGTTGGCTATTAGGATGATGATGATGATATGGTTGATTGAATTGTTATAATAAATGGTTGAGTTGGAAAATGATTTTGGCAGTCCACTAGAGGTTGAACAAATGATGATTAATGATTTAGATGTGTTAAGATATTGGTTGTTTTGATAGTGAAATTAGATATGATTAAGGTTGTTTTGAAAGTATGTGTGAGTGTAAAAGAAAAAGTAATTTCAATTAGGTATCAAACAAATTTCAACATTGTCTATGAAACAATACTTAAGCATATTTTGGAAAGCTATTTCAATAGTTTAATGTATAAAGTTTAAAGTTGTCTTTGGAATAACATTGAGGGTGCATCAAAAGGGTTTTTGATAGCACGATGTAAGAACTAACTATTTTGAGGTTTATTGGGTAATAAAAGCACAATAATTTAAAGAATTATGGAGTTAGTTCCACGATACTATGTTGTCAAACAAGACATTGATTTAACACATATTAAAAAAGAGGTGTATAGATAATGTGATAAATATTTCATGATTAGATTGTATAGCCAACTACTTGGAATTTTGACTAAAATTGTGGATAACTATAAGATCACAAACAGGGTGGTGCTTGTTCTTTAGGAAATTGTATGATGCATACCTAGGAGAGAGATTCACTTCCATTTGACATAATAATGAAATATGATGACACAAAAGAACATCACGAGTAATGAACATTCTAGAGGGGATTTAGAAAGTATGAAATTTCATCTATGAATTTCTTTAAAGAGAAGAACATACAACATGTATGTGGAATTGGTATGTAAGTACAATATTTTGATAATAATATTAAGGATAACAAAGTAAGGATAAAGTAAAGGAACTTGTATAAAAGAAAGAAGGAGAAATGAGACGCTCCTCATTCAAAGAGGGGCGGGTGGTTATCGAGGTTTGCAAAGTCACCTAGTAAAATCTATATAAGAGGAAGTGATTATTAATATGAGGTTGAAGGGATTCGATCAAACTAAGAAGTAATATTTTGTCTTTTATATAAGGTATGGTATAGTAAATTTCTAAGTAAATTCATATTAAGGGAGAATTGGAATGAAACAATCTAGTTGATGAGTGGAAAAAGGATTATGCAATTGTATATACATTGTCGATCTTGGAATAATGAAGTAAATTAATATGTGCATTTAATATCAAGTGAATTATGTCATTATATACTTATGTTGTATACTTTTTTTTTTCCAGGTGCTGCTCAGAATTGAACAAAGGAATACCATTTCCCTATAGTTCTTTTAGTTTAAGTAATGAAAATATAATGTGGGACATGATAAATTTCTTTTAATATATCAAATGATGTTGATCCATTTATAATGTACACAATTGTGAATTTATTATGCAAGTACTTAGCTCTTGGCTTCAATTATTATATTATAATTCAATTTTAATTTACCTTTGTATAATAAATGAACTAGGTATGCTAATATATTATAAATGATCTTATATCCATGATTGTTAATGTTACTTATTGAAGAGTTCATAATATATTTGTTGTGTGAATCAAATGAATGATTTGATGGAGTAGAGAATATATTCTCTTGACTTTGCACTGTGAATAGATAAAGTCCAATATGTCTTGACAATAAGAGTTCGTGATGTTGTTATGTATATATGTGTCAATAACTTGGAAATGTCTATTTTAGGGGAAACTTTGTTGGAATTCCAATAGAGATCTCAATGACTTAAAGGATGAAATTTCACGATGTAAAAAAAATTACCTTGTTTTTCATCGAGATCAAGGCTCAAAACTCAATTATGATGTTTAGAAATTACGGGGTGTTACACTAATAATGAGGTGTTGGCAGGAAAGTGTGGAAAAACCACAATGCAAATAGGTAAGTATCAATAAAAAAATGTTATATTGTTATAAACTTGAATTCTTTTATTTCCTTACCTTATTTTTGTTTAACAAATTTTTATATCAGATTGCATGATTTATGGTATGATACCTCAAACTAGCAATTAATAGAGCTAACTTTGATGATGTAGAAATATGAAAAAAATTATAGAATGAGACGTGTCACAAAGTGTAATTGGGCATTGTTTTAAGATTTTATGGCATCAGAAGTTTTTAAAAAGAGCTAACAATCCGGGTCTCAAAACTAAAAAAAAAAAATCATAGTTCGATGAGCAAGCACATCAGAGGAGCGCTTCCATTTTTGAACCATGCAAAACACCTAGTAAGACCTTGTTGTTATATATTTTATTATCTTTCTTGAAGTTTCAATTAAGTGTTTATTTATGAGACTATTAAAAAAAACTATTTAATTTATAGAAAAAACAGGTTAGGCGCGAACCAACTCCAATAAAGTATATAATGAAACTTATATAAAGAAGGGGGATAAAAGGAAAGGTGAGAAAAAGTTTGTTGATAGAACAACTGAAGTGTTTTGTTGCAAGTTATTGTATAGTTATGATTGCCTTACTAATATTTATTTGCATTATTAATATGAATTTAGGATTGTGACTTTTTTGTTTTGTTTTATAGGATAACTATAACACCGACATGACTGCGAAATTTACCAAAAACACTTACACCCATCCTCCTCATGATCCTCAATTGTGGTTGAAGGATGATGCAACTAATAGATCCAATATGAATCAAGTTTATGGTATACATATGATATCAACCTGAGAAATAAGGGTGAGTTGTACTACTTCAACTATAGACACATCACATTCCGACCCAAGCCTAACATCACCAGACATTGATGTGCTAGTCCAAAAAAGGGTTTGTGAACAACTGGAAGTATATTTGCCCAGTTTGGAGGAAAAAAATAAGAGCACGATTCAAACAAGGAAATAGGATGTATTGGGAGCCAATATGTACATATATGGCTTTACATTTGCCTCCCTCTTTTGAACCTTCTAGTTCAGGATCTTTTCTTCCCCCTCTACCTCTACCTCTACCTTTACCTCTACCTCCATATATTTAAAACATATCATAAAATATGTCTTGTTTAAAACATATTTGTGTATGGAATATTTAGATGAATGATAAAATATGTATCATAAAATTTTGTTATTGAGATGTGTTTTTGTTATGATTGTGATTTTAGGTTGAAAAAAATGCATTTAGGATTATAAAAACTAAACAATAATAAAAAAATTGTTAAACCGATGATAGAATCATTGACAGAAAGACAATTTGATCGGTCATTCCATTGACAACCCACTTTATCAAAAACTTGTACAAGGTTTAGGCATTTTCGACATAATTAGCAAAAGAAAGTTCCATAAAAATTTATGATGCCGAAGAAGTTACTGACAGAATATCTACAATGAATATTCCATCGGTATTTGAATTTTTAATAGATAATAAATTCTCATTGAGAAACTTTATGACGACAAGTTTCCATTTATAATTTCATTGAGAATTCAAATACCAATGGATTTTTTTCTAAACATCGATGAAATATTCCGTCAAATTTGTTTAATTTTTTGGTAATGAATCAAGACCAAATCAAAAAGGTTTTTTTCAATTTGATCATTGGTTAAAATTTAATAAACCTTTCAATTTCTTTGCAATTTCAAAATAGTTTATGGTTTTCAAATCTTTTCAATTGAAGTCAAAATCAGCTATAAAATTTATTTTTTTTAATTAAGTCTTGAATCAAATTAACAGAACCTTCCAAATTTTTTCATTTTAATGATTTGGTTCTTGGTACTTTAATTCCTTCAAACCAAAACCCCCTCCTTTTTGTACATTTTCAATATTTTTTTAAAAAATCTATAATGCAGAATTAAAATTTTAAAAAATTAGAGTCTGATCTCAATCACGAGGGGACAAGCAAGACTTGAAATTTAATGTGCGGTTCAGCATTAAATTGAAACCATATTACTTTCTTCATCTCTTTACTTTTTTTCCAGAGGTATGCCTATGAACAATATGAAATCCACTATATTGGAAATTTAAAAAAAATGAAAAACAAGGAATAAAAATAAAGCATATTTAAGAAATATATATAAAACCTAATCAATATGAAAAAAGAAAAGAAGTTTGGAGTACATTTGCAAACATAATAAATAATACATAATGAATGTCGCCCATGCTTCATGGGCTAGTTAGAATGGAACGGAATGTCAAACCAAAGAATTACGGCCAACAACGAGTTGATATAAGGGTGAATGAGCTCTTTCTTTGTAGAATGCTTACCCTTGAAATTGAGAGTTCGAACCTCACCTCCCACAGTCCACAGTTGATGGCCTATTTATATCATCACGCATAATTACAGCTACTTCAGAGAAGAATTTTTTTTTTTTGGAAATATGGTTGTTTTGTAAAGTATTTTTAAAATAATACGAGGATTTAAAAGAAGAAATTTTTTTTTTCTATTTATTGTTTTCATTGCATTGCATGATACACAGGAGCCCGTGATATATATAGTTCCTGCTCCTAACTCTAAAATTCTTGTTCGAGTACCTTCATTATCTTAAGATCAATTGTCGATAAAGAATGCTAAATAATTACTCCACTAAATGTCCAATTTATTGTGCGATTTTCTTGAAATTTCAATGCCGCTAAAGTAAAAGCAAGCTATGCTTGGAAAATCTAAACGAGGGCATTGCCAGGCTCTTGATCATTCACTTCAAAGCGATCATATGGTAATCGTCGATGTAGTCATTGCTTCCAAAGGCTAAAACAACAATCGATTTTCTCAGGTAATCAATCGGTTAGGTTCCTTCTACTCATCAATGTTCTTAGTTGATTCAGTGTGGACTCAAAATTCTGAACTTGTTAGCATAGAATTGAAAGTTAAAACTACTCGTTGTGCATTAGGGTCTTTGATTAATCTTCATCAACGTCAAAACTGTTTATTCACATTTGTGTGTTGGAGAATTACTTAGTGTTTGCCCAACTCATCAAGGATGCCACAACTGCTGAAGCATAGTTGAGTAAACCACCAAATATTTTTGACTCAGATGTGCAAGGATCCGCAAAGGCTGGAGGATACAACACTCCCAGCATCTCACCTGTAAATCATTGATTCAATGAAGTATGTGTGTGTGTGTGTTTGTGTGTAAGCTTGGAACGCACTGTCATTGTCTATCCCATTTTGGTTGACGAAACCCATGAGAACTAGGTAACCTGAATTTATTGCTAGCTACCTAGCCCTCGGGACCTTCATCTTTTTCTCGCTTTAATTTCTCCATCAGGCTGGTGATTGTTGTTTTCCGGAGAGGTGTAGGAGAATGAGAATCCTGAAAACAATAATTACCAGGCCGATGGAGAAATTATAGCGAGTAACGGATGAAGGCTCCGATGGCTAGGTAGCTACTAGCTAGCAATAAAATCCAAGTTACCCTGTTTCTCATGATATCATCGACCACTATGAGATAGATAATGACTGTTGTTCCGATCCTACCTCTCTCGCACGAGCTCCAATTTAAGAACATGTCCCGTTCCAAGCTTACATTATATAATGTGTGTTTATTATACACACTTGCAACGTATTTTGTTTTTTCATAATTAAATGAGTTGATGTGTTTGATTTTTATATGATTTTATCTAATCTTGCTTTTAATTTTATGTTAGTTTATTTTAAATACTTCTATTTTATATAGTTTTTATTTGTTGTTTTTATTTATACGTACAAATAAATATATTCATTAAAGCTTATTTAGAAAAGCTAATTAAATGAAGAAATTTACCTTCAAAAGGTTGTGCACCTGTTCTAAGAAAGAAGAGGAGGATAGTGAAATTTCTTTTGTAAGGATAGGAAATTTTTGTACTAAAAATCTCAAAAATATATTTCGATAAATCATACATAGCTTTCTCTACTAATATTAAAATGATGAGATCATGGTGTCAGAGCAAAGCTAAAAGTAAAATCTACAACTTTTACACTTTTAACTTTTTTCAAAATAAATCATTTTGAGGCTCAAAGGCGAAGGTTGAAATCTAACCGTTTTGGAAGGAAAATCCAAAAACAAATAAAAGAAGATTTTAAACCAAAAAATAAAGGAAGAGATTAAGGGAAGAGACCACGATCAGAGAAGAAGGAAAAAAGGCAAAAACAAATAAAAGAAGATTTTAAACCAAAAAATAAAGGAAGAGATTAAGGGAAGAGACCACGATCAGAGAAGAAGGAAAAAAGGAGGTTCTTTTACCATTGGAACAAAAGAAAAAGGACCAGAATGGATAACGAGAAGAAACTAGATGCTGCCTTAAAGTGATTCGTCAACCAATTCCAAGAAACAAGTTTTATTCTTCTCCTTAATTTTCCCTTGATGTATTCCAATAAGGACATGATTTATTTCATATTCATTGTGAACTAAAGTTATTTTTGTAGGACTTCGATGTAGTCCATTTTTTATTATACAATTTATATTCCAAGTTATTTTATTTTAATTTTTTTTCATGTTGAGTTTTTATCTTCGATCTTATTACTTACAATTTTCTAGCAGATTATTGATTGATCTAATGAATCATGATAAGACTAGGAGGTAATTTATTATTAGAAGTTCTCAGGACTAAACATCATTAGTTGAGTAAAAGATAGAGATACTTTACCGCGATTAATATGATTTTAGATTAAGAGAAATTCAAAGAATTCCATGAATCTTCAAATAATTTAATTTACGTAGAGATATGTTGAATTATTAGGTGGAGATATTTTTAAAGTTGTTTGAAAGAAAACATTGAATAATTAAGGGATCTTTTAATCATCAACCTGAGAATTTGGAATTTGATAAAAAAAGAATAATAAATTGTGTATGATTAATGAAGTGAAATGAAAAGCTCTGAATTTATTTTTATTATCTTTACAACCTTAAGTTTTATTCTCTATTTATGTTAATTTACTTTTGTCAAATAATTTAGTTTAATTTATATGGTCAATTCTATAAAATTTTGGTTTGATTTCTAAAAATAATTAATTTGATAAATTTCAATCTCAATAACATAATTAGTCTTTGTGGGTTCGTCGTTTTTTTCTTCACAAAAACTTCACTAGTTGTTGCAATTTTGTTCATTTGTAAATATTATCACATTAAGTTTTTGACGTTGTTGTTGGGGATTAATTATTTGTTATTGATATTAATGCTAGCTAAATTGTTAGAAGTGTATGCCGCAATCTAAACTAGTAGAGCCTACATTTTTTTGATCCTGAGATTAAGAGGATTTTGCATCAAATAAATAAAAAAGAAGAAGTAAGAAATCACCACATTTTCTTTTACTATAGCAAATCAACATAATGAAGAGGTGAAGAGGGCTTCGATGAACTAATATATGCATTCGCTTAATAGGTATGCATCTAGCATAAGAAAGCCAACTATGCAAGCCAACCATTTGAGATTAAGTTAGCAATAATTCAAATGATACACCAAATTGTTCAGTTTAGGGGGTTGTCGCAGGAGGATCCTAATTTTCATAACATAATTTTTCTAGAGATTTATGACATCTTTAAGCACAATAGAGTGACAGATGATGCTAATTGTTTGAGACTTTTTCCTTTTTCAATTAAAGGAAAAGCAAAAGCATGACTAAATTCTTTACCACCTAGTGTTATTACTAATTGGAATGAGTTAGCACAAAGTTTTAAGGAAAGTAACTTTCTCTTGCAAATATAGCAAAGTTAAGGAATTATATTACCATATGTACTCTATTTGAGAATGAATCTTTTCATAAAGCATGAGAGAGATGTAAAGATTTATTAAAAAAATGTCCACATCATGAACTTCTAGCATAACTTCAAGTCCAAACATTTTGCAATGGTTGGCCATGGTTGAGTAACAACTTAAGGAGGTTTGATGAGTAAAACTCATAAAGCAGCTTACAAACTTTTGAAAGAATTGACATCCAACAATTATTAATGGCCTTCTAAGAGAGCAATGCAATGAAAGGTGTATGGAGTTTTTGAACTTGATTTTATTACCATATTAACAACGCAAATGACAACCTTATCTAAACAAATAGGTAAGATGAATGTTAATGCTATTCAAACAAATGTTGTGTGATTATTGTACAGGAAATCACTCAAGTATCTATTGCCAAATGGAGAAGCCTTTTGCTCAACCAAATTTCAAGGAAGTTAATTATTTGTCCAATCTTCAATGTCAAAACAATCCTTATTCAAACACATTTAATCCCAGATGGAAAAATTACCCTAATTTTTCATGGAGCACCAATCAAGGGGCAACTAAACCAACTTAAAATTTTTAATAGCAAGAAAAGATTGAGAAAATATTCATGTAATACATGCAAAAGATAGATTTTGCAATCCAAAATAATTTATTTGTAACCTTGAAGCTCAAATTGATTAGTTCTCAAATATTCTTACAGAGAAGACACAAGGAACTTTGCCAAGTAAGATTGTCACCAATCCTCATGAACATGTCAAAGCAATATCATTGAGAAATGGGAGGACAATTGAACAACCATAAAAACATGGTTTGAGCAATATATAGTTGATCATCATAAGGAGACCAAGATGAAGATTGATGCATTGGAGGAGAAAATAACCAATCAACAAGCTTAAAAGTCAACTAAAAATAAAAAAAGCTTCAAAGCTCATGACTTCAAGGGAGTTTATATCTAACACTAATTCTCCTTTAATTATTTATCCACTTGTTCCTTTTCCTCAAAGACTTAAAAATAATAAGATTGATAATCAATTTTCTAAATTTCTTAGTATTTTTAAGCTATTGCATATTAATATTCCTATTGTTGAAGCTTTAGAGAAAATACCTAAATATGCTAAGTTTTTTAAGGATATTTTATCAAATAATCAAAAGTTAGAAGATCATGATAAGGTAATGTTAACTGAAGAGAGTAGTGTAATTCTATAAAAGAAGTTGCATGCTAAATTGAAAGATCTAGGGAGTTTTACAATTCCTTGCATTATAGGAAATTCTTATTTTGAGAGAGATTTATGTGATTTATGAGCAAATATTAATCTTATGCCTTTTTTAGTTTTAATAAAATTAATTCTTGGAGAAGTAAAGCCTACTATGGTCTCTTTACAATTAGCAGACAAATCTTGAAGTACCCGAGAGGAATCATTAAAGATGTTCTGGTAACAATGGACAAGTTTATTTTTTCTATTGATTTTATTGTGCTAGACATA
>Ga0307511_10003394_pt1 | contig 16373 bp, 17 predicted proteins | sample 13_EM_MG_FD_200266 | JGI IMG/M metagenome (GOLD analysis project Ga0307511, IMG submission 200266) | Populus trichocarpa ectomycorrhiza microbial communities from riparian zone in the Pacific Northwest, United States - 13_EM | ecosystem: Host-associated > Plants > Roots > Unclassified | place... | reverse complement strand
CGCCAACGCTTACAAACGAGCCGTCGAAGATCTCGACCATAGCGTCACCCGGGAGCTGGTATGTGTTCCAGCCTTTTCGAAGATCTATGTTGACAGTCGGAACCATAGGACGCACCATACCGAACGACGATTATGGAACCTCTCGGCAAGCTCAACGCACACTTCCCAACCGTGACCGACCACATCAACAAGAGGAACAAGAAAGTGAGGGACCGCGAGACTGACCCATCTCCTACTTTCTCTCCCTCTCAGTGCTGATTGGTGGTTGATTCCAGTTGCTCGACTACGACGCCACCCGCAGCAAGCTAAACAAAACCCTCGCCAAACCCGGTGACGACCCGACGAAACTTCCACGAGCCCAGCAAGAACATGACGAGGCCAAAGAAGTCTTTGACGTTCTCAACGACCAACTCATCGTTGAACTTCCCCAACTCCTCAGCTTACGCGTGCCGTACTTTGATCCCTCGTTCGAGGCCATGATCCGCATACAGTGCAAGTTCGCCGAAGAGGGATACGAGAAGCTTAGCAACGTTCAGAAGTACTTCGATGATACCGTCAGGGACGACTACGCAGCGGGTCAGTTGGATGCTCAGGTCGAAGCCGTGTTGCAGGAGATGAGGGAGTTGTCAATATGCGGTGCGGCTTGATCTTAATTCTCACCTTTTCTGGTCGTGTATGAGTATGTATGCGGACGGGCCTCGAACATATATGATCAACACCACGGACTGGAATTCCCAGTCTCCGCGTTACCATAGTATATGTACCACAGATCGTACTAAACGTAAGGAAAGATACAAGGCAGACGCCAAAAAAGTACAGGACAGTCCCAGATATAAAAGAGATGTCGGTAGGTGCATTGCTGTGCTAACCTACCCGCAACGAGTGGTACAGATACATCGCAAGAAAGCGCTCACCCTGTCTATCAGGCAGCAGATGATTTCAAGAGTGTGTATCCCACGGTCCTAGCCTCTCGCCCAGGCTCAGTGCAGGTGCCAACCTCTTTTCCAAAGGCAAGTGACTTGATGAGCCTCCTCCGCCTTTACCACGTTTACCGTGTTGAGGTTGACGACGAGCGGAAGTGGCAGGCGGGTGGCCGGATGGCCGAGATCGCGGGCTTGGGGGTGACCTCGGCCTGAGTGGACTTCCAGCCCTCCTTTTCTGGGGGTGTGAATAGTCCAACTTGCTCGAAGCGCTTGCGCTGACCCAATGGTCCTGTAAGGGCCGCTTTCGCGAAATGGGGGGAAGGGGTGGTGGCGAGTTGCTGCGACTGTCACGATCGTATCTCGAACCTCCGTCTCGGTAGGGATGATGAGGCGGGGAATAGTGATCGTTCCTTTGCATTGCCGGGGGAGACCGATAACGACCTCGACCGGCATCAGGACTTCTCGAGTCCCGTGAAGGTATCCGAGAGATTGGGCTCCCGCGACGCGGTGATCGCGAAGGTGATCGTGATCTAGAACGACTTTGCCGAAAGAGGGGGCGGCGAGGAGGAGTTCGCGCTCTCTGTTGTAGGGTTGTGGGGACGGGTGGTTTGGAATATACCGGCTTCGCGGGAAGGTGTGAGGGCGGCACAGGTGCTGCCGTGGGGGCTGGGGCAGAAGTAGCAGTGGACGTAGATGAGCTGGGAAGGGAAGGGTATTGGGAGGTAGGGGTACCCTCCACGGATTGGGCATCGTCGATGGGAGCGATCACTGGTGAAGTCGCCTCGTGCTTTACTGCAAGATCGACTAGGCGACTTGGAGCCTTGACCTGGTGGGATAAATCCGGGGGAAGCCTTCCTGCGTCGGTGGTAGCGGGTACGAATGTGGGTGTATCGCGAGTCCTATGGTTCTTGGGGATTCCTGGGTATTGCTCAGCGACAGCCTGGGAGGTCGTCGGTGCGTCGTTGAGGGTGATCCGGGGTGGGTTGGGATTCGACGTTCCTTCGAGGGTAGATGGTGATCCTGTGGATGGCACTCCAGATTCTGGGCGGTGATAATTCTTATACTTATCCCTCAAAGCGGTGGCCCTCCGCTCTTGGAAAAGTCTCTGCTGCTCCTCCATTCCTTGCTTCTCAGCCATGAATTTAGCAGCAGCAGCTTCCGCCTCCTTCCGCCTCATCTCCTCCTCAGCCAACCTTCGTCGCTCGATGAGTTGAGTTCGCCTGTCTTCGTGCTGCTTCAGAACTTGGGCTTCCCTCTCTTCGGCAAGCGTTCTGCGTATGCGCTCCTCTTCTTCCCTCCGCTGTTGTTCTTCGGCCAGACGTTCCTTTTCTTCCTCTTCTCGCCTTCTCTGGCCTTCCTCGGCCAGTCGCTGCCGTTCCTCCTCTTCGATACGACTTCGCTCCTCTTCTAGTCGGCGACGTTCTTCGGCCTGCGCGCGTTCCCGAGCCTGAATTTCATCTTGGCGCTGCCTCTCGGCCGCCAAAGCTTCCTCCTTCCTGCGTTGGTCTTCGAGTCGCTGGCGCTCAGCTTGTTGTTCGATTTCGACCTGGGCCTTCCGTTCCTCCTCCTGTTGTCGGGCCCGCTCCAATTCCCTGACTTTACGACGCTGTTCCGCTTCGAGATTCTTCCTGCGCTCGATCTTGGTCTCGGCTTTCGTCTTCCTTGTCTCCAGTCGAGACTTCTCTTTGTCCACGAAAACGGTCGTCATCCGGATGGCCTGGTCTGTGAGAGACAATACACGGTCAAGCTGGGCTTTGGTTCGAGATAGAGCGCGGGTAGTTTCTTCGTGGCGAGTGAGGAGCTCTTGTCGCTCTGTACTGATAAGCTGGTGCAGACTGGTGATTCTATCGAGGTCACCGGACTCCCGAACGGCTTCGGACAATTCTGCGAATAGGGAAATGGGAGATCGAGATGGGGAGGCGGGATCGGTGTAGAGGTCAATCATCTCTGAATCTGGGGGTTCGTGCGTGTGGATTTCCAGGGCGGCAGATGCTCGAGGCGAGGAAGGGTCAGTGTAAGGGGCGTCCACCGCAGCAGATAATTGCCTAGAAATAGAGCTCAAACGTGATTCAGGGCGCGCCAGAGCGAGCTTGGACGAAGACGCCGAGGTTGGTGAGGTGACAACGGGATCCAAAACTCCCGTATCGTGTGTTTGGGTGATGGTGACTTTCGGGTTATGGCCCCGGTCTGCGTTTCCACCCAACATGTCCAAGAGAGACTGTCGGGGAACGGAGTGAAACATAAGATAATCATCAGTGGCCGTCGCCGTGGGGTCCTCGGGTGAGGCAATGTCCATGTCGCTCCGTGCCGGGGATGGTGAACGGGAATCAGAGGCCGCGCTTGCGTCAGAGAACCGCGAGAGCAACGTGGGGGGTTGGCCAATGTTCTTGAACTTGAAAGACGAGAATTCGGGACGGGTCGCGGGGAGCGATAAGCGACTCGTTTCGGATGTGGCGTTTGGCGGAGGTATCGGAAAATTGGATGATGTTGCGGCCGCGGAGAAGCCGTTCATGAACCGTTCTTGATTTTCTGAGGTTTTTTCAACCCAATTTTCTGCGTAGGTGAGAGGAGGGAGGGGCCCAAAGCGTACCTTGCGTGTGCTTGGTGGCCGCCGCGCTGCAGCCTTGAGGGAAAAGTTGGGAAAGGGGAAAACGCAACCGGCGGTTAAATACCCATAGGACGCCCCACATGGGTTCGGCGAACTCCGGACAACCCCATCATACAGCAAACAGAATGTTCTCGGTTTTTCGTTATTAGGATGTAGGGATTCCAGATACCGTTGGATCTAAATACAGGGTTCCCCGCGGACTGAAACGCGCCAGGGTGCATGCTCCAAGGATACTCTATCGGCTACCGGATGTACCTAATCGACCCTGATCCTGCTGTACAGCCTTAGAACGGCCCAATACGCCGCCAAGAACCCAATGGAGCCTAGAGGGTGCTCAATGAGGGTACCACGGTAGACCGATAACTCCTACTTTACTCACCAGTCATCGGGAATACCAGGACAGACATAAGAACGAGGTATCCGAGGTACAGAACGAATGAAGATCCCGAACTGGTCGAAATCTGCGTTAGCCAGTAAACGATCCCATAACCGAACACCCAAATAGCGCTCCCTCCGCCGGCCAGGAACGCGCGCCAGTGCCATCTATACTCTTCAGCACAGAGGATGAAATATGTAAACAGGATGGTGATCGTTGCGGTGGTCAGTGCCACGACTCCTGCTGTGAGAGCCAGGAAACCAAAAGCGTAATATGCTTTCGAGGCAAATAAGCTAGACATCACGTAGTGCAGCTCAACGGTGGCGGCGCCGAAGGGGAGGACTCCACTGAAAATCGTGGTTACCTGGAGTAATGTGAGTTTCTGCCGACCTCCGAACCTAGCGTCTGGCGTACCCAAGTCCCCAAGTACTTAGGCTTCGGTGGAATTTGTCGTGGGATCGGGTTGACTCGGACCGGATGACTAACTCCCTGCAAAAGTGCCAGTCAAGATCAAAATCGCCTAACGAGCCAGGCCAACACCTACCCCATGCTTCGCACCGTAGTATGATCCAACCGCTGATAGTGGCGAGGAAATGCCAAACCAGAGGAATACGATCAACAGTAAGGTGCCGAACGGAACTGCTCCCGAGGAGCCAGCCGTGATTAGGAACAGGTTCAAAAGGAAGACGATGGCGAATATCACGCTGAGCACTGGTCAGGTGAGTAACCAAGATGCCAACGGAGGAACCTACGTTGGCAGGATCGTGGCTGTGAGGAAGGCCAGCTTTCTCTTCTCCGTGCCTCCCAAAGACGCGTAAACCCGGCTGGCGATGTAGCCACTCACTCTGCGACCCAACTGATCAGTGAGCGCAAATTACAACGAATAAATGAGATCACTTGCCCGCCAAAGAACGTCCAGCAAACCATCATAACAGTAGCAATGGAGCCCCGGTTTGACGGAGACAGAAATCCGAACAACGCGAACACTGCTCAAACGTTAGGGATATATTTCAGGAAGGCGCTGACCCAACGAACCTAATGTGACACCTGTCATAGCACACAGCTGTGCACCGTTCCCCACAAACACCGAAAGCATGAGCGAAAACCTCGGAGATCGGAATACCTCCCCGTGGACCAGCTTCCATCCAAAATCCTCTTGGACGTCCTCCTAAGGAACCATGAGGCACGAGGTTAACATCTACTACAATGTCACGCTCACGCTTAGGTCCATAGCGTTATACCGAGAAATCTTCTGGCGGTTAACTAATGTATCGATTTCTGGGGATGAGAACTACTTACATCTCGAGACACGGTCCTCAGGAGGATCATCGAGACCATAACGCACAGGAACACAACGAAGAACACAGAGTTGATCAAATTGAACCAGTCTAGGAAACAAAATTAGCCCCCTGTTTCACCCGGTTAGTGCCATCTCGACTTACGGATTTTGGGATCGAAGATACGGAGATAGTTGTCCCAACGCGTTGCCTAGACGTCCGTGAGTTCCGGCCAGATGACAAAGTGTACCGCCTACATACCCACGGTGTACTGGATTCCTGCGCTTCAATATGTCAGTAGTTACAAACCGCGATGAGGTTTCGGCGACCCACGTTCCATGTAATCCTATATGTGTATGTAACAGTGTTTAGAGCGCCCTGGTTCAGGAGCAATGGAGGAGCGTGCAAATCGCAGCTCACATCGCCGGTCTGCTCGCCACCGCGACTGGGGAATGACGTGAGGCGTTAACTCGGATCGGGACCCTGCGAACACCAACCTTGACGGCCAAACTACAACTCCGACGACGCGGTGTGTTCCAGGGACTGGTGTATGGTATTCGAGGAGAATTTCGTAGTGGTTATTGAGTGCGGGGTTGGCGTAGAATTCGCCATCGTCGACCCCAAGGTTGAAACCCATGTCATAAAAGACGTCGCCGGTTTTGTTATCTATTTTTTTCTCAGCTGCGGGAAGTCCGTCAACAAGCCAATTGAGAGCATAGTCCTCGCGAATCCTGTCGTTGATAAACTCGGAGTCTTCTGGAGGGATGTCCGTCACAGTGCATAGCTTTTTGCAGACACCACCGTCCTCGAGCATTTTTATCTTCGTAAACGTCAGCAATGTCATCGGCGACAAGAGCAATGGACCCACTTCGAAGGGAGAATTGAATATTCGATCGCCGAAGAGGATGGATCCAAGTCGCTCCGGTTGTGCCTTCGGACCGCCTTCTGGTTGACAGAATTGGAACGCAGGGTTGTAGTAGTCATCTGGCAGCAAGACGGTGAGCGGTGCAAAACGCCGTAGGTTCCGAGCACGGACAGTTAATGAGGGATTTCTACGGACCGTCAGCACCGCTACAAGGGTCAACATTGCCTGCGAACGTACCAGCTTCGCGTGTTCTTCGTTGGCCAGCATCGGTGTCAATGCGTTCACAAGTAGATCAACCTTCTCTCCACGCTGGTAATCACGGGGGGCCGCTCCTGGAAGGTAGAATCCAGCCACATTGTTCACAAGCAGCGCGCAGCCGAGGGACAGTAGACCGAGTGCGGACATGGGAGCGTTGGGGTTTGTCCGGTTCTGGCTGTCGTCTGCCGCGCATCCGCCGGCGCCTCGTGTCTACTGGTCACGTGAATCTACTAAACGCTCGTCTTGACGTCATCCGTCTGTCAGGTGAGGCTATGTTTCTCGTCCCTCGCGTTCAGGGACGTCAGTGCCTGTTTCCCCCCCTGGCACCGGGGATCACGCTGGGTGCCATTTATCCTCCGCGGGCAACTCGTGGTCCGTTGTTCTGTCATGCTGGAAATATCTCGGCGCCTGTGCGGTGCGGTTACCATCGAAAGAAACATCACACGGCTGACCGTCCGATGTTCACAATTCCGACCCGCGCTCACGGGCGGAGGGATGATCTTCAATTTGTCAGCCCAGACAACTCTAACGCGGCTCGGCGTCCCTCCTCTTCCACCCTCGCGGATCCGTGTCATATAACAGTGCCCCCTACGTTGAGACCAAACATGAGTCACCACTGTGGTCATTGTGTGGCCAGCGAGCCGCTGCGCTGTTGTATAAAACGGGCGCGATACCCAGGATGCTCTTTACCCAATCACCTCCGCCATGTCACCCAGTCAGCTACCGGTCGAGATTATCGCCAGCGTTTGCGGTCTAGTCGCCGTTCATCAGCTCCCGGGCTTCATGCTCGTCAACAAGTCATTTCGCGACATCGCCGAAAAACGACTCTACGCTGTCCTAGACGTGGATCTCTTCGACTCTCAACGCCGTGCACAGGCCACGAAATGCTTGTGTTCCCTCACTCAAAACCGATTCGCTGCTGAAGCCGTCAGGTGCATCACAGCGCGTGGGCTCGGTGTGGTGGACTACTCCTTGCGAGACCTCTTCGTTAGAGCACTCAAGTGTACCACTGGCCTTTCAGCCCTAAATTTATTGCTGTTGGTCACCCCCGACACCCCATTATTCCCGGAACCTTTGACCCCAGATTTCCTTCCGCGTCTCTCAGCCCTGAACGTGGACGACCCAGACACCCTCATTCAATTGGTTCCCGGCCGCCCTGTGGACACGGTCCGAGCCGAAGACACCATCCACAGGTCTTCTCTCGATCGTGTGGTGGCCGCATTGTTTTCCTCGACCAGCTCAATCCAACACCTCCAAATCAAGTTAGATAGTGCTGGCCAGCACGACATCCTCGCGTCGTTTCTTCGCGTCATTACAGGGGAACCGTTTGGGGACCTGGTCAGCCTCGGCCTGCAGTTTGTTCTGCCTCCACCCTCGCTCGCCTGGGAGCCACTACAGGTAATCACTTGTTTCACCTCTATTCAATAGTCAATCTGACATCCTCGTTCCCTAACGCAGATTCTCCTCGACTACATGACATCAGCCCTTGTCCCACTCCACGCCTTGAGGGCGATCAGCCTGGTGACATTGCCAGACCCAAGGCTGCCGCCTGACCAGATAGTTCCCCTAACAAGGAATGTCACGGAGGTGATTTGGCGCAGATTACCGCACCTGGAGAGGATCGAGATACGATGGCACGGGTGGCTGAGAGACCCTGTGACTCACGAGTGGACGCCCATCCCACAGAACAAGCTCTTGCGTCGAGATTGGATCTTCCGCGATCGGATCACCAAGCTTGGGGGCTAGTACTTGAGTATGGTACCGGTGTTCCGCGAGTCCTTTGTGTCTATGAGCTGATAAATCTACCAGGTGACCGAAGCAACCATGTGGGGGAATCAGATCCACGAGCTCTCACCTCGAGCGTCTGGCATACTCGGGGATGTGGGTACGATCCAACGTGTGGGCGCAACGTTGTCTGGTCAGTCCTTACCCATCGGAGAGTTTCCGTTGTTCCGCGGAGTATGGGTTCGGGAGCGTGGTACTGCCGTATTATATTATTACTTTTACCCGAGGGCCAAAACTAGATGCCTGTGTGGCCCCGCTTTTAAAATAGCAATCTTTCCGCCGAGTAGATCTTCGGGTTTCAAGATATAAAATGGGTCCTTGACCACTGTATTATTCAACTTCAAACCATTGGATTTCACTAGGTTTTTGGCCGCCGCTAAGAAATTCCGTCGTGAGAATGGGCCCGGTTACACGAGAACAACGGTGAAAGCTCACAAACAGAACCGAAAAAGGCGGTGGATGGTCCCAGCTTGATGAAGGGTACTGAAAACATTTCATCCTTGTCGACGTACACGAGCTTGGGGTCGGATTCAAGTGCGGACAGAAGGTCTGAAACGTTGATGGATGAATAATCGCTATCAAAGAGAACCTTCGCGGCAGTTTGGGCATGCCTGATAGCGGACGCTGGAATCGTAATCGGGTAAATGAGGTGGTAGGCTGTGGACTGTACAGGAACCAACTTACGTCCATGGACCATCTCGGTTGTTTCCTGCGCCAGCACCTTTTGAGCGACCCGAAGGTGGGGCGTAACCTGGGTCCCGGTTGTTGAGTGCTGCCTGTCATAAAATGGGCCGGAAGTTGTTTCGCACCTTATGACTTTCCATGAGTTCAGCGATCTGTTCGAGATCCAGCAGGGTGAACATCTTGAGCCACTGCTCGACTTGCTCGTCCGGGCATCTGATGAAGAACTGCTGAAGGTTAGACGGTAGGGTTAGGTGAGGACACCGCGGGGACGAGTACCTGATAGAAATCTTGATAGCTGCTCAGGGTCCTGTCTAGCCAGACAGCGGTTCCAGTACTCTTGGAGAACTTGAGACCGGAAGGGCTGGTTAATAATGGGGTGGTGATCCCGTAGACCTTGTCTCGAGCCTCTGGTCCCTGCTCCGAATCGGCGATGCGATTGATCAGATCTACACCTGCTAAGATGTTTCCCCATTGGTCAGACCCGCCCACTTGGATAGTACATCCCGATGATCGATGGAGCTCCTGGAAGTCGTATGCCTGTAGGAGTTGATATGTGAACTCGGTAAAAGATATACCCTCCTTAGAGTCCAGGCGAGCCCTAACACTACAAGCGACTGCAGCTGTGAATATGAAACACGCCAGTGTGAAATGAGACAAGGGGAACGAACCTCTCGCGACCCAACATCGTGTTGACCCTGGAGTGGTACCCCGCAACCCTTAAAAACTCCAATAGGTTCATATCTTTATACCATTGGAAATTATCCATGATTCCCGGGACGCTGGTTTTGACGTCAAAGCATTTTAGACGCGTTGCGGCGTACGTCAAGGACCCCCGGAAGAAATTGGTGACCGCAGACGTTAACGTCGAGGCATTATCCTTCACAGAGGAGGTGGAAAGCAGGGGTCGTTCGGACAGTCGCCCTGATGGGTCCCCAATCCGTGCGGTTGCTCCTCCAATCTAGGGTGAATGGAACCCTCGGCGATCAAATTGCTTCCGACGCAGACAAACGATACGTACGAGCGGTATAACGTGATGGCCTCGCATATGGAAATGCAAAAGGACCATCATGGGAATGAGGTGTCCGACGTGGAGGGCCTTGCTGGTGGGGTCAATCCCACTGTATATTGTTTGAGGTGAACGTAGGTGCTGGCGAAGCGCATCGGGACTTGCGAAAAAGTTTGAGGGTAAGCAGACAAAATAGGGTTGTTGGCCACCCACCGAGTGATTTGGTCGATGAGTCCTCTGTTCACAAGCTCATCCAGTAGGTCGGACTTTGTATGATGCAGCCGCCGCGTGTGACCGGCGATTACATTTCTGACACGGGAGACACAGCGCGAATTGGCCCCCAACAGGCGCGCCCTCATACTGCCAACCCTGATTGTGGGGTGTTTCTGGTCCGGAGGAAAGAACGGATGTGTGGCCGTCGGACCTGGCGGAAGAACGGAAGGAGTGGGCTGGCACGCGTCGAGGCGATCGAGATGTCGCTGATCTCAATTTCCCACATCTTCAACGCCTTCCTTTTTGGACCTTTGTCTTGTCCCGCAACTCCCGCGTCGCGGCTCTGTTCGTTAGAGTTTAAAGGATGCAGTTCGAAGTGCTCGCGACATGTCACACAACCCGAGCGCGCGTGTCCCGGATGAAGCTTGCTCGTAGGTCTTTCAATAGGTCCGTACTCTTCATCGCTGAAGCGTTTTGAATGTCGCAGATGGGGTTACCCTGTTGCCGACATTTATGCCGGTCGCCACACAGGCGGCTATCAAGGGTCTGACCTCGCAGCAAATGGAATCACTTGGGGTCACTCTGATCCTCAATAACACCTATCACCTTAATCTCCGCCCTGGAATCAAGATATTAAATGAGGCCGGCGGAGCACACAAATTCCAGGGGTGGAACAGAAATCTGCTGACGGTAATCCTACAACATCATTTCGAGGAATTAGACTCAGCTTCGTAGGACAGTGGTGGTTTCCAGCTCGTTTCCCTGAACAAATTTACAACGATCACTGAGGAAGGTGCACTGTTCCAGGATCCTTTCACCGGAGAACCTACGATGTTGACGGTAAGCTCCGGTCCCAATGACACCGGCTACTCCTAACAAACCCCTTCTTCAGCCGGAGGAAAGTATGTCAATCCAACACGCCATCGGCGGCGACATCATGATGCAACTGGATGACGTGGTATCAAGTCTCACCACCGGTCCACGGGTCGTCGAAGCCATGGAACGTAGCGTTCGCTGGCTCGACCGATGTATAGAATTCCACCAAAAGTCTGGGAGGGATGAATTCCAAAATCTCTTCGCAATCATCCAAGGTGGGCTAGACCCCGAACTCCGGGAGCGATGCCTCGAACAAATGATTCAACGGAAGGAGAGAGTTGCGGGATTTGCCATCGGCGGCTTGAGTGGCGGAGAATCAAAAGGTGAGAATGTTCATCGCCACGCCCATATACATGTTTCCACGCATACATCTGACTGGTCTAAAGATATCTTCTGGAGAATGTAGGCCATATTACGGGGTTGTCTGACACACAAGCTAATGACCGCGTAGAATTAAGCAATGTGCCAATCGTCTACCTGCAGACCGTGATTAATTTCCCTCCCTCAACGTGGTTCACCTACTTACAGTCAACATACTTCAGGTCCTAGGTATTCAATGGGTATCGGTTTCGCAGAGGGTGGGTCATCAATTGGACGAATCGCAATTCCGTGTTCCTGATCCGTAATCCGCAGACCTACTGGTTTGTGTAGCCTTAGGTGTTGACATGGTGCGCGCCTACGCTCGCACTATCCGAGAGATTACTTAGAGTTCCACGCTCAGGCCGACTGCGTCTTCCCCACTCGTACGGCCCGCTTTGGTGTTGCCCTAACTTTCACCGGGCCGCTCAACCTTAGTGAGTTCTGGCCTGTAGATTTTTTGGTGGTTGACATCCGACTGACCTGCTTCCCCCCGGATGTGCTCGTTGGAAACAGAGCTGAAGAAACATTCACATGATCTGCAACCGATCGAGGGCGGTTGTCCATGTCCCACTTGCTCCAGCGGGACATCCCGGGCGCTGCTTCATCACACGGTGACAATTGAGACCGCAGCGGCACACGGTGCGCAAATGCTTATTCTAAGGGATCTCGTCGGCGAGCCGCTCACATACGCGAACGTATGCATAGCCGTGACCATGCATAATGTCGTGTTCCAAGCTCGGCTGATGGGGGGTGCCAGGGACGCGATCTTGGCAGGGAGGTTCCCTGAGTATCTCAAGAAATTCTTTGCGGATTATTTCGGCCACACAGGATATCCGCAATGGTGTTGTGACGCACTAAAGAGCGTTGGGGTGGATCTCTTGGAAGGATTGGAGAATCCTAAGGTGATTCCAGGCGACGGAGCTCGATGGGAGTATGCATAGATGCGCCGGGAGACACGAGAAGTAATCGTAAACGTATCAACGGCGCCCCCTCCCTTTACCCTTGTGGCTTGGTCGAGCATTTTTCGCCTTCCGATGCTCAGCCACCTTCCTCGACTTCCTGATTTGATCCACCGTTTTGAGTTCCGTCTTGACCCTTCCGACCGTCTTTCCACCATACCTCTTCCCGAGTACAGCTTTCTTACCCCCCTTCCTCGGCTGCTGCCGTGGATCCTCACCCCTGCCGGCGCCGTCCTCACCGGTTTCCTTCCTCTTTCGCTGCCTCGACTTCCTCTCGTAGTTCACGTGCGACTTATCCAACTGCTTCTGCTCCGAAACCTTCCTATGCAGATACCTCTTCCCGGCCCGTCCCCCTTGACTGCCCTCAGTCTCCCCGACCCTCGGAAGGCTCTTCTTATTTTTCGACTTCCACTCGTCGAATCGTCCGCTGCGATATGTAGCCGGGAGCTTGGCACCACTCTCGGTCTTGACGAGCTTGACGTTGTCAGCCCCAACGCCGTCTCCTTGGACGAACTTTTTCTTCTTCTTATCCCAGGTCACCTGTTTTCGTTTCCTCTGGTCCAGGAGCGCTTCGTCCCCCGCGAGGTCAAACGTAGCATTTCGAGCTTGTTCCACAAACGAGGCACCATCCCTGAGAGAGTACCTGGGTAGAGATGAGATCAGCCACAGGGACGGTGCACTGCTCCCATCAACATACCCTTTCTCTGTGTCTGCATCCTTCTGGACGTATGGCATATAATACTCAGAGTCCTTGTAATCGTGGTTCCCTCTCCTATCTTTCTTCGAAGGCGAGGCATCGAAGACCTCCTACACATCCATCAGCTGGGTGAAAGAGAAAGAGGGTTCATTGTAACGCACAGCAATATCGTCTTCACCTGCCATCGCGACCACCCGACTCGTATGCTCTTCCTCGTCCTCCTCTTCTGGCTCCTCCTTAGGGACGGATGTAAGTGCCGCTCGATTCACGGCCTTCTTCAGAGCTTTTCTCCGCTCCTTCATCAACGCAGCCGTAGTTTCAGTTCCCTTCCCCTTGTGAGTTTTGTGGGCAACCTCAAACACAGTTTCTGCAGGAGTGAACGAATTGATGACCTTTAGCAACGCAGCGCGCTTCTCTTCTTCGGCTTGATCCTCCGATGCACCCGCTCGAGGGACGCCCTCCGCCGACTTGTGGAAGAGGACAGGGTGGATCAGTGTCGATGTACTAACTAGCCCATGTGATGTGGGATCCTTGGACATCTCCTTGGCCCGCTTGTAACTCGCTTGACTGGCTTTCCCCTTACTCCTCTCGTACATTCCATGGCCCTTTCGCATAATCTCCCGAAGAGGTTGGATCGAGCTGTCTTCGGCGTCCAAGCTCTTGATCGATTCCAGTTCCTGGTCGATCGCGTCACGGGGGAACGGTCCCAGGACCAAGGAGTCGCTCCATGCCCTGGTATCTTCGTGAGAAACGCGATGCTTAAGAGGTCGACCGAGGAAAAGTTGAAGATCGAGGAGGTACGGAAGTTCCGGTGTCGTGAGGAATGACCACGCCCAACCTGTCCTCCCCGCCCTCGCGGTCCGCCCAACCCGATGAACAAACACCCTCGCGCCGGTGGGGAAGTCGTAGTTCACAACGTTTTCCAAGACAGGAATATCGATGCCACGGGCAGCAACGTCCGTTACGACCAAGACGTTGGTTATCCCTCGCCTGAATCTGTCCATTTGAATCGAACGAGCTGTTTGGTCGAGAGTACCATAGATCTGAGAGACAGAATAGCCAGCGGTGGTGAGAAGGACGGTGAGGTATTCGACGTGATGTTTTGTGGCGACGAAGATGAGAGTTTGGTGGGGTGCAGCGTATTGGCTGAGAGCCTTCTTCTTTCCCTTGCCTTCCGGCACCTCTTCCGGTTCATTGGACCCCAGAGGCACTCCAATTACATCTCGAAGCAGAACAAGGAGACACGCGTCCTTCTCAGCCTGTTTGACGGAGAAGAAAGACATCCTAAGGTCGGTGCTGATCTTCCCCTCTGCGTCGAGGCGGACAAGTTTTGGAGCTTGGAGGCCGGCTTTGGCAAACTCGACCAGAGATTTTGGAAGTGTGGCGGAAAAGAGGAGAGTCTGCCGAGTAGGGGGAAGGCGATGAATAATCTCCGTCAGTGCCGTCTCAAAACCCATCTCGAAGAGTCGATCGGCCTCATCGAAAACAACGTATTGGACGGACTTGAGGTCCAAATTCATCTCGACGATGAGATGCAACAGCCGACCAGGCGTCGCGATTATGCTGTAGGAGTTTTAGAAATGGGGCGGATTGCACGACACAGTAAAACGCTCACACGTCTGGGTTGTTTGATATCATTTCAAACTGCTCATCCATCCCTTCACCACCAACCACCAATGCCCATCGCAGACTCTGGCCCCTAGAACTCCCCGCCTCGGTCTGGTTGTCCCCTGCGTGATCCCCCTCTCCGGAGTGCCATTTCCTAACGAGCTCCTTCCCGACTTTTAAAATTTGCAGAGCCAATTCTCTGGTCGGTAGCAGGATCAAAGCGCGTGCGCCAAAAGCAGTAGAGTGTCTTCCTCCCAAGCGCTGAGCGAGGGGTACCATATACGCGAGAGATTTTCCGGAACCTGTGCGAGCCATCCCGACAAGATCCTGAGGAGGGTCGGCGAGGAGCAGGGGAATTGAGAGTCGTTGGATAGGTGTTGGCACCCTGAATCCTTGGAGTGTCAAGGACCGTAACAGAGATGGGTGTAGTCCTAAACAGAAAGCTTCAGCCCAGAGGAACAACGGTCGGCGAGAACCATTGCGCTCACCCATGCTTTGAAAGCTTCCCCCGCCAACTTCGCCTTTCGTAATCTTGGCCTTTCCCTTGACATTCTTGACCACCTGGGTCCCCTCCCTCACGTCGCGTTTCGCCGTGGCCTGACGGATGATCTCTTGCAGATCCTCATCATCATCTTCGCTCACCCCAAGAATTTGACCTTCGGATCCAAAAGTTCGCCGCTTCTTCTTGCCAGTCAGAGCAGCAAAGATATCGGGTTCCTGGTCGCCATCGGAGGGAACTTCAGAGAACGATTCCTCTTCTTCGTCTGTCGGATCCGGTCGGGGGCGTTTCGGCATCCAGGCGGAATATTTTGAGAGGTGGGTGGATAGGTGATTTTTTGATCGGCGTTCCCACGGTTGCTGAGTTCCGATGAGTGACAGTCGATCATCGGGGTTGTGGGGTCCCTAGTAACAACCGAACCACAACCGACCCCTGCTGGTAAGAGCCATTATCCTGACCACTCTACATATTAAAGCTTACCAGGATCGCTGTCAAGGCAAACGAAGGTGTCTTTCTTCTCGGCTTCAGCGGTAGCCACCTAAACGACGAACGGGCTCGGATTAACCTCGCAACGCGGCTGGATCATACCCCCCTCCCTCTCGACGTCGATACCCCTCTGCCCCATGGCCACCGAGTTCCCCCAAGAAATCGTGGACGAAATCATTGATCACCTCGCTGATGACAAAACGACGAGATTCGTATCACTCCGTGACTGCTCCTTGGTTTCGTCGCGATGGCTGTATCGCAGCCAAAGGTACCTTTTCCACGAGATGCGGTTTACGAACGCCCTCTTCTCGAAATGGTGCGACGCTATTCGACCAGGGGATGGTGGGCCTTCTCCCCATGTCGCCATCCTGGACTACCAGGCCAGCCTCAATGAAGTTGAAGTACAACAACTCGCACAACACCACCGTCACCTCACTTCCTTCACAAACCTTCAGGAGCTCCACCTCCGTGCAACTCCGATATATTGTTTTACCGAAGGAGAGCTTTCAACATGTTTCGAACAGATGGGGCGCGGCGTTCGTTCGGTTTCCCTCAGAGCTTGCGAAATGACCGTCAACGATCTGGTGTCATTCACCCGTCACTTCCCCAAGCTTGAGCGGTTGTCCATTATCGACCCCATCGGGCGCAGCACTGTACTCGACGATTCGGTGGAGCTTCCTACCCTCAGCGGGGTCTTGGAGTTGCAGTATTTGTTTGTCGGTCGGGGTATTTGGGACTTCGTTCACCAATTATCTCAGATACCGCTCACATTTCATACCGTGGTTTTGGAGGGCATCCACATTAGCTTGTTAGCACCGATCAACGACTTGATAGCTACCTGTCGCGAAACCCTCACAAGGGTCGACATCCGTGACCGTGCGTTCAGCCGTTTC
>Ga0307511_10003393_pt1 | contig 16373 bp, 13 predicted proteins | sample 13_EM_MG_FD_200266 | JGI IMG/M metagenome (GOLD analysis project Ga0307511, IMG submission 200266) | Populus trichocarpa ectomycorrhiza microbial communities from riparian zone in the Pacific Northwest, United States - 13_EM | ecosystem: Host-associated > Plants > Roots > Unclassified | place... | reverse complement strand
GTCCTCGTCCCAACTGCCCTGCTCCGCAATGGTCTTGGAGCCGCGCAGGGTCGGGGCGCCGCGCTGCAGCAGGATGTCCTTCACGGTGACCGGCACCCCGTCCACCAGCCCGGCCGGTTCGCCGCGACGCCAGCGCTCCGCCGACTCGGCCGCCCGCGCCAACGCGCCCTCCGCGTCGAGCCGTACGAACGCGTTCACGACGGGCTGGATCTCCTCGGCCCGCTCCAGGGTCGCGCGGGTCGCCTCCACGGGGCTGAACTCCCGCCTGCGGTAGCCGTCCAGGAGTTCCACGGCGGTCAGCTCGGTGAGTTCGGTCGTCATCCGGCCCTCCAGAGTGGGGAGTTCAGTGCCCCGGTACGTACCCGCGCTTCTTGTCGACCACGTTCCGCAGCGGCTTGCCCGCAGCCCAGCGCTCGTACAACTCCACGAACTGCGCGCCGAGTTCGTCCCGCCAGCCGACCGTGTCGCCGCTCATGTGCGGGGAGACGATCAGCCCCGGGACCTGCCACAACGGGCTGTCGGGGGTGAGGGGTTCGGTTTCGAAGACGTCCAGTGCGGCGCCCGCGATCCAGTGCTTGGTGAGCGCCTCCGCGAGCGCGTCCTCCACGACGAGCTGTCCCCGGCCCACGTTGATGAAACGGGCCGAGGGCTGCATGCAGCCGAACCGGCGGGTGTCGAACATGCCCCGCGTCTCGTCGGTGAGCGGTGCCGCCGAGATCACCCAGTCGGCGCGGGCCATCAGCCGGTCGAGTTCGCCGGGGCCGTGGATACCGGTGCGCGGGGTACGGCCGACCAGCGCGGTCGTCACGCCAAGTGCCTTGAGAACGCGGACGATCGCCCGCCCGATGGGCCCGGAGCCGACCACACAGGCACGGGTCCCGGCCACCCGCTGCGCCTCACGGTGCCGCCAGGTCCGCCCCCGCTGGAGGTCCAGCGTCCTCGGCAGGTCCTTGGCCATCGCGAGGACGAGGGCGGCGACGTACTCGGCGATCGGATCGTCGAAGACGCCGCGCGCGTTCGTCACCACCGTGTCGGAGTCGGCGAGTTCGGGGCACATCAGATGGTCCACGCCCGCGCTGGCGGTGTGCACCCAGCGCGGTCTCGGACCCCCGCCCGGCCAGGCGGAGCGCACCGCGTGCGAGGCGAAGTCCCACACCAGCAGGACGTCGGCGGACGGCAGCTGCTCCGCGAGAGTCGACGCGTCGGCGTGCTTCACGCGCACGCGGCCGGTGAGCCTTCCGAGGCGGGGGAGCGGGTCGGCGTCCAGGACGAGAAGGGTGGGCGGGGCAGCGGGAGTTGCGGTCATGCGGAGCCGTTTCTCGCGGGAAACAACCGGGGTGCGACGGTCTGACATGCGCGGATTGACCACGCTCGCACTCGAACCTACCTTCGTCAACACGGACGCCCGCACGGACCGTTGTCACCCCGTTTCTCTTGGTGAGGCCGGTGTAGCCATGCACGTTTCCTTCCTGGGCGGACCCCGCCCGCAGCGCGGTGTCGGTGTCGTCGCCCCCTTCGACTTCGCGCTGGACCGCGAATTGTGGCGCTGGGTCCCCGACGACATCTCGCTGCACCTCACGCGGACGCCGTTCGTGCCCGTCGAGGTGAGCCTCGACCTGGCGCGACTCGTCAGCGAACACGAGACGCTCCACGACGCGGTCCGCACGCTGAACGCGGTGGCCCCCGAGGTCGTCGCGTACGCCTGCACCTCCGGGAGCTTCGTCGGCGGACTCGCCGGGGAGCGCGCGATGTGCGAGGCGATGACCCGGGCCGGCGAGGTCCCGTCCCTGACCACCTCGGGCGCCCTGCTCGCCGCCCTCACCGAGCTGGGCGCCCGCCGGATCGCCCTGGTCACGCCCTACACGGTGTCCGTCACCGAGTCCCTGGAGGAGTACCTCGCCGAGGCCGGCGTCGAGGTCACCGGCCGCGCCTTCATGGGCCTGACCAGGCACATCTGGAAGGTGCCGTACCGCGACGTCGTCGACATGGCCCGCCAGGCCGTCAAGGGCGCCGCCGACGCGCTCTTCATCAGCTGCACCAACCTTCCGACGTACGACGTGATCCCCCAGCTGGAGGCGGAACTGCAGATACCGGTCGTATCGGCCAACCAGGTCACGATGTGGGCAGCCCTGCGCCGACTGGGTACCCGTGCCGTGGGCCCCTACCAGGCGCTGCTTGGGGGCACCTCCCACGCCCTTTGGGGCAGTGGGGGAGAGTCGGCGCGCCGCCGGGGGCCGGTACTGCCCGAAGAACACCAGGAAGGCTGGTCATGACCGCACTCGGATTCCTCTACCCGGGCCACTCCGCCGAGGACGACTACCCGCGCATCGAACAGCTCCTCGGCAGCGACATCCGCCTCGACCTCGTCCACACGGACATCGGCGAGGACGCACACCGCGTGGACGCGCTCCTGGAGATGGGCTCCCCCGAGCGTCTCGCGGCGGGCGTCGGACAACTCCGCATGTCGGGCGCCGAGGCCGTCGTATGGGCATGCACGAGCGGCAGCTTCGTCTACGGCTGGGAGGGCGCCCACGAGCAAGTGCGCGCCCTGGCGCGGGCGGCGGGCCTCCCGGCGTCGTCGACGTCCTTCGCCTTCGTGTACGCGGCGAAGGAGCTGGGGGTGCGACGGGTTGCCGTAGGGGCGACGTACCCGGACGACGTGGCCGCGCTCTTCGCCGACTTCCTGCGGGCCGGGGGAGTGGAACCGGCCGTGGTGCGGGCCTCCGGCATCATCACCGCCGCCGAGGTCGGCACCTGGGGCTACGACGAGGTGCTCGCACTGGCCCGCGCCGTGGACGAGCCGGGCGTGGAGGCGATCCTCCTTCCTGACACGGCCCTGCACACGGCCGCCCACATCCCGGACCTGGAGAAGGAGCTGGGCAAGCCGGTCCTCACGGCGAACCAGGTCACGGTGTGGGAGGCGCTGCGGCTGGCGGACCGCAGGGTCAACGCGCCGGAGCTGGGCGCGCTGTTCACCAGGGAACCCCTCGTGCAGGCCGACTGAGCCGTCGGGCCGGGTTCCGGGAATAAAGCGGAGACAGCCTCCTGTTCTTTCCTGAAGACACCGCACAGCTCACATCAGGAGGCAGCCACCGTGGCGAGAGACGACGAGATCCGGGGTACGGCGCAGGGCACCGCCCCCGTCCCCCTCTCCGTACTGGACCTGGTGACCGTGGGTGCCGGCCGCACCGCCACGGACGCGCTCCGTACCAGCGTGCGGATCGCCGAGCTCGCCGAGGCCCGCGGCTTCCACCGCTACTGGGTCGCCGAGCACCACTCGATGCCGGGCGTCGCCTCCTCCTCGCCCGCCGTGATCCTGGCCCACCTCGCCGCCCACACTGACCGCATCCGCCTCGGCTCGGGCGGCGTCATGCTCCCGAACCACGCGCCGCTCGTCATCGCGGAACAGTTCGGCACCCTGGAGGCGCTGGCCCCGAACCGCGTCGACCTCGGCCTCGGCCGCGCCCCCGGCACCGACGGCGCCACGGCAGCGGCCCTGCGCCGCACCGAGCGCCTCAACGAAGGCGCCGACGACTTTCCCGAGCAGCTCGCCGAGCTGACCCGCTTCCTGGACGACGACTTCCCGAGCGGCCACCCCTACGCCCGTATCCACGCGGTCCCCGGCCCGATCCAGTCGACCTCGCCCGGCGGCGTCCAGTCCCCGCACCGCCCCCCGATCTGGCTCCTCGGCTCCTCCGGCTTCAGCGCCCGGCTGGCCGGCATGCTCGGCCTGCCCTTCGCCTTCGCCCACCACTTCTCCGCGCAGAACACGGTCCCGGCCCTCGACCTCTACCGCGAGTCGTTCCGGCCGAGCGGCGTGCTCGACGCGCCGTACGCCCTGATCGGTGTCTCCGCCCTCGCCACCGACGACGAGAAGGAGGCCCGCCGCCAGGTGCTGGCCGCCGCCCTGAACATGGTCCGGCTGCGCACCGGCCGCCCGGGGCTCGTGCCCACCCCGGAAGAGGCCGAGGCGTACGAATTCAGCCCCATGGAGCGGGAGTTCATCACCTCCTGGAACGCCAACGTCATCCACGGCACCGCCGACGAGGTCCGCGCCGGCCTCGACGATCTGCAGAAGCGCACGGGCGCCGACGAGTTGATGCTCACGTCGCACGCCCACAACGCCGACCTGCGGCTGCGCTCGTACGAACTGATCGCCGACGCCTATGAGTTGACGGCCGGTCAGGAGGCCTGATTGCAGGCCTTCGTGCCCAGCAACTCGGAGATACGGTCCGGCGCCACCGGGCGGGAGTAGAGCCACCCCTGTCCGGTGTCGCAGCCGATCCTGCGCAGCCGGGAGGCCTGTGCCGAGGTCTCCACGCACTCGGCGGTCACCGACAGGCCCAGCCGGTGGGCGAGTTGGATCATCGCCTCGACGATGACCTCGTCGGCCGGGTTCGGCGGGACGCCCTCCCCCTCGTACTGGAAGCCGCGGACGAAGGAACCGTCCAGCTTCAGGACGGAGACCGGGAGGCGGCTCAGGTACGCCAGGTTCGAGTAACCCGTGCCGAAGTCGTCGATGGCGATGTGCACACCCATGTCGCTGAGCGCCTGGAGCGCCTGCAGCGGCCGGCCCGCCGAGCCCATCACCGCGGACTCGGTCAGCTCCAACTGGAGCAGATGCGGGGCGAGTCCGGTCTCCGCGAGGGTCTCCGCGACGTCCGCGACCAGGTCCGAGTCCCACACCTGGCGCACGGCCACGTTGACGCTCACGAAGATCGGCGGCTCGTCCGGGTGGTCGAGCTGCCAACGGCGCGCCTGGCGGCAGGCGGTGACCAGCACCCAGCGGCCGAGCTGCACGATCGAGCCGTCCTCCTCGGCCAGTCCGATGAACCGATTCGGCGTCAGCATGCCGAACTGCGGGTGGTTCCAGCGCACCAACGCCTCGACCCCGCGCAGCCGTCCGTTCTCCATGCCCACCAACGGCTGGTACTCCAGGGTGAATTCACCCCGCTCGATGGCCGGGCGGAGCGTGGAGGCCAGCGCCTGGCGAGTCATCCGGTGCGCGTTGCGCTCGGGATCGAACAGCGTCCAGCGGGACTTGCCGTCGGCCTTGGCCCAGTACAGCGTGGTGTCGGCGGCCTGCATCAGACAGGTGGCCGTCGTACCGGCCGCCTGCCGCTCGACCACCCCGATCGACGCGGACAGCGACAGCCGCTGGCCGGACAGGTCGAACGGCGCCTGCAGCGCCTTGAGCACCGACTCGGCGAGATCGGCCAGTTGGTCGGTGCCGGTCGAGTCCTCGACGAGCAGCGCGAACTCGTCGCCGCCGAGTCGCGCCACCAGCGGGGCGGTGGCCCGGGCCAGGCCCGCCTCGTCCGCGCACCGCGTCAGCCGTTCCGCCACGGCGGCCAGCAGCCGGTCTCCGACACGGTGGCCGAGGGTGTCGTTGACCGCCTTGAAGCCGTCCAGGTCCAGGTAGCACAGGCCGATCCGCCCGGTGCCGCCCTGCTCGTAGGACTCCGCCTCCAGCGCGGCCGAGAGCCGTTCGAAGAACAGGGTGCGGTTGGGCAGCCGGGTCACCGGGTCGTGCATCTCCAAGTGCCGTAGCCGCGCCTGGAGTTCACGGCGGTCGCTGATGTCGGTGAGTGACAGCAGCACGCCGTGCTCCGCGGCCGGCAGCGGCGCCGCGGTCACCTGCACCCACAGGGAGTGCCCGTCGGGGTGCTTGACCCGGCGGGTGCGGCTCAGCTTGGCCTGCCGGCCGCGCAGCACCTCGCGATAGGCGTGCCAGGTGCGGGCGTCCGACCTCAGGTCCACCAGATCGGCCGCGACCAGCCCGGCAAGGGCCGCACCGCCCTTGCCGAGCAGCGCGCCGAACGTGTCGTTGGCGCTCACCACCAGCCCGTCACGGTCCACGACGGCCATGGCGAGGGGGGACGCGGAGAAGGCGGACCCGAGCCTGCCGTCCGCGGGGAGACTGACACCGGGCGACGCGTCGCCACTACTCTCTGTTACGGCCGGCCGGATGAGATCTGCCGCGGGCGCCGGCCCTTCGGACGTTCCGCTCACCGCTCGCTCCCGCAGTGCACTCGATCTTCGGATGGGTCTCGTCGGGATGGCCGACCGGGTAGGAGGCCGCCGTGCCGTGTCCGTGCAGGAAAGTGTGCCGATCATAGAGGTTGGCCCCCGGCCCTTCCAGCCACTCTCCAGTGTCCCGGAACAACGGCCCGTTCCGGCAGATCGATTCCGCCCGCACCTGGGCAGGTTCGCCAAATGACCGACCACATGTGACGTTCCGTGAGTGTTTCCGGATGTCGGCCCGGGCGTGTCTCGGCCGTCCCGGACGTCCCCCCTCACTCATCTGGTGCAGATAAACGAGGCATACCCCAACAAACCATCACAGGCTGGGTGTCGGTGTCCCGCGAACCGCTCCCGGAGGTCCTCGTGCCGTGTCAGCTCCCCCTCAAGGGGCTCTCCCGTACGGCGCTCAAGGGGCTCTCCCAGTGGCGGACGCGCCCCCGACTGCGCAGCACCGCGGCCGTGTTCACCACGATGTCCGCGCTCGCCGCGACCTCCATCATGTCCAGCCAGTCGGTCGCCGAGCCCTACTCGTCCACCCCCTGCGCCCTCAAGCGCACCGACGCCCACCACTCCGAGGGCCTGGACACCTGGAACGCCGCCTACCCGCGCCCCGTCCGCCCGCTCGACGCGGTGATGATCTTCCTCTCCTTCCCCGACGCGACCCCGCGGACCACCCCCGCCGAACTGGCCGCCGACCACTTCCCGGCCACCACCCGTTTCTACGAACGCGCCTCCTACGGCAGATTCACGCTCCGCCCGCACCCGCTGCGGAACTGGATCCGCATGCCGAAGCCGTCCACGTCGTACGCCATACAGCGCGACTGGAACCCGGCGGACCGGGCCGCGTATCTCCGCGACGCGCTCGCCGCCGCCGACCCCGAGGTCGACTTCTCCCGCTACGACGTCGTCTACTTCGTGGCCGATCCGGACGCGCCCGGGGTGGACTCGGACGCGACGAAGGTCGTCAATCTGGACACCCCGCTGCGGGCCGACGGCACGGACATCCGGCGGGTCGTCACCGTGTTCGAGAAGCACCCGCCGGACCGGCTCGTCCTCGCCCACGAGACGGGCCATGTCTTCGACCTGCCGGACCTCTACCACCGGCCGGTGGACGGCAAGGGCGACTGGGACACGTATGTCGGCGACTGGGATCTGATGGGCAGTCAATTCGGCCTGGCCCCCGACCTGTTCGCCTGGCACAAGTGGAAGCTGGGCTGGCTGGATCCGCGCCAGGTGGTGTGCGTACGAGGGGCCGGTCCGACCCGGCTGACCCTGGAACCCCTGGCCGCCCAGCCCCCGACGGCCGGCAACGCCGGATCGCCCGCGTTCGGCCTCGGCCTCGGCGTCAAACTGGCGGTGGCGCGGACCGGCACCGACAGCGCGCTCGCCTTCGAGGCCCGCAGCCCTCTCGGCAATGACAGCACGGCCTGCAAACAGGGCATCCTCGTCTACCGGGTGCGCGGTGGCGCGGCCTCCGGAAGCGGCCCGATCGAGGTCGTAGACGCCCACCCCCGCACCGAGGCCTGCTGGGAGACCTCGGTCTACCCACCCCTCGCCGACGCCCCGGTCGCCCTCGGCGAGACCTTCACCGTGCCCGGCGACAACGTACGGGTGGCGGTGGAGGGACGGACGGATTCGGGGGCGTGGACGGTGACCATCACGCCGGGGGACAGTCCCTGAGGACCGGGTACGTCAAAGGGCCCCTCGCTCTCGCGAAGGGCCCTTCACAGGTGCGCCGCCAGGGACTCGAACCCCGGACCCGCTGATTAAGAGTCAGCTGCTCTAACCAACTGAGCTAGCGGCGCCTGCTGACGTCGTAGACCTTAGCATCCTGATCGGCGGGAGGAAAAATCGATATGCGCACGGTCGCGCGGGCGGCGCGCACGGCCGCCCAGAGCAGGATTTCCGCGCCGGGGAGCCAGGGCCGGCGGGTGTCGGGAGCGACCAGCCAGCGGGAGTCGCACGGCGCCGGATCGGCCGCGCCGACCAGCGCCGGGACGGTCACCGCGTCGCCCTTGCCGTGGCACAGCAGCGGCGGGACCGACCCTGTACGACCGCGCTCCGCGGCATCCGCGCCCCACTCCTCCCAGCCCAGCAGCGAGGGCAGCCGCTGAGCCGTCCCGGGGGTGGCGAACAGGAGCATCCGGCCCCGGTACGTCGCGACCGGCCCGGAGCCTGGACCCTCGTCCCACAACCGGTCGACCATACGGCGGCCGAAGATCGCCGGAGCGCTCACGACGTCGAAGGCGGAGCCGCAGGGCAGGACGACCGGGGCGTCCGGCCGCTCCCGCCACAGGGCGAGCGTGCTCCGCGAATACGTTCCCGCCGAGGCGAGCCAGGCGGCACCGTCCGGTGTCACGCCCGAGATGTCGAAGCGGTCGGCGAAGGGTTCGTCCTGTGTGCTGCTCATGGCGAACAGATCTACCGGCCGTGAGCGCGCGCTCTCCGAGGGTTGCCAGAAATCGGGACAGGAGGGGGCGGGAGGGAGTATCTTGCCCGCCGGGCATATGCCAAGAGCTATGCCAAAAACTCTCTCGTCCCCCGGGTCACACCGGGTCTACGGCCCCGCTGTCCCGCCCCTCGGTGCCACTCAGCAGATCCCGCCCGAACTCGACCATCTTCTTCGCGTAGTCCTCGGTCCACCCGGCCCGCTCGGCGATGTCCGCCGGCGTCAGCCGGTCGAACCGGCGCGGGTCGGCGAGCTGGGCCGCCGCGATCGCCTGGAACTCCACCGCGCGGTCCGTCGCGGCGCGGAACGCGTGCGTCAGCTCCGTCGCCCGCGCCAGCAGCGCCCGCGGGTCGTCCATCGACTCCAGGTCGAAGAAGTGCTCCGGGTCCTCGGCCGCCTGCGCGGGCTCGAAGAGCAGGGGCGCGGGGCGTAGCCGCGATTCGTTGCGACGCGGCGTGTGCTCCGCCATGTCTTCTCCTCCTCGTACGTCATGGATGATCCGCCTCACGAGCCGGACCACCGTCCATTGTCTCCCGACCGCGCAAGAGGCCCCGGGCATACCACCGGGGCACGGTCCCGGAACCCTCAAGCCTCCCGGCCCCCGCGATGTTCCCCGAACTGCACCGGCACCGCGTGATTGGCTGCCCAGCCGTCAGGGTCTCCACACCACCCGGTGTTCTGCCAGGTGTGCGAGCACGGCGTGGTTCGCCTCCCACCCGTCCGGGCTGTGTCCATTGGCCGCCTCCGGCGGCGTGCCGGACTCCGTCCGGCGGCAGGGCGGCCGGGCGCTCGCCGGCCCGGCGCCGGAACGCCGGTTCAGGGTCTCCACACCACCCGGTGCTCCGCCAGGTGCGCCAGCACCGCGTGGTTCGCCTCCCACCCGTCCGGGAACTTCACCGTCACCCCCAGCTGCACAGGCTCCGTCGACGGATGGTCGTCCAGCAACTCGCTCACCCCCGCCCGGCAGACCACGATGCACGCGTGCCGGTGCCGGGAGGTCAGGACGCAGAGGCGGCCCGTCTCCAGGTGGAAGGCGGTGGCGTCGGGGCGGCCGGAGAGGGGGTGGAGGACCACTGTGACGTCGAACTCCCGTCCCTGGAGCCGGTTCGCCGTGTCCACCGTCACGTCTGTGACGCCCAGCTCCGCCAGCGCCGCGCGGACCGCCGCCGCCTGGTCCCGGTGCGCGGTGCCGACGGCGATCCGGTCGGCGGTCAGGGGAGTGGGGTCGGGCGATCGCTCCGACGTGGCCGCGCCGCCCCGGTCCAGCAGCCGCCGTACGACCGTCGCCACCGCGCGTACCGCCTCCGGGTCCGTGCGGGGTGTGTGGCGGGCTGGGAGTTCCAGCAGGCCCCAGCCCGACTCCGCGGCCTCGTCGATCACCCGGTCCGGGCCCGAACCGTCCGACGGGACACCGAAGGCGAGCCGCCGGTCGCCGTGGCCGGTGCCGCTGCGGAAACGGGTGTACGGGTAGAACGCGTTCGAGACCAGGGGTGCGGCCGAGGCCGGGAGGCGCCAGGACACCGGCAGGCGGTGCTGCGGCAGTTCGGGGTTGTGCGCGAGCAGGGTCGTCACCGCCGAGGCCGAGGGGTCGTACGACAGGCCCGCCCACTGTTCCGCGCCGACGATCGCGAACGGGTCCAACTGCCCCGGGTCGCCCACGAACAGCGCCCGCTCGAACAGCCCGGCCACGGCCAGCAGGGAGTCCGAACGCATCTGGTACGCCTCGTCGACGATCGCGTGCCGCCACGGCTCGTCAACTTTGACGTGTGCCCACTTGGCCGCCGTCGAGATGACGACGGGCAGCCCGGCCAGCTCACCCGCCTTCGCCGACTTCCGTACGTTGGGCAGGTCGTCCAGCGCCTTGTCGTACGGGTCCGCGTCACTGCTGTGCAGTCGGCCCACGGGCAGCTCGCCGTTCTTCTCGGCGAGCCGTACGACGAGGTCGTCGACCTGGGCATTGGTCTGCGCGACCACCATCAACGGGCGCCCCGCGTCGGCCAGTTCGAGCGCCGCGCGGACGACGAGGGTGGACTTGCCGGCGCCGGGCGGGGAGTCGACGACGACTCCGCGCGCCGTGCCGTGCAGGGTGTCGCGCAGGATCGCGTCGGTGGCCCGGCCGGCCTCGGCACCGGGGTCGAAAGTCGTGTCCGGCGTCACAGGACGTCCTCCTCGGTCACCGGGTCCGCCGACTCCCGTACGGCGCTCTCCTCGCCCGGCGGGCCGCCGTGCGTCCACGGTGTCTCCTCCGGGTCGGGCAGTTTCGCGCCGCCCCGCTGCTCGTGCTCGAAGAGCGTGAAGCAGATCCGGTCGCCCTTCTCCGGCACCGAACCGGTCTCCGGCTCCTTGCCCCGGCCCATCTTGTCAACGACCCGGAGGACGACGAGGGCGCCTTCCTCCTCGTGGCCCACGAACTCCGCCGACTGCGGCTTGCCGCCCAACGACCGGAACACCTTCGCCCGCTCCCCGAGATGCGGCCGGTCGTCCGTGCGCACGGTCACCAGCGGGCGCGGGCGGGGGCTCTTGCCCTCGCTGTACGCCATGACGACATCCATGACCTCGCCTGCGAAGGCCTCCCCGGCCAGCCGTCGCCCGGCCATCACCAGCGGGTCGTCCAGGGCCTCCTGGGCGTCCAGACGGGCCTGCTCGCGCTCGCGCGTGGCGAGCTTGTTGGCCGCGGTCACCGCGTCGTCGCGGCGCGGCTGCGGGGGCTCGCCGGCCACGATCCGGTCGCGGTGACCGGTGAACGACCAGCGGTCGCGCGTCCACCGGTCGACGGCGTGCGCGCCCTCGGGCAGCGCCCGCAGCAGGTCGAGCCCGTGCCACACCGCGTCCCAGGTGGGGCGGGTGCGGCTCTCCACGAGGGCCCTGATCTCCCGCTCCGCGGCGGTGAGTTCACCGAGCCGGTCGTCGGCCTCCATGCCGTCCTCGGCGGCGGCGAGCGCGGTACGGGCGCGGTCGTAGCGCTCGATCGCGGGGGCGAGCAGCTTGTTGTCGAACGCCGGGTCGGTTGCCGGGCCCGCGGGCGGGCACACCAACTGGCCCTGCGCGTCCCGCCGTAGCTCCGCGTCGAGCGCGGCCCCGGCGCTGGAGACGCCGTCCGGCGGGTCGATCCAGGCGAGCAGCGCGCCCAGGTGCTGGTCCTCCAGGCTGGACTGACCGGTCGCCCAGTGCCGGCCGAGCACCTCGGTGAGCGCGAGCAGCAGCGCGGAGCCCGGCACGCGGGCCCGCTCCCCGTAGTGGGTCAGCCAGCGCCCGAGCAACGGCACGTGCGGCGGCGCGGGATGCGGGGTCTCCGGGTCCTGCTCGGCCGTACGGCGAAAGCGCATCGAGCGGCCCAGCAGCCGGACCAGCTCGATGCCCGCGCGGCTCGGCACGATCAACTGCGGGGCGTCCGCGCACAGTTCGACCTCGACCTTGACCCGCTTGCCGGTCTCCGGATCGGTCTCGTTGCGCTCGGCGGCCTCCACGTCGTCGGCGAACGTGTCGATGTACGGCAGGACCACGTCCGCGAGTTCGGCCAGGAACGCGAACCTGAGGTCGCGGTCGCGCGGCTGCGGTACGACGAGCAGGCGCGGCGCGTCCCGGTCCGTGCCGACGAGGGCGCCGAGGGGCGCGCCGGCCTCACCGGCGGTGGTGAGCGGCACCAGGACGAGGGGGTGCTCGGACAGGTGCCGGTGCCGGACGGTGGCGGAGGGCTGGGCGCGGCCGGTGCGAACGGCCTCCAGCCGGGCGAGAGTTGAGATCAGCGACATGGGGCGCCCTCCGGCCGGGCGTCGCCCAGGACTCCCTGTCGGCTCCGCAACTCATCCGGGTGGGCGTCCAGAATTCCCCGGTCGCTGTACGGCCCCTCCGCGTGGTGCGCCAGCGCCTCGGCCCGCAACTCGGCCGCTCTCCGGAGTGCCGCCACCGCCGGGTCGTCCGGGTCGCCCGCCTCGCCGTGGGCCGCCGCCAGGACCTCGTCGATCGTGGTCAGGTCGCCCAACTCGGCGCGCAGGGAGCGACCCAGAGCGGTGACCGCGCCGGACGCGCGGGAGCGGTCGCGGCAGTGGAAGGCCAGCTCGCAGGCGGCCAGGCACTCGGGGGCGTAGGTCGCCGGGACCGACTCGACGGCGGCCGTCAGCTCGGCGGTCGGGCGGTCGGGGGCGAAGCAGGTGCCCTCGGGGAGGGTGTCGGCGATGTCCTCGATGCGGGTGAGCCGGGCGAGTTGACGGCTGGTGACCGCGCGCTGCTTGCGGACGTCGACGGCGGACGCGGTGGGCAGGTTCGAGAAGTCCTTCGGGCAGACGAGCAGCACGCGCGTGCGTACCCGGGGGACGGGCTCCAGACGGGCGGCGACCTCCTCCAGAGCCAGCACGTACACCGCCGACTGGCGGGCCGCCGCGCCGACCTTCGCCGGGTCTGCCGAACCGTCCAGCATCGGGAAGGACTTGATCTCCACGACCGTCCAACTGCCGTCCGGGTGCACGACCACCGCGTCCGGCTCCAGGAAGGCCGGGGAGCCCGCCACGTCCAGGGCGAGCATCGGGTGGTCCAGCAGCGTCCAGGCGGCGGCCTCGGTCGCCTCGCGCAGCGCCAGCGCCGTACGCGCCGCGCGTCCCTCGGGGCCGACCGCGGTCAACTCGGGCACCCGCGCGCGGGTCGGCGGTTCGGCGGCCGCGTCCAGCTTCTCGTGCACCAGCCGCAGCAGCTCGGCGCCGCCGTCCGCCTTCACCCGGGCCTCGAACGCGTTGCCCCGCATGAAGGCGAACTGGGACTGCCCGAAGGCGGACGGCGAGCCGAGCGCGTCGGCCAGCACCGCCTTGTTCACCCCCGCGCCGTCCAGGATCGCTCGCCGCTCGCAGCCCGGGTTGGCGGCCAGGGCCGCGAGGGCGCGTGCGTCCAGCGCCTTGGCCGGGACGTCAGGGCCGCGCAGCTCAGCGAGCCGGTGCCGGAGCGCCGTCCCCCGCGTCCGTGGGGGAGGCACCCGGCTCGGCTCCGGTACCGAGCTGTGACTCGCGCTGCCGTGGAATTCGCTCACCCGGGGAAGTCTGGCATCCGCCACTGACAATTGAGGTTTCTGTGCCGAGAGAGGCGTCACGGGAGCGGGCCGCGACGAGCGAGCCACGCCCCTCGAACCGCGTCCTGATCCGGTCCGCGGCCTTCATGACCTGCGGCGCCAGCAGGAACCCGAGCCCCATCACGACCACACCCGCGACCGCGTCGAGAAGATAGTGATTCGCGGTGCCCATGACCACGATCGCCGTCAGCAGCGGATAGGCGACACCGAGGACCTTCGTGAGCCGCGTGCCGCCGTAGCGCCACAGCATTACACCGCACCACAGCGCCCAGCCGCAGTGCAGGCTCGGCATCGCCGCGTACTGGTTGGTCATCCCGCCCAGGCCGCGCGGCGCGCTCGCGTCGCCGCCCCACCAGCCGTACGAGCTGTACTTGGCCATCGTGTCGACGAAGCCGTAGTCCGGGGAGAGGAGCCGGGGCGGGCAGGTCGGGAGCAGGGTGAAGCCGATCAGGCCTATGAACGTGGACGTCATCAGCCAGGTGCGGGCCGCGCGGTAGACCTGTGCACGTGACCGGAACAGCCAGATCAGGATCGCGGGCGTGATCAGGTAGTGCAGCGACGCGTACCAGAAGTCGGCCGGGATACCGAGCCAGGCCTCGCGCGTGAAGAGGCGGTTGAGCGGGTGCTCGGCGTTGATGTGCAGGAACTTCTCGATGCGCAGGATCGCCAGACCGTGGTCCACGGCGCTCGTCGTGTCGCCCCTGGCCAGCAGGCGGCCCGCCGAGTACGAGGCGTACACCATGAGGATCAGCGGCAGCTCGGTCCACCAGCGCAGCCGGCTTCGCCGGTCCGCCTCGATGCCTGGTGTCTCGGTCTGCGGCATCCGATCGCCCTCCCCCTTCTGTCCTGGTGCGGTGCCCGGTGCTCCGGCTTCCCGGTTGCTCGGTCGGGACACTTTACGGCGTATGCGCGCGCCCCGTTTCGGGCGCCCCCGGACCTCAAAGACGCAGAGATCGCCCCCCGGGTTGCCCTTTTCCAGGGTGCGCGATGATGGAATGACCCGCCTCTGGTCATCTCCCGGAAAGGTCCCCCATGGCACCGCGCATCCTGCTGGCCCGGCACGGACAGACGGCATGGTCGCTGTCCGGGAAGCACACCGGCAGGACCGACGTCCCGCTCCTCGAAGAGGGCCGGCGCGGCGCCAAGGTGCTCGGCGAGCGACTGCACCGCTCCCCGCTGGACGGCCTCCCCGGGGTCGAGGTGCGCACCAGCCCGCTGGCACGCGCGCGTGAGACCTGCGAACTCGCCGGCTTCGGCGACCGTGCCACCGAGTGGGACACCCTCATGGAGTGGGACTACGGCGCCTACGAGGGCCTCACCCCGCAGGAGATCGCGGCCCTGCGCCCGGGCTGGCTGATCTGGCGCGACGGCGTGCCCGAAGGGGAGACCCTCGCGGAAGTGACCGCCCGCGCGGACGAGGTCGTCGCCTGGGCCCGCGCCGAGGACCGCGACGTCCTCGTGTTCGCCCACGGCCACATCCTCCGCTCGATCGGCGCGCGTTGGCTGGGCCTGCCGATCGACTTCGCGGCGCGGATACGGCTGAACCCGACGTCGTTGTCGATCCTCGGTTGGGCCTACGACGAACCGGCGATAGAGAGCTGGAACGACCTAGGACATCTAGCCGCGTAAGAGCAAGCTTTTAGGGGCGCGGGGCTGTATCGGTCTGCGGCTCCGCCGCGATGGGGGTCCCCCGGTCGAGCGAAGCCGAGAGTGGGGGAGCGACCAGCCCCCACCGGCCCGCAGCCGAAGAACTACGCAGCAGTACGGGGCAACCCTGAGTGCCTCTCCAGAAACGTAGAAACCCCCGAAGCCCGCCGATGAGGCAACAGCACCCGCGCAGTCCCGGCGAGCATCGTCTGGATCCGCGACGACTGCACCAGGTCCAACAGGTCAAGCACCCTCATCCCAGCAGTCGCCGCCTCGTCGGGCCGCCCTCCCCGCGCGAGATCGTCGGCGAGCTCGGCCGTGTACAGCGCGATGTTCCGCGTGAAGTGCGGATCCTGAAGCCGGGCGGCACGCCGAGCGTGCCGCGAAGCCCGCGGCCAGTCGCCCAGCGTCGACCAGCACTGCGCCTCAAGACCCTCCAACTCGGCCTCTCCGTAGAAGCTCATCCACTCGGGGTCGGCCTCCGAGTGGCCCCGCTCGTAGAGGGCCTGCGCGCGGGCCAGCGCCTGTTCGCAGCCGGTGCGGTCGGCGAGCCCCGCCCAGCCGCCCGCCTCGCGCAGCGCGAGCAGCGACATCAGGCGGGCCGAGCCGAGGGGGCGGGCGACGCGCTGCGCGGCCTGTGCGGCGCGTACGGCCTCGCGCGGGCGTCCGGCGTCCCGCGCCAGGAACGCCGTATTGCAGAAGGCGTGTGCCTCAAGGCCCGCGTCGCCGGTCACCCGGGCCGTGGCGAGGGCTTCCGCGTAGTGCGAGCGGGCGTCGTCGAAGCGGCCGGAGTCGTGGGCCAGCCAGCCCACGGAGATGGCGAGTTCGCCGGCTCCGGAGTGCAGTCGCTCGGCGACGGACTGCCGGGTGGTGCCCGCGTCGAGCAGGGCGTAGGCGGCGCGCAGCGGGGCCGCCGCGCGCCGGTAGAGGCCGTCGGCGCCGTGCCGGTCGTCGAGCAGCCGGATTCTGCGGACGGCCTCTTCCAGGGCGCCCGCCTCGCTCGTACCGGGACGGCGGACGGAACGGTCCGCTGCCACGGCGTCGAAGGTGAGCCCGAGCGGGCCCAGCGTGCCGGCGGCCACCGTGACGGTGCCGCCCCTCATGAATGCGCGACGCAGCACGTCGCTCTCCTCGTGGTTCTGTGGGTTCTCGTGCGTGTCGTACGGGTCCTGCGTGTCATACGGCTCGTACACCTCC
>Ga0307511_10003392_pt1 | contig 16378 bp, 16 predicted proteins | sample 13_EM_MG_FD_200266 | JGI IMG/M metagenome (GOLD analysis project Ga0307511, IMG submission 200266) | Populus trichocarpa ectomycorrhiza microbial communities from riparian zone in the Pacific Northwest, United States - 13_EM | ecosystem: Host-associated > Plants > Roots > Unclassified | place... | reverse complement strand
GGGCCGCCAGCCGACCTGGGACAGGATGGTGGCCATGGCGCCGGAGCGCTGGCCGCCGCGCCAGCAGTAGATCAGCGGCCGCCAGCTCTTAGGGCGATCGGCGAAGCGCTCCTGCAGGTGGCGGCCGATATTGATTGCCACCAGCGCCGCGCCGGCGCGGCGCGCGTCGAAGGCGGAGGCCTGCTTGTGCAGGGTGCCGATCCGCGCGCGCTGGGCGTCGTCCAGCACCGGGGCGGAGATCGCGCCGGGCAGGTGGTCCTCGGCGTATTCGGAGGGCGAGCGCACGTCGATGACCTCATCGAAGTCGTCGATTTGCGCTACAGTGGCCGTGTTTTGTGGGTTCAAGTTTGCAAGGATAAGGCTATGAGTCAAACCAGCGAGACCAGCGCGCCGCCGCGCCTGACATCACTGGCGCACGGAGGCGGCTGCGGCTGCAAGATCGCGCCGGGTGTGCTTTCCGAGATTTTAAAGGCAACGCCCCTGCGCCTGCCGCCCAAGGAGCTGATGGTTGGCTCGGAGAACAGCGAGGATGCCGCAGTCTATCGCCTGAACGATAGCCAGGCGCTGATTGCCACCACTGATTTTTTCATGCCCATCGTCGATGATCCGTACGAATTCGGGCGCATCGCCGCGACCAATGCGATCTCGGACGTGTACGCGATGGGCGGGCAGCCGATCATGGCCCTGGCGCTGCTGGGCATGCCGATCAGCCAGTTGCCGCTCGAAGTGATCCAGCGCATCACCGCCGGCGGCGAATCGATCTGCGCGGAGGCCGGCATTCCGGTCGCGGGCGGGCACTCGATCGACACGGTCGAGCCGATTTACGGCCTGGTGGTGCTGGGGCTGGTGCATCCGGACAAGGTCAAGCGCAACAACAGCGCCCGCGCCGGCGATTCGCTGATCCTGGGCAAGCCGATCGGCGTGGGCATCCTGTCGGCGGCGCTCAAGCAGGAAAAGCTCTCGGAGGCAGGTTATCGCCAGATGTTGTCCTACACCACCCAGCTCAATCGCCCGGGCATCGAACTGGGCAACATGGCCGGCGTGCATGCCCTGACCGACGTGACAGGTTTTGGGCTGGCCGGGCATCTGCTCGAACTGTGCCGCGGTGCCCAACTGTCCGCCGAGTTGGCCTGGGGCGACATTCCCGTGATCCCGGAGGCGCTGCAGTACGTGAAGCAGGGCGTCTATACCGGAGCCTCGACCCGCAACTGGGCCGGCTACGGCAAGGAAGTGGTCCTGGGCGAGGGCATCGAGGAATGGCAGCAGCGCCTGTTGACCGACCCGCAGACCAGCGGCGGTCTGCTGGTCGCCTGCGATCCGGCCATTGAAAGGCAGGTGCTTGGCCTGTTTGACGCGCAAGGATTCGGCGCCGCCCGCAAGATCGGCCGGCTGGTGGCGGGAGCGCCGCAATTGCGGATGAGCGTCTGACCACCTGGAATTGCCCCGCGGGAGGGCCCCGTTCTTTCGCCGGCCCGGAAAAAGCGAACGCGCCCTTCAAGGCGCGTCAGGTTGTTGACAGAGGAGGCAAGCCCCCTTGAATCCCCCGAAGTCAGAGGGAGCGACGCGGGAGTTGACGTGGCCCTGTTCGCAACAACCTGCTTTGTCAGCAGTCTGACGCGCCTTTCGGGGCGCGTTTTGATTCCATCAGCGCCAGGCAGCTATTTCCCGTCTTTTTTGCCCGCGTCGGGAGCCGGCGCGGGTGTGACGGGCGCCGGACCGCGGTCGCCGCGACGATCGTTGGGGACGGGCACCGAACTGATGCGGCGTTCGACCAATTCCTCTTCCACCTCGTATACGGGCGGGGGAACGTCTTCTTCGGGCAGATCAGGGGTGCCGGGAGTGGCGGATGCAACCATGTCGGGTCGAAATTTTCGGACAAAAAACCAGGTGCGAAAATAGCACAAATGCATGCGGGACGCAGCACGTTTATTGCATTTTATGCCCCACTTATCGCTTGATTTTGGCCGGTTTTAACAATGATTCGAGCGCAGGCCAGACATTGTCGAGCATGCGGGGGTGGGCCTGGGCGAGAGGATGGATGCCGTCGGCCTGGAAAAGCTCGGGTTTGTCGCCGATTCCATCGAGCAGAAACGGCGCCAGGGCGGTCTTGTGCTGTTGCGCCAGGTCCGGGTAGAGCGTCTTGAATTTGTCGGTGTAGTCGCGCCCGTAGTTGGGAGGCAGTTGCATGCCCACCAGCAGCACCCTGGCCCCGGCTTTTTGCGAAGCGGCGATCATCGACTCGAAATTGGCCCGCGTCGCCGCCAGGGCCAGGCCACGCAAGCCGTCGTTGGCGCCCAGTTCGATGATCACCACCGCCGGCTTGGCCTGGGCCATGGCGCCGGCCAGGCGGGCCGCGCCGCCGGAACTGGTCTCGCCGCTGATGCTGGCGTTGACGACGCTATAATCAAGCTGCTTTTCCTTGAGGCGCTGTTCCATCAGCGCGACCCAGCCTTTGCCGCGCTGCAGGCCGTATTCCGCGGACAGGCTGTCTCCCATCACCAGGATCGTGGGCGCGGCCTGCGCGCCGGTGGAAAGCGTTGCGCACGCGGCCAGCAGCAGGCAGGCGAGCGCGCGCAGGAACCGGTGTTTCGAAAGTGTATTGGCAAGCGTGTCTGAAAATATCATCGAAGTATCTGGTTTGACCAAGTCCGTGCCGAATGGCGCGGAACCCCTGGTGATTCTGCACGAGATCGGCTTTGCCGTGCGGCCCGGCGAATCGCTCGCCATTGTCGGTGCCTCCGGCTCCGGCAAATCCACATTGCTGGCCCTGCTTGCCGGGTTGGACACGCCTACCGGCGGGCAGGTTCATATCGCCGGGGAGGATCTGCATGCGCTGGACGAAGACGGCCGCGCCGCCCTGCGTGGCCGCCTGGCCGGTTTCGTGTTCCAGTCGTTCCAGCTGATGCCGCACCTGAACGCGCTGGAAAACGTCATGCTGCCGCTCGAACTGGCGGGACGCAAGGACGCGGAAGCGGTGGCGCGCGAGACCCTGACGCGGGTCGGGCTGGGGGAGCGCCTGAAGCACTATCCCAAGCATTTGTCGGGCGGCGAGCAGCAGCGCGTCGCGGTCGCCCGCGCCTTCGCACCCAAGCCGAAGCTCCTGTTTGCCGACGAGCCCACCGGCAATCTCGATACCGTCACCGGCGCCACCATCATCGAATTGCTGTTCGAATTGAACCGGGAACTGGGCACCACATTGGTCCTGGTGACTCACGACAGCAATATCGCCGCGCGCTGCGGCCGCCATATCCGTTTGGCTTCGGGGCAGATCGAGTCCGCGAGCTGATCGGGCCTGGCCGGCGTCGTGCCTCAGGCGCCGGCGAGCACCCAGTCCGCGAATTCCGTGAGGTCGCGAAACTGCGCCAATGCGCCGTCGTGCGCATGCTCGTCCGGCCAGCGGCGGCTGCCCCGGTTGATCCAGGCCGCCTGCATGCCCGCGGCGGTGGGGCCGACTACGTCGTTGGCCGGATCGTCGCCCACGTAGATCACCTCATGCGCCTGCAGGCCGATGCGTTCCACGCAGGCCGCGTAGATCCTCGGGTCCGGCTTGGGCACACCGACCTCATGGGCCGAGACCACCGCCGCGAAGTGGCCGTGAATACCGATCGCGGCCAGGTCCGCGAAGCCGTTGGAGATCACCGCCAGCGGAAAACGCGCGCGCAGGCGGTCGAGGGCCGGCAGCACGTCCGGGTAGAACTCGACGCGATTGCGCTCGGCGCGAAAAAAATCGAAGGCGCGCTCGGCCGCCGCCTCGGTCTCGCCAGCTTCGAGAAACGCCGCGCGGATGGTGCCGCGGCGCAGGTTCAGCACGTCGTTTTTCAGCGCGGGATTCTCGGCCACCAGGCTGGCGCGCAGCAGGCGCAGGGTGTTGATGTCGAACTGGCCGGCCACGTGCGGGTACTGTTCGGTGACCCAGTTGGTCATCGCCTTTTCGGCGCGGTCAATGGTGGGGGCGATCGGCCAGAGGGTGTCGTCGAGGTCGAAGGCGATGGCCTTGATGGAAGCATCCTTGACGGGGGAAATGCGGTGCATGGAATATTGCCTGGCGGACTTGGGCGCCCGCGTGCTTTTGCTCAACCCCGCATTATGCGCTAGAGTGAAGGACGAGGCGATTGCAGAACACGATTGAAGAAACTACATAATCGGGAGGACTCTTTGGGCCTGGGACAATTTTTCGGCATGCTGGCCTACGGCCTGGGGACATTGATCGCCCTGGCGCTCGGGGTGGCGATCGTCTACCTGTTCATCAAGGACATCACCCAGAAGCAGCACACCATCCTGCGCAATTTCCCGGTGATTGGCCACCTGCGCTATTTTTTCGAGCAGCTCGGCGAATACTTCCGCCAGTATTTTTTCCTCAACGACCGAGAGGAAATGCCGTTCAACCGCGCCACCCGTTCCTGGGTGTACCGGCTGGCGAAAAGCGAAGGCGGGATCATCGGGTTCGGTTCCACCTATGATCTGCATCAGCCCGGCGCGCTGATTTTCGTCAACGCCGGCTTTCCCGTGCTGGAAGAAGACCGTCAGCCGACTCCGCCCCTGGTGATCGGCGGCGGTTACGCCAAGCAGCCCTTCGAGGCCAAGTCAGTGTTCAACGTCAGCGGCATGAGCTTTGGCGCCATCTCCACGCCGGCGGTGCGCGCGCTTTCGCGTGGCGCGAAAGAAGCCGGCTGCTGGATGGATACAGGCGAAGGCGGGCTCTCGCCCTTTCACCTCGAAGGCGGCTGCGACGTGATCATGCAGATCGGTACCGCCAAGTACGGGGTACGCGACGGCGATGGCCATCTCTCCGAATCGCGTCTGCGCGAGGTCGCGGCGCACGACCAGGTCAGGGCGTTTGAAATCAAATTGTCACAAGGCGCCAAGCCCGGCAAAGGCGGTGTGCTGCCCGGCGCCAAGGTGACGTCCATCATTTCGCAGGTACGCGGCATTCCCGAAGGGATGGATTCGATCAGCCCGAACCGTCACCGCGACATCGCCAACGTCGACCAGCTGCTCGACAAGATTGCCTACATCCGCGATGTCACCGGCAAGCCGGTGGGCATCAAGACGGCGCTGGGCGGCTGGCGCTTTGTGAACGATCTGTGCGACGCCATCAACCGCCGCGGCCTGGTCTGGGCGCCCGACTTCCTGGTGATCGACGGCGGCGAAGGCGGCACCGGCGCGGCGCCGCAGGCGCTCGCCGATCACGTCGGCCTGTCGATCGACGAGGCGCTGCCGCGAGTGGCCGATTCGTTGATGCAGTCGGGCCTGAAAGAACGTATCCGCCTGGTCGGTTCCGGCAAATTGGTGACCTCGGCGCGCGCCGCCTGGGCGCTGTGCGCCGGCGCGGACTTCATCAATTCGGCGCGCGGTTTCATGTTCGCCCTGGGCTGCATCCAGGCGCTGCGCTGCCACACCAACACCTGTCCCACCGGCATCACCACCCACAACGAGCGCCTGCAGCGCGGCCTGGTGGTGGAAGAGAAATACCTGCGCGTCGCGCACTACTGCGACAACATGAACAAGGAGATCGACATGATCGCCCACTCCTGCGGCCTGAAGCACGCCCGCGAGTTCCGGCGCGAACATGTGCGCATCGTGCAGGAGGCGGGGCAGTCGGTGGCGCTGAACATGATGTTTCCGTATCCCAAGCCGCTGGAAAAAGCCGCCTGATTCACTTGGGAGGCGGGAAACAAAACGGGCGCCGCGGCGCCCGTTTTTCTTGATGCATCTGCATCTGCATCATGCGTGATGCGGCGTCACCTTCAACAAGTCGGCCAGGCCGACGCGCTCCAGGAACTGCACGCGCACCCGGTCCGCCACGCCGCTGACCACGCCCGAGCCATCGTCGCTCGGGTCGATATGCACGCGATAGGGACGCTTGCCGTAAGGCGCGTCCACCGCCTCGACGATCGCCTGGGCCACCGCGCCCACGTCGGCACCTTCCGGTTCCAGCTTCGCCAGCGCCTGGCCCACTTGCTCGGACAAGCCGGCGTAGTGCCGCTCGTAGTCCGCGCTGATGGCTGTGTCCCGCGGATGGCCGGCATTGGTGAAGTGGCTGGTCCCCGAAGTGAAGGCGCCGGGCACGATGATGCTGGTTTCCACGCCAAAGCGTGCCAGCTCGCCCGCGTAACTCACCGCCAGGGAATCCATCGCTGCCTTGGCGGCGAAGTAGGGGCCGAGGTAGGGCGGGGTGCCGCCCTTGACGCTGCTGGACGAGACCCACGCCACCAGGCCGTGCCCCTGCTTGCGCAATTGCGGCAGGGCGGCGCGGTTGACCCTCTGGGTGCTGAGCACGTTGACATCGAAAATCTCCTCGACCTGCTCGGGCGTGAAGGCTTCGCTGGGGCCCAGCACCATGTGGCCGGCGTTGTGGACCACCACGTCGAGGCGGCCGTGGGTCTCGATGATGCCGGCGATCGCGGCATCGACCGCCAGTTGCGAGCCGACGTCCATCTCGACGGGGCGCAGGTCCACCTTGCGCTGCTCCGCATATTGGCGAGCCGCGACGGCCGCCTGGCTGTTGCGGGTAGCGATGGCGCGCATGCCGGCGTAGACCGTGTGCCCGGCATCGGCCAGGGCGCGCGCGGTGAGGGCACCGAAACCGCTGGAGGCGCCGGTGATGACAATGATCTTGTTCATGGCTGGTTCTCCTTGAAAAGGGTTTGCTTCAGACCATGCCGCCATTGGCGCGCAGGGTCTGGCCGTTGACCCAGCCGCCGTCCGGCCCGAGCAGGAAGGATACCGCGCCGGCGATGTCTTCCGGCGTGCCCAGGCGCTCCAGCGGGTTCATCTTCGCCAGGCGGCCCACCAGTTCTTCGCTCTTGCCGTTCAGGAACAGTTCGGTGGCGGTGGGGCCGGGGGCCACCGCGTTGACGGTGATGTTGCGGCCGCGCAGTTCACGGGCGAAGATCATGGTCATGCTCTCCACGCCGGCTTTGGTGGCGGTGTAGGCCGAATAGCCGGGCAGGGCGGTGCCGACCAGGCTGGTGGAGAAGTTGACAATGCGCCCGCCCGATTCGACGCGGGTGGCGGCTTCGCGCAGGGTGTTGAAAGTGCCTTTCAGGTTGACCGCGATCAGGCGGTCGAAGGTGGCGTCGTCGGTATTGGCGAGTGTCGGCATGTCGGGCGGCATGATGCCGGCGTTGTTCACCAGCGCATCGACGCGGCCGTAGAGGCGCAAGGCTTCATCGAACAGCCGCTTGGCGGCGGTCGGGTCGGCAACATCGCCCTGCACCGCGGCAGCCTGGCCACCCGCCGCTTCGATGCGCCCGACGACTTCCTTGGCTGCGGCGACATTGCCGGCGTAATTGACGATGACCGCGAAGCCGTCGCGCGCCAGGCGCTGGGCGATGACGGCGCCGATACCGCGCGAGGCGCCGGTGACGATGGCAACTTGTTTCTGGTTCATGGCAGGACTCCTTTGATTTGAGTGGAGGTCGGCGAAGTGTTCTCGGTGCCAACCGGTGACGCCACTTTAAGAGTTTGCTGTGGATGGATAAATATCATAATATTGACAGGACTATTCAATATAGATAAACAATAGGCCAGACATGGACCGCTTTGAAAGCATGCGGCTGTTTGTGCGCATCGTAGAACTGGGCAGCTTCACCAAGGCCGCCGAAGACCTGGATTTGCCGCGCGCCACCGTGACCCACGCGGTGCAGCAACTGGAAAAGCGCCTGAACACGCGCCTGCTGCAGCGAACCACCCGGCAGGTGCGCGCCACCCTGGACGGCGAGGCTTACTACGAACGCTGCCAGCGCCTGATCGCCGATCTCGAAGAAACCGAAGCCGCCTTCAGCCAGGCGCAGGCCAAGCCCAAGGGCAAGCTGCGGGTGGATCTGCAAGGCTCGCTGGCCATGCACTTCCTGCTGCCCCACCTGGGTGAATTCTGCGAGCGTTACCCGGACCTGGAACTGGACATCGGCATGGGCGACCGTCTGGTCGACCTGGTGCGCGAGGGAGTGGACTGCGTGCTGCGCGGCGGCGAGCCGCGCGACTCGAATCTGGTGGTGCGGCGGGTCGCCATGAACCCGCAAGTCACCTGCGCCAGCGCCGCCTACATCCAGCGCTTCGGCGTACCGCAAAGCATCGAGTCCCTGCGCGAGCATCGCGCCGTCAACTACATCTCCAGCGCCACCGGTCGGCGCCTGCCCTTCGATTTTCTGGTCGATGGGCAGCCGCGCAGCGTGCAGGTGCCGGGCATCGTCGCGGTGCGGCAGGCCGACGCCTACCACGCCTGCTGCGAGGCCGGGCTGGGGTTGATCCAGATTCCGCGTTATCACATCGAAGACCAGCTGGCGGACGGCAGCCTGGTCGAGGTGCTGGAGCCATTCCGCCCCGCGCCCATGCCGGTTTCGGTGCTGTACCCGCACAGCCGGCAGTTGTCACCGCGCGTGCGGGTCTTCATCGACTGGGTGGTGGAGCACATGCAGGCCGGCGCTTGAAGGTTTAATCAAGATTGATCAACATCCTGGGCGAGACTATGCTGTCCCTCTCGAATACGCGATCACGCGGAGGGCAACATGAACGACTTGCGCAAGGAATTCGCCGATCTCAAGGGCGGCTTTCAGGACATCACCGGCAAGCACGCACCGGAGAACCAGCTGTGGGCGCCGATCATCGTCACCAAGGAAGAGATCGAAGCCGAGGTCGAGCGCCTGGCCGCCTTGCCACCCCCGGATGACGGGCGGCGCGAATCGCTGATCGTGCATCCGCTGGCGGCAGCCAGCGCGCCCGGCATGGCGCCCGGCATCGAGGTCAAGATCTCGGTGCTCAAGCCCGGCGAGAAGTCCGCGCCGTTCCGCCATAACGCCACCGAGGTGAATTTCTGCATCCGCGGCGGCGGCGAGTGCGTGGTACAGGGGCGCCGTATCGGCTTCGGCCAGTACGACGTGTGGAACCACCCGGGTTACGCGGTCTACTGGCACGAGAACAACACCAACGACCTGCAGGTGCGCCTGACCTACTCGAACGCCACCCTGCTCAAGCATATGCAGGTCTACATCCCCGATTACGCGCCGCCCACCTCGCAGGTGCAGGCGGTGAAGGAAGACCACGGCGATGACCCGCGCCGCAGGAATCCCTTCGGCATGTTCCCGATCAACGAGGACGGCGGCCTTTTGATGCCGTACGAGACGCTGATCAACCCGAAAGTGGTTGAGTCCAAGGCACTGCATTTCCCCTGGAGCATGGTCAAGCCGGAACTCGACAAGCTCGAGGCACTGGGCAAGGAATACGTCGGGCGGCGGCTCTACATGTACTACAACCCGGTCACCGGGCGCACCAACGGCATCACGCCGAATTTCTTCGCCACCATGACGATCCGTCCACCGAAGATCGTGGACAGACCGCATCGCCATGTCTCGGCGGCGATCAACTACTACTTCTCCGGCACCGGCTTCTCCTCGGTGGCGGGCAACCGCTACGAGTGGAAGGCCGGCGACCTGATGCTTTCCGCGCCGGGCTGGGCGGTGCACAACCACGCCAGCTACGACGACTACGTCTACGAACTGACCGTGCAGGACCAGCCGCTCAACATCGCGATGGAGTCCCTGCTCTGGCAGGAGGACATGAAGCATCCGGCCATCGTGCTGGGCACCGAGCAGGGCTTCGCCACCAACCGCAAGGCGGCATGACGGCATGATCGCGCTGAAAAAGGATTTCCTGATCGGCTCGGTGCCGCCCCTGATCACGCCGTTCAAGGACTGCAAGGTCGATTTCGACACCTATGCCAGGCTGATCGAGCACCAGATCGCCGGCGGCACGCACGGCCTGCTGGTCAACGGCACGACCTCGGAGCCTTCCACCCTTACGGTGGAGGAGCGCAACGAACTGGTGAAGTTCGCCGTCGAGGTGACGAACAAACGCATCCCGGTGGTGGCTCAGACCGGCGCGCAGTCGCATGCCGATTCGGTGGTGCTCACCGAGTATGCGCAAAAGGCCGGCGCCGACGCGCTCCTGATCCTCACCCCATATTTCATCCGCCCGCCGCAGCGCGGGGTGATCGAGTACTACCTGGACCTGGGCCGCCGCACCGACAGGCCGCTGATGATGTACCACATCCCCGGGCGCTCGGCCTTCAAGGTGGAGCTCTCGACTTTGGTGACCATTTCGGAAAAGCTGCCGCACTTCATCGGCATCAAGCACGCGGTGGACGACCACAGTTTTGTTACGCAAATGCTGGCGAAGCTGGGGGAGGATTTCCGCGTGTTTGCCGGCCTGGAGGAATTCACCTTCTCGATGATGGCCCTGGGTGCGCAAGGCACCATGAACGCGGTGGCTAACCTGGCGCCGCGTCCGGTGGCCGAGCTCACCAACGCTGCCTTGGCGGGCGACATGGCAACCGCGCGCAAACTGCACTACCAGTTGTTCGAGCTGATGTGCGCGGTGTTTTACGACACCAATCCGATCCCGATGAAATACATGATGAAGCGCCTCGGGATCATCGCGCGCAACGAGCATCGCCTGCCGATGATGCCGGCCACGCCGGAGCTGGAACAGCGCCTGGATGGTGTGCTGGAGCGCGCCGGGCTGCTGTAGATTCCTGTCGCGCTTACTTCGGTACCCGGCCGAAGAACTTGCGGATTTCCTGCGCCGAGGCATCCGGCATTTCGTAGTGCACGAAATGCCCGGCCTCTTCGGCGACCGAGAGTTCGAGGTCGGTGAAGAACTCGGGCAGGCGATCGGTCCATTCCACCTTCAGTACCGGGTCGTGCCGGCCCCAGAACACGCGGGTGGGCAGGGTGATCGGTGGCGGCGGCGCGGCGGTGCCCTTGATCACCGCCATGCGTCCGGCTTGGTTGCTGCCGTACCAGTTGAAGCCGCCCTGCAGGTTGCCGGGGCGCATGAAGTTGTCGACCCAGGCTTCCAGTTCGCCGTCGAAGGCGTCCTTGCGATGCGACCAATGGTGCAGGAACTCGCGGAAGTAAAGGCGGCAGGTATCGCGCGAGGCGCCGATCAGCTTGGCGGCCCAGGGCTGCTGGTGGAAAAACTGGTACCAGACTTCCCGCAGGTGGTCCGGCTCCACCCAGCGCGCCCCAATGCCGGGATAGCCGCAATTGAACAGGAACAACGCGCGCACGCGTTCGGGTGCCTTGCGCGCCAGGGCCTGCGCGACAAAGCTGCCGACGTCGTGGGCGACAAATCCGGCACGTTCCAGGTCCAGCGCATCCATGAAGGCCAGGATATCGTCCGCCAGTTGGTCCGGCGTGGCATCCAGCGCCGGGGAAAACGAAGTCTTTTCGCTTTCACCGAAGCCGCGCAGGTCCGGCGCCAGCAGATGGAAATCAGTCTGCAGCCTGTTGATCACGGGACGCCAGACATGGCTCCACTCGGGCCAGCCGTGCAGTAGAAGCAGGGGCGGCGCGTCGCTTTCGCCTGCCTCAAGGTAGCGCATGCGGATACCGCGCGTTTGCACATCATGAGCGTGGATCATCCGTTTCCCTTGATGAGGAGCGGGCTTGCCCCGGAGCACGCCCGCGTTGGTTTTCGCGCGGGCAGGGGCCTTAAGCTTTCAAGCCTGCGGCGCGCACCCACTGGTTGTAAAGGCGACGCGCTGCCACCATGGTCTCGCTCGCGGTCAGGCCCGCCGGGCCGTTGCCTTCGGCGACCATCTGGTCCGCCGCCAGGCCGTGCAGGTGCACCGCGCATTGCAGCGTCGCCTCGGCGGGGAAGCCCTGCGCCAGCAAGGCGCCGGCGATGCCCGACAGCACATCGCCCATGCCGCCCGAGGCCATGCCCGGATTGCCGCTGGTGTTGATCCACCAGCGCCCGCGCGGCGAGGCGACTACGCTGCCGGCGCCCTTGAGCACGACGATCGCCTTGTAGACGTCGGCGATGCGCGCGGCGCTGGCGATGCGGTCTTCCTGGATGCGCGCGGTGGTGCCGCCGAGCAGGCGCGCCGCCTCCAGAGGATGCGGGGTCATCAGGGTGGCGCCGCCGCGCTTGGCGATCAGGGATTGCAGCGCAGGGTCGGCGGCCACCAGGTTGAGGGCGTCGGCGTCGAGCACGATCGGGCAGGGCAGGGCAATGGCGCGCGCCAGGGCTTTCTTGGCGGCCGGGCTCATGCCCATGCCGGGCCCGACGACAGCGGAGGTCAGGGCCATGTCGAGCACCGCCTGCTCATTGCGCAGCATCAGTTCGGGTTGTTGCGGGTCGACGGCCGGCGCATCGGGATCGATGAAGCCGATGAATACCTTGCCCGCGCCCAGGTGCAGGGCGGCGCGCGCGGCCAGGAAGGCCGCGCCGGTCATGCCGACGCTGCCGCCGATCACACCGAGGGTGCCGAAGCTTCCCTTGTGGGAGTTGCGTCCGCGCGGGCGCAGGCAGGCCTGGAAATCCTCCGGCCCGATCAGCGAGCCCGATTCACCCAGGCCGGGCGCGACAAAGCGTTGCTGCAGGGGCGCGACTTCGATGGCGCCGGCGTGGTCCGGGCCGGCAAAGGTGTGCAGGCCCGGTTTGTGGGCAATGAAGGTCAGGGTGCGGGTGGCCTGGATAGCGGCGCCCATCACCCGGCCGGTGTCGGCGTCCAGGCCCGAGGGGATGTCGAGTGCCAGCACCGGCGTTGAGGCTTCGTTGACGGCGGCGATCCAGTCCGCGTACGGCGCACGCAGGGGGCGCGTCAGGCCGATGCCGAACAGGCCGTCGATGACGAGGTCATAGTCCGCCGGGGGCGGCGGCGCGCGCAGGGTGTTGCTGCCGTCACGTGAACGCCATTTTGCATGGGCACGCGCGGCATCCGGCGGCAGGCGGTCGGCGTCGCCGGCGAAGCACACCGCGACATTGACGCCCCAGTCGCGCAGGTGCACAGCCACTTCCATCGCGTCGCCACCGTTGTTGCCGGGACCGGCCAGCACCAGTACGCGGGCGGGAAAATGGGCGGCTTCCTTGAGCATGCCGCGGGCCAGGTTGGCGGCGGCCAGGCCGGCGCGCTCCATCAAGGGTTCGCCGCGCGCCAGGGCCGCTTCTTCGAGAGCGCGGATGGCGGTGGCGCGCAGCAGCAGGGAATTGGGGGACTGTCTTTCCGGGCTCTCAGCTTGCATCCGGGCTCTGCCCGAATGGGGCTGACCAGATTTCTGGACCGGGGAAGGTTCGGGGGCGGCGAGCACCGCGCTCTCTGAGGTTGCCATGAATCACCTGCTGCCTGATCTGGATTTGAATTCTTGTCTGCGAAAAAGCCGCGGTCAAGCTGCCAGCCGGCAACCTGCACAGGCACATGATGGGAACGGGAGAGGGTGCATTCCAAATCGCTGCCCGTCCCGTTAAACCAAACGTGCACAGAATAGAGTCTACTCCTTCTTTCGGGCGACAGGTCAACAAACAGCGCGGCATCCGCGAGCCGGACGACGCGTCGCAACCGTTGCGGCATAATAGGCCGACACCAAGAGCAATAGGGATGCCGTGGCAATAAATCTCAGCAAGGGCCAAAAGATTTCGCTGGAAAAAACCGCGCCGAAACTGTCGCGGATTGCGCTGGGCCTGGCCTGGCAGCCGATCGAGCCCAAGGGCTTTTTCGGGCGCATGTTCAATACCAGTGAAGCCGTTGATCTGGATGCTTCCTGCGTCTGCCTGGATGCGCAGGGCAAGGAAATCGATGTCATCTGGTTTCGCAAGCTGGTCTCCACCGATAAAGCCATCCGTCATAGCGGCGACAACCGCACCGGCGAAGGCGATGGCGACGACGAGACCCTGAGTGTCGACCTGGGCGGGCTGGATGCGCGCATCGCGGTCCTGATGTTCACCATCAATAGCTTCAGCGGGCAATCCTTCCAGCGCGTGCGCTCATCGAGTTGCCGCCTGCTCAACATGCAAACCCGCGAGGCGCTGGCGATGTTTTCCCTCGATGCCCAGGGCAAGCACACGGCGCTCCTGATGGCAGCGCTGACCCGCCGCGGCGCCGACTGGGAAATGAGCGCGATCGGCGAGCCGGGTTTCGGCAGCACCTATCGCGACCTGGCCGGGCCGATCGAGGACTGGATCAAGAGTCACTACTCAGTGGGAACAGCATGAGCGAACCACGGCCCTTGTTTGAAAAGACATCCCTGCCGGTTGCCACACCGATCGGCGATGGCGGTGCGGACGCGCGGTTGCCGATACAGGCTATCCAGGTGAGCGTGGTGGCGCCGGCCGGCACGGCGAGCGACGAGGCGATTGCCTCGCTCGGCCGCGCGCCGATGGAGCGGGTGGCGGGCGCGGCCGACAAGCTGCTGACGATCACCCGCGCCGGTGAGATCGGCGCGATGGGCGAGCGCCTGGGCGACCTGGTGGTGGCTGCCAAGGGGCTGGATCCGGAAGCGCTGCGCGACAAGGGCTTCCTGCGCCGGCTGTTCGGCGGCGCCAAGGCGCTGAAGGAACGCTTTTTCGCGCAGTACCGCTCGGTGTCCGGGCAGATCGACAAGCTGGTCGATGAGCTGCAGCGCCACGCGGGCACCCAGGCCGGGCGCATCGGGACGATGGAAAACATGTTCGTCGAGAACGAGGCCGAGTACCGCGAACTCGGCCAGGCGGTGGTCACCGGCGAGGCGTGGATCACGCAACTGAAAACCGAAATCGAGGCCTTGTCGGCCAAGCCGGCGGCCGACGCGCTGGCCGCGCAGGCGCTGGTGGACGACCGGGCGCGCCTGAACCGGCTGGAAAAACGCGTCCACGACCTGAAGATCGCGCAGACCCTGGCGCTGCAGACCGCCCCGCAGATCCGCCTGATGCAGCAGAACGCGCGCATGCTGGTGACCAAGTTCGAGGACCTGGTCAACGTCACGATCCCGGCGTGGAAAAAGCAGTTCTCGCTGCAGATACTGCTGGCCGAGCAGCAGGAGTCGGCCAAGGTGGCCAACGCGGTGGACGATGCGACCAACGAGGCGATCCGCCGCAATGCCGAACTGCTCAAGCAGAACGCCGGCGACATCGCGCGCGCCGGCAACCGCGCGCTGGTGGACATCGAGACCCTGCAGCATTCGCAATCGCAACTGCTGGAGGCGATCGGCGACGTCAAGCGCATCGCCGACGAGGCGCGCGCCAAGCGCGGCGAGGGCGAGAGGCAACTGGTGGAGCTGCAGCGCAATCTGCTGACCGCGCTTACCGGCAAGCCGACTTTGTAGTCACGGACCAGACCAGGAGCAATCAAAAGTGGCAGTCAATCTCACCAAGGGCGGGCGCATCAATCTGGCCAAGGCCGCACCGACGCTCAAGCGCGTGCGCATGGGCCTGGGCTGGAACATGAAGTCGCACGACACCGGGCACCATTTCGACATCGACGCCTCCGCCTTCGTCCTGAAAGCGGGAACGCCGAACAACATGCTGCTCTCCGAGTCGCATTTCGTGTTCTACAACAACCTGTCGTCGCCGGAAGGCGCGGTCAAGCACTCTGGCGACAACCGCACCGGGGAGGGCGAGGGCGACGACGAGACCATCGTCGTGGACCTGCCGAAGATGCCCGCCGAGGCGGCGGAAATCTCCTTTGTCGTCACCATCCACGAGGGCCAGGCAAAACGGCAGAACTTCGGCCAGGTCGTCGACGCCTATATCAAGCTGTACAACGACGAGACCGGCGAAGTGGTGTGCGTCTATGACCTGGATGAGGAATTCTCGCTGGAGACGGCCGTGCAGTTCGGCTCGCTGTACCGCAAGGACGGGGAGTGGAACTTCAAGGCGGTCGGGGCCGGCTACGCCGTCGGCCTGGGCGAGTTCGTCAAGCAGTACGGCGCCGACGTCGCTTAAGTTGCGGCATCGGGCCCGCCGCCATGGTTGAGCCTGTATTGCCCGGCGCGCGCGGACCGCGCGCCACGCAAAAGGAGCAGCGCGAAGACAACGGGCCGGCCCCGAGCCCGGGCGCTCAGGCGAGCACGCCACAGCCGCTGTTCGGCGCGTCGGCCAAGGGCGCGGCGGTGGCGCGCGCCGGGGCGATGGCGCCGGCTGCCGTCATCAATGTCGCCGACGTGCTGCCCGCCGTGCTGGAGCAACTGCTGGCGCAGCGTCCGGATGGGCCGCGCCTGGCGGCAGTGCTGACCAGCCTGTTTCCGATTCGCGCCGGCGCCGAAGACGTTTTTGGCGCCGATGCCCTGCAAGCCGCACGCGCGGTCCAGGAGCGCGCCGCCGCATTGACTGCCGAGATCGCGGAACGCGACCTGAATGGCCGCCTGACGCAACTCACCGAAGAGCTGATGGCGCAGGCCGCGCCCGGCCTGCTGGAACGGACCCGGCGCGCGTTCGGCGGCAGGGCAGCCGGGTTCGATGTTCAAGCGGCCGAGGCGGAGATCGACGCGCTGCAACGCGAACTGAAGATCGTCCAGCCGCCCGCCGAGCGGCTGGCGCAGCAGGCGGCGCCAGCGCTGGCCGAGCTGGATCTGTGTATTGCCGCGCTGGAAGTGGCGCAGCCCTGGCTGGACCAGGCTGC